>Ga0154020_10000392_pt1 | contig 53102 bp, 58 predicted proteins | sample Klosneuvirus_201_FD_109709 | JGI IMG/M metagenome (GOLD analysis project Ga0154020, IMG submission 109709) | Active sludge microbial communities from wastewater, Klosterneuburg, Austria - Klosneuvirus_20160825_MG | ecosystem: Engineered > WWTP > Aerobic digester > Activated sludge | place... | reverse complement strand
TAGAATTTTTAGCTGATGAATTTACTGTACACTTAACGCCTATTTTGGAAGATGAAAATTTAAACAACATCCCAACCTTAGCTTACACAAAGGTTAAAAATGGAATGTTTGTCGTTGTATCTTCTGTTCCGGTTTGTAAATTTTCTTGGACAGTCTTTGGAAAGAGAGCCGATATTCCGGTTGAAGTTATGAAAAACAAAGTAAAGATGAATTCAGTAGGTCCTTATACTTGGTTGGAGTAAATTGATTTCCATAATGAGAAATCGGGGATTTTTATAAAATGAATGTTAAACTATACTGGAAATTAATTAATAAGTACGATGAGCTTGCAAGAGGCTATGGCCTTTACGACGATATATTAAAGCGGAATATCACTTATTCCGAACATGAACTATGGGAAAATGAAAGAGAAAAACTTCTTCTCGAACTCAGAGACTTTATTTGTCTTGGAAAAGAAAGAAAAATAAGGCTATCCTCATATTCTAAAGATGTTCAAAAAATTCTAAATCACTATGTTGTTTCATGCTAATATAATTTAAACACAAATTTTTTACACAAAAATGGCTGAGGTAAACAACAAAAACCCAAAAACCCCTAAATATTCTCCTGAAGAGATTGAAGAGATGAAGAAAAAAACACAAGAAAAAATTCATAAGATGAACGACAGTCCTTATACTTATGCAATTCTTATGGAGACGAGCGGAGAAGAGTTTGAGTCTTGGTACTCCTTTATTAGATATCAGGGAAATGAGGAAGCTCTTGAGCATCTTCAAAATCAATTGAAAAAGGTGGACTGGGAGATTATCGACGACATTAGCACTTTTGACCTTGAAATGGACTATCTCGTTTCAGAAAGAACAGCGAAAGAAATGTCAAAGGTAGATTTGAACCCATATTCTTTTCACAGAAAATTTGACGGAAAACTTAAGAAGATTGACCTTCGTATTGATGGAGTTAGAAGCAATACTAAAAAAATGTCGAGAATTTTTGATACTTTAGGATACGGTGGAATTGAAAAATTTATCGATGGGGAGGATGAAGACCCAGAAGATATAAACGGTGACGATACCGATGAAGATGAAACCTCGGAGGAAGAGTCGTCAGAGGAAGAGGAGGAAACTTCGTCTGAAGAAGATGAAGAAGATTCAAAAAAGGTTTCAAAAAAGAAAACTCATTCTCATCACGACCGTCACCGTTCTCGTTCCAAAAAAAGCCAGAGAAAGGAAAAGAAAAGTAAAAAACCTATCGAAATCCCTCGTTTCGCAAAGGCTAAAAAACACTAAATAATATATACATATAAATTATATGTATAAAAAACTATTCGTCTTCAAAGTTTTCGGTAGGATGGTTATCATCCAATTCTACAAATTGTGCTAGATAGACCATACCTGACCTAGCACATCTCCCACAACATTGACTGTTAATATTACAAGGTTCGTTACAGTAACAGCACTCTCCATATTCCTGTTCATAAGTATTCTCGTCGTTTGTACTCATTTTTCTATTTTCTTTTCATTTTTCTTTTTTTCAATTTTTGAAAAGTGGATATCAAAAACACAAGTAAGCTTAAGCAGAACAAAAAAATTCTAGCTTTATATTTCCAAGATGGAGACGTATCTGATTCACTAAAAGTTTCCGTCATATTTTTCTCCAAAACCCATAGAGGTGAGAGCTTTAAAAGTGTATATTTGTCGGTTGGAGGTTTATCTGAAAGAGAAATTACAATACTCCCCTTATATTCCCAAAAATACAAAGGTATCATGTTGGAAGATATAGGTTTTGTCCACATTATAGCTCTAAAATCATCAAAATTTCTATCAAAAGGGTCGTCTAATATCTCAATTTTCATAGTCCGATTTTCATTCCTCTCCGAGTCTCGTTTAAACACAAAAAGAGAAGTATTTTCAGGTATCGGTCTAGTATCTGGGTTCATAACCCAAAAAGTTTTCTGAAATATAGCGTTAGGTTTTTCTCCACACACAAAGGTATTACCCTCTTTTTCTCTAGTAATTTTTGGATATGTCAGAAAAGTATTGAAAGAATTAAAATCTCTATATAGGCATATCGGAACGTAAGAATTCATCATCTTTTATTTAAAAATCCCTTTTTTTCCAATTCAGAAATAAGATATTCCTCGATATTTTCAGTCTTTACTGTGTCGGCAACACGTATCAGTGTTATACCGTTCTCCTGACACAATTTATCTTTCATAAAGTCCCGATACTTCTGATTATAAAAAGCATCCTTTGTCTTATGGAAAAATGGACTGTACTTTCTGTGAAAAATTCCATCCATCTCTACTGCAAGTTTTAACTCTGCATTAAAACAGTCTAACTCAAGGTTGTTCTCATTTCCGTCCTCACTTGTAACTGGATTTCTTAAAAAAGAAGGTCGTACATTGGGAAAAGGACGTTTGAATAAATTTTCTAGCACACGTCTACACTCTCTTTCCCCTTTTGATTCCTTGGGGGGTTTATTTATACGTATATTCTCAGAAGGAATATCACGAGGACGTGGTCTTTTCGCTTGCGTGTATGGACGATTTAATATATACTTGTACCAAGTTCCTTTTTTATTCCAATTTACTATAACGCATATCAGTATAAAAAGTATACATAAAAAAACGGCGATCTCGAACCCTCTACGTTCCCATAGTTCAAAAAATTTAGTAATAGTATTCATCAATATAGTTTTATTTGATGACTTATGTTTTTAATCTCTTAATTTATTTTTGATCATATTCCTAACGGCAGAAACTTGGCTCTAGCAGGGTTGGAAGGCTGGTCTGAAGTCTGTGCATACCCACATTTGGAAGCATCCCCATTGACAGGAGCGCCACAGTAGTTTTCACGTCGTCGTTGAAATTTTTCAACGTAAGGGTCAAATTGAAGAAGCATATTGATATCGTTAGCTGTACGCGGACCAAAATCGCTAAGATTGACCTTCTTAACTTTTTCAGGCATATTTCCCATGTTCAACCCAACAACGACATTACCTCCACACGCACCATAGCAAAATTGCTCTTTTTTATTAGCGTTCATCGGGTCATATTCAGCTTGCATTCTGATATCGTAGGGAGTTCTTTCAGGTCTCTCAGAGCCTAAAACACCAACAGAGTCTGATGGCATATAGTAAGGATTTGTCAAAGGTATACTCATTTATTCCATGAAATAATTTTAAAAAATATTATACCAATGTTTTTTTCGTGAGGGAGATTTTCTTCTCCTTTTCTTATTTATTTTTGTATAAACACGATAGGAGATGAAAATCAGGGTGGCTATGATTAGTGATAATAAAAAAATAGCCATTCCGTTAAAGTTCGTAAAATCTGGGACGAACCACTTATCTGACGACGGAGAAGACTCCGACGATTCGGGAGACTTTGACGACGAAGTTGGAACGTCAGGTATCTTGTCTCCAGAAGGTGGGTATGTTTTTGTTATCCATTCTACATCGGTTTTTGATAACATAGAATTGGGGTCAGTTCCTACATTGTTCAAGGTTAATGTTGCAGGAAAAAAATACAACATAATAGAATCGGGGTCGAACGACGACCCGTTAATTTGATTTACATCGTACTTATTTAAAATATTTGTGTATGTTGTTTGTTTATCCCACCCTTGTGTTTGCGCTGCCCAAGAGTATACTTTTTCAGCATCCCATTCTATGCCTTTTCCGTTAGGATTTTGATGTTCGTGAATTAACCCTAAAACATGTCCAAATTCGTGTATAATTGTAGCACAATCTAACCACCCAAAGTTCATAGTCTGTCCTGCTTGCATTTTACAATCTGTGCCAAGGAGAGACCAAGCTCCTTTACCTGGCAAAAACCCTATTCTAACATCCCCTCCTTTATCCACAAAAACGAACTTGAGATTGACAAGAGGTTGAATTCTTTCCATCACAATTTTCTTAACCGCCTCAACAGGAGTTAGGGATCTGACAACGTTCTCCAACGGATCTGGTTTTGGGTGTGACCCATCACTTCTGACAAGCTTAGCTTGTGTAGCCTTTGGTGTCCATAGAAGACTTGATGAACTCACGCCTTCCCCGACAACTGGAGGATTAGATAGAAACTGAATTTTTACAGTAGAGTTTTGAGGCCAAAGTTTCTGTTTATAAAAGGCAGCGGTCAGGTTTGGAGCTTGAAGACCTCCATTTCCACTCACCATAGGCACTGCAGATTTTTCTACACAGATTCTCAAGTCTGCTAAGTTATCCATATCTTTTATCTTTCTTCATATTTCAAAAATTGAAAAATTAAAACAGAACGAAAAGATTTGAAAAGAATGGATTTTGGCACAACTAATGAGAAATGTGGAGCGTATACTGCAGGAGTTATAGGTTGTACTTGCGATACAAATAATTTGAGAACCGATATTACTACAGGCATTACAAGTATTTGTAAACAGACTGCTCATTGTGTGAATACAAATATTTCAAAATTCGCCCCTCATGTTTCAAGTCTTCACTTGAACCTCTGTAAACAGAGCATCGGTCTTCAAGCAATGTTGAGACCGGACTTCTCAGGTCTTATTCATTTTAATATGGCTAAAGAGTCTGTCTCTGTTGAGCTTAGAAACTATCCTAAAGCTACAAAAAAGCTTGAAAAAAATAAGATTTTTATGTTTGGAAGAATTTCTACCTGTTCAATTGCAAGTGTCGGGGTCGGTCTGGAAACTTTTATTTCCCCTGTGGTTGGAGTTAAGTACGATATGAATAGGAACGATGTCAAGCCTTTTTTCGGGGTTAACTTTATTCTTGAATTCTAGGTTTTATTTTAATATTAATACAATATTAAATTTCATACTCCGTCAATAGTATACCAGATCCGGTCTCAACTTTATATTTAAAAAATCACAGAATATTGTTCCCAAGTAAGGCACCGCTTCATTTAGTATCTCATCCTTATCCAAGTCTTCTGGGAATAAAATCCCCAAGTTTGGTTTTCTCATTGCCATTTTCATAGCTGATAGTAAAGAAGCCCCAACTTGAACCACAGTTGAGTTTGAATATAATATTCCCATTTTTCGAACGTTCTCACAGCTTAAAATAGTTCCCGCCCAAAACGTGCTTCCATCTTCAAATATCAAAAGAGCTCCCACGGAATCTGAGCCTGAAACTATATCATGTCCAGTGAGGCAGTATTTCTTAGGAAGCATACAATATCCGTTCTTCTTTACTTTTTCTATAGATTCAAAAGCTAGTCTACACGGCTTATATACATAGTAAACAGAGGGACGGTATACCTCGTTGGAGGTGGGTGAATAAGAGAGTCTCTGTGAAAGTGTATCGTTTTCACTGTGAGATATTAACATTCCATTGTATTTGACATCAGGAATAGCAGAGATAGAATGGAGGTCAATCCCCCTTGTCGGAAAATACACTTGATTGTCCGGATGGTGACTTTTTATATACATATCAGCAACTTTCTCATGAATCTTCTCGTGTGTTCCAAAACCAATTTGAACTGGGTCTACCCCTTCACTGTAGAATGAATAACACCCCCAAGTATTTACAAACTCATCTTCGTCACATTTTCTTTCACTCTCTTGAGAATCTATTTCAGAACAGTGAACTGTTCTAAGTTTGAGAAGAAATGCTAATTTTCCCCAATCTTTTTTCTCTAAAGAATCTTTTATACCTTCTTTATCGTACAATATATCGTCATTTCTAAGTATTTTTTCAGCCACTCGTTCAAGTCCTAAAAAACAAAAATGAGATATGAGACCTGGATTCATCCCATGAACCATTATCATAGTCGGGGAATTTGAGAGAAGCGAACCTTTTACTTCTACCACTTCTTTATGCATCTCATGTAAGGTTCTTTTTATAAAATTTGATTTCACATTATATTCATCCTCAAGAGGCCATCTTTCAACACTCGTATTTATATAATTTGCTCCAACATTTGCACACCTTTCAAGAATAGGTTTATAGTATATATTATAAGAAACGTCAACAACTATGCAATTTTTTTCTATAGCTGACAGAAGAGTATCTATGTTATTAGGTGTTATTTCTATTGTATGAAAGACCTTCTTTTTATCAATGTTTTTTACAAGCTCATGGTTAGACTTGTCCACCATATCAAAAAATATAAATTCTTCTATACATTCGAGAAGCTCATTTCCAAGCTTTGTTTTCTGAAGCATTTCAAGGACACATAGACCTACTCCTCCAACACCTATCATGATCAATTTTTTATTCGTTGTTGCCATCTTTTCATAACTTTATTCAAGTGTTAAAATGAATTTTAACGTTTATTATTTTATAGAAACAAAATTAAGCGAACAATGGACAAACATATTTTTTATATTAATAGAGACGCCGAAGATATTAATAGTATTCTATTTTTTTGTAATTGGAAATTGGCCGAGATATTTCCAAACGTTCATGATATCATTATTGATGGGGAAAAAACAGAATGGATCGTGAAAGAGTACAAACTACAAAAGTACTGTAAAGAGGAGGCAACAATTCTCGAGAAATTAAAAAATATTAAAGGGGTGCCCAAGATTCTTTGGGCACATTTTTCTGACAAGCTCGGTTATGTTATAATTTCTAAAGCAAAAGGCATGGACCTGTTCGAATATATGAAGAAAAATGGAACGTTAAATGAAGACGATGTTAAAATTATTTCAAAAAAATTTTTAAACGTGCTTCGAGCTATTCATTCAAAAAATATCATTCATAAGGATATAAAGCCTGAAAATATTATATACGATTCAGAGAGTAAAGACATAACCTTGATAGATTTTGAAGGGAAAGAATCAGAACTATTTAAAAGCCCAGAACAGAACGATGGAAAAAAACTGACAAAGAAAACAGATATTTGGTCTGCCGGAATTACAATATATTCACTCTTGAGGGGTAAAACACCTTTCAAAAATTTAAAAGATTATTCTGACAAAGAAATTCCTATGAAAAAAGGATGGTCCGAAAGCCTGAAAAATTTTTTACGGTGTATGCTAGAGAAGGATATTGATTTGAGGTATACAGCTGAAGAATTATTGAGACATGAATGGTTAATTTAAACATTTAAAGTATGTGTTTTATCGATAAAGATGCCACCCCAACAGAAAGAGTCGAAAAAAATTACAATTGTAAAGGTTCCTCTAGCGGACAAGAACAATAGGCCTGTACATCCACAAAAATTTCCCAGAATGCCAAGAATGTATCTTGAGCTTCTTGAGAACAAGGCAAAAATTAAACAGGATTTGATAAATAAAGAGTATATTCCCAAAGAAGCTTCGAAGGGAACACACGTCACAGACAGAGAAGTAAAGGAAAACCGAGAAATTAGGGAGAATAGAGATACTGTTATAAAGAAAAAAAATGAAGAGTCAATATCTGTAAGTATCTCTTCTGACTCTTCCGTCGAAGAGAAGAAAGAAGATTCTGATGACGAAAAGGATAAATCGTCATCAGAATCTTCAACGTCTGACGAAGATTCTGACGGAGATTCTGACGAAGAATCTGACGAAGTTGAGAAAGTTCATAAAAAGAAAAGAAAAAATATTTCATCCTCTTCTGAAGACCTTTCAGATAGACTTAAGGAACTTTTGAGCGATGGTGTTTCAAAGGGAAAATCAGAGAAGGTAGAAAAATATACTGATAAATATAGTGTTCAAAATAAGTACGACAAGACCAGCAAAGATACAACCTCAAATTTTACACCTTACGACAAGTATGCAAAACCAAATACCACGGTAAACCCTGCCCCAACACTTGCAGAGCTGGAAGCTAAAGGTCAATATCAACATAAGAATGAAATTAGAGATGCAACTCATATACCGATGTCAGAGTACGAAGAGGAGGATAAAAAAAGAGAACTTATATTCAAGTTCAAAACTTTGAAAAAAGCTTACCCAGAATCTGTATCTGATATTCCAGAATATACTATTCATACAGACTACAAGACCATGAAAAGTTCTTATGACGAATGTGTCAGAAATCTTTCCTTGGATTCCTCAGTGAAGGGGTACAAGATGTATATGGTTTTTGGTTTTATGGGTATAGAGTATGTGTTTGGAAGTATGTTAGGTTTTGACATGCAAGGTTTCTGTCAACATCAAGTCATGAATATGCACTCTTATGAACGTCTTTTAATAGAATTGGGAGAAAAATCTTACGTTCCCACTGGAAGTAGTTGGCCGGTTGAACTCCGTCTGCTGGGTTTAATTCTCATGAATGCATGTATCTTCATCCTTGGAAGAATGATGCTCAAGAAGACAGGTGTTGCTCTGACTGATATGTTCACCAATATTTCGGCGCCTAAGCCGAGCCAGAACGTTCCTCAAAAACCGAAGAGAAAGATGAAAGGACCGGATATCAATATCGATGATATTCCTGACGCGGAATAAATCGAATTTATATTGAAATACAATATAAATATAAAATGAACTTTACCCATGCTGAAAAGAAAACCTTTTTAGAAGAATATGGATACAATACTACAGCTCTTTTTAATTTTGTTAAAGAAAACCCAGATAAAGATTGGAATTGGCGGTGGCTATCAGCCAACCCAAACATTACCCTTAAGGATGTCCTTGAAAATCCAGATAAACCTTGGAATTGGTATTGTCTCTCAGAAAACCCAAACATTACCCTTAAGGATGTTCTTGAAAATCCAGATAAAGATTGGAATTGGGCATATCTTTCAGCTAACCCCAACATTACTGTTAAAGACGTTCTTGAAAATCCAGATAAAGATTGGAATTGGGCATATCTCTCGCAAAACCCCAACATCACCATGAAAGATGTTCTTGAAAACCCGAATAAACCGTGGAATTGGAAATGGCTCTCAGGAAACCCCAACATCACCCTTAAAGATGTTCTTGAAAATCCAGATAAAGATTGGGATTGGTATTGTCTCTCAGCCAACCCAAACATCACCCTTAAAGATGTTCTCGAAAACCCTACTTTAGGCGGAGCTGATAAAGATTGGGATTGGGAATATCTCTCAGAAAACCCCAACATCACCATGAAAGATGTCCTTGAAAACCCTGATAAATCTTGGGATTGGGGATGGCTCTCACTAAACCCCTCCATTACAATGAAAGATGTTCTTGAAAACCCTACTTTAGGCGAAGCTGACAAAAATTGGGATTGGACATATCTCTCAGCCAACTCCAGCATTACCCTTAAAGATGTTCTTGAAAACCCTGACAAAAATTGGAATTGGAATTGGCTTTCAGTTAACCCTAACATCACCCTTAAAGATGTTCTTGAAAACCCTAATAAAAATTGGAGTTGGGCATGGCTTTCACACAATAAATTTTTCTACAACAATACTGTCTTCAACAGAGAGTATACAAAAATAAAAACCAAAGAGAAACAAGACTATACAAAAAAGACCCTCTACGAGAATACTGATATATGCCCTGATATTATAAATGAAATAGTATCTTGGATATCCTTATAAACAGATTTAATAAAATGATTTTTTCTTTCAGATAATTAGAAGGTAATAAAAATATGGTTAAATTCCAAATAATGTCAGACCTTCACCTAGAAACTAGCGACGAACATTTCCCAGATGTTCTATCGTATATTACGCCTTCTGCAGATTTTTTAATTTTAGCTGGGGATATTGGGAGAATTCATAAGAGAGTTCAACTAGAGTATTTTTTGAAAGAGGTTTGTAAACATTTTCAGCTTGTATTCTATGTCTCCGGAAATCATGAGTACTATAAATGCCATGGTTATAACCTCAAAACTAAAGAAGAACTTTATAGAGACCTTGAGGATATTGCAAAAGGTATTCCAAATTTACACCTTCTCAACAGGTCTAGCGTTGTCATCGACGATGTTTGTATCGCTGGATGTACACTATGGTCTCAAGCTGTAGATGTTCCTCATTTTATTGTCAGAATCTGTGATATGAACACAGAAAAATATAACCACATGTTCAGGACAGACCTTTCTTATATTGAGAAAATGTCAGAGTACTGTGAAAAGCACAATCTCAAGCTTCTGATGATAACCCATCACAGTCCAACATACTCTGTTCTGAAACCGAAAAAGAGTGGTGATGACAAATACAAGTCTCTGTACGCTTCAAATTTAGATTTTTTACTGGTACGTGAAAAAGTTCATACTTGGGTATACGGACATACACACGAAAATCGGGATATTTTAACATCTGGAGGGACACGTGTAGTTTCTAATCAAAAAGGAAAACCAAAAGATAAGACAGAGAGATTTTTAAAAACAAAAGTTATCACAGTGTAAAATTTTAAATTTAACAATTAAAAAATAATTGTTAATAAAAAATGTCTAAAAAATGGTCGAGTCCAGAACTGAAAGAATTGGATAAAAAAGAACTGACAAAAATAGTGAAAAGTTTAAAGAAGGACTATAAGATAGATTCTAAAGCGATACTCGAAAAGGCAGAATCTTATGCACGTGAAAGTTCGATGCTAAAGTATATGAGAAAGGTTATTCGTGACGCTGTAAAGAGTGTAAAAAAGTCTGTTAAATCTAGAGCATCAAAGAAGTCCTCAAGAAAGTCTAGAGCCTCAAAGAAGTCCTCAAGAAAGTCTAGAGCCTCAAAGAAGTCCTCAAGAAAGTCTAGAGCGTCAAAGAAGTCCTCAAGAAAGTCTAGAGCCTCAAAGAAGTCCTCAAGAAAGTCTAGAGCATCAAAGAAGTCCTCAAGAAAGTCTAGAGCCTCAAAGAAGTCCTCAAGAAAGTCTATAAGAAAGACCAGATCCTCCTCTTCTGGATCTTATACTAAGTCTTCTCTTATGAAGATGAAGAAGGATGAACTTTTGGCGCTGGCCTCTTCTCTTGGAGTCAAAATAGCCTCTTCTAACAACAAAGATTTCATTACAGATGCAATTTTAGCCAAAAAGGGTGGTAAGGTTAAATCCCCTGTGAAAAAATCAAAATCCCCTATGAAAAAATCAAAATCCCCTGTGAAAAAATCAAAATCCCCTGCTTCTGGAGCACATACCAAAGCTTCTCTCATGAAAATGAAAAAGGATGAACTTTTTGCATTGGCATCCTCACTCTCTGTAAAGGTGAAAAAGTCTGATAATAAGGATACTATAACAGATGCAATTTTAACTCATAAAAAACATGCTTCCCCTTCATCTTCAAAATCTAAATCTCCTGTAAAGCCTAAGTCACCCAAAAAGAAGTCTGTAAAGCCTAAAGCTAAATCTCCTGTGAAACCCGCTTCTCCTAAAAAGAAATCATCTTCCCCTCCATCTTCCCCTTCATCTTCAAAATCTAAATCTCCTGTAAAGCCAAAGTCCCCAGTGAAACCTAAGTCTCCTAAAAAGAAGTCTGTAAAGCCTAAAGCTAAATCTAAATCTCCTGTAAAGCCCGAGTCCCCAGTGAAACCTAAGTCACCTAAAAAGAAGTCTGTAAAGCCCAAGTCTCCAGTGAAACCTAAGTCACCTAAAAAGAAGTCTGTAAAGCCTAAATCTAAATCTAAATCTCCTGTAAAGCCCAAGTCTCCAGCGAAACCTAAGTCACCTAAAAAGAAGTCTGTAAAGCCCAAGTCTCCAGTGAAACCTAAGTCACCTGTTAAGGCTAAAGCTATAACCACTTCTTCTTCCTCTACAGAAGACGAGAAAACCGAGAAAAAAGGAGATAATAACGACCTTCTGAAAGAGGCTCTAGACCAACAGTTTTCTGAGCACAAACAGAAGTGTAGCTCTCCGGAGTATAAGTGTGATGGGGATTTAATCTGTGATGTTTCAGGGAACGTATGCGTTGACAAGTCGGTAGCCTCTCTCGAACCCGGTTATCTCAACTGGGGAGGAAAAAAGATTGTTGGAAGTAAACACGCTATCGAACAGCTTCGCAAAAAATTGAAGGTCGATTCCCCTAAGAAACCTAAAGCTTTCTCATCTGACGACACAAAGTATAAAAAGGCTTTAACTGTAGCAAAGAAAATTTCTGGATATAAGGACGACTACTTTAAAGATTTTTCTTTAGAACAGATTGAAATTTTCACTGAAGGTTTCCCCATCCACGAAATGAGAGTTAAGAAAGATATTATTCAAAAAGCAAAAAAGGCTGGAATCTCAGTTGAAATTGAGGATATCTCTCCCTTAACCTTAGAACAGCTTCACAAAAGACAGAAGATTATGAGCTCCCTTCTTGTAGACTTACGTAAAAAATACAATAGAACTAAGGCGATTGAAACTTTAGCCTCGTACTTTAACATTAACCCCTCAAAGTTTGGAAAGATTAAGGATGAAAAGATTATGGAGATGTTGGATATGAAGGTTGCTTCGGTTGAAGAACTTTCCAAAGAAGAAAAGAAGTCAGTTTCCCCGAAGAAACCCGCTTCTAAGCCTGCCGGTAAAGGCAAGGAGGAAAAACCCGAGACTGAAGAGGAGTCTGAAGATGAAAAGGAAAAAGATAAACGTAAGAGTCAGGACGATGTGAAGGTCGACGATATCAAACAGGTTCTCTCACGTGTCATTTCAGGAGATACCAAACATGTCAAAGAGTTCGGTAAGGTTGAAAATGCCGTCCTAAAGTGTATGGGATTACTGTCGTAGATATACATTAATTTTTATCATAATGTTATGATAAAATTTTTACCACGGTAAAAACTCAAGAGTCCAGAAAGTCTAACAGTTTTTCTACAGATAGAAACTCACACAGTGGCAACGCATTTTCCATAGCGTACATGACCATGCTCTCCTTCACGTCTATAAGGACATCCATAAGCTCGTCCTCATACTTGTTCTTTTCGAATTCGATATCCTCTTCATCTTCAATATCTTTAATGTCCTCTTTAGTCAGAAGGACTTCAGTGTCGTCTGGGATAATCTCCTTAATTTCTCTCTTGAATACAACCTCCTCCTCTTCGTTCTCTTTTCTATTCATTTTCTATATTGAACCAAGTATATAAATAGGATTAAGATTTTTCACAAGGCGAAAAATTACGAGTCGTTAATAAGTAAAGCTACCGCTATAACAAACAGGATAACAAAGTTTAGGAAGGCGAAAATTATAGCTGAAAATGTATTGCCTTCATTTCCCGTTGTAAGTATCCAAGATAATACAGTCAGTATAGAAACTAAACCTGCAACAACGATAAGACTTCTGTCCTTTTTCGTTGCATTTTTCTCAATCTCTTTTCTAGCATAAATCCACCAGATTATAAGGGATAAGGATATCCATCCAGCAAAACACGTAAGAAACATGAACGTTGATATCATCTTTGTATTCATACACTCATCGCTTCCGAGAATTTTCCATACAAGCCCAAACATATAGACAGCGTACATGATAAACGCTACAGATGCTCCGGCATAGTATTCTGCTACTGTAGTTTTATCCAAAGCCATTTTATTCAATAGAAATTTTTTATATATCTGCTTATTTTTGTATGGAAAAATATCCTTTACTCGTCAGGAACTCCTTGTAATTGTCGTCGAGGAGAATTTTTATCCGCTAAAGGACCGCTATTAATTGTTTTTTCCATATGGGCGTTATTACTATCAGCACTTTCTTTATTCCCTTTTTTATCTGTCGGTCTCCAAAATACAACAGCATAAAGGGTGATAAATATAGTGAGTCCGATAAGAACATTTGCAACTATAGCTTCTTTTCCTCCAAATTCCGCAACATCTACAACTAGACTTACTCCAAGTATAAACATTATAGAAAAATAAATAGATGTGAATATTATCCGTTTGGTCGGTGAAGGCTTGTCAGAAGCAATTCTTCCTCCAATAATTTTTTCACCCCTTCCAATTTTCAAAAAAAGTCCAGAAACCATACATAAAACAGTTATTATAGAAAGAGCCATTATAACATCGTCTTGTTTAGTATATGAGGAAGTGTCATTGTCTTTCTTGCGTTTCCAACAGTATATTGTCATCATAAGGCATAGAGCTATTGAAATTACCATTATTGAATATCCTATCCACTCTTTTGATGGTATCCATACAACAAGTCCTTGTCCTAGGACAAACAGAAACGCTGATAGTAGAAGCACAGGATAGTACTGTTTTCTTACAAAATCATCAGTTTGTATAATTACAGGTTGAGTAGGCTGAACAACAGGTTCCTCAGGTTTTTTTGTTTCAGTAGACATTTTTAGTATTTTTATTATCGGAAATAATAATAAAATCTGCTTAAATTACAGTTTGAAATTTCGTTGAACACCCCCACACCATTCTACAGAATTTGGAAAATTGGGTAGAATATTCAATGGGGGATGTAAACTCATCCATGTAAGGTTCCATTTTGTTTAGAAATATAGAAAACATAGCTTCTAAATGGTCGTTATAGTACACCCTCCACTTTCGAAAATCGCTGAACGATTCTGTTGTGAAATATACTTTACAGCGTCCTGAAGAGATATGTGAGGGTTCCCGTGCGTCCTCAAACTTTCTGTCAGGTTTGTTATGTCGTGAGAAAGTGATTCTATTACCATCATCACTGGCGGAAACCGTAGTATCTGCCTCTTTTGTTGAGGGTTGTTCCAAGCTCTTTCTGATAAGGTCGGTGTAAACAGTATTAAATTTTGGTTTCTGTGGAACTGGTTTTTCTGGAACGGGTTTATTTTGGACAGGATGAGATGTGTATCTACTATATCGGTTTTTATTTGGGGGATTGGGGGGTTTTTGAGGGTCAGGTCGCTTGAGGAACCTTGGTTGGGCACGCTGAGTATTCTCTTCTTCTCTTTTTCTATTCCATCGTTGAGACATTTCTTATTTGTATCTACTGTTCTTTTTTTAAACTGATTTCATCTTCAACATCACTAATATTTTCATCACCGTTTTCCTCTTCCTCTTGTGGAACCAGAGCTTGTGACAAACGGTCTTTTACTACGTTGTGTTCAACATCATCAAGTTCAGATTGAATCTCTTTAAGAATATCTTCTTCAGATTCTTCGATACTCTCATCTTTCTCTTCAATTTTAGGAGGGGGTGCCAAACTTTTTTTAGACACAGGTGGAACGTATTGATTCTTGGGTTTTTGTGACACCTGAGGCGTCCTGTTTGTTGCAATATGAGTATTCTGTGGAACTTGAGGAGCCTGTGGAACTTGAGTATTCTGTGGAACTTGAGTATTCTGAGAAGTCTTTCTATTCTTTAGCTGAGCTTGCGAAGCCCCTTGCGAAGCCCCTTGCGGGACGTGTGAAGCTTGAAAAACGGTATTAGAAAGTATATTCAAATTTCTCGTCAAGGTCTCGATTGTTGATAAAGCCTGAGAAAGCTTTGTTTCTAATTTTTGAACATGGTCTTCTTGCTCTTCTAATCTCTGTGAAACTTCTTCAATATTAGATTGGAGTTTCTTGTTTTTTGAAGAAAAATAGAAGGTTATACCCAACATGGCTACAATTTCTGCGGTTACGTGAAGAAGTTGTCTGTTCTCAAAAAGACCGGAAAATCCGGAAATTCCACCCTTTGCGGGTGCGGACGATTCTGCTTTAGACATTTTTATCATAAAAGCGTGTGTTTTAAATAGGATGTTTTCATAAAAACTATTTAAACTAAAAAATTTTAATTAAAAATGTCTTTCAGAATGAGATCACCTTTCGGTGATACACCACAGCAGTCCATGACGATGACCCCTTCAGACGTGAAAAAATTTTCAACTTACGGACAAGTTGCTTCATCTTCGATGTCGTCTCCAGTTGACGTTTCAAATATTTCTAATATTCATAAATTAACAGAAACTTTAGAGAATTCTATCAAACCCACACGCTACTTTACTACAGAAGTGAAAAATAACGTTGGTGCTCAGGGGGATAAAGGGGATAAAGGTGACAAGGGGGATACTGGTGCTCAGGGTGCTCAGGGTGATAAAGGTGACAAGGGAGATACTGGTGCTCAGGGTGATAAAGGTGACAAGGGGGATACTGGTGCTCAGGGCGACAAGGGACTCCAAGGTGATAAAGGTGACAAGGGTAAAGATGGGAAAACTGTCAAAACACTTTTCTTTCAGAATAACACAGATATCCTTCCACTCTCCACGACTATTTTAACCGTCCCTTTCAACGGAAAAGTTTGGGATTTGAACTCTGTTCTGATTTCAGGTGATTTCTCAGACTGTCTCCTTGAGATGGCATGTCTGACCGAAGAGGGTGAAACTCTTGTACAATCTACAAACATTGGAAGCAAGAAGACTTCGACTTTGGAACTTTCTGGTTTCCAAAACGTTCCAAAAACACTTTCAAATTTAGTTCTTCGCGGAACCTCAAATTCTAATAATAAAATTTCAAAGGTGATTTCGGTCGATTTTACAATGTTTCAAGTTTAAAAGAATTTTATATTACACTGTTTAATATAAAATACTTCGAAGATGAGTACAATCGATAAAATTTATACAGAACATACGTCAACAGAAGAAAAAAAGTACAAAGCTTTCTGTGAAGATATCATAGGAGATATGTTGATGGGAAAGTATGATGCGGACGGAAAGTTGAGACACCTTGTCCCCAGAGTTGAAGATATAATTTCTACTTTTTATTCTCTATCTCAACAGTTTAAGAAAAAATGGAAATATGATAGTTCTATTCTCAGAGTGTATAGAGGTTTAAATTTAGCAGGTAAGAGTAATACTGAAATTATACATGCTCAGATACCTTTCTCAACGTCTATAGACGAGGAGAACGCCTTCAACTGGTCTGGAGGAGACTGTTGTATACTTTCAATAGAGTTTTCTAGTGAAATAGATTTTGTATGTATCGATAACCCGAACGAGGGTAGAGAAGTTGTTCTGCCCGAAGGGATACTTTTAGTGGAGAGAAGGGATACTTCAAAGAAGCCTACAGTTCTATACTGTAAATTTAAGCAGACAAAAGGGTAGTTTGATTTCCAAACCTTTGGTAAAATTGATTTCTTTTTCGAAATTTGGATATATTCCAACATGAATAAACTTTATAACTCTAAAAATTTTGATACTGAAATTAACGGTGTCGAGTTTCATAAGCTCATCTTAGGAACATGTGAGTACTTTGAAAGAATGATACATTTTAACAGTAAAGAAATACTTACTTTTCCTGTTATTATCTCTTATGAGACGACCATTCTTTTCAAAAAGTTTTTGTACGAACAAGAACTACAAAAAGACCTCGTAATAACGCCAGTTTTAATAATCGAAACTTTTATCCTCAGCGACGCTATTCAAATAGACCTGTTTAGAAAGCTGAAGCCGTTTTTTCAAAACTTTCTAAATTCTGATTCATGTTCAAATCAGGATAAAAATATAATTTTACAGAACACAACGTCTTTCGGTATTCTTACAAATATTACCATAGATGAAAAAGAGCTCGATGAAACAAACCCGATACACTTAAATCTGAAAGCTTTTTTTCATGATAGAAATGGTAATAAAAAGGAAGCGTTCCGTCTGTATAAATTAAATTGGGAAGAGAACAAGAACATTGATAGCTGTAATAACTTAGCACATTGTTATTATACAGGAAATGGGTGTAATAAAGACCAAAAGGAAGCGTTCCGTCTATTTAAATTAAACTGGGAAGAAAACAAGAACATTGATAGCTGTTATAACTTAGCATATTGTTATTATACAGGAAATGGGTGTAATAAAGACCAAAAGGAAGCTTTTCGTCTATTTAAATTAAACTGGGAAGAGAACAAGCATAGCGAGAGTTGTCATAATTTAGCAATTTGTTATTACAACGGAGAAGGGTGTAATAAAGACCAAAAGGAAGCGTTCCGTCTATTTAAATTAAACTGGGAAGAGAACAAGAACAGTAGGAGCTGTAATACTTTAGCGCATTGTTATTACAACGGTAGAGGTTGTGATAAAAATGAAAAAGAAGCTTTTCGTCTATTTAAATTAAACTGGGAAGAGAACAAGAACAGTAATAGTTGTCACAGTTTAGCAGTTCTATATAATAATGGAAAAGGCTGTGATAAAAATTTAGAAAAATATAATTACTATATGGCCTTGTATAATTCGACTCTGTAAACAACTCCTTAAAATATCGCCCCATCTACAAAGTACAGATACTTGAAAGCTTGAAGCTGTAAAAATGTGTCACAAACATCGTCCTTCTTTTTCATTTTATTTATACTCTCTATAATATTGTCCTCCTCTCGACTTTCAAAAATTTCTAGAGCCTTCTCAACAGCCCAGTTTTTACGTTTTTTCGGGTCTACTGAACCGTACTTCGCTTTACCTTTCTTTGTATAAGTAAGCTTCTTTTCGGCTCCCAGAACTTGAGTTTTATGAAAGGAGTCAAACTCGGTAATAACAGGAACTTTTCCATATCGAAAAATAAAATACGAGAAACAGTGGTCTGCAAGCTTCATAGCCATAGGATTTCTAGCCTTTCCAAAGTTCATCTGTTTTTCTATAATTATGTATGTACACTTCTTGAAGTAAGAGTCGAAGATGTCGAGCTCCTCAATCATGTTATGCAAACTGAGGACGTCTAGACGTTTTTTACTATCGCACCCCTTGGTTAGATTGAGATTTTTCTGAAGAATAACCTTTCCGTTCTCGTACACCTTATTGAGTATCTCTTCCATCTCTGGTGTAGATGTACCGTTAGGGTTGTACCTTTTACTTTTTTCAATATTATACTCGCGTACATCTTCTAACTCTTTTTTTGAGAAACACTCTATTGTGAAGGCAAAGTTTTTCTTTCCAATATCGAAACTGGCACAGTAGATTAAATCGGTGTTTTCATGTTTACTAGACATTTTTATGTGATTACTATATATTTATATAGTAATAAATTTGGGTTCGTTAGGTTCGCTCGATTCACTACGTTCATTCATCGTAGAAAAGCTCTAGATGTGTAAACTCTTTTTCAGGGGAGTTTTCAGAAAAGTCTTTAAGAATCTTCAGAAGCATATCTGTCCTTCTTTTCCACTCATTCTTGTTAACTTTCCAACCGGCCGTTTTAGTCATAGTGAAACAGCCTGAGACTTTATTCTTTCTACGGTCAGTATAACTGTCAGGGTTAAATCTCAGCATGACCAGAGGTTTGTTATCGAGGTCTGTAAAGATTTCCATAGCCCGTTTACACTCACATTCATAGCTGGTTGTTTTGTGTTGTTCTTCATCACACTCAATGATGATATTAAAATTCTCAAAAGGGATTAGAACGTCGGGACGTTTTCTTGAAGGACCACATGTTTTATCGAAAACCATGTTGGTAGTATCTATTTCAGCTTTCAAAGTATCTCTAAGATAGTGCTCCTTCAGTTTAAACTTTCTTGGGATTTCAACATCGGGGTTGAGAACACAGTAGCAAGGAAAACAGTACGGATGAAACTTTGAGCTTGGTGCAACGTAGGAGAAGGCACAGTTTTTGCAAGCTCGGGATGGGGTACATTTGATACAGGTGCCTTTTCTCTTGTCGTGGGGACAAATATCACTGCCCCCGCATTCACGACATGTACTTCTCCTTCGATTATGTTCACAGATTTGGCTCCCATGACAGTCAACGCAACAAGATTTTCTTTTTCCATGGACGCAAAACTGGCTCCCGTCGCATTCACGACAATAGCCTCTTATCTTTCCATGTTGACAGAAAGAGCCACCTTCACATTCACGACAGACGCTTCTTACCTTGTTATGAATACAAATTTGACTCCCCTTACACTCTCTGCAATGAATTCTTATTTTCTTGTGTTCACAGACCGACCCGCCTTCACAATCGATACACTGACTTCTTTGGCGGTTATGGGGACAAATCGCGCTTCCTCCACATTCCTTGCATATTTCTTTTCTCCTGCCGTGCGGACACTTGTTTCTTTCAGTACATTCTTTCTGTCTATCCCTACATGGAAGGCATGTTTTATAAAGTTCCCCATTTTTCTTCGTTTCGGGAATAAATTCGTGTTTACAAGCTGTACACTTAACTTCTTGATTCATTTAATTTCTAACATTAGAAATTAAATCTTTAAGTCTATTTTAATTTTTACTCATCAGAATTACAGTAGTTCTTTATCATAGGAATGTTAGGATTGTAAATTCCAAGTCTGTCGGCTTCCTCTAATATTTCGTCAAAAACTTTGTGGAATGCGGGGGTATGTCCGATATCAGCCGTATTTGCGCGATGCCCAAGCTCGTGGATAAGCACATACACCAATGCATTAACGGGATAGTACTCACCTTTCTCATCGTATATACACAGAAAAATCTGGTTTTTATTTATAGTGTAGCTCTTGTCCCCCTTATACAATTTAAGCTTCTCCAAGTGGATGTTTGCTTCAGGGTACTTGGCATCAAAAAAAGGCTGAAGGGGCTGAAGTATGCTCTTCAAAAGATACAACATAGAATCGTCTTCGAGATGATTTTCTCTAACCTGCTTCATAAAAGTGTACAACAACACACCTAGCAACACAGTCCCGACAATCCAACAAACTTTTTTTTCTTGTGATGACATATGGTCTTTTTTATATTTAGAAAATGTGAAAAAATATATACGTAAATAAAATGAGTAAATGGACTACGTTAATACATAACGGAATTTTATTCAATCCCCCTTACGAGCCTATAAACGTTCCGATAAAGTACGATGGAACTTTAATGAAACTCGATTCTAAAAAAATGGATAACCCTTTTCATATAACAGCTGAAGAAGGAGCATACTACTTTGCACAAAATCTCGAAAGGGATAAACGTCTTAATAAAAAAGAGGGGAAAAAGACAGTCTCTGCAACATTCAAAAAAAATTTTTGGGAAGATTGGAAAAAGGTATTGGGTAAAGGTCATCCAATTAAAGATTTTGACAAGGTCGATTTTACCCCTATGATTAAACATATAGAAAAACAGACAGAAGAGAAGAAAAAAGAAACAAAGGAGGAGAAGGCTGAAAAGAAGAAACAGAAAGAAGAGCGAGAAAAACCTTATAAGTTTGCAACTGTTGACGGTGTCCAATATCCAGTTACGGGATATACACCTCAACCCCCTTCTTTATTCATAGGACATGGTACACACCCCCTGACGGGGAGAATAAAAAAGAGAATCCAGCCTGAAGATGTGATTATCAACGTTTCTAAAAAGAACATTCCCAAGTGTACTATTCAAGGAAAATCTTGTAAGTGGAAAGATGTTGTTGAAGATAAGGATGTTACGTGGTTAGCCAGTTATGAAACTTTTGAAAAGGCCTACATGACTCTAAAGAGAGATGAAAGTCATTTTGTCACATCTAGTGATATGGCTAAATTTGATAAAGCAAAAAAACTTGGTTCTAACATCGGTAAAATCAGAGAAAAATATAACAAAGACCTTCTAAAAAAAGATAAAACGACCCGTCAGCTCGCTACCGCTGTGTACCTCTTAGACATTCTAGCTATAAGACCAGGTACCGAAAAGGATGAAAGTAAAGAGGCTAACACCCTTGGTTTAACAACACTCAAATGCGAGAATATAAAACTTTTGGACGATCAAAAAATAAAAATTAATTTTACAGGTAAATCTTCGATAGAGTTTGAAAAAACTTTCAAAGTTGAAAAAATAGTATACGATAACCTGAAATCTCTAATAAAAGATGGTAAGGAAAAAAGCGATCTTTTTCCAAACGTTAACGCTACCACACTCAACGACTACCTAAAGACTCTTATGGACGGTCTTACAGCAAAAAATTTTCGAACATGGAAAGCCTCTTCAGTCCTTCAAGAAGAGCTTGATAAAAATATTCCTAAAACGAGTTTGTCCCCAGCCGAAAAGAAACTATTTTACGACAAGGCTAATATAGCTGTAGCTCTTGCATTAAATCACAAGAAGATGGGAGGGTCAGATAAACAGATACAAAACATCAAAGAAAAAATGAAAGACCTCAGAAAAAAAATGAAAGATACCGATAGTAAGTCTAAAAAAGAGACTATAAAAAAATCTATCGAAGCTAACAAACTTAAACTTATTCAAGCCGAAGAGAACGTAGCCACGGGAACTTCAAAGACTAACTACATCGACCCTAGAATAGTTGTTGCATGGTGTAAGAAGGCTGAGATGCCGATAGAGAAAGGTATATACAATAAAGGGGCATTAAAGAAATTTACATGGGCTATGGGGACAAAATCAGAATGGTCATTTTAGTTTGATTTCGTCTTTGACGAAATCCCGAGTTGAAAATGGAAACAATTTTATTTCTTGAAATAAAATGGATATGTTTGAAAAGTATACAAGTTCTATTCAAGGAAAAGATGTCGACAGTATTGAAAATAAAGTGTCCGAATTCTGTAAAGTTCTAAAGGATAACGATACTGAAGGAAGTAAAATTCTCTTTCTAAAATTACCAATATTGGTTCAAGTCATGTTTTTACACTACTCGTGGGAAATATTGAAAACTTACAAAAAGAAGGACGGTGTATTCTTAACATCTTTTTACATTGTGAAAATGTTTCTACTCACAGAGCTGAAGAACTCTGAAATTTTTAAACCTTTCAAGAAGCCAGAATGGAAGAAGGTTTATACAGAAGCTTTTAACCTTGCGGACATTTCTAACGTTAAAAAAGAAAAAAGTAAGCCTGAGAAGGAAGAGAAGATTGAAAAAATAAGAGAAGGTTTGAGAGATATGGAAAGAAAAATAGCAAAGGATGAAGAAGATGAAGAGGAGGAGGAAGAAAAAAATTTTGACCCGAAGAGATGGACTGATGACGAGGATGAACTTTTGAGAGGTTTAATAATCCACGAGATGAAAAGCTTCAAAGACATAGGAGAGAGGCTCGGACGATCTGTCAGCTCTATAGCTAAAAGAGCGGAGAAGTTCGGATTGTCTGAAGAAATTTGGGCTGAAAAGGAGGATGAAAAGTTAGAAAGTTTAATCGATAAAGGTTTGACCTCTGAACAGATTGGAAAAGAGTTTGGAAAATCTGCTCACTTTATTACTTTGAGAGCTTTGAAAATTGGACGGTCTATAAAAAAGGAGAAGAAACCCACGGTTAGAAAGACCGTAAGAAAGTCTAGAAATAAGACCGCTAAAAAGAAACCTACTAGAAATAAAAGAACCACAAGAAAAGCTGGAAAAAAATCCTACGACAAGGAAGGTCAAAAGTACGATACACCTCCATCTGGAGACGCTCTTTATGTTTTCTATACTTCTCTGTACGAAGAGAAACCTAATTCGAACATAGCTGTAGTATGGTTAACAGAAAGAGGTGTGTTCGAAGGTGATGAAAGGAAAAAGCTCGTTCAGAAGTGGAAAAAGATAAAGAATAGAGATTAATGATTCTGTACCGGTATATCTTGAGCTTCGAAAGGTATATCGGCCATAAACATGTTCCTTTCCTGTTGCTGTTCATATATTGTTCTTCTCATCTTCTGTTTGTTAACATCGATTTCAGGCTCCTGATTATCATGATAAGTCATCGGCATGGAATTTATAGAAGAAAATTCTTGTCTGACGTTAGAAAGTGTAGGTCTAAGTTTTGCTTCTCTAGTCATAAAACTCTCCTCTTTTTGTCGGTTTCCAGAGGTTGTATTTGTTTGAGCAGAAGTATTAGGTCTGTTCGAAATTCTTTCTTTAGCTTGAGTAGACCCTACATTTTTATGAATGTTCATCACCTTATTTGTAGAAGCCTTATACTTTGGAAGATTCTTTTCATTTTCTCTTGCATTATGAACATCCTCATACTTATCGTAGCCTCTCTTTGAGGTAGTATAAGATACGTTCTTTTTATCTTTAATGTTTTTATCCACATCTAAATCAAATAGGTCTTCAATACTTGTAGTCTGGATATTTCTAGATTTATTTGTAGAAAAACTTCCTGAGAGCTTGTCGTGAATATATCTCTCTTCGTTTATACTATTGTCACTCTGAATATCTTTTTTGTAAGAGACAATATTGGTCGACCCTTGAACTTTAAGAGGTGTTATGAGTATCTGTTTTACCGGTGCCCCCATCTCTCCGTTGAGCCTTGTTTGAGATTGTTTACCGCTCGAAAGTTCGTACTTCAAAGGATTTCTTATAACACTTCTAACTTCAAAACCTTCAATGATATTTCCGTTTCCTAAGGTCATTCCGTTCGATATATTAGTTTCTAGCTGAAAGGTAGGTTTACAATTTTTTTCTCTCATATTTCCTCTCAACATTTGTTGCGAGTTTTTTATACCCTTAGTTTCAGTATCAATTTCAGGCTGAGCACACGATGCTTTTTTGCTAAAATCTGTAAATCCCGGACTCGTATAAGAGGAAGTCCAAACTCTCGGAAGTCTCGATAGAGGTAAAAGAGAGCGCTGGTCAATAATAGGAGGTCTGAATGCTCCCTTATCTAAAATTCTATAAGGAAGATAAGATTGTTTCCCTGAGTTTGTACTGCCCCAAGTGAGACCAGTTGTACTGGGTCCACCTCTTCTTTGTCCTCCATTATTTCCGTTGTTAGAGTAATCTACTGCCACCATCGGATTTACACCTCTTGCATAAGTTAAAATGACTTCATTAATAGGAGCGATACGGTCTCCACTCTCTTCAATCATCTGTGTAATTTCTGAAGTATCTCCAACCTTGTCAATTCTACGTGTATATAAAGACCTTGGAGGGTCTCTTAAAATATTATTGTTTGTTCCCCAAGATTCTACGGAAGGTAAATTAACTTTACCATAACCGACTATTCCACTATAAGTTAACATTTTATTGATGCTTATATGTTTATTTTTTAATTTTTATATAGTAGAAATAAAAAATGGACGATTACTATCAAGGCGGTGGAAACTGCGCAGGTGGACCTAACAAAGTTTCTTGTGACAATGGATATTCATGTTGTAGTCAGAAAGGAAATGAAAAAAGGTACGGTATGTGCATCAAAAACGAGAATGGATGTAATAGCACAACCGGTTTTGCAAAGAAAAAAGCATCAAAAAAACTTCCTCCTATCAATGAGAAGGTGGACGATGGAATGATGGACTGGAATGAGGGATACACTAAAGGGGACGACGGGTACGACAGCGACAATGATGAAACATCACCTTCCAGTCGTATGTGTATGTGTCATCATATTTTCATGACCATATTCTTCATAGCTATTCTATCTATCCTGATTATCTGCTTAAATAGAAGGGCAGAATTTTGAAAAAATGACAAGTAAGGTTGCAGTGTGTACACTATGTATTAACGACTGGTACGGCGAGATTGTAAAGTACGGTGTAAAAACTATACAGAATTGGGCTGAAAAACACGGGTACGATTTTTACGTCCCTAATTTTGTGTACGACGAATGTCCAGAAAAGAGAGAGTATCCATGGTATAAAATTAAGGCTATACAGTATCTCCAAAATCTGGGGGGAATGAAAACATACGATTACATTATTTGGATAGACGCCGATGGGCATATTCTGAAGCCTGAACTCGACCTTGAATATTTTTTATTATACGCTAACGGTAAAGATATCCTCTGTACTAAGGATGTAGGGGGTGTGCTTAATACAGGTGTGATGATTATTAAAAATACTCCTCGAGTTTATTATTTGTTCAATAAAGTCTGGTACAACGAGGAAGAATTTGACAAGTCTTTCCACGAACAGGCATCCCTGTCTCAAATCTTTACAAACAATCGTTTTGATGCTAAAAATCATATAGAAATTTTACCTGATGAGAAGCAGAGTATTCTGTACACTTATTGGAGAACTTACTATCCAGATAAAACTTTTTTCATACACATAGCACGGTCAGCTTACGACAGGTCAGGGCTCATGTATACCATGGATCACTACTGTCCTATTAGAATGGATGAGGATACCGATGAGGAATTTCAGTTCAGAATGAGATGGCTTCAGGATGAAAAAATGTGCAGGGGTGATATAGAACGGTGGATGAATGGAGGGTATAGAACTAACCCGAGCAGTAGGGTAAAAAAATTAAAGTAAAAATACGGTGTCTTATCAGAAACCCCCTTCAGAATCCACAAAAATAAAATTGAAAAAAGAATTTATAGGTTTGAAATTTATAACAAACTATTCAAAAAAACATGTCTAAATCTTGGAACAAAATTTCATCTGTTGTGAGCGAGGTTCTTACTTCTCATAAATTAAAACAGGCCGAAGTTAAATCTATTATGGAGTCCGTTGAAAAACGCAAATCTGAAATTGTGAGTGCGACTGAACCTTCTTCTACTCGTACTTCTCGTAAGAAAAAGGACAAGAACGCCCCTAAAAAAGCTCGTTCGGGCTATATCATCTTTTCTGTTGAACGTCGTGCAGACATTAAAGCTAAACATCCGACCCTGTCGGCAGCTCAGTTGACAACTGAGATTGCTAAAGCTTGGAAAGCCGTCAGTGAATCTGAAAAGAAGAAGTGGGAAGAGAAGGCGAAGGTTGACAAAGAGCGTTACAAGAAAGAAATGGAATCTTATACCCCTCCTGAAGCTGATAGCGAACCTGTGGTGAACGCGGGGGGTAAAGCCAAAAAGGTTAAGAAAGTCAAAGACCCCAACGCCCCGAAGAATCCCCGACACGCATACTCGTTCTTTTCGGATTTCGAGAGAGCTGTCCTGAAGAAGGAAAACCCAGATATTAAGGGAACTGAGGTCTTTTCCGAAATTGGGAAAAGGTGGAAAACTCTCAGCGACGATAAGAAGGCTCCATTTGTGAAGATGGCATCTGAGGATAAGGCTCGATTTGAACGCGAGAAGGGAACTGGAGTTGCCCCTTCAGCCTCTTCGAAGAAGGCTGAAAGTAAAGAGGTTAAGGAGACTAAACCTCGAGGTAAGAAGGCGGAGGCAAAGACAGAATCTAAGGCTGAGTCGAAGTCCTCAAAAAAGGATACTAAGTTTGTGGCTACCGCTGGGTATAACGCTTTCATGAGCGAACAACGTGAAGAACATCCCAATTGGAACGATAAGAAGGCCGGCACCGAGTGTCAAAAGCTGTGGTTAGCATTGTCCTCAGCCGAGCGTGAGGAGTATGAGAGCGCTGTAGCCGAAGACAATGCGGATTCAGAGGCAGAATTGATGGAAGAAGATGATGAATAGATGGTAAAAATATAAATTAATAATTTTATACTTAAAAGTATAAAATAAAATGAATTTTACATTAGCTACAGCCACAGATTTTTTACATAGTATAGCTGAAAATAAGGTTGAATTTAACGTGTGTGAATTAAATAGTAAAGTCCAATATAAAATTACTGATGTAAATCCCCTTTCTAACAACGATAGTGGTAGTTATTCTGAAGTTGTTTTTGCTAATATTATAGATACACTTTTAAAATCTGAAGAGAAGGTTCCAGTAGCAATAAAAATATTTTTTGACAGCAATGAGAATATGGGGTTAAAATATGAAGCTAAAATATATAAATTTATAACTGATAATGTGGATGGAAAATCTCCAAACTTTATAAGGTATATAGGATACTCCGAATGTTCCCCTTTAGATTCGAACCTCAATATGCTTACAAATGTACAGAAGAAAAAAATTCTTGAAAAAACTTTATCTCCGAATAAAGTTTGTACCTTAATAACAGAGATGGCTGGGAACGGAAAATATTTCGGTTTAAACGAGCTTGGAAAAACTACAAGCTTAAAAAAGTTTTTAAAAACAAATCCCCCAGAAAAAGACTTGAATAAAATAATGTTTCAACTTGTATACTCTTTACAGCTTATGAATGAATGGGGACTTATGCATAACGACTTTCATAATGAAAACATTATGATTTCAGAATTTTCTGAAGAGATAGACCTTGTATACTATATATATGGAATTCCATATTTTATCAGAACAAGATACATTTTATATATATTCGATTGGGACTGGGGGTTTTTAGGGAGGTTTGGAGACAATAAAAACCTATACAATTTTAGCCACTTTGATATTACAAATAAATTCAGTCCAAAATCAGACCTTTATGTTGCTCTTTGTCAACTGTCTCAGATGAAAGCTGGAGATAAGATATCTAAAAAATATTTTCAAGGTATACAACAATTGAAGGAGTATGAAGACTTTTTTACGGCAAAAAATCTTATAAATACATTAGACAGGGAAAATTTTCCAATCTATTTGAAAAGTGAAAAAGGAGATCCTGTATATAAAATTCCGAGAGATAAATTTATAAGGGAGTTTGTATCATCTCTTAATTTTGATTTCAACCCTACTCCGAGACCCGAACACAAGGAAATGGTAGATGATATTTATCAGTCTTACAAAGACCTGAATATTGAAGATTTTCAAAAGATACTTGATACTCTTTCTCAACGTAGAAAATGGAAATATTTAGAGTTTCTTCAGAGTATAAAAAATATGACTTATGTAATGATAGTATTTGAGGGAGATTCTTTCAAACTTTATAACCCTATATCATGCAGGTTAACCAATGTAGATTTTAATTTTCCCACACCTTTAGATGTGCTTCAAAACGATTTTTCAGAGTATATTATAGATGAGAAAAATATCCCAAAAAATGCGTTTAAGTTTAGACTAACCAGACAGAATATTCCAAAATCAATATACAAAAATAAAAATATAAAGACTGGACGAGAAACGCTGGAACGGCTAAAAATTCGACCTCGTTTTCCGGCGCCTTTGTAAAAACGAACTTTTAGAAGAGGGACATGAAAAGAAATAAATAACTATATAAAAACTTATTTGAAATACAAAAATGATTTCAAATACTCATTCTCGTCCTAAACCACAAGTTTTTTATAAAAGAAAAACCTTCATTATTGAAGAAACGTCAGACTCTCCATCCTCCATATCTTCTTCAGATTTAAACAATATGGAGAATGCCTTCAACTCTGATGAAAAAAATATCTTAGCCAGAAATGCTATCACATCTGTAGGGTCTCTTCTAGCTACTACAAATTCTGATGAGGTGAACAAGGTTTCCCATCTATTTTTAAATTCTATCAAAAAGCACCCTGTGAAAGCCACAAATCAAGGTAGAACCGGTAGGTGTTGGATGTACTCATCTCTCAATATGTTTAAATATTTACTCATAAACAGCTTACACCTCCAAGATTTTAATTTTTCCCATGTATTTTTGTTTTTCTTTGACAAGTTGGAACGGAGTAATTCCCTTCTAAAATGGTTTGTCGATAATAAAGATGTTAAGGAGGGTGATAGAAGCTACGATTTTATGCTAGACTCATATTTAGACGATGGAGGCTTCTTTAATTTTTTTACAAATCTTATAGAGAAGTACGGTATCGTTCCCGAATCTGCAATGAAAGAGACGTACCAGTCTTCAGATTCTGACGATTTAAATTCAACGTTAAAAGAAAAATTAGATGAAGGTGTAAATAAAATTTTGAAGGCTCATAAGCTGAAGAAGACTACAACTTCTGACCTTGAGGACATTAGGTCAGAGACCGTTAGCAATATATATTCTGTTCTGGTGAAATATCTGGGACACCCTCCCACCAAATTCGACTGGAGTTATACCCGTCATCTTACAGGGGATGAAGAGGATAGTGATACTGAAAATGTCAATATTGTTAAAGGCATGACACCTCTCTCTTTTTTCAAGAGCGTAATTCCTCTTGATGTAAGAAACGAATTCATAACCTTATCTCATATCCCTTCTTCAATGAAATTTTATAGAAAGTACACAGTTAGAAATACCAACAACGTTTTGGAGGGAGATAATTGTACCTTATTTAATGTTCCTATTGAAGAATTAGTTAAATATACAACAAAATCTATTTTAGCCGGAATGCCAGTATGGTTTGTTGCGGATGTAAACCAGAGCTTCAATTGGTTCCATTCTACTCTGGACGATAAATTGGACAGTAAAGATACAGTATTTGGAAAGAATAGCTTCACAAAGGAGGAACGTATCAAACTTCGCAATATTCAGGGAAATCATGCGATGTGCTTCGTCTCAATAAATATTGATGACAAAGGAAGGCCTATCACCCTTGGACTAGAGAATAGTTGGGGCTTTGTCGATTCAGAAATACCTGGTCTCGACGGATTTCTAAGCATGTCCCTGTCTTGGTTCAAAAAATATGTCTTCCAAGTGGTCATAAATAGAGCATTTTTTAGTAGAACTTTTTTGAAAAAGTATGAGGAGAGTGAAACAACTTTTCTGAACCCTTGGGATTCGATAGTGCCAGCGATAAAAGCAGGGGGTAAAGGCGGAGTCCCCCATAATTACCTTTCCTGTTTAGAAAAAAGAAAGAATATGAATAAATGAAAAAGCTGTCCGAAGTCATAGTCTCACGGGTATGCTACGATACAGAACCTTGTCAACATAACTGTTATATCACCTTCTCATCAGGTCTGAGAGAACAGGGTTTATACACCGCTGTAGAAATTGCTAACAACTTCTGGGACTTTCTTCACGACGACGAAAAACTCCATTTCAACAAACACCAACGTCTCTGTAAAAAACTTTTTCCGTGTATCTAACGTTTTAAAAATAACTTTCATATACAAAAATATATGAAAACAAGCCGTAGGCCGTTCAAAAGGATTAAGATTAGAAACACCGAACTTGAAACCTTGAAAAGAGAAGTAAAAAAGACCGACCCACACCTGACCAAATTTCTCCCTGAAGATTTCTCTATAACAGATAAGTGTGAACTTTTAGAGCTTCATGAGCTTTATAAAATCTCAAAGGAGGAGTCGAGACTGGAACAGCTTCAGATTAAGAAAGACTTTAATAACAAGCTTGAACAGTCTAGGAAAAATCAAATACTTTTTGAAAAGTTTTCAGAGGAAGAACACGCCTCTTTCAAAAAAGAGGAAAAGAAGCTTGAAGAGAACAACGAAATTTCTGAGATGAAGTATACTATTCTCTCCCTTCCAACCTCTGAGAAAAATCGAAGGGTTATCTATAACGCTTATAAAAGGCTGGAAAATAAACATTCCAGTGATGAAGAGTACCACAAATTAAAACACTGGTTAGACTGTGCAGTCTCATTGCCTTTCGATAGGATGACTTCTTCGGGTTCGGTTCCCTCACAAATCCCCCCATCCCTTTCAGGTTCGGTTCCTTCCCTCCTTATGAAAGTTAAGAAAAGGCTTGATGAGAAGCTCTACGGTATGGAGAGTGTAAAGGAGCAGATTCTTCTATTTCTGAATGCACGCATAAGAAACCCTGATATGAAGAGGTGTTCTCTGGGTCTGATAGGAAATCCAGGTTGTGGAAAGACAACAATAATAAGAGTTTTAGCCGAAACTTTAAGTATCCCTCTCGAGCAGATTTCACTAGGAGGTATAACCACCCCAGATTTTCTAAAGGGACACATGTATACCTACATCGGAGCTACGTGTGGAGAGATAGCGAACTGTTTAAGAAGAATGAAGGTGAAGAACGGTATACTGTTCTTCGACGAGTTTGATAAAATTTCTGCCAACAAGGACGTATGTTCGAGTCTTCTTCACATTACAGATTTCTCTCAGAACAACAAGTTTCAAGACAATTTTCTAAACGGTATAGATATAGACCTTTCTCACCTTTGGATGATATACTCGATGAACAAGATTCCTACAGATGAGGCTCTCGCAGATAGAATTTTTTATGTAGAGATAGAAGGGTATACCGAAGTTGAAAAGAAAATCATAACCAAAGATTATGTTCTGAAAACTGCTCTATTGAACGCAGGCTTGAAAGAGACCGATGTGTGTTTCGAAGAGAAGGCTCTATCTTTTTTTATAGAAAAAGTTTCGAACGGTAAAGGCGGAATAAGAGGAGTGGAGCATAAAATAACCTCTATAGTCAACAAAATAAATTTTCTGTACCACAATCAAGATGAGAAGGGAAAACTGAAAATAGGAATGAGCTTCGACATTTATAAAAAAATAAAATTTCCTCTAAGATTGGATATTCCAACTTTGAAAATTTTATTAGGAATAAATGATAACTGAGATAACTTTATCTGTAATCGCTTTAGCTCTTATAGTTCTCCTTATTCTGTCTAAAAATGGAAAAGAGAACTATTGGCATGGTAGAAGATGGGGACGACCTTGGAATAGACCTTGGGGAAGATGGGATGAACCTGAGTTCATTTACAATGAACCTGTAAACGACCAAGACGAAGCTTACATAAACTGTATAAAAAATCACTCCGGACACGAGAACAAAGCTGAAATATGTTGTATGAGAATTTTTGGAAGACCGTGTAATGACGTCTAGGTTTAGTTTATTTTCAATAAACCCCATTGAAAATAAACTAAACTATTTTCATATAGTAAGCAAGTTCGTAGTATGGAGGAAGATTGTTGTGAGGGACGTTGACAGGGTAAGTTCCCTTTACACCTGATACACCTGCTGTATTAAGTTTATCTCCAAGCTGTCCGTTCATACCGTTTAGCGAAGAGAGTCCGTAAGTTCCCCCAGAAGACCCTCCGGGACAAATAACATTGCCCCAGTCATCTCTTCTACAACCGTATATAGATATTGAGTGAGTGTGAGGGGGGATTTCGGCAGTCGTTAAAACGTGGGAATCTTCACCTCCAACTTTCCCCAAGCTTATATCTACTCCGTCTGGTATATCACAAAGTTTAGAGTCTGCACATGTTGAAATTATAAATCTTCCTCGAAGGTCAGGAACCGTTATTCCGTTCACGGTCGACCCATCACAAATTTTCCAAACCGATGTATCGAGAGTAATAACATTTGTCCAAGGAACTGCAATTATACTCCCTTGAGGAAGTATAACATCAAAATCTGTAATATAAGTTTGGGTAAGTTTTGAATCTTGTACTAATACTATATTAACTGTTGTTGTACTTGGAATTTGGGGAGACTTTTTGATAATCCAATTTAGAGCGACGTAAGGGGGAATATTGTTGTGGGGTTTTCCTCCTCCGACTGTTCCATCAAGATTGTAGGGAGTTCCAAACTGTGGATTGTAGTAAGGTTTTTCAACAACTTTATCCCAAGGCTGATAACATGCGTGAAGTTCGTGATTATGAGAGGGCATTTCATCCATAGTTAACGTATGAGCATATTCACCTCCAGTATCTCCAATGTTTAAAATTTTAGACACTCTGTTTGTAAGGTCAACTGAAGAGATTGTTGGGTTCTGTCCCAAAATAAATTTACCTTGAGCCGAAGTATAAAGTTCCCATCCAACAGGAATATCACTTTTAAATAAAGGTACTATAGCCCCTTCTGGAATTATAGAGCCGTCAGAAGGAGAAAAAACAATGTTAGCGTTACTATCTCTCATCATGAAAGAAGGAAAAAGGATATCATTTTTAGGTACAGGAAAAACATTCATTATAAAAGCTAACACAAAATAAGGAGGTATATTATTATGAGAGGATTTACCTCCTGTAAATCCTGTTCTGTTGGGACCTGATGCCCATTCAGTATTTCCATAAATACCTTGACTAACATGGTTATTTCCAGCCACCAAAGGTGAAGGGTGTGTATGGTCAGGTAAATTTTCAGTCTTTAGAAGAACGTTCTCTTCACCTCCAGTTAGAGAAGCTATGTTCGTTATACCTCTTTTTCTCGTGCTGTCTGTATATGTAATAACATCAGGAGTAGCCCCTAAAATAAACCTACCTCGAAGGTCAGGTGTATTATTAGTACCATCACACAGTACCCACCCCTTTGGAAGAGTTGTTAAGCTTCCAGCCCAAGCTACAATAGATGAAGGGGGAAGTAGTTGCGATGCTGATATTGGGGTAAGATTTCCCGATGAATCTTGAACTAATAGCATATTTGGTACAGGAATTGAAGTTGTTCCCATAAGGTACGTAATATAAGGATGCTTATCCTTATGAAGAAAATATATCACTGCTAAAGATACCGCAAGAACAAAGATGATAAACATAAACAGTATAACTTTTTTAGACGTAGACATATTGCTTTACTTTTAACAAGAAAACTTTTATAATAAAGAATGAAGACGGATATTATAGAACATTTTAGTCCAGCGTTCGCTATTGGAGTGGTAAAAAACACCCCTCAAATGGCTTCGTTTGGAATGAGGAGTATTCAGTCTGAAACTAAGACAAAAATAGTTTGGAAAATGGTGGTTTTTGTACTTGTCCTGTCTGTGATAGCTTCAATTTTTCAGACATTAGCTTGGTATCACAACTCTGACGGAAACTCTCCGTTCTGGACTGGGGTTGGGTTATCAATGTTGTTTGTCACAATAGAGTATATGTGTATTATTCCAGCAAATCAGATAGGGAACAGAATGTTCAGCTTGTTTCAACTTGCAATTCTAATAGAGTTTATATCGTGGTCCGTATTTACACTTTATATTCTGTACGTAAGGAAGGAGGAGATTACAAAAAACTGTTGGATAGGTTTAGGAATAATTTTTATCGGGGTGGTCGTAGCTTATTTGTAAGGTATATTTTTTATACGGGAAGGTATAAAAAAGATTAAGGAGATTTTTGAGAATAACAGTTATAACACAGAAACCTTAAATTTTCGACCCTGTTATCATTATTGATTCCATTTATATGGTCAATTTTTATAGGAATAAAATTCCCCATCCATTTTGAAAGTCCACAACAAGAACATTTATTTTTAAAATTAAAGATTCTGATAAGCTTTCTTTTCATCTGGTCTGAATTAGTATATGTACTCTCTTCACAAAAGATTTCCCAAATTTTTGAAGCCATTTTTATACTGTAAATGAGGTTTTAAACTATTTTTTACTTTTGTAAAAAATGCGCAATAACGGTATCGGTCCGTTCAGATCCTCTTATAAGAAGGAAAGCTAGGCTTCTAGATCGCGCTAATATACTCTATATTAGCGCCTAAATTTTTCTGACACCTTTTTCGATGTTCATACTATTTAGAACCATTTTTTTAAATCGTTTTATTCCCATTTTTACATTTTAAAAATAGCCTGTAATAACTATAAATGAATACTATTCCAACATGCTCTTCCTGTAATAAAACATTTTCTAAAAGAACCCTGAAAGAAGGCAAGTGTGGGCGGTGTAGGAAAGCGAACGAAGTGAGTAATGTGAGTGAGGTGAACCCTCAATTCTATATTGAAATTGATAACGATATGTATTGTCATCCCGAAGATGACACCACTTTCGATGTAGTTCTCTCAGACAGCCCAGTCTCCCTTGACCGTGGACTGTCTGACGAAAAAAGAAAGAGGAAAAATATCCCTAAGAAAGTCAGAGACGCCCTTTGGAGAAGGGATTGTGGAAACCTGATAGACTCTGTATGCTACGTATGTAATGGACGTATGAGTTATTCGAACTTTGAAGCAGGTCATATCCTTTCAGCTAAGAATGGAGGCACAGATGACCTTTCAAATCTGAGAGCGATATGTATGAACTGTAATAGAGGTATGGGAGCGGAGCATATCGAAGACTATAAAGAACGTAGATTTGGTAGAATAAGTAAAGAAGAAAGTTTCCCCTTACAAAGGACGGGACATTTTCATTCTTACCCTTCGTATTCTGTGTAAATTTTATAAAAGACACTGCATTCTGTACAAAGCTTTACTAAATTCCCCATCAGTAGTTGATAATTTTCCGTTCAAAAATTTCTTCAAAACAGAGACAGTTTCCGTAAGGTCTACATCGGGAACTAAACTCTCTTTTAAAACTAAGTCAAAAATATGCTGAATTTTACATCTTAACTCTAGAACCTCAAACGAGTCTCCTATTTGAATATAGGAACTTTGTACTAAAGATTCTGTTGGAATTTGTGTATAACCAGAAGTTCCGATACGTATAAAATTAGGGGGATTTTCCCAATATTTGTCGTAAGACAACGGTTTATATTGGAAATTTTGGACGAAGTAGTTTAAAACATTCGAAATAAACTTGGGGTATCGCTTAATAACAGTAAAGAGTTTAATTTCATCTGAAAGAGGAATAACGAATTCGATTTTACTATCTGACATTTTTATTTCGAAACCAAAAATAAAATAAAAATCAATTTTGAATTTCAAATAACCATATATAAAATTGATTTTTCTCAAAGTTTATTTCAACCTTGAAAATGAATAGAAAATTTAACTCTCAGCGAGAATGTACAGTTGAAAAATTTAACCTATACACTGACCCTAATAAATTTTATTACATTCATACAGGCTTGAATAATGTATCAATCGAAGAGAAGGATGTAAAGAACCATGACCCAAAAAACTTGTAAACTAAGCCAGACAATGAAAGTGAAACTGTTAGAAAATTCAACAAATACAGATGAGAGACAGTACGGCTTTGTTAGAAGGTTTATGTAAAATTGAATATAAACTTTGTTTCTATATAGAAACAAAATGCAGTGTACAAGTACCGAAGAAAAAAGAGAATTAATTTTAGACGGTGAGAACGGTCATGTTGTTTGTAAAATTTTTGGAAGCGATAATGACTCTACTTTACCAACGATTTCGAAAGAATGGAAGTTGAACTCCGCAACAAACTCCCTGCTAAGAATGAAAAATTTGACAGTATATAGGGGAGACTGGAATAAAGGTTCCCAAACGTGTATGTACGGACCGTGCAATTTTTTCGGTTCCCTTGAAAATATAAGGGATAAATTTTACACAGTAGAGATAAAAAAAGTGCCGGTATTTTATTTCCATGGTTATGGGAAGAAGAAAAAAATAGAAAAAATATTTAAACCGAAAGAGACTCTGGTTGAAAATGTTAATTGGGTTAGTCATGTTTTCGAGAAGAGTAAGAATTCCCTGTTTCCAAAACCTGGTTTTTTATACGTATCAACAAGAGATATAGTTTTGAAATCTTACAACCCCGTTGAAACAGACTTGTCTCCATATAGAGCGGTTTTAGTCAAAAATACAGTTCCGTTTCAACTTATCAAAGAGACTTTTCCAAATACACTTCCAAAAGAAGCTTATGACGACCTTAGAGTTATAGATTATATCTTTGGACATGAATATTCAAAGTACCAAACCAAAGAGAGTGAAGGGTTATTTTTAGAACATCACAAGTTCATTCAGACTATGACTCCGTTAGATGAGAAATGTGGAGGGTTTGTTATATTGGGAAGATTGACATACGATATTAATGTCAATCTTATCCTCACTGCTGTTCAAATTCCGTTAGGATATACTTTAATAGTGCAATCTGGTTGTATTCATGGCGATACAAATTTATCTGGACATTATATGATGGCCATGACATCAGATCACAAGTCGATGGCTACCGCAGATACTGTATTTTTAAGGACTTATGAAAATAAGAACGTGAATGTAAGCCTAGACATTCCAAATATAATTCCTTTTAAAATTAAGGAAAACGTGATTAAAAATAAAGTAATTTTTAACCCATTTTCTAAAGGATATTGGAGTCATATAAAAAATTTAATAAAAAATTGATTTCGAAGCTCTTGAGCCGAGCCTAATCGGGTATTTTTAAAGGTCTATAAATCCCAAAATTGATTTCTCCCTTCATCTGTCTCTTTATATAAAATGCGCTGTTTATACTGTAAAGACCCTGCTAGAGAATTTATTTCTTGTGAATACTGTTCCACCTTAAAATGTAAAAAGTGTGGAGGCGAATTTTACATCAACGAGTGTGGATACAACGTGAAGAATCACTATTCTAACTGTAAACTTTTTGAAGGGAATACTGAGCTTCATCATCAAATCTTTTTCAACCTGACCACAGCTGTTCCTGAATTTAAAAACTATTCTGACTGGCCTGAACCTACGCTTGAGAAAACAAAATTAGCTTACGAAGCTTTGAAAGGTATAAATACGGAGCTCGTAGACATTAAAAAAGATTACATTCTAAATCCATTAGAGGCTATATTTGAAATCATTAAAGTTGGAACAAAATTTGACTATACAGACAAAGTTTCTCAAACTATGCTGTTCTCCTCTGTAAAATATTTCATCACAAGGTTTGAATATGCAAAGATGTTTTGATAGGAGAGTCTGTAAATATATTTCATTTTATAGTATGAATTACACACAATAAATGGAAAACATAGGAATACGTATAGTACATTGGAAAAAATTGGAGGAGAGAAAAAAGATGATGGACAAACAGATAGTTCACCTCTCAAAAAATATAAAAAATATAGAGTGGGTAGACTGGTTTGACAGGGATACCTTAACATGGGACGATATCCAAGAGAATTACTGTCCCTTGAATACAGTTCTTCTACGTCCTCTAACATTGGGAGAAATTTCTAACGGCATGGCTCATAATCACATTCTTTCCACAGTAAAAGGTATAAATATGGTAATCGAAGACGACGTTATATTGAAACCAAACTTTATTCAGAATGTTGATAAGGTTTTGGAGATTGCCCCTGTAGATTGGGATGTTATAGTTCTGGGGTATCATTTTTCGGAGCCGACCTTTGTTGAAAAAGAAAAAATAACCTTAACCATAGCAGAAAAATCTAACATCCACACATGTTGTTTTTTAATAAAAGAAAAAATAGCCGAAAGGATAACTCAGCATTTTTTGTTCAAACCGTTCCCAACGACTATCGACCATACTCTGTGTATCATACTTCCAGATATAGATGCAAAAGTCTATCATGTTGACCCATGGTTATGTTTTGAAGGTTCAAAAGTTGGACTGTTCGATACGTCATTTAAGGAACGCGGTTTTTGAGGAATAGAATGACGAACAGTTTTTGGGGAATAAAAAAATCCGTATTTTAAAGAATTTTTTTATTATCATAATCGGATATGAACGCTCATGCAGAAATTAAGGATATTGACATTATAGACATTAATCTGAAGATTCTTGAAAATTTTGACAAACAAATATCAACTCTTCCAAAATTAAAAAAACATCTTTCTGAGCTTGAAAATACAGAGACTGACAAAATTCCACTGAGGACGAGAAAAATACTTGAAAAGAATATCGAAAATTTAAAAGAAGAAATAAGGACAATAGAGACTGGAGAAAAAAAGAATTTTTACATAGTTGAAACAATAGAGCTTATTGAAAAGTATACAGAGTTATTAAAAAAACCACAGAAAGTATCTTTCTGTGGTAAACCGAACATTGAAAACAAAGAGCGTGATAATGTTGTGAGAAAATATATAGAACTTATTAAAGACTATTGGAATATTGCAATAAAGCTTCCTGAAGAGAAAAAATATGTTGGAACAAAATTAAGCTGTAATAATTGCTCCAACAAAACAGACTTTGAAATGGACGAGAACTACTATACATGTAAAAAATGCTGGTCTCAACAAGAACAAGAGCCGACCATAACGTCTTACAAGGATAGCGACCGTGTAAACATATCTGTAAAATATACTTACGATAGAAAGATACACTTTCGAGATTGTATACTTCAATATCAAGGCAAGCAGAACTGTACGATAGACCAAAAGATTTACGACAACCTTGAAAAGGCATTTGAAAATCACGGTCTTCTTATAGGAGACAAAACAACCAAAAAAGAGTTAAGATTTTCAAAAATAACTAGAGATAACGTTCTCATGTTTTTGAAAGAGGAGGAAGGTGGATCAAAGCACTATGAGAACGTTATTCTTATACACTACAACATGACTGGGAAAAAACCTGATGATATATCACATCTAGAGGAGCTTCTTCTTGCAGATTTTGATGTTCTTGTAGACCTATACGATAAAAAATTCAAAAATAAGGTAAAGAGAGTTAATTTTATCTCAGCCCCATATGTGCTTTATCAACTTCTCAGAAGGCATAAACACCCTTGTAAAAAAGAAGATTTTGTTATACTGAAAACGATAGATGGAAAAATGTTTTGTGATAATGTATATGGAGAACTTTCGAAAGAGCTCGAGTGGTACAGTGAACCTTTGTACTAGATACATATATATACTTATAAAAAAGTATATCATAAACAAAATGAAAATTTTGTTTCTAACAAATTCAGAGAAAAACTGTGGGGTTCATCAATATGGACGACGGCTCTTTAAAATTTTAGAAAAGAATATATACGGTTTTACATTCGTATACAAAGAAATATCAAATCTGGAAGAATATATAAGTATAGTATCAAAAAATTTAGAATATTCTTTTATTGTATACAATTACCATCATCTCACAATGAAATGGCTTAATGAAAATACCATACAAAAAACAGTTAGAAATGTAGGTATAATTTTATCTGAAATCGCATCTACTTCTTTATTTGATATTGTTCTCAATATGAATTCCAAAAAAATAGAAACTATGCTTTCTTTCTCATTACCGAGACCCCTATATCAAGATTTAAAATCCCCAACAATTTTTTCTTCAAGTTCAATAAAAAATTTTATTGAGTATAGCGAAGGTGCTGATATACCTATATTTGGCTCCTTTGGTTTCGACTCTTCTTATAAAAATTTTCAGGAGGTTATAAACGTTGTCAGTGAAAACTATAGTAAAGCTATAGTAAAAATTTCCTGTCCACCGTCTGAGTACGCTTCTAAAAACCGAGTTAGATATACGTCCCATTCTCCTCTGATAAAGGTTATGATTAATACTGAAATGATGAACGATGAAGAGCTTCTATATTTTTTAAAGTCTAATACGGCTAACATGTTTTTATATAAAGCTCCTCAAAAATATCTATTTTTGGAACAGGAAGGGTGTTCAAGTGTGTTGGACTGTGCAATAAGAGCGAGAAAACCTGTTGTGTTATCAGATTGTTCGATGTTTAGACATGTATATGAAGATTCTGTAGACTATAAAAAAACTGAGTTAAAAAATATAATAGAAAAAGGTTCAGAATTTTGCGATAAATGGATATCCGCATTTTCAGAAGAAAATGTAAATAAAGTTTTTGAACGTGTAAACAACCTTATTTTATATTTTAATAAAAATATACCAGACCTTGATATTGAGTCAGAGGTTTGCAACTGGAACGAAAAAAAGAGACGTGATTTCATATCAAAAAATGTTTTTTATGTTGGAAACCACTGTCTGGAGACTTATGACATATTGAGAAACCAATATGCAAAGAATGTTTTTTTCCAAGAGATATATCTTTATATATACGGAGGTTATCTTAGAAAAATTCCGTTTGATATTGATGTTAAATATCTGTTTCCTTTACAAGAAGATTATGTAGAAAACAACCTTATTTTAGCATCTTCTCCAAAGAACGGAAAAATGTTGTACGTCTTAAAAATATTCATGAACGATACGTGTTTCAATTCCAGATACAGTTGTTATCATTCGATTATTTACATCAGAAAAAAAATAGTAAAAATTCATCCTTATTCGTATCCTGTCATATTCAAAATAGAACTTTCAGATAGAGAAATACACGTGAGGACGGATGAGGAACGTCCTTGGTGGGTTGACCTCAAGGTAGATATTTTAGATACTGAGACCGGTATATCTAAAACTATAAATATAGGTACAAGCTCACAAAATCCTTTTAAAACAATTTCAATATAAATAAAATGAAAGTTTTGTTTCTAAATCATACCAATATAAGCTGTGGTGTCTACCAGTACGGTAAACACGTTTCGAATATTCTATCTACGTCTAACAACGTAAACGAAATTCAGTATGTATACAAAGAAGTAAGTTCTCTACAGGAGTACAATGAGGCTATAAAAAATTTAGAATATTCTTATATTGTATACAACTACATGGAAGCTACAATGCCATGGTTGAATGAAGATACTATACAAAAAATTGTGAGAAATATAGGGATTGTTCATGAGACCGATTACATTTTCTTTTTCGACTATGTTCTAAATATAGACCCAACATCAGAAGAGACTATATATTCTCTGTCCTTACCACGGCCTCTTTTTGATGTAAAAGATTTATCTACCTCGAGGTACAGTTCAGACTCAATTTCAGCTTTCTGTGAAAAAGGAGATTCTAAAATTCCAATTATTGGCTCTTTTGGGTTTGGAGGCTTAAATAAGGGATTTGATAAGGTTTTGAATATGGTGAACGAAAATTTTGAAAATGCTATTATCAAGCTTGTTATAGGTATTCCTCATTTTGCAGGTAATGAGTTTCAAAAACAACAAGTTTCTGACTACATAGAAACCTTGAGAAATACAAAAATGAAAGAAGGTATATCTCTATTTATTACACGAGAGTTTTTTACAAACGAAGACCTTTTGAAATTTTTAAGCTCAAACGATATTAATATTTTTTTATATGAATATCAATACGGAAGGGGGTGTTCAAGTGTGTTAGACTACGCTCTGTCTGTAGACACGCCTCTTGTTCTATCTGAAAGTTGGATGTTCAAACACGTTACAGATAGATATAAAAATTTTATTACAGAAAACCTGAACGAACTTTACACAGACAACAATAAAAGAAGAAAAAATATTGAAACTATAAAACAGCTACGAAAAGTGTGGTCAGCCGAAACTATGGTGGAACAATTTTCTCGGCTCAATTACGGTATACTTACAAGTGAATTTAAAATTCCTAAGAACGTTTTAATATTAGAATTGTACAATGAAAAGAAAAGGAACGAATTTGTAGCAGAATCCTCTCTATATTTTCCTTGGAATATAAGAGAAGTTTACAACCTAATTCCGAACGATAAGGATAGAGTAAATTTTTTTACAATGGTATACTTGTATATGCAGGGAGGAATATTTTTTACAGAAAAGAGCCATATGATGTTTTTTGATAAGAGAAAGTACAGTGTCTCAAAAAAACTAAGGGTTAAAAAAGAGTATTTAATCAAACCTACCGACGCCTTTATAGAGAATGAGTACATTTTGGCGTGTGTTAAAAGCAGTAAAGAAATGTTTGAAAAGATAAGGGATATTTCACATAAAATAAAAAATAGATTTATTTCTCATTTTTTACGAGTGTACGAACTTAATACCCAAAATGGAATGCATGTTATAAGAGAGTTTAACCATCCCCATACAGAAAGTTTTGTATACAGTATAAGCGGGGACATTCTTAATATACGTTCACAAGGTTCACAAGGTTCACAAGGTTCTCCCCCATCAGAACTTGTTATTAATATAATTTTTCCGTCTGGGGAACAGAGAAATGTAAAAGTTGTTTTTACCACGAATGATATTCAGTTAAATCTATCCTCTCTTTAGTTATAATATTTTCAACATGAATTGAAGTTCCAAAAGTATACGGTGTAATAACCCACGCATACCCACTGGAATCTCCATAGTCTATTTGACTTTTTTTCACCTTCTCGTCCTGTTGTGATTGCCAATATTCTAAAGCTCCCCTTTGAGACTCTGTCAGGTTTATTTCGTACGAAAACGTTTTATTGTCCATTTATAATGTAAAATTATAAATCAAATTTTTATGAATTTAGTAATCATAACAAGCGCTATTCTTGCAAAATCTTTTTTTACACCAGAAGAGCGACTCAAACAGACTCTTGATACTATAAATAGCGTCAAAAAACATATATCTCAACCTATTATTTACATAGTAGAAGATACTGATATATCAAAAACACATTTTTATGATAAACTTACAGAAGAGGTAGATACGGTTCTAATCTTTGACCAAAAATTTTCAAGGAAGAGGCCTGGTGTCTATTTTGGTCTGAACAAGAGCATTGGAGAAGCTGACCTGATTATATACGGGTTGACATATTTTTTAGGAACGTGTAAAACCTTTAAAAATATTTATAAAATTTCAGGAAGGTATTTCCTAACAGACGAATATGACGATTCTAAAATGGTCGACAACATGTACAATTTTTTATATAAAATTTATCCAGAAAGGATGAATTTACAAGTTTATCAGACTTATTTCTACCGCGTACCCGCATGTTTTCTGAATGACTATATACATTTGTTAGAAAATATTCCTGACCTTGTTGTAAGTTTAGACACAGATATCGAAACTGTATTCTGTTGTAAAATAAATAGAAACCACGTGAACCGCCTAGAAAGATTACATTGTAGAGGTTTTCTCTCAGTCTCAGGAGAAATAATCGAGGAGTGAGGTTTACTTCGGGTTTACTTCGGGTTTACTTCGTAAACTACCCCGAGCACGAATCGCATACGGTCTCAATAGGTTTACTCGAAGATGATGAAGACGGTTTATTTTTTCTAATTTTTTCTAATACATCTTGCATTTCCTGTTGTTTTTTAGGGTCTATAGTGAATTGTTGGGCGTGTATAGCGGGTGAAGAATGGAGATAGTAGCAACCTGTTTTAAGACCCCCTTTCCAAGCTTGGAACATTAACTTATTCCATTGACTTTTTGTGAGAAGGTGAACGTAGAGGTTGAGACTTTGGGCTTGGTCTACGAACGGTTGCCTGTCTATAGCCTGTTGAACGAGCACACTCTGGTCAATCTCGTAAGCTGTTTTGTAAAGTTTCTTAATATCATCAGGGATTCCATCGACGTGTTGGATAGAACCACCAGAAGCCACAATGTAGTCTTTAATATCATCGTTCCAAATTCCAAGTCTATACAGGTCGTTAACAAGATATTTTTTCATAATCACAAACTGCCCGCTAGTTGTATCTCTGGTATAAAAATTATTGGTATTGGGCTCGAAACACTCGTTGTTTCCAAGAAGTTGACTTGTGCTTGCTGTTGGCATTAAAGCTACCAATAGAGAATTTTTTACTCCAAACTCCAATATATGGGTTCTTAAACTTTCCCAATCTAAATGACCGATATCAGAATCTTCCAGTTTTAATAAATCTTCCTTTTTCAAACCCGCAAGTTCCCAATGAAAAATTCCTTTTCCAATAGGACTTCCTCCGTTCCAATCGATACTTGGATAAGCACAACACCTCTTTGGAATATCTTCGGGGTTGTTGTATGTAATATATACAGGTTCATAATCACCCTCCTTGAAAGTTTTTACGATAACGAAACCTTTTTCTCTACACTCCTTCTTCAGTTTTAACCATTCTTTTCTACACATTTTCGTACTCATAGAGACTGCGCTATAGTAGATGTTCATGAAAACTTTTTTATTGAGAAGTTTAGCCTCTTCGGAATCGAAAGGGAATCTCATCTTCGCATACATATCGTCTAAACCTTGAACTCCAACCCCGATGGGGCGGTGTCTCTCATTTCCTCTCTTCGCTTCAACTACAGGAGAGTAAGTAATATCTACAACGTTGTTGAGATTTTTAACTACAGTTCTGGTGACTCGTCTGAGACCTTCCCAATCTATACAAGGAGAAGTAGGAAATTCGTTATTACCGTCCTTACAAGTTATGATGTTCGATAGACTGATAGAGCCGAGAACACAGACTGCATACTCTTCTGACGAAGAGTACAACATGATTTCAGCACAGAGATTGCTACTTTTTATAGTTCCGATATTAGAATGGTTAGAGAGTCTGTTCACAGTATCACTAAAACAGATGTAAGGTAAACCTGTAGCATCCTTAATCTTATAAATCTCATCCCAAATAGACCTAGCTGGCAACTGGAAAGACCACATTTTCTTTTCTTCTAACTCAGTATACCTTTTTCTGTACTCTTCTCCGTGGTAATTGGATAAATCACCACATTTTTTGGAATCGAAGAACGACCAAATCATATCTTTCTGAATTCTCTCCATAAAAATATCAGGAATCCAGAGAGCTGGAAAGAGCTCTCTAGCTCTTTCTTTTTCATTTCCATCAACGTTTCTGATAGAAATAAACTTTAAAAAATCCGGATGATGAGGCATCAAATACACTGCCATACTTCCGGGTCTCCTTCCACCCTGATTGAAAGCCAGCATTCTCGTCTCATAAGTTTTCAAAAAAGGAATAATTCCTGAGGAACGGCCATTAGTACCTTTGATTTTAGAACCTGTACTTCTCCAATCGTTCACGTGTACACCAAGACCTCCAGCCCACTTTGAAATTAAAGAAGAGTTTGTACCGGTTCTTTCAATATCCTCGATAGAATCACCGGTACCCAAGAGGTAACACGACGCCAGTTGTCTCCTCACTCCTCCAGAATTGTAACAGGTAGGGGAAGCGTGAGTATAAAATTTTCTTGAAAGAAGGTCGTAAGTCTCTTTAATCTCTTCAAGTTTAATATCCCCAACCATATTTACTTGAATAGCCTCTCGTAAAAACATATCTTGAAAGCGTTCAATAGGCTTATCTTTTACTTTCAGACTATAACTTTTTTGAAACATTCTAATACCAAAATAATCTTCCAAAAAATCTCTATTGTAATCTATCATCTTCTCAAGCTCGTCGGCATTCTTTTCAACAAAACGAAAAAATTCTGAGTTAAGAAGGGGAGAAGGGTGCCCATCCTCATCTATATTTAGATAGGCCAATTTCATCTTGTCGTAAAAAGAGCGGAGCGTATTTTTCTGATGGTTATCTATAGCTAGTCTTCCAGCAAGAAGGAGAAAATACGGGTTTGAAATACCCATACTTGCTGAAACATTGGAAGCGTACTCGTCAATCTCAGAGGTTGTCATATCTTTTTTCAAACCTCCACAGACCTTCAAAACAAGTTCGTCTGGATCAACATTAGGAATTTTAGGCTCTCTCTCTATGAGCTCCCTGATTCTTAGAGAAATTTGTTCAGTATCTAAAAGCTCTTTCTTACCGGTTCTGGTGATGACGAACATCTCCTTCACCTTGATGGCGTTATGAATTTTTGACATTTTTGGTATTTTTTATATTGAAAGAAAAAAAATCAATTTTATTCAATTAACTGAATAAAAATTCTTGTATCAAAACCCCTTGTGTTTTCAAAACGATATAGAAACTATCCTTGTGTAGTGATTATGTGTTTGAACAAAATGTGTGACCCCGTAGTATATTTTAAGCTTCTCTAACTCTTTATTGATAATATTCCAAACAGTCTCGGAGAAAGTTTCTTTATGTTTTCCGTAAAACGTAAACCACGACGCGAACATGTTTTCACAGTGAGAAAATTGTTCGATAAGACAGGTTCCGTCCTTTATCAATTCATTTTTCATAATGCAAGCAACCTCTTCTGAACGCTTTTCTACATTTTTAATTTCTCTTAGAAAAGCATCATCTCTAGTTCGATTATCTTCTAAAATTTTAGCCTTTCTTAAAGCTTCAATCTCTTCAATGTTGAACAAGTTCATTTTGAATATAGAAATATATTTTTGAAAAAATCAATTTGGGGTTATGAACCTTTAAAAATACCCGATTAAATAAGGTTCTGCGAACATCAAGAATCAATTTATATTTATATCCAAGATATAATTTCATTTATAATATCTGGACATATATCAGTACTCTCATACAGAACTTTTTTTGTAATATTCTTTTTTACTTTTGTGTACTCTCTGTTAAAAACAGTGTGGTTGTAAAAAAATTTATTTGCAGAAAGCCATTTCCAATCCCAAGGTTTATCAGGGTTGTTTTTTATAATGTCAAAAGTGATATTAGGATTAAAAGAAACCCACGTCCAATCCCAAGGTTTATCAGGGTTGTTTTTTATAATGTCAAAAGTGATATTAGGGTTTCTTGAAAGAAATGTCCATTCCCAAGGTTTATCAGGGTTTTTATTAACAAAATCAAAAGTTATATTAGGGTTTTCTGAAAGCTCCCGCCAATTCCAAGGCATGTTAGGATTTTCAAGGACATCCTTGAGAGTGATGTTGGGGTTTCCTGAGAGACGAAACCAATCCCATTTTTTATCAGGATTTTCTTTTATAATATCAATTGTAATATTAGGGTTTTCTGAAAGCCAATTCCAATCCCAATTTATGTCAGGATTTTCTTTGACATCTTTGAAGGTAATACTAGGGTTTCTTGATAAATTTTTCCAATCCCAGTTTATATCAGGTTTTTCTTTTACATCTTTCATTGTGATGCTGGAATTTAGTGAAAGCCATTTCCAGTCCCAAATTATTTTAGGATTTTCTTTGACAACTTTGAATGTAAAATTTTGATTCTCTGAAAGAGAGTTCCACCTCCATTTTATACCAGAATTTTCTTTTACCTCTTTGAAAGTAATGTTAGGATTTCTTGAGAGCCATTCTACAACAGAATCAGATATACTGAAATTTTTTTTAATCATATCTAACGTAATATTTGGATTCATCGGAAGATAGTACCAATTTTCATTTTTGTTTTCAATCACAAATTTTATAAGAGAAGTGGTATCGTACTTATACTCTTCAAGAAAAGCCTTCTTTTCTGCATAAGTGAATTTCATTTTTATTTTATATTGACATACAATATAAAATCAATTTACATATTATCTGGAAAGCAATTATCAGGCTTAGTATCCTTGTAGATAAATAATCCCGTCCCTCCGAATGAATAGGTACATTTCCAACCGAGAGCCTCAAGTTCTACTTTAATTTCATCTACAAGTTTCTTTGTCATTTCCATACTGTTCACACGTTCGTTAAACTGTTCTAAAACAAAGTAATCGCCTTCAGCTTTGGAGATGATATGCTCATAAATATCTCTTCTGAGATAGCATTTCAGCCTCTTATAGTTTAAGGTAGGAAAATTATCCTTATTTGTAACTTTTAGTGAATCTGGAAACTCTTTCATAAATATTAATTTATGAAACTTTTTCTTTTTAATAGCGTTTATTAGATAATTTTCTGTGGACATCCTTCATTTTCTCGACAACGTTGTTTTCATACTCGTCTGGAGAACGGATTCTTCTGCTACGATGTGTATGTTTTTTATTTTTTAGGGGATTTGTCGGTCGCGGATACTCATCTTCTGAACTTTCGTCTGAACTGTCGGAAGCGTAACTACTGTCCTCCGACGAACTCGGTTCGTACATTGCTCTGAAAGACGATTTTACGGGAACTTTTTTATATTTGATATTCTTATCGTCCTCCGATTCTGAGGAGGAAGAGGAACTTGATGAAGAGGAAGAGCTTGAGGGGGATGATGGTGATACTGATTTCTTCTTGTTTTTAATATGCTTATCTTTTTTATGTTTATCAGTATGTTTATCGTGCTTATGTTTATCAGCATGTTTATGTTTCTCTACCTTAACTGCATCGTGCTTGTCCTTGCTAGGCTTCCGAGGTTCCTCTTTACTTTTTTCATACTCTCTTTTTTCTCTTTCAAACTTTATCTGTTCCTCGCTCTTTTTCGGTCTTTCATCTTTGACCTCCTCCTTTTCAGATTGACTTTCTTCTTCTGAGGAAGAGACGCTGATAGCCCTATGAATCTTTCTTGAATCTTTTTTGGGAGGAGTTTTCGACTTCTCAACCTTGACACTGTCTTCTTTCTGTGTGTTTAAAGCTTCAATAATTTTTCTCACTTCGCTTTCTCGTGAAAGGGGAACTGTCCATCCAGCAGTAGGATTAAGTCTTTCATTCCATCTCGCGCCGACCTTTTTTAGTAAAGTACTATATTTTTTACGGTCTCCCCTAATAACAAGGGATGTTTTGTTATACTTTTCACATGTCAATTCGTCGCTCATTCTATTTATTTTTTATTCGGGTGGGGTTTTTAAACTGTTTATTTTTTTCTTTTTCTGTACCTGACGATTATAAAGTATCCTGTTAATGAAATGAGTAAACATACGGTTACAAAAAATATCCAAAATTTTACAATTTCCGATACTTCAAAATCTACCAGACGTAAGTACTGTTGTTTTTTAATATCAACAATGTTCCCTGCAATAAAATTTTCGAGGTCTGGATAGTCTTCTACGGAAACATCAGGTCTTTTCAAGTTTTCCTTGGAAAATGTATTCAATATTCTTCTAGTATACCCCCATTCTGGGTCTATTCCTCCGGAATTTATTTCAAGGTCGTTATCCCATTGGTATCTTTGTATGAAAACATTATTGGGAACAGACTGTACATATCCGGCAGGAGCATCATAATGGAAACCAGAGGGTGCAAAAAAGTCGGGTATACACGCCATGCAGTTTTCCTCAATCTTACACTCGTTATTACCCCTTTTCACATAAAAATACCCTCCTCTCCCCCAATCTTCACCCCAAGAATTTCTTACAATCCAATATTTTTTCTCTCCTTCCTTCCCATATCCTACTATAGAGACTGCATGTCCAGATATTATTTCTCCCTTCTTATCCCATTCATAGATTTCCGTCTTCGGGTCGAACGTATAAAAGTTTGGATATATTTCCATGCCGGTTGTTATGGTTCCCCAAGTAAAGATGTGATATTTCATAGCCTCTTCGTTGGGTTCTATTGCATAAAATGAAAAAGCCCTGTAGAATCTTAAGGGTGTACCGGTCTCTTTTCCAAACTTGTCTATAACAACATCACTACACATATCACCCCCTCTTCCTGTACTGTTCTGACACAAAGGAATTTCATAATCCTTTTCAAAAGTGGATAGTGTCTGAGAAGTTAAAATTTTACCAATTTTCTTGTCGTAAGGAACACACTCTTCCGTCGGTGTACCAAAAGTATAAAGGTACCTCCAAGCGTCAAACAGTGTATTTCCATGACAAGCCCCTTCCCCCAAATTCTGAACATTTTTGGCTACGACAGTATCAGCATCTTTGAATGGGTTATGACCGAATTCTTTCCCTGCAAGATTACACATTATCATCTTGGCACAAGAAAGTTCGATATTCATTTTTCCTCTCGACCAGATATTAAACTTATCAGAAAGTTCTGATGCTGTAGCAAACCCCCAACAACTTCCACATACACCTTGATTTTGCGGTTTTGTAAGTAAATTTCCCCAAGCTACCCTACCATCAAACTCATCAGGAATACTTATACTTTCGTTTAAAATTCCAAGTTTAGGAAGCTTTTCATACTGGTCTTCTATCTCTTTACTCTTATCTTTCAAGTATGTGTTCAAGGGATTTTTTAGAATTAAATTTTTTACTTTTGAAGACAGCTTCATTTTATTCTCATATTAAAAAAAAAGAAATTACAAGAAATACAAAATGAGTAAAGTAAATATAGAACAGATTAGAAGACAGAGTATTTTTGAGCTTCAGAATGAGATTGCAAAACATGAAACTTCTCTGAGAAGGGATAGAGAAACTTTATCCAGTATTTCTAAGAGCTCTTTTACAAAAGAGTTTATTCAAAAGAAAGAGGCTGAATTAACCTCAAAAGTATCTGAAAGGGAAGAAAATATAATGACCCTTAAAAGTCGTCTTTTCGATATGGAGAGTAAAAAACTCGACCATGAGCTTGAAAAGACCGTTCTAGAGAATACGGAGAAAGCAAAAGGTAAGACTAGTATAACTTTGAAAAAGAAAGTTGAGAGTGAAGACGATATTCAAAATAAAAAGAAGGTAAACGATACTCAGACTCAAGCTTACAGTGAAGAGAGACAGAACCGGAACGACATGAGATACTTTCACAAGCTTATGTTAAGAGCCGACGACTCTCTTCCCCCTTACATTAGAGAAAATTTGAAAGAGATGCCGAGCAACAAGGGTTATATTTGGAGAGGCTGTTGGTTTTTTGGAGACCTTGAACCTGAGTATAACCAGCCGATGATCATGTTCGAAAGACAACGGAACGGTGTTCTACAGATTCATGAGTACACAAAAGACCTGTATACACTCTATGAGAAAAAGGGAAAAGAACGGAAAGAGTTTGTGTACTCAAAGCAGAGAAAGTTAAAAAAGATGTTCAGACGGTGTTAGATGTAAATATTTCTATTATATTAATAGAAATGAACATGTGTTTTTTATTATTTTTTAATATCAGCTTTCTTAATTTCAACCTTTATAAACTCAATTTCGTTCATATTTTCTTTTACCCATTCTATGTAGTCCGGTAAACAGTCTTGATTTTCAAATTCTAAAGTCATCCAGTGTTCCAAAAAATCTGTTACGAACGTGAGCGATTTAAATTTTGAGGATATTTTACAGTTCTTAAATTTTCTTGCTTTTTTTAAGAACTCTTCAGGTTCAAATACGGATAAGAAAGTTTGTGGGTCTTCCTGCTTTATTTCATCAGATATGTTTAGTTTACTAAATTCTGTATTCATGTTGATATTCTTAATGTATTGACACGTAAAATCAATTTTTTACTCGTTGTGAGAAAATCCATTTTGAAATCTATTTCTATAATTATTTCTCAAAAATAATTTCCATATTTTTGAAAATGTCCAAAGTGGTTGAAAGTGTCGATCGCCATGTTGGCCACTTTGGGATTAAAAAAATCTGTCCCCCCTATAGGTACGCCAACACACAACTCTAAAAAAACGGATTTTTTCTTAAAAAACGAAAAATTTTGAGCCTGAGCAGGTTCCCAAATTATCCAAATTTAGCTAAACTTAACCGAATTCAATTTTTTGGTTAAGTTTAGCTAAATTGAAAAATATTATTCCTTTTTTCAGGTTTAAAATTCTTCACTTCTCTAAATATACCTCCTCCGTCCTTAACCGTCCTAAACATCGAGACGGTTAAATTTTTGGTTAAGTATTACATTTCAGGTTAGAAATATAAATTATTATCTAAAAAGAATAATTACATGTAATAAATATGTCAGAAAAATACGCATGTCATTTCTGTTCAAAAATCTTCTCTTCAAAAAGCAATCTCAATACCCATATGAGAACAGCCAAGTACTGCCTTGACACAAGAAAAAACAATGCTCCTATTGAGTTTTTTATATGTGATAAATGTGATAAAAATTTTACAACAAAGCAAAAAATGCAGAGCCATCAGGAAAAATGTGAATGTACAAAGTGTTTCTCGTGTAAAAAATTGCGTGATGAAAATGAGGAACTTAAGCAGAAATACAAAGATTTGGAGGAAAAATATGAAAAATTACGCGAAGACAATATTCAAGCTCTTAAGAAACAGCTTTCAACCTACGAAGAAAAATGTAAGGATACTGAAAACAAGCTATTTTCTACATTGGAAAATGTAGCCATGAAACCGTCTATGATAAAAAATACCAACAATACACAGACCATTAATACCTTAATTAGTAAGTTGGATCCGTTAGTATATGAGGACATACAGAAAAATATACAGGAAAATTATACGAAGGCACATTTTAAGAAAACACACCATGGACTTGCTGAAGTATCGAAAAAACCTTTGAAAAATAAAGTTATATGCACAGATCCATCGAGACGAGTTCTTAAATATAAAGAACCTAACGGTGAAATTATAACAGACGTTGGAGGAAATAAAATGACGAAAAAAATAATAACAAAACCGTTCATGAAAAAAGTTATGGAAGATTATGATGAATATCACGAGGAATTTAAACTGGTCAGGGATGATAAAAAAACTTCACCTGCCGATTATGAAGCGAGTATCATGCAATTTCTGGAAATTTCGAACTATAAAACTGACATTGTTGCGTTTTGCGAGAACGGAGATGTAAAAGACAACCGTTCTTGTGAAGAATTTGTAAGGCTAATATGTATAGAAACAGTACCTTCCTCGCTAGTTCAAATTCAAGATTAATCAACTCCAAATTGAAGCCTAAATCCCTATTTATCAATGTTTATTTTTATATTGTTTGTTTCAATATAAAATTAATTTTTAATTCTACAGCGATG
>Ga0154020_10000389_pt1 | contig 53172 bp, 47 predicted proteins | sample Klosneuvirus_201_FD_109709 | JGI IMG/M metagenome (GOLD analysis project Ga0154020, IMG submission 109709) | Active sludge microbial communities from wastewater, Klosterneuburg, Austria - Klosneuvirus_20160825_MG | ecosystem: Engineered > WWTP > Aerobic digester > Activated sludge | place... | reverse complement strand
TTCCCCGATGGCAGCCAGCCGCGCCGGTACACGTTCACCAAGCGCAACGAGCTGATCGCCGTGCTCGCGGATGTCGTCATCGTCGTCGAAGCCGACGTGCGCAGCGGATCGCTGTCCACCGCGAACGCGGCCAAGAAGCACGGACGCATCGTCGCCGCGTGGCCCGGTAGCCCGGGTTGCGATCGCTTGCTCGCCGATGGCGCCGCGCTCGTCGAGAGCGAGCACGATGCGCTGCTCGCCGCGCTCGGCACGCCGCGCGAACGCCCGCCCGTTACCTTGGATCCGATCGCGACGCAGGTGCTCGCCGCGATCGATGCTGGATGCGTCAGCCTCGACGACATCATTCGCACCACCGGCCTCGCGGTGCGCGCAGTCTTGCGCGCGCTGCCACTGATCGAACAGACGTCCCACGCGAGGAAGCTGTGAGTAAAGCAAAGGCGAAAAAGCCGGCGGCGAAGGCGAAGGCGAAAGCCCCGGCCAAGCCGACCAAAGCGGGCTCCAAGACGGACACCACCGCGGCGAAGACCGACGTGGTGGAGGCGAAGAAGCCGGCGAAGGCCGCGAAGCCTGCGAAGGCCGACAAGGCGGTGAAGGTCGACAAGGCCAACGCACCCGTCGTGGCCGATGCACCTGCCAAGCCTGCGAAGGGCGGCAAGGGGAAGGGCCCGCCCGGCAAGAAGGGCAAGTGGGGCAAGAAGACGAAGGAAGAGCTCGCCGCGATCGATGCCGAGGTGGCGGAGATCGAAGCGGAGATCAAGCGCAAGCCCAAGAAGGTAAAGCCGGGTAGCGCGCTCGTGGTCGTGGAGTCTCCCGCGAAGGCGAAGACGATCGGCAAGTATCTCGGTGCGGGCTACGTCGTGAAGGCGTCGGTCGGTCACGTCCGCGATCTGCCCAAGAGCAAGATCGGCGTCGACTTCGAGAACAACTTCGAGCCGTCGTACGAAGTGCTCGAGGGTAAGAAGAAGGTCGTCGCGGAGATCCGCAAGGCTGCACGCGAGAACGAGACCGTCTACCTCGCATCCGACCCCGATCGCGAAGGTGAAGCGATCGCGTGGCACATCTCCGAGGAGATCAAGGACGTCAACACGAACTACAAGCGCGTGTTGATCAACGAGATCACGAAGAAGGGTGTCAACGCTGCGATCGCGGCGCCGCGCGAGATCGATATGAACAAGACGGACGCGCAGCAGGCGCGCCGCATCTTGGACCGGCTCGTCGGGTACGAGATCAGCCCGATCCTGTGGAACAAGGTCCAGCGTGGACTGTCCGCGGGCCGCGTGCAGTCCGTCGCCGTGCGCCTCGTGTGCGAACGCGAAGAAGAGATCAAAGCGTTCGTCCCCGAGGAGTACTGGTCGGTCAACGTCTCGTGCGAAGCCCCCACGCCGCCGCCGTTCGAGGCGCGCATCTGGAAGTGGAAGGGCGAGAAGGCCGAGCCGAAGACCGCCGACGAGGCGAATGCGATCCGCGACGAGCTCGCCGCGGGTAACGCCACGGTGTCGAACGTCGAGAAGAAGGAGCGCCGCAAGAAGGCGCAGGCTCCGTTCATCACGTCGCGCCTCCAGCAGGACGCTGCGCGCAAGCATCGCTACTCCGCGAAGCGCACCATGGCGCTCGCGCAGCGCCTCTATGAAGGCGTGGAGCTCGGTGAAGAAGGCCCCACGGGTCTCATCACCTATATGCGTACGGACTCGACGCGTATCTCCGACGACGCGATGACCGCGGTTCGCGATCACATTCGCGATCTGTACGGTGCGGAGTACTTGCCCGAGCAGCCGAACACGTACGGCAACAAAGAGCGCGCGCAGGACGCCCACGAAGCGATCCGCCCGACGCTGATGGAGTGGACGCCGGAGCGCGTGGCCACGGCCCTCGCCGAGCATCCGGAAGGTCCGGAGCTCGTGAAGCTGTACACGCTGATCTGGCAGCGCTTCGTCGCGAGCCAGATGGTGCCCGCTGTCTACGACGCGACCACGGTCGACATGGATCGCGGTGAAGCGCAGCTGCGCGCGACCGGTCAGATCCTGAAGTTCGCGGGCTACACGAAGGTGTACGAAGTGGCCGAGACCGACGACGCGAAGGCCGAAGCCGCGGAGTCCGCGGATCGCCTGTTGCCGCCGCTCGAGATCGGTGACGCGGTCACGCTCACCGAGATCCGTCCCGAGCAGCACTTCACGCAGCCGCCGCCGCGGTTCTCCGAGGCGTCACTCGTCAAGGAGCTCGAAGAGCGCGGCATCGGCCGACCGTCGACGTACGCGTCGATCATGTCGACGATCGCGGATCGCGGGTACGTCGAGAAGAAGGAAGCGCGGTTCTGGCCGACCGAGCTCGGCATCCTGGTCAACGGGTTGCTCGTGCAGAGCTTCCCCGAGATCGTGTCGAGCGAGTTCACGGCGAAGATGGAGTCGGATCTCGATCGCGTCGAGGACGGATCGCAGGACTGGCGCGTCTTGCTCGGGGGCTTCTACGCACCGTTCAAGATCGAGCTCGAGACGGCGAAGACCGAGATGCGCGACGTGAAGCGCGAAGAGATCGCGACCGAGTGGGTGTGCGAGAAGTGCGGCAAGCCCATGGTCATCAAGTGGGGCCGCAACGGCAGCTTCCTCGCGTGCCAAGGCTACCCGGAGTGCCGCAACACCATGGAGGTCGTGAAGAACCTCGATGGCACGTGGGAGAAGGTCCCGCCGCAGACCACCGACGAGATCTGCGAGACGTGCGGTGCACCGATGACCGTGAAGCGTGGCCGGTTCGGCAGCTTCCTCGCGTGCACGAAGTACCCGGAGTGCAAGACGACCAAGCCGATCTCGCTCGGCGTGAAGTGCCCGCGGCCCGGCTGCGGTGGCTTCATCGCGGAGAAGCGGTCGCGTCGTGGCAAGCCGTTCTATGGCTGCTCGAACTGGGCGAAGAAGCAGTGCGACTTCGTCGCGTGGGACAAGCCGATCCCGCAGCCGTGCCCGACCTGCAACGCGAAGTTCGTCCTCAAGAAGGAAACGAAGCGCGGCATCACGCTCCGCTGCATGGAGTGCGATTGGCAGCAGGGAGTGGCCGACGAAGCGGAGAGCGCGGCGTAGTGACCCTGACGTCCGCGCGGTGCCCTGACTGCGATCGGGACCTCGAGCGCGGTGAGCGCGAGCGGTACCTCTGTCTCCAGTGCGGACGGCAGTGGCTCCGCATCGGACTGATGTTCGAGCCGGACGATCCGGTTCCGGTCGCGCGTGTCGTCAGCGGAGGCGCCTCGATCGCGACGCACTCGCTCGGGAAGCGCAGCGCGTGCTGCGGAGCGATTCTCGACGATGCGGGGTGGGAGAAGTCCGCGTGCGCGACGTGCGGCAAGCGTTACGTGCGCGTCGGAATCGAGCTCGTGCCCGAATAGCGCGAATGGTTGGCGACGCGCGGATCGTTTGGTACACGATCGACGTGACTCCGGTCCTCGTCACGTTCTTCCTCTCGATCGTCCTCGCGGGTTCCGCGCTGACGCTCGCGAAGCGCAGTCGCGAGCCCTGCACCGCGTGCCGCAAGGGCGAGCTCGTGCACGGCCGCGACTTCGCGTGGCACTGCCGATCGTGCAAGGCCCGCTTCGTCCGCGAGCATGGCAGCTTGGTCCGGCGCGACGCGTAGTCTCGCGATTGCGGTATGGTCGCGGCGTGTGGACGCCTGATGTCACCGTCGTCGGCGGCGGGATGGCCGGTAGCGAAGCCGCGTGGCAGCTCGCGGAAGCCGGGTTGCGCGTCGCGCTCGTGGAGATGAAGCCGTGCGCGATGTCGCCGGCGCATCAATCGCCGCTGCTCGGCGAGCTCGTCTGCAGTAACTCGCTGCGAAGCGATGACACCGTCGCGCCCGCGGGCCTGCTCAAGCACGAGCTGCGGCGCTGCAAGTCCTTGGTCATCGCGTGCGCGGACAAGCACCGCGTGCCGGCAGGGCAGGCGCTCGCCGTCGAGCGGTTCGGGTTCGCGCGCGCGATCACGGAGCGGCTCGCGTTGCATCCGAACGTGCGCATCGAGCGGCGTCCGATCGAGGATCTGCCCGAGGGCCCGGTGATCGTGTGCACGGGACCGCTGACCGAGGGCGCGCTCGGCGAGGTGATTCGCGCGGAGCTCGGCGGCGATCGCATGTACTTCTACGACGCGATCGCGCCGATCATCGCGGCCGAGTCGATCGATTGGGACTTCGCGTTCAAGGCATCGCGGTGGGGACGCGACAGCGAGCCGACGCCGGAAGCGAAGGCAGACGCCGAAGCGAAGGCAGACGCGGAAACCACAGATGCGAGCGCGGGCGGCGATGTCGGCGTCGGCGACTACGTGAACTGCCCGATGAACAAGCTCGAGTACGAAGCGTTTGTCGAGGCGGTGAACGGCGGCCGCAAGGTGCTGCCGCACGACTTCGAGGAGCCGAAGTACTTCGAGAGCTGCATGCCGATCGAGGTGATGGCCGAGCGCGGTCCGCAGACGCTGCGGTTCGGACCGATGCGGCCGATCGGTCTGCGCGATCCGCGAACGGGGTATCGCCCGTGGGCGGTGGTGCAGCTGCGCCCCGAGAACAAGTACCTCACCGCGTACAACCTCGTCGGATTCCAGACGCGGCTCGCGTATCCCGAACAGCAGCGGATCTTCCAGATGATCCCCGCGCTAAACCGCGCGGAGTTTCTGCGCTTCGGATCGATCCATCGCAACACGTACATCGATGCGCCCGCGCGGCTGGGCGAGAAGTTCGAGCTGCGTACCAGGCCGAGTGTCCGGTTCGCCGGACTGCTTACCGGCGTCGAGGGCTACATCGAGTCATGCGCGATGGGCCTCCTCGTCGCGTGGCTGCTCGCGGCCGAGCTCGCCGGCAAGACACGGCCACCGCCGCCGCCGACGACGATGCTCGGCGGGCTGTACCACCACGTCACCGCGCCGCGCGAAGCCAACTACAAGTACGGCCCGACGAACGTGAACTACGGCCTCCTGCCGCCGTTGCCGGGAACGCGCAAGGACAATCGCAAACAGCGAATGGCCGAGCGCGCGAGAGCCGACCTCGAATCATGGCTCGCGCTGATCTGATGGCGGGTGGCGGACCGCATCGGCGCGGACGTCGCATGACGCGCTGATGCGCTGTTATGCTGGTGCCATGGTCCGCGCGTGCGTCGTCGTGTGCTGCGCGCTCGCGGCCTGCATCGAGGCCGACCTCGTGCCGTGCGACAACGGCGTGGCGTGCGCGTCGGGCCTCGTTTGCGACGAGCAGCACAAGAGGTGCGTGACGAAGGAGCAGGCCACGGTCTGTCAGCTCCGCCCCGACAACGAGCCGTGTCTCGAGAACAGCGCGTGTCATCACGGCATCTGCGTTCCGATCGAGTGCGGCAACTGGCTGCGCGATCCACTCGAGATGTGCGACGACGGCAACCACATCTCGGGCGACGGCTGCTCCGCGGACTGCACGACGAACGAGCGGTGCGGCAACGGCGTGATCGATCCGGCGCGCGGCGAGACCTGCGACGAAGGCGACTTCGCGAACCACGACGGCTGCGATTCGCAGTGCCGCACCGAGGAGCCGCGGTTCACGCAGCTCGTCCAGACGAGCGACATCGGCCGGCAGCTCGCCGCGTATGCGTACGACGACGCGCGTGGAAAGCTCGTGGTGTTCGGCGGTCTCGACACGAGCGATACGCGATCGGGAGACACGCTCGAGCTCGACGCGATGACGAAGACGTTCCTCGTGCGCACGCCGCAGATCGCACCCACCGCACGCTATGCGGCGAGCGCCGCCTACGATGCCAAGCGGAACGTCGTCGTGCTGTTCGGCGGCAGCGATGCATCGGGCTCGGTCGGCGACACGTGGACGTGGGATGGCGATCGCTGGCGCGCGATGTCACCGGCGATGGCGCCATCGCCGCGCATTCATGCCGCGATGACGTATGACAGCCGGCGCAAGCGCGTCCTGTTGTTCGGCGGACGCAGCGCGCAAGGGTCGCTCGCCGAGCTGTGGGCGTGGGATGGAGCGACGTGGACGGAGCTGCACCCGGCGACGACGCCCCCGGTTCGCGAGCGCCCGATGTTCGCCTACGATCCGATTCACGATCGCGTGGTGCTGTTCGGCGGCATCGTGAATGGCACGCCGCAGCCGGACATGTGGCTGTTCGATGGTGACGATTGGATGCAGACGACACCGCCGGGAATTCCGTCGGCGCGGTACGGCGGAACGCTCACGCTGGATCCCGCACGCAGCGGGCTCGTGATGACCGGCGGCTCGAGTGCATCGCCGACCCAGCTCTGGGACGGTAACCAATGGACCGCGATCGGCACGACGACGTCACCGATGGCTTCCCGCGTCCACCACCTCGCGTTCTTCGATCCCGCGATCAACGCCACGGTCGCGGGTCTCGGCATCGTCGCTACGGTCGCCCGAACGGATCTGTATCGGCTCGACGGCGAGTCGTGGAGCGCGCTCGTTCAGGGCGCGGGACCACCGCCGGTGCAGGATCCCGCGATCGCGTTCGATGCGCGGCGCGGGCAGGTCGTCATGTTCGGCGGAACGCTGGGCGGCTCGTTGTCCCAGCAAACGTGGGAGCACGACGGCGCCGTGTGGATCGAGAGAACGCCGACGGATCCACCGACGGCACGCCACAGCGCGGCGCTCGCCTACGACGAGGCGCGCGGAGTGACCGTGATGTTCGGAGGCAGCACGGTGGATGCCGACGTTTACGAATGGGACGGCTCGGTGTGGTCGACGATCGTCGCCGCGGGGCCCGCGCCGCGTGCACGCGCGGAGATGGCCTACGATCCTCGCAGCCGCACCGTCGTGATGTTCGGCGGCGACGCGAACGGGACGCGATTCGGCGACACGTGGCAATGGAACGGCACCGCGTGGACGGAGGCCACGACGTCGCCGTCGCCCCCGGCGCGCTGGCAGCACGTGCTCGCGTACGATCGCGCTCGCGACGAGGTCGTGTTGTTCGGCGGCGTGGACGCGGGCGGTGCCCGGCTCGGCGACACGTGGACCTGGACCGCGAGCGGCGGGTGGATCGAGCACCATCCACTCGCATCGCCATCGCCGCGCGTGCGCGCGATCCTCGCGAACGATCCGATCCGCGGCGAGCTCGTGCTGTACGGCGGCGCCGTCGGAGGCGGTCCCATCGGTGATGCATGGACCTGGGATGGCACGACCTGGAGCCGCCTGTTCCCCGAGGATCCCGCGCCACCGTTCGCGGATGCTGCCGCGACGTACGACAACGCGCGCCGTCACGTCCTGATGCACGGTTCGCAAGGCACGTGGCGCCTGCAATGGCGCGGTGTCGCCGCCGACGAAGCGTGCCGCACCGTGATCGATCGCGATGGCGATTCGCTGCGCGGCTGCGCGGATCCAGATTGCGCGGCGTTCTGCACGCCGCTGTGCCCGGACGCCGCCCCGGGCGCTGCGTGCGGCGGTCCTACCTGCGGCGATGCGACGTGCTCGCCGCTCGAATCGTGTCGTCTCTGCGATCGCGACTGCGGCTTCTGCATGTCCCGCTGCGGCGACACGTACTGCGACGGCGGCGAGACGTGTTCCGGCGAGTGCGCCTCGTGATACAGCTGGCAGCGTGAAGCGACTCCTCGGAAAGTTCGCGGTCGTCACGGGTGGTTCGAGCGGGATCGGTGCCGCCTGCGCCGAGGCGCTCGCGAGCGAAGGTGCAGCGGTGCTCGCCACGGGCCGCCGCTTCGACCCGGGCCCGCCGAGTCATCCCGCGCTCGGCCAAGTCTCGCACGCACACCTCGACGTCACCGACGAGGCCGCGGTCGGCCGCGTGCTCTCCGAGCTGCCCGAGCTCGACATCCTCGTCTGCGCCGCGGGCGTCGGCACGTTCGCACCCGTCATCAACGCCACCGCCGCGAGCGTGCGCGAGATGCTGGATGTCCACATCATCGGCGTCCTCAACTGTGCGCGGGTCGCGCTTCGCCGCATGCAGCCGCGCCGCCGGGGGCACATCGTGGTCATCGGCTCGCACGTCGCGCATCGCTCGTTCACCGATTGCGGTGGCTACACGGCGGCGAAAGCGGGACAGCTCGGACTCACGCGCGTGCTCGCCGAGGAAGCGCGCCCGTACGACATCCGCGTCACGGCAGTGCTCCCCGGTGCCACGGACACGCCGATCTGGGACGATCGCCCGGGGTTCGATCGCAGCAAGATGATGAAGCCCGAGGACGTCGCGGGCTTCCTCGTGTCGATCGTCGCGCGCCCGAACATCGCCGTCGAGGAGGTCACGATCATGCCTCCCGCCGGCGCGCTCTAACGGCGAACGCGAAGCTCGTCGCGATGGGCACGGCAGTAGTCCACCGCGCGATTCCCTAGACGACTACGGGGGCGGCGAACGGCAGCGCGAGCGCGCGATCCTGGCGCTGGTGCCACGCGAGGCGATGGACGTCGGGATCGCCCGCGAGCACGTCGTGGATGCGGATCAGCATCGAGCGAGTCGGCGCACCCAGCTCCGCGCCGGTCCACGCACGCGTGAGCTCGAGCGTGTAGCGCCCATCGCCGCACGCCACGAGGCGCACGACATCGATATCGCGATCGGTCCCCGATCGCCGCGCACGGATCGCGTTGTCCTCGACGACCCAGCCGTCGAGGGACAGCGAGCCCGCGAGCGTCACGAGCAGCGCGCGCGCGCGATCGCGATCGACGAGCTCGAACTGCGCGAGCGTTCGCAGGTGATCCGGATCCGCGAGGATCACGTCCACTTCGTTCCCGCGCCGATAGCGCTGGATCAGCTTCTTCGCGATGGCGGCGTAGGCCATGAGCGCGAGCCAGTGCATGCCATGGGTATAGCGTTAGTGTTGCGTGTCGGCGAGCGTGAGGCCGAAGAACGGCGCTCCGTCGCGCAGGGACTCGGCGACGCCGAAGTCCAAGGACAGCGCATTGCCGGTGTCCGCGAGCGGCACCGCGATTCCGATGGATCCGTACACGTAGAATTCCGACTGCGGGCTGCGCTCCTCGCGCGGCTCCGGCGAGAAATCGAACGGGACCGCGCCCGCGAGCCGGCGCTCGCGCGGCACGCGCCACGCACCGCGCGGCCGATAGCCACGTAGGTGGCCGAACGGGCGTCCGTCGATGATCGGGAACGACGCGGCCACGCCCGTCGACAGGTAGGGCACCGCCGTACCGTTCGGGTACGCGATCGCGCCGCCACCGTGCAGCTGCACGCTGACCATGCCGGTCGTCAGGATCGCGAACCCGGCGCCGTAGGTCACCGCCGCCCAGTCGTGCGTCCGGGGCGTGCCCTGACCGTAGCCGCGAACGGCGATCATCCAGAACTTCGTGTCGTCGGCGTCGACCCAGCCGATCGCGAGCTCGCCACCGAGGGCGGTGCGCTCGGTCTGTTGCCGTTCGACGCGGATCGCCGAGCCTAGCCCCGCGCCGCCGAGCGGCTGCATCACGATGCCGACGATCAGGGACACCGTGACCTCGTCGACGGGCTCGGCGGCCGTGGACGCGTGAAACGGCAGGGTCGGTGCCGGTGGCAACGCGCGACAGCCCACGAGCACGATGCCGACGAGTGCCGCCCTCATGGGGCCACGATAACGTGCACACCAGGCGCGATCGATCGTTGCGACGAAAACTCGCCTGCGCGCCGGGTGCGATCGATCCTTGCCACGTGGAGTGGGACGCCGCCCAAGCTGCTTTTCGCCAGTACCTCGAGGTCGAGCGCGCGTACTCGCCGAAGACCGTCGAGGTCTATCTGCGCGACGTGGCGGCGCTACGGACTCACCTCGTCGAGAAGCGCGGCAAGGACGTGCCCCTGGTCCGGCTGTCGGCGCTCGAGATCCGCAGCCAGCTCGCGGCGCTGTTCGGGGACAACGGGCCGGCGACGATCGGCCGCAAGCTATCCAGCGTCCGCGCGTTCTGTCGCTTCCTCGTCAAGCGTGGCGTGATCGCGGGCAATCCCGCCGCCGCGATCCGCGGGCCGAAGAAGCATCGCGGGCTGCCGCGCGCGCTCGATGTCGACGACGCGACGCAGCTCGTGGAGGCACCCACGCGCACCGGCCGCACGAGTCATCGCACGCTGAGCGCATCCGAGCAGACGCGGCACGACCTGTTGCGCAAGCGCGATGCGGCGTTGATGGAGCTGCTCTGGGGCACCGGGTTGCGCGTGTCCGAGGCCTGCGGCTTGGATATCGGAGATATCGATCGCGATCGCTACGGCGTGCCGATGCTGATCGTTCGCCGCGGCAAGGGTGGCAAGCAGCGCCAGGTCCCGATCGTGAACACCACGGACGACGTGCTGCGTGGCTACATCGCGATCCGGCGCGACCTGCGCGCGACCGGCAGCGCGCTGTTCGTCAACGCGGCCGGCGAGCGCCTGACGCCGCGCTCCGTGCAACGCATGGTCAAGCGCTGGTCGATCGCGGGAGGTATCCGCGCGAACGCGACGCCGCACGGCCTGCGCCATTCGTACGCGACCCATCTCCTCGACGGCGGCGCGGACCTGCGCGCGATCCAGGAGCTGCTCGGCCATGCGAGCCTGTCCTCGACGCAGATCTACACGAAGGTGTCGCTCGACCACCTCACGCGGGTCTACGACGACGCGCATCCCAGGGCGAAGACGAAGACGTAGTGTGCTAAGCGATCGACTGTGAAAGTCGAGATCCACGGCACGACCATCCTGTCCGTTCGGCGAGGCAACATGGTCGTCGTCGCCGGCGATGGCCAGGTCACCCTCGGGAACACCATTGTCAAAGGCGGAGCCCGCAAGGTGCGCCGCCTGGGCGAGGGCAGGGCGATCGGCGGCTTCGCGGGCGGCGCCGCCGATGGCATCGCGCTGTTCGAGCGCCTCGATGAAAAGCTGCGCGAACAGCGAAGTCCGCTGCGCCGCGCCGCCGTCGAGCTCGCGAAGGAGTGGCGCATGGATCGCGCGCTGCGCCGGCTCGAAGCGATGCTCGTCGTCGCCGATGCAGAGGCGACGTTCATCCTCTCGGGCTCGGGCGACGTGATCGAGCCCGACGATGGCGTGTGCGCGATCGGTTCGGGGGGGAGCTACGCGCTCGCCGCGGCCCGCGCGTTGTTCCGCAACACCGAGATGCCCGCGCGGCAGATCGCCGAGTCCGCGATGCAGATCGCCGGCGAGATTTGCATCTACACGAACAACTCGCTCACCGTCGAGGAGCTCGCGTCGTGAGCGCCCAACTCACCGAAGGCCAGCTCACGCCGGCGAAGATCGTCGAGGAGCTCGACAAGTACGTGGTCGGTCAGCGCGATGCAAAGCGCGCGGTCGCTGTCGCGCTGCGCAATCGCTGGCGCCGCCAGCAAGTCCCGGGCGACTTGCGCGACGAGATCGCGCCCAAGAACATCATCATGATCGGCCCGACGGGCGTCGGCAAAACCGAGATCGCACGCCGTCTCGCTCGGCTCGCGCGCGCACCGTTCCTCAAGGTCGAGGCGAGCAAGTTCACCGAGGTCGGCTACGTCGGCCGCGATGTCGATTCGATCGTCCGCGATCTGGTCGAGGTCGCCGTGAAGCTCGTGCGCGAGGAAGAAGCGAACCGCGTGCGTCCCCGCGCGAAGGAAGCGGCCGAGGATCGTCTGCTCGATCTGTTGCTGCCGCGCAATGCGGGTCGCTCGTTTACCGATCGCCCCGGCGAAGCGCCCGGCCCCGACGCGACGCGCGAGAAGCTGCGCGTGATGTTGCGCGACGGAAAGCTCGACGATCGCGAGGTCGAGGTCGAGCTCGCCGACGACGCGAACCCGCTCGTGTCCGTGCTCGGCGGTCAGCCCGGCATCGACGAGGGTGCGCTATCCGGGCTCAAGGACATGTTCGGCGCGTTCGGCCGCAAGACGAAGCGGCAGAAGCTGAAGGTCCAGCAGGCGTGGCGCGCACTCACGGAGCAAGAGGTCGACAAGCTGATCGATCACGAAGCGGCGACGCGCGAAGCCGTCTCGCGCGCCGAGAACGCGGGCATCGTGTTCATCGACGAGATCGACAAGATCGCGACGAGCCGCGAGCGCCACGGCGCGGATGTCTCGCGCGAAGGCGTGCAGCGCGATCTGCTGCCGATCGTCGAGGGCTCGACGGTGACCACGAAGTACGGTCCGGTAAAGACGGACCACGTGCTGTTCATCGCGGCCGGCGCGTTCCACATGGCCAAGCCGAGCGATCTCATCCCCGAGATGCAGGGCCGCTTCCCGATCCGCGTGGAGCTCGCGCCGCTCGTCGCCGCGGACTTCGTTCGCATCCTGACCGAGCCGCAAAACGCGATGACCCGCCAGTACGCCGCGCTCCTCGCGACCGAGGGGGTGACGATCGAATGGACCGACGAGGCCGTGCAGGAGCTCGCGCAGATCGCCGCGGAGGTGAATCGCCGCACGAACGACATCGGCGCGCGCCGCTTGCACACCGTGCTCGAGCGCTTGCTCGACGATCTGCTCTACAACGCGCCCGACATCGGCATCCAGACCATTCCGATCACGCAGGCCTATGTCCGCGAGCGGCTGAGCGCGCTCGTCGCCGACGAGGATCTCGCGCGCTACATCCTGTAGCCGATGGGTGGTAAACCACCTGCGTGAGCGCCACCCAAGCGGATTTGCTGTCTCTCGCCGACAAGGTCTTCATCAAGAACTACCGCCAGCAGCCGATCGTCCTCGAGCGCGGCGCGGGCTGCGAGGTCTGGGACAAGGCCGGCGCGCGCTTTCTCGACATGACAGCCGGCATCGCGGTGTGCGGCCTCGGTCACTCGCACCCCGAGTGGGTCGCGCGGGTCACCGCGCAGCTCCAAACGCTCGTCCACGTGTCGAACCTGTATTGGAACGACCAGGAGATCATCGCGGCGAAGAACATCGTCGATCGCTCGTTCGCGGATCGCGTGTTCTTCTGCAACTCGGGCGCGGAAGCGAACGAAGGTGCCCTCAAGCTCGCGCGCCGCTATCAGTTCATCCACGGCGCACCGGAGCGCACCACGATCGTGTCGACGCACGGCAGCTTCCACGGTCGATCGATGGCGACGGTGTCGATCACGGGCCAGCCGAAGTATCGCGAGGGCTTCGGCCCGATGGTCGGCCCGGTCGAGTTCTTGCCGTACGGTGACCTCGCCGCGGCGACCGCACTGCTCGAGAAGAAGACCGCGTGCTGCATCATCCTCGAGCCGATCCAGGCCGAGGGTGGCATCACCGTCCCACCGCCGGGCTATCTCGCGGGGCTGCGCGCGCTGTGCGACGCGACGAACACGATCCTCATCTTCGACGAAGTGCAGACCGGCATGGGCCGCACGGGCATGTGGTTCGGTCACCAGCACGACAACGTCACGCCCGACGTGATGACGCTCGCGAAGGGCCTCGGCGGCGGCGTGCCGATCGGCGCGGTCGCGGTGACGGAGAAGGCGGCCGCGGGGCTGTCCGCGGTCGCGCCCGCGGCGGTGCCGCACGCGTCGACGTTCGGCGGCAATCCGCTCGCGTCGGCGGCGGCGAACGCGGTGTTCGACATCATCGAGAAGGACAAGCTCCTCGAGAACGTCACCGCGATGGGCGGCTACCTCGCGACCAAGCTCGCCGCGCTCGTCGAGAAGTATCCCGGACACGCGACCGAGGTCCGAGGCCGCGGCCTGCTGCGCGGCCTCGCCGTATCGGGCGCGCCGGCGCAGGTCACGACCAAGGCACGCGAGAAGGGATGCCTGTTGTCCGTCGCGGGCGACAAGGTCGTGCGCTTCGCGCCGCCGTACATCGTGACGAAGGCGCAGCTCGACGAAGCCGTGAGCATCCTCGACAGCGTGCTCGCCGACGGAGCGGGCAAGTGATGCCGCGTGGGTTTCTCACGCTCGCGGATGTCCCGGTCGGCGACTGGCCGGGGCTGTGGGATCGCACGCGCGAGCTCGAGACGAATCGCATCGCGAAGACGTTCGAGAACAAGACGATCGCGCTCGTGTTCGAGAAGAACTCGACGCGTACGCGGGTGTCGTTCGAAGTCGCCGCGTACGAGCTCGGCGGTCACGCGGTCGTGATCATGACCGAGGGCAGTCAGATCGCGCGCGGCGAGCCGGTCGCCGACACCGCGCGCGTGCTCGCGAGCTATTGCTCCGCGATCATGGTGCGAACGTTCGGCCAGGATCGCGTTGCCGAATACGCGAAGGCATCGAAGGTGCCGGTGATCAACGGCCTGTCGGATCAGCACCACCCGTGTCAGGTCGCCACGGATCTGTACACGGTGCGCGAGCACTTCGGCCGCGTCGAGGGTCTGCGCTATGCGTGGATCGGCGACGGCAACAACATGGCGCAGTCGTGGATCGAAGCGGCGGGCATGTTCGGCTTCGATCTCGCGCTCGCGTGTCCGGAAGGCTACGCACCGGATCCGCTGCTCGTGAACGCCGCCCGCGATGCACAGCGATCACTCGGCCACGGCACGATCACGCTGACCACGGATCCGAAAGAAGCGGCGAGGGGAGCCCACGTCCTCAACACGGACGTCTGGGTGTCGATGGGCCAGACCGACGAGGCCGCTCGGCGCGCCGCGTTCCAGCGCTACTGCATCGATGCTCCGCTCGTGCGCCTCGCAGCTCCCGATGCGATCGTGCTGCATTGCCTCCCCGCGCATCGTGGCGAGGAGATCACGGGCGACGTCCTCGACGGCCCGCAGTCGCTCGCGTGGAAGCAGGCGGAGAATCGTCTCCACGTCGCAAAAGCCATCCTCGAGTACGTCATGCGCCAATGAGGTGGAGCCCCCGTGCGTGATAGGCTGACCACGTGAGCGGCATACCGGCCGAAATTGCCGGGATCGGATCGACCAATCAGAAGCTGCGCGTCAGCCCTGGTTTCGATCCGCTCAAGGCGGGGGTGGGACCGGAGGAGTACTTCCTCCTCTCGCGCATCGACGGCAACACGCAGCTGCGGTCGGTGCTGCTCGACAGCGGTCTGTCCGTCGATAAGGCGGTCGGCATCGTCATGCGGCTTCGCTCGATCGGCGCGCTGCTGTTGCCCGGCGAAGCATCGCCGCCGCCCGTGCGCCCCGCGACCGCGCCACCGACCCCCACCGCGAAGCAACCCGCGCTGCGCACGGCGGCCGGCACCGGCAACACCTCGAGCGCGCCCGGAACGATCCACTTCACGCACGATCTGACGCTCCCGGCGACCTCGCCCGACGAGCTCCGCGCGCTCGCCGAGGACGTCGAGCTCGACGAGACCGAGAAGCGACGGATCCTCGCGATGGCGCGGCTCGTCGAGAAGAACGATCCGTATTTGCTGCTCGGCGTGTCCGGCGCCGCGGATCCGAAGACGCTGAAGCGCGCGTACTTCCTCCTGTCCAAGGAGATCCACCCGGACCGGTACTACGGCAAACGCCTCGGGACATTTGCCGATCGGATGACCGCCGTGTTCGAAGCCACGAGCCGCGCGTACAACCGCATCACGAGCGGCACCAAGCGCGCGAGCTCGCAGAACTCGGTCGGCGACGTCGACCAGCCACAGACACCACAGGAGTACGCGGCCGAGCTGTTCGATCGCGCGTGTCAGGTCGAGGTCGGCGGTGATGCCCTGGGCGCGATGAAGCTGTTCGCCGCCGCGGTGCGCGTCGATCCGCAGACGCGATACCTGCGCCGGGCCACGAGCTGTGCGCTCCAAGCAGGGCAGCCGCGCACGGCGGTCGAGTATGCGAAGAAGGCGCAGCTCCAAGCGCCGAACGACGTGTCCAGCGCGCGCCTGCTCGCCGCTGCGTTTCGCGCGGCCGGCAAGCTGTCCGACGCCGAGGACGTCTTGCTCATGGCGATGGCGCTCAAGAGCGAGAACGACGTGCTGACGTCCGAGCTGCGCAACGATCTCGCCGAGGTTCGCCGTCAGCTGCAGGCGAATAGCTAGCGGGCCATAACCCAACAAAACGGGCTCTCCACTGGCGATCCTCCCGAAAACGGGGAGAAAATACGCAGCGATGGCTAGTGACAAGGTGATCGGCATCGACCTGGGAACCACGAACTCGTGCGTTGCCATTGTCGAGGATGGGACACCGTCCGTGATCCCGAACCGCGGTGGCTACAAGACCACCCCTTCGATGGTCGCGATCGCGGAGAACGGGAAGCGACTCGTCGGTCACATCGCCAAGCGACAGGCGATCACGAACGCGGAGAACACGGTCTACGCCGCGAAGCGCCTGATCGGCCGCAAGTGGGGCTCGGCCGCGGTCCGCAGCTCGCTCGAGATCATGCCGTACCGGATCGTCGAAGGTCCGCACGATGACGTGCGCATCATGCTGCGCGATCAGGTGTTCAGTGTCCCCGAGGTCAGCGCGTACATCCTCCAGGAGATGAAGCTGATCTCCGAGGAGTACCTCGGCGAAGAGGTCCAGAAGGCCGTCATCACCGTCCCCGCGTACTTCAACGACGGTCAGCGCCAAGCGACCAAAGACGCCGGCCGGATCGCCGGCCTCGACGTCATTCGCATCATCAACGAGCCGACCGCCGCCGCGCTGGCGTACGGCTTCGGCCGCAACATCGAGCGCAAGGTCGCGGTCTACGACCTCGGCGGTGGCACGTTCGATATCTCGATCCTCGAGATCGGCAACGGCGTGTTCGAGGTCATCTCGACGGCCGGCGATACCTTCCTCGGCGGCGAAGACTTCGATCGCCGCATCATCGATTGGCTCGTGATGGGCTTCGAGAAGCAGAACGGCATCGATCTCCGCAAGGACAAGATGGCGCTGCAGCGGCTCAAGGACGTCGCCGAGAAGGCGAAGTGCGAGCTGTCGTCGGTCAAAGAGACCGAGATCAACCTGCCGTTCATCATCTCGACGGGCCGCAACGAAGCGCTGCACCTGCAGACGATGCTGACGCGCGACAAGCTCGAAGAGCTCACGAGCGATCTCATCGATCGCACCGTCGAGATCTGCGCGCGCACGCTCGAGGAAGCCGAGATCCAGAAGTCGCAGATCGAGGACGTGATCCTCGTCGGCGGCATGACGCGCATGCCGCGCGTGCAGCAAGCCGTGGCCGAGTTCTTCGGCCTCGAGCCGTGCAAGGGCGTTCACCCCGACGAGGTCGTCGCGCTCGGCGCCGCGATCCAAGGTGCGGCGCTCACCGACGAGAAGAGCGACATCTTGCTCCTCGACGTCACGCCGCACTCGCTCGGCATCATGATCGTCGGTGGCTACTTCCACAAGCTCATCGAACAGAACACCACGGTGCCGACGAGCGAGCAGCACGTCTTCACCACGGTCAAAGACAACCAGACCTCCGTGAAGATCCTCGTGCTTCAAGGCGAGAGCGATCGCGCCGAGGAGAACGAGCTACTCGGCGAGTTCGTGCTGACCGGCCTGCGTCGCGCACCGCGCGGCGAGGTCGAGATCGAGGTCATGTTCCACATCAGCGCCGACGGCATCGTCAGCGTGAAGGCGCGTGACCTCGAGACCGGCCTCGAGCAATCGATCACCGTGACCGCGACCTCGGGTCTGACCGAGGACGAGATCAAGAAGATGGTCGAGGCGAACAAGGACTACATGGTCGAGGTTCGCTCCGGCCACGAGTTCGACAAGGCTCGCCACGCGGCCGAGAAAGCCCTCGAGGAGATCGAGTCGCTGTTCCCACAGGTCACCGACATCATCGCCGGCTCTGACTTCGGTCAGGACGCGGTGAAGAAGGCGCGCGCCGTGGTCGACCGCACGCGCCAGGCGATCGCCGCGAAGGATCTCACCACGCTGACGGAGGCTACCGAGGCACTCAACCGGACGCTCAACATGTTCCGAGGCGTGGTCTCCAAGACGCGCGGCTAGCAATGTCTCCCGCCGAACCGCTCGATCTCGATCGGTTGATCGAGGAGGGGTTGACCCTCTACGGACAGGGCGATCTCGATGCCGCGCTGCTCGTGTGGGAGCGCGTCCTGGCGGTCGACCCGGCCAACGAGCAGGCGAGTAGCTACGTCGACTACGTCCGCATGAACTACGACATGCTGACGCATGACACGGGCGACGAGACAGCCGACGCACCGTTTGGAATCTCCGACGACGAACCCGAATATCTGATCGAAATCACCGAGGGCGAGCTCCCGCGGGGCACGGGCGCCCCGATGTACATGGACCCGATGGATGCCGGCTGGATGATCGAAGACGACGAAGCAGCACGCCGAGCACCGGCGGGAACCACGTTCGACGACGCGCGCACCGGCGACGAGCCGCTCGAGCTCGTGCTCGAAGCCGACGAGCCACCGGAGCCCGATTTGCTGTCGGGGCTTCCCGCGCCTACCCCGGTCGCTCGGGCGATCACGCAGAACCCCGATGGGGTGAGCTTCGACGATGCGACACGCGAGTACGATGGACCGCGCGGCGGACGCCCGTTGGGTGACTTCGCGACGCCGGAGCCCGTGACCAACGAGTTCACACCCGAGGGAACCCCGGGCTTTGGCAACTCGCAGCTCACGGACGTGCGGCGGCGGGACATGGGCTTCGTGAAACCTCGGAACGAGCCGCCGGAGCTCAAGATGACGCTGCGGACGCCGGATTATCCGCGCCAGGCGCACGAGGATCCGACGAAAGAGACCGCGCTGCAGGATCGCGCGAGCGCGTTCGAGCGGTCGTACAACGCGGTGGAGCTCGATCTGCCGTCGGGGGAGCACCCTCCGCTCGCGCCGATCGAGCCCGACGATCTGATCGCGTCGCTGCCGAGCCCGAAGCCCGCGCACATCACGCGCGATCTGCCGCCGCCGAGCGTGAAGCCCGCCGCGGCGACCACGCCTCCGCCGATGAGCTCGTCCAAAGCGCCGACTACACCACCGCCGAGCAGGCGGCCATCGGCGGTCCAATCGGCGATCGACTCGATCGATCTCGATGCGCCGGACGCGGGGTTCGACTCGGCCTTCGAGCCGGCGGCGTTCGATCCGCCCGCGCCCGAGCCGGTATCACCGACGGCGCCGACGCGCGATCTGGTCCCCGATAACCTCCACATCTCGTTCTCGTCGCCGTCGATGTCCGCGTCGAGCACGCGCGACTTCAACGAGAAGCCGACGAAGGAGACGAAGCGGCCGCCGCAGGTGCACGACAATCCGATCATCAGCGCGCCGACCCGCGAGCTCGGGCTGCGTCCCGGTGGGCGCGCACCGACGGAGGACGAGCCGACGCAGATGAACAAGCGGATCCGCACCGAGCCTCCGGCCGTGCAGCCAGATCCGCACGGCACGAAGGCCGACATCGTGCTGCCGTTCGATCCGATCGACGCGCGCGCGTCGCAGATTATCGAGGAGATCGACGAGAACGCACCGCGTGACGAGGCGAAGGAAGACCGCACGCGTCGCCGCATCACCACGCTGCTCGAGCGCGCGACGCTGTGGTCGTCGATCGATCTCGAGCGAGCCGTCGCGGCCGTGGATCTCGCGCTATCCGAGGATCCGAACAGCGCGCTCGCGCAGAAGCTGATCCATCGCAACCGCGACGCGATCATGAACGTGTTCCAAGCGTACATGGGTGATCTGGAGCGCCAGCCCGAGCTCGCGCGTCCACTGCACGAGCTCGCGTCTGCGCCGATCAGCCCGCGCGCGGCGTTCCTGCTGTCCCGGGTCGACGGCACGCTGTCGCTCGACGAGATCCTCGACGTCTCGGGAATGCCGCGCCTCGAGGCGTATCGCTACCTCGCGCAGCTATTCCTGCGCGGGATCCTGCGGTAAAGCAGGCCGTGCTCGTCACCCGCGTCACCAACGTCGTCGGAGCGCGGCCCGCCGTGCGCTCGGCACAGCTGCGGGTGGTCGATGGGCCCGATCGTGGACTCGAGATCGAAGTGCCATCGGTCGGCGTGGTGATCGGTACGGAGCGCTCGTGCGATGTCGTGCTGACCGATGCGTTCGTGTCGCGCCGCCACTGCTCGATCGCTCCGAACGCGCAGGGCTTTGCGGTCACGGATCTCGGCAGCAAGAACGGCACGGTGATCGACGGCGTGGCGGTGGGTAAGGTGGTCGCGCCGCCGGGCTGCGCGATCCGCATCGGCAAGACGCTCGTGCAGCTGATGCCCGCCGACGAGGTGCTCGATATTCCACCGTCGGTCAACGATCGCTTCGGCGCGCTGTACGGCGGGAGCCAAGCGATGCGCTCGGTGTTCGCGGTGCTCGAGCGCGCGAGCAAGTCGAGCGCACCGGTGTTGTTCCTCGGCGAGAGCGGGACGGGCAAAGAGCTGATGGCGCGTGGCGTTCACGACAACTCGCCGCGCAAGGACGGCCCGTTCGTCGTGTTCGATTGTGGTGCGAGCACGGAGACCTTGATCGAGAGCGATCTGTTCGGTCACACGAAGGGCGCGTTCACCGGGGCAGCGGCCGAGCGACAAGGCGCGTTCGCGGCGGCGCACGGAGGGACCCTGTTCCTCGACGAGATCGGCGATCTGCCCGTCGGCTTGCAGCCGAAGCTCCTCCGCATGCTCGAAGCGGGCGAGGTGGTTCCGCTCGGCGGTCGCAAGAGCGAGAAGTACGACGTGCGCATCGTCGCCGCTACGCATCGCGACGTGTTCGGCGAGGTCGCGCGCGGTGGCTTTCGCGGCGATCTGTACTACCGGCTCGCCGTCGTCGAGGTGCACGTTCCACCGCTGCGCGCGCGGTCCGGCGATCTCGCACAGCTGATCCGCATGTTCCTCGAGCGTGCCGGCTCCAAGGATCTGGCGAAGCAGGTCGGTGGTGCCGCCCTCGAGCGACTCGAGCGCTATCACTGGCCGGGCAACGTGCGCGAGCTGCGCAACGTGATCACGCGCGCGGTCGCGCTCGCCGGTCCCGACGACGATTTTCAATCGCTGCCGTTCGTGTTGCGTCCGACGGTCGCTGCTCCCGAGGCAGCCACCGCGCGCGCCGATCGCCCGTTCCACGAAGCGAAGGACGAGGTCATCGCGCGCTTCGAGCGCGAGTACCTGACGGATCTCGTGCAGCGTGCCGGCGGCAACCTGTCGCAGGCGGCGCGCATCGCCGGCCTCGAGCGAAAGTTTCTCTACAAGGTGATGGAGCGTGCGGGCCTCCGCACGAAGGCCACCACCGAATCCGACAGTGCTGACGAAGGTGCCGACGAATGAGCCGTATCTACAGACAGCTTCCGCCCACAGGAACCCGCCTCGCCATCGCGTACTCCGGTGGCCTCGACACGCGCTGCGCGGTTGCGTGGCTCGCGGAGCAAGGCATGGAGGTCTACGCGTACACCGCGGACCTCGCACAACCCGACGAGTCGAACCCGGCCGACATTCCGCCGGGCGCGCTCGAGCACGGCGCTCGCGTCGCGCGTTTGATCGACTGCAAGGACAGCCTCGTCCGCGAGGGGCTGATCGCGATCCAGTGCAACGCGTTCCACCTGTCCGTCGGCGGCAAGAAGTACTTCAACACCACGCCGCTCGGCCGCGCCGTCACCACGACGGCGATCGTACGCGCGATGGTCGACGACGATGTCCACGTGTTCGGCGATGGCTCGACGCACAAGGGCAACGACATCCAGCGCTTCTATCGCTACGGCATCCTCGTCGATCCGACGCTGCGCATTTACAAGCCATGGCTCGACAACGCGTTCGTGCGCGCGTTCGGCGGCCGCAAGGAGATGTCCGAGTACCTCGCGAAGATCGGCAAGCCGTATCGCATGGGCGTCGAGAAGGCGTACTCGACGGACGCGAACCTCTTGGGGGCCACGCACGAAGCGAAGGACCTCGAGCGCCTCGACAGCGGCATGCGCATCGTCCAGCCGATCATGGGCGTCGCGCACTGGAAGGACGTGCCCGTCGAGCGCGAAGAGATCGCGATCGGCTTCGAGCAGGGACGCCCGACCACGCTCAACGGTGCGCGCTTCGAGTCGCCGTATCACCTGTTCGTCGAGGCCAACGCGATCGGCGGTCGCCACGGCCTCGGCATGAGCGACCAGATCGAGAACCGCGTGATCGACGCGAAGAGCCGCGGCATCTACGAAGCGCCCGGTATGGCGCTGCTCCACATCGCGTACGAGCGCTTGATCAGCGCGATCCACAACGAGAACACGCTCGATCTCTACGCGACGCTCGGTCGTCGCCTCGGTCGCCTCCTGTACGAGGGCAAGTGGTTCGATCCCGAGGCGTGCCTGCTCAAGGACGGCCTCACGCGCTGGGTCGCGCCGAGCGTCACGGGCGAGGTGACGCTCGAGCTGCGCCGCGGTGACGACTACACGATCGTGAGTACGCGCGCGGAGCACATGGCGTACGGCCCCGACAAGCTGTCGATGGAGCGCGTCGAAGCACCGGCGTTCACGCCCGAGGACCGTATCGGCGCGCTGGAGCTGCAGAATCTCTCCGTGGGCGACAATCGCGAGTTCCTGCTGCATCACCTCTCGAGCCTGCGCCAGCTCGGTGCGGGAGGCGATCCGCTGCCGCGTCTCCTCGGCGCTCTCGATAGCCCCGACGAGTGACCACCCGGTGATACGCTGCGAGCATGGCGCGCGCCCTGCTCGTCCTGGTGATGGTGACCGGGTGCGGATTCCAGCTCGGCATCGGTGCCGACGGAGCACCGGCCGATGACGCACGCGATGCGGACATCGCGGACGGTGACATCGACGCGCCCGCTCCGACGACGTGCCTCGGGAAGTGGCAGGCGCATCAGGTCGCGTTCTCGACGCCATCGCTGCTCGCGAACATTCCGACCGCGGGACAGCAAGGCGATCCCGCGATGACGAGCGACGAGCTCGTGCTGTTCTTCGTGTGGGACGGCGACCTGTTCGCAGATCACGATATCTGGGCGGCGATTCGTCCGTCGCTGACCGATCCGTTCGGCGAGAGCGGGATCAAGAGCTCGATCAGTGATCTCGTGTCCGAGGACAGCAAGCTCAGCGTGAACGGCGACGGGCTCATCGGCGTGATCGCATCGCAGCGCTTCGGCACCGTCGGTGGTTGGGATCTATTCGAGGCGCGCCGCAGTGCGAGCGGCAACGCTGTCTTCGAGACGATCAGCCCTGCCAGTCTGTTCCGCGTGAACGACACGAACACGCAACTCGATCCGCACATCTCCGCCGACGGACTGCACGTCTACTACGCCACCGGCGATCCGCAGCAGATCTGGGTCGCCGCGCGCGCCGGCATCGACGATTCGTTTGCGATCCCCGAACAGGTCGCTGGCATCGCCTCCAATGGCGGCGACGGCAACGCGGATCCGACGCTGTCGCCCGACGAGACGGTTATCGTGTTCACCTCGAATCGCACCGCCCCGCAGGCATTGACCAACCTGTGGTACGCGACGCGCACGAGCACGGGTACATTCGGTACTCCACAGATGGTCCCCGACGTGAACAGCAGCGGCTACGACGGTGATCCGTTCCTCAGCCCCGACGGTTGCCGGCTGTACTTCGCGTCGACGCGCGGTTCGACGAGCGACCTCTACGTCGCGGAGATGCAGTGACCCGCATCGCGCTTCTCGCACTGCTCGCAGGCTGCGGCTTCCGCATCACGCCCGGCTCGAACGGCGATGGTGGTCTCGTCGATGACGCGGATCCCGACGGAATGACGATCGATGGTGACGTCACCGACGGACCCGTCGATGCGATGGTCGATGGCTCGCTCCAACCGACCTGCATCCTCGCGTGGCTCAATCACACGATCTCGTTCCAGACACCGAGCGAGCTGACCACGGTGAACTCGACGTCGTACGATCGCGATCCGTTCGTCTCCGCCGACGAGCTCACGATCTGGTTCTCCAGCGGAAACGCGGCGAGCCAAGGCGGCGGTGACGTGTTCAAGGCAACGCGCGCGAACCGGACGCAGCCCTTCGGCTCGCCGGCGCGCGATCCGGACTTCAGCACCTCGGGCGGTTCCGAGAGCAAGTTGTCGATCACCGAGAACCGTCTCTATGCGGTGGTCGGATCGAACGTCGGCGGCGGCGCGGGCGGAACGGATATCTGGGAGACGAGCCGCCCGAACACCACGGCGGCGTGGGCGGTACTCTCGCGCACGCACACGATGCAGCTCGCCACCTCGGGGAGCGAGCTCGACCCGTTCGTCACGGCCGACGGTCTGCGCGTGTACTTCGCGCCGACCTCGCCATCGCCCCAGCGCATCGTGGTGGCAAAACGCGCGAACGTGGCCGATCCGTTCATATCGCCGACCGAAGTCGCGAACATCAACAGTGCGTCCGGCGAGGCCGATCCGATGTTGTTCGCGAACGATCGCGTGATCGTGTTCGCGTCCGATCGCCCGGCGCAGGGCGGCTCTGGAAACCTCTGGTACGCGACGCGAACGAACGAGGATCAACCGTTCGGCACGCCCATCGAGCTACTCGGCACGAGCTCGTCGATGGACGAGAGCGATCCCCACGTCAGCCCCGATGGCTGCCGGATCTACTTCGCGCGCAACGTCGGCGGCGGTGTCGACTGGCAGCTGTTCTCGGCATCGTCGCCCCCGTAGATGCGTCGCCTGTAGGCTCCGCGCGCCGTTTACAGTTCGTGCAGGGTTCACGATCTGATCAGGGCCCGATCAGGGCGCGTGCTCGCGATCTCGAAGACTTGCGATGGCTCGACTCCTGCTTAGTGGTCATGCACATGAAGAGGCGTGTCCCGATGCGTCCGCAGCAACTCGATACCAAACGACTCGAGCGCGTGAACGGGGGCCGCGGCACGATTCACGGGTACTGGGAGTGCGATATCTGCGGCTGCCAGCTCGGCACGGGAGCCGAACCCGAAGGCGAATGCCCGGGATGCCTGTTCGCGGCCATGGGCTCGCTCGGCTGGTAGCGCGAGCTCAGGCGAGCGGATCGGCGATGTCGTCGGCGGGGGCCGGCGCGGCGCGCGTCACGTCGAGCACGTACTGCACTAGCACCGGAAGATAGTCGGCGAGGGCGGGGCAGCGCAGCGTGGTCCCCGCGAGCGCTTGCTGGGTGTTCGTGGCGTCGTACGTGACGGGGTGATCGAGGACATCGACGAACGCGCGTGGTCCACCCGCGAGCTTCGCGAGCCCGGGCGTACGCAGCACCGCGCGCGCGATCGGCCGCGGAATATGTCCGAACGGCTTCTCGGTGTTCGCATGCTCGGCCACCGCCTCGAACACCGCGCGCGCGGACATCGGCGCGGGATCGACGATGTGGAACGTCTTGCCGGCCGCGCTCTCGTCGCGGATCACACGCGCCGCCGCTTCGATGACGTAGTCGATCGGCACGAGGTGCAGCGGCGCATCTCCGCGGCCGAGTAGCGGCAAGCGCACGCCCGACGCGTTCGTCGCGATCAGCGTGATCAGGTAGTACGGCCCGTCGAGCTTGTCGATCGCGCCGGTCTTGCTGTCGCCGACGATGATGCCGGGTCGGATGATCGTGATGGGCAGCTGTCCCATCGCACCGCGCACGAGCTTCTCCGCGAGGAACTTCGTGCGCTCGTACTCGTTGTGGAACTTCTGCCCGACCTCGAGGTCCTCCTCGAAGAACGTGCCGCGCCGATCGCCAGACACCATCGCCGTCGACCAATGCACGAACCGCTCGAGCCGCGCCGCATCGCGCGCGAGATCGAGCACGCCCTTCGTGCCGACGACGTTCACGCGATGCATCGTCTTCGCATCCACGCCCGCGAAGTAGATGCCCGCGAGGTGATGGATCCACGTCACCTCGCGCGACAGCGCTCGGTACTCGACGCTCGACAGACCGAGGTCCATGTCGCAGACATCACCGACGAGGATCTCCGCACGATCTGCGTTCGGCCCGAGCGACGCGACGAACCGCCGCGCTTCGTCGGCGAACTGCTCGCGCGCGAGCACGTACACCTTGTCCGGCGGATCACCCTCGGGCGGCGCGAGCAGCCGCGCCAGCATTCGCTTCGCGGTGAACGCGGGGTATCCGGTGACGAGCGCGACCTCCTCGCGGATCAGCGACACCTTGCCGGTCTCGTGGTTCGTCTTCGCGCGACCCGCCTTCGCCGGCGGCACCGCGATCGGACCGAACCGCTCGGTGATCGACCCGACCACGCGATCGACCTCGCGCGCGAGCGCCTGCTGATCGCCGTGGTTCTCGACGACCCACGTCGCCACCGCGAGCTTGTCCGCGAGCGGCGCTTGCGCGGCGATCCGCGCGTTCGCTTCGTCCGGCGTGAGGCCATCGCGCACCACGAGCCGCTCGTGCTGGATCTCGGGCGTGACGCTGACCACGACCAGCGCCTCGAGCGCCAAGTGCGCCCGATTCTCGACGAGCAGCGCGGCTTCGTAGAACACCACGTTCGCGCCCGCATCCGCCCACGTCGCGATCGCCGCCGCACTCGCCGCTGCGATCCGCGGATGCGTGATCCGGCCGAGGTCCGCGCGCGCCGCGGGATCCGCGAACGCGATCGCGCCGAGCCGTTTGCGATCGAGCGTGCCCTCGGCGGTCAGGATCTGCGGACCGAACCGCGCGACCAGCTCCGCGAGCGCCGGCTGCCCGGGCTCCACGACCTGTCGCGCGAGCAGATCCGCGTCGACGATCGCGGCGCCGCGCTCGGTCAGCATGCGAGCGACCGTGCTCTTGCCCGACGCGATTCCGCCGGTCAGTCCGATCACGTGAACCGTCACGAGGCTTCGTTACCACTTTCGCCCGAGCCGCGGTAGCTTCGCCGCCATGCCGCGCGCCGCTGTCCTCGTCGCCATCGCGATCATCGCGATCGCCGTCGGTGTCGCGACCGCCGCGAAGCGCGATTGGTCCGGAACCGCCGCGTGCGGTCAGTGCCACCCGACGCAGCTCGCGAGCTGGCAGACCACGCGCCACGCACTCACGCGTGACCGCTTCGTCGCGAAGCCGCCCGCGAAGTGTCTCGCGTGTCACGGCACCGGCGAAGCCCCGGCGGGACCCGCGATCGCCGTCGAGGTCGGATGCGAGGCGTGCCACGGCGCGGGCGCCGCGTACGCCGAGGACGACATCATGCGCAACCCACCGGTCTCTCGCGCACTCGGCCTCGCGGATCTCTCGACGCCCAAAGCGCGCGCCGCGCTGTGCATGCAGTGTCACTCGCGCATGACCACGTCGAAGCCATTCGACGCGACGGCGAAGGTCCACTGAATGAAGTCGCCCGCCGAGCTGCTTCGCGATCGGATCGTCGTCCTCGACGGAGTCATCAGCGACGACACCGCGAACATGGTCATCGCACAGCTGTTGTTTCTCGAGGCCGAGCAGCCAGGCTCGCCGATCCACATCTACCTGCGGTCGCCGGGCGGTCATGTCTCGTCGACGCTCGCTATTCGCGACACGATGGACGCGCTGTCGTGCCCGGTGCATGTCCGCACCACCGGCAGCGTCGGCGGCGTCGCCCTCCTGATCCTCGCGCACGGCGCGCGCGGACACCGCACCGCGATCCCGCACACAACGCTCACTCTCTCGGCCATCCGCTCCTCGGACTTGTCGTCATCGGCGGTGACGGCCGGCAATCACGCGGCCGCCGACGCGGCCGTCGTCAAGATGCGCAAGCCGTTCCTGGCGGCTGAGCTCGAGCGAACCGAGTCGACCGTCGTCGACCTGCTCGCGGCGGACACGGGGCAGCGCCGAGAGACGGTGCTGGCCGACATGCGTGCGGACCGCGCGTTCACCGTCGACGAGGCCGTCGCGTATGGCCTCGTCGATCGACGCTAGCTCGCGCGCGGATAGCGCGCACGCAGCGTCGTGATCGCCGTCTCGAGCGCGGGCCCGTGCAATCCGAAGCACTGCTCGATCAGGATGCCGAGCTCCTCGTCGGTGCCCGACGTCACGGCGGTACGCAGGCCCATCGCCTTCGGCATGAACGCCGGATCGCTCATCTTGCTGACGAACACGCCGGTCGCTGCCTCCGCAGTCTCGGGCGACGCACCGAGCAGCACCTCGAGGACGCTCGCTGCTTTCGCGCGATCGCCACCCATCACCGCGCCTGCGAAATCTCGAAAGGTCACCTCGGCCATGGCGTGACCCTACCGCGAGCCCAGTGAAGCGCGTGGACGACGCATACGGTAAGGTGCGCGCCCATGGCTCGCTCGCACTCCAGGCCCAAGGTCGCCTTCGTCACGTCGGCGGCGGCGCCCACCGACTTCCCACCGCCCTCGTTGCCCGAGGTCGCGGTCGTGGGGCGATCGAACGTCGGCAAGTCGAGCCTCATCAACGCGATGGTCGGCCAGGACGGACTCGCGCGCACGTCGCGCACGCCGGGCCGCACGCGCTTGCTCAACTGGTTTCAGGTCGACGCGTCTCCGTCGTTCCACCTCGTCGACTTGCCGGGCTACGGCTACGCGGCGGTGAACGTCGGGCTCAAGGAGAGCTGGAAGCCGCTGATCGAAGAATATCTGTCCAAGCGCGCGACGCTCGCCGGCGTGCTGCTTCTGATCGACATCCGGCGCGGTCCGCAGGAAGAAGAGCTCGACTTCGTGCCGTGGCTCGCCGAGCGCGGCGTGCCCGTGATCGTCGCGCTGACCAAGGGCGACAAGCTGGCCAAGAACAAGCGCATGCTCGAGGTGCAGAAGTCGCGCAAGACGCTCGCGCTCACCCGCGATCCGTACGCGGTGTCCACGCTCGATAACGACGGCATCGAAACCGTGTGGCGCGCGGTGATCAGCCTCGTCACACCGAAGACCGATCGAGACAAGAAGCCCGACGCACCGAAGCCGGCATGATCGAGCCCGCGACGCCGGAGGATCTCGACGCGATCCTCGAGATCGAGCGCCACTCGTTTCACTCCGCGTGGACACGCGAGTCGTTCGAGCGCGAGCTCGTCACGCATCACGCGCGCATCGACGTACTGCGCGACGATCGACGCCGCGTGCTCGCGTTTCACAACTATTGGCTCGTCGCGTCGAGTGCCGAGCTTCACGTGCTGTCGATCGCCACGCATCCCGATGTCCGCCGCCGCGGCCTCGCGGGGCGATTGCTCGGGCATGCGATGGCGGCCGCGCGCGTGATCGGCGCGACGCTCGCCACGCTCGAAGTGCGCAAGGGAAACGCGCCCGCGATCGCGCTGTACGAGCGCCTCGGATTTCGCACCGTGCATCTTCGCGCTCGCTACTACCAGGACAACGACGAGGACGCCCTCGTCATGACCTGCGAGCTTGCGAACGCGTCCTATCTCTAGAGCGTTCCGCTGACGGGCACGCTGTCGGCGGGACCTTCGCGCGTCGCGAAGTAGATCACCGTACCGGCGGTTCCGGCGACGAGGAGGCCAGCGGCGGTCAGCACGTACCAGCGCTGGTACCAAGCAGTCCCGGCGCCGCGCTTCGACAGGCGTGCTTCGACCTTGAGCTCGCCGTCGGGCGGCAGTTGGATCCTCGTCGAGAACGCCTCGAAGCCTTCCTTCGTCACCTTGATCTCGTAGTTCGCGGGTGCGGGCAGCTTCAGCGGCTGGATCGGCGTGAGGCCGCGATTCGTTCCGCCGACGGTGACCGCGGCGCCCGAGAGGTTCGCGACGATATCGATGACGCCGTAGCGCACGAAGTCGTTCGGCGCGAGCAAGCGCGCGAGGTACCCGTTGACCTGATCCTCCGACGGCGAGCTGCCCGGCGCGAACGAGTCCGCGACGCGCGTCACCGCTTGTTGCTTCGCGACATCGATGCGCTGGATCGTGAGGATCACGTCGCCGAGCTCGCTGACCGCGACGAGCACGACATCGGCGGCGCCGACTTTCTTGCCGATGTTCGCGATGCAGTTCGCTTCGCCGCCGCACTTGACGATCGCCTGATCGAGCTCGGCGCCGTACTGCGTGCGCGTCGCGTCGAGCCCGAGGAGCTGCAGCGACGTCTGCTTGCTCATCGTGTCGAGAAGGCGCGCGCCGATGCCCTGCATCGCCGAGCTGCCCGAGCGGTACTCGAGCACGCATACCTTGCGCTTCGGATCTGGATCGGCGTGCGCGACACCGAGAAGCATCGCGAGGATCACGAACGCGCGCTTCATCGCGCTCCGAACAACGCACCGACCGACGTCGGCTTGTATTCCATCTCGGACGTCTCGGACTCGGGCGGCTGGTCGCACGCCCACATCGGGAACTGGCCGGTCATCGGCTGCACGACGACGCTGCAGAACGTGCGCACGCGTTGCGAGACGGCGGAGCTCGCGAGGTCGAACAACATCCAATCGTGCGTCTCGGCGTCGAGGCACGGCAGGATCACCTCGCCCGTGATGATGTTGCGCAGCGTGACGATGAAGTAGCGGCTCTTCGTGATCAAGCTGACGTATTGGCCACCGGGCAGCGTCACGAGATCGACGGGCACCGCGCTGATCGCCTTGAGCAGCTGCGCGTGCTGCATCGCATCGTCGCGCGAATCGATGATCGTCTCGCGGCGCGGCGGCGCGACGAACTTGATCGGCTCGCCACCGTCGAGCGGGATCGAGGACACGATGATGCTCGCGCCCTGGTCGACGTAGACCACGTCGTTGGAGGTGCCGCCGGTGCACGACACCATCGATGTCGCCGCGCAGTCGCCGGTACCCGACGAGCACTCGGGCATCGACACCTGCGTACCGGCCGCCCAGATGCGATTGCCGGCGACGGCGAGTACGGACGCGCGCTCGACCGTCGCGATCTCGTCGAGCGTGAGGTCGCCGACCTCGAGCGTCGGATCGCCGGTCACGCGCGCGACGCGACCGGCGCAGGGCAGGGACGCGAACAACGCGGTGGTGTCCGGTGCCGCGGCGATATCGGAGACGGCCATCGAGATCGACTTCGGCGTCGCCACCGTCGGATTGTCGACCTCGATCGTCACGATCGACGACGAGCCCGAGCACGTCCCCATCGGCGGCGGCAGCTCCGGCGGCGCGACGCGGCCGATCAACCCGTACGCGTACATCGTGCCGTTCTCCGCGGGACCCGCGGTGATCTTGTCGACGGGACCGACCGCCGCGGTGGCGACGGTGCTCGTATCGAGATCGACGACCGTGATCCCGGTCGCGTGCGCGACAACGATCTTGTGCGTGCCCGGCACCGCCGTCGCATCGCGCGGCGTGCTCGGAATCGGGATCATGCCGGTGACCATGTTCTCGGCGGTGGCGACGACGAGCACCTGGCTCTGGGTGACGACCGCGGCCCGGTCACCGCCGACGCTGATCGTGAACAAGCCGGCGGTCACGCCAGGCACCGTGCTCTGGAACGCGTCGTCGCGCGGGTCGAGCGTGGGATCGTAGGAGATGAGTGGCATCGCGCCGCTCGCGTAGACGAACGGCTTGCGCACGGGGATCGTGATCTGCGTGGCCTCGTCGCCGACGATATCGATCGTCTGTCCCGCCTCGCCGACGCCGACGATGCGGTTCGAGACATCGCGCAACACCACACCGATCTGTGCGTCTTGACCGACCGGGAAGTCGCCGGCGGCGAACTTGTTGTCCTCGATCACGCTGGTCGTCGAGATCGGAGACTCGCCCGGAAACGTCGCGATGACGGTCACCGTGGTCATGCCGCTGGGCCGGAGCTCTGGCTTCGTGGGCAGCGACAAGTCGAGCTCCAGCGAGCCTTGCCCACCGTTGCACGCTGTCACGAGGCAGGCCACGAGGGCACAGATCCGCATGCGCGAGCGCCAACCTACCGCAACTCATGCATGAAATGCTGCAGGAAGATGGGTGATCGTGTCAGCGACGACTCGTCGTTGTGACGAGCCCGTCCCGAGTTAGGATTGGCGCGTTGCAGGCCGGAACCGAAAAGGGTGGGACCACAGGTCCGACGGCTCGCCAAGACCCGAGCCTTCCGCAGGTGTTCGGTCGCTACTTGCTCGTGCAGCGTCTGTCGCGCGGCGGCATGGGCGAGATCTTCTTGGCGAAGCACGGCCTGGCGGGCTTCGAGAAGCTCGCGGTGATCAAGAAGGTGCTCCCGCACCTCGCGGCGGATGCGCAGTTCATCTCGCGGTTCGTCGATGAAGCGCAGGTCGCGATCAAGCTACAGCACGTCAACGTCGCCCAGGTGTTCGAGGTCGGTCGCGTCGGCGACGAGTACTTCCTCGCGCTCGAGTACGTCGAGGGCCGCGACCTTCGCCGCACGCTGGCGCGGTTGGGGCACGAGAAGAAGCGACTGCCGGTCGATCTCGCGCTGTTCATCGGCCGCGAGCTCGCGAACGGTCTCGCGTACGCGCACCGCCGTACGAGCTCCGACGGTGCATCGCTCAACCTCGTTCACTGCGATATCTCGCCGCCGAACGTGCTCGTGTCGTTCGAGGGCGAGACCAAGGTCATCGACTTCGGCATCGCGAAGAGTGCGCTGCGCGGCACCGCGACGGATCCGAAGATGGGCTTCGGCAAGTTCGGCTACATGGCGCCCGAGCAGCTGATCCGCGGCGGCATCGTCGATCACCGCACGGACATCTACGCGGCGGGCGTCGTGCTCTACGAGCTGCTCACCGGCCAGCGCCTCTACGAGCCGGGGCCCGAGCCCGATTACCGCGCGCTCGCGAAGAAGGTCGCGCGCGGCGAGTACCCGTTGCCGTCGTCGATCGATCCGGTACTGCAGCCATACGACCAGCTCGTCTCGACCGCGCTCCGCCCGAAGTCCGAGGATCGCTATCAGTCCGCCGCCGAGCTACGCGATGCGATCCAGCAGGCGCTCGTCGCGGTGAACCCGACGATCTCGACGGACCAGCTCGGGTCGTACATGCGCGACCTGTTCGCCGACGAGATGACCGCGCAGCGCGAGCTTCACGATCGCATCGCGAAGACGCACCTCGAGGACTTCCAGGCAGACTTCCACACGCAGACGATCTCCACCGTCTCGTTCGCCCTCGCGCAGCTCCCGCTGCAAGCACCCCCGGACGCTGTCCCACCGCCGACACCACCGCGCACGCGTGCGTCGGGACAGCAGCGCGCGATTCCGTCGACGATCCTGCCGTCGCAATCGATGGCCGAGGAGCTCGATCTCGCCGACGGCACCGGCACCGCGGTGCGCGAGCTACCGAGCGAGCTCGGGTCACGCAAGAAGCCGACAGTGATCGTGCTCGTGTCGCTCGCCGTGATCGCGGTGGCCGCGGTCGCGATCGTGATCGCGCTCGGCCGCAAGAGCGAGCCCGAGGCACGACCGAAGATCGTCGAGAACAAGACGAACGCGATCACGTTCCAACCGATCGACGACAAGAAGCCAGCTCCCGAGGTGACTCCGGATGCGGGCGTCGCCGTCCCCGCCAACGTCGACGCGAAGGTCGACGACAAGATCGAGAAGATCGAGCCGGTTCAGCGACCGAAGAAGGAACCGAAGAGGCCGAAGGAAAAGGATCCGAAGGACACGACGCCACCGAAGTCGGAGATGACGCTCGCGATCCTCGGACAGAAGGTCCGCTCGACCTCCGCGCAGTACCAGACCTACAAGCAGAAGAACGGCATGCAGCTCGACGCCGAATGGAACGAGCTCATGCAGTACTTGCAGAACAAGTCGAAGGACAACCTCGACGAAGCCGCACGTCGTCTCGATAACTTCCGCGCGAAGATGCGCGACTAACCCACGCGAGCGCGATCGCTCGGCGAAGAGATCGGAACGAATTCCCCGACGCGAAACGCGCCGGAAACATTCGATCGGCTATCCCTCCTTCATGAAGAAGGTCGAGGCCATCATCAAGCCGTTCAAGCTCGACGAGGTGAAGGAACGCCTCGCCGAGATTGGCGTGCACGGCATGACGGTCATCGAGGTCAAAGGCTTCGGTCGAACCGGTGGCAAGAAAGAGGTCTACCGGGGTTCGGCCTATGTCGTCGACTTCGTGCCCAAGGTGAAGGTCGAGATCATCGTTCCCAACGACAGCGTGCAGCAGGTGGTCACCGTGATCACCGAGGCCGCGCGCACCGGAAAGATCGGCGACGGCAAGATCTTCATCTCGCCGATCGACGAAGTCATTCGTATCCGCACCGGCGAGACCGGTGAAGACGCCATCTAACTAGCCGAGGAGAGACCCCAGTGACCCCAAGCGAGCTGAACGAGTACGTCAAGAAGCACGGAGCCAAGATGATCGACGCGAAGTTCGTCGACTTCCTCGGCAATTGGAAGCACCTGACCTATCCGATCGAGCGCCTCAACGAAGGCATCGAAGAGGGCTTCGGCTTCGACGGTTCCTCGATCGCCGGATGGAAGGCGATCAACTCGTCCGACATGCTGATGAAGCCGGATGCGTCGACCGCGGTGATGGATCCGTTCCTCAAGACGCCGACGCTGTCGATCCTGTGTGACGTGATCGATCCGATCACGCACGAGCCGTACTCGCGCGATCCGCGATCGCTCGCGAAGCGCGCGCAGAACTACTTGAAGTCGACCGGCATCGCCGACACCGCGTACTACGGACCCGAGGCCGAGTTCTTCGTCTTCGACGCGATCCAGTACTCGGAGGAACCGAACAACTCGTTCTTCCGCGTCGACTCCGACGAGGGCGGCTGGAACAACCGCCGCGACGAGAATGGTCGCAACCTCGGCAGCAAGACCGCGACCAAGGGTGGCTACTGCACCGTCGGTCCGATGGATCAGCTCACGGATCTGCGCACCAACATGGTCGCGCTGATGCAGGCCGTCGGCATCATCATCGAGACGCACCACCACGAGGTCGCCTCGGCGGGTCAGTGCGAGATCGATATGAAGTACGACACCATGGTCAAAATGGCGGACCAGGTGCTCTGGTACAAGCACATCGTCAAGAACGTCGCGCGCGCCGCCGGCAAGACGGCCACGTTCATGCCGAAGCCGCTCTACGGAGACAACGGCTCGGGCATGCACACGCACCAGTCGCTGTGGAAGTCGAACAAGCCGCTGTTCGCGGGCGATGCCTATGCGGGCATGTCCGAGATGGCGCTGTTCTACATCGGCGGTCTGCTCAAGCACGCAGGCGCGATCTGCGCGTTCGCGAACCCGACGACAAACAGCTATCGCCGCCTCGTTCCGGGCTACGAAGCCCCGGTCAACCTGGCGTACTCGGCGCGCAACCGGTCGGCGTCGATCCGCATCCCGATGTACTCGAGCTCGCCCAAGGCCAAGCGCCTCGAGCTCCGCTCGCCGGACCCGTCGTGCAATCCGTACCTCGCGTTCTCCGCGATGCTCATGGCCGGCCTCGACGGCATCGAGAACCGCATCCACCCGGGCGAGCCCCTCGACAAGGACATCTACTCGCTGTCCCCCGAAGAGCTGGCGGAGGTCCCGACGGTGCCGGGATCGCTCGACGCAGCCCTCGACGCACTCCATAAGGACCGCGCGTTCTTGATGAAGGGCGATGTGTTCTCCAACGACCTCATCGACGCGTGGATCGGCTACAAGCGCGAAGCCGAGGCGGATCACGTCCGTCTCCGCCCGGTGCCGGCCGAGTTCCAGCTGTACTACGACTGCTGAGTGTGCCGTTCGGGCTCGGGCGACCGCTCCCTTTTTGGGGTAGCGGCGCTCGCGCGCTCCCGAGCTTGTAACCCGGCGGGGTCCCTGGCAGAATCTTGGTATTCCGGGTCGCGTGGGATGCCACGTGAACCAGGGGGGATACCGTAACCCGCGTGGCATCTTCCGCTCAGCCAGGCACTGCAGCCGCTCAAGGACCAGGTCCGGGCGCTGCGTATTCGGCGCTGATCGGGACCGTGGCGAGCCGGACGTTGCCGTCCGTGTTCCGCCGTTTCGCGTATCGCGCGTTCGCGCGCGCCGTCGGAGCCAACCTCGCGGAAGCCGAGCTCGACCTCGGCGAGTACGCATCGCTCGGTGATTTCTTCGCGCGAAAGCTCCGTGAGGGCGCTCGCCGAGTCGATCCCGCGCCGAACGTGATCATCTCGCCGTGCGATGGCGCGATCGCTGCCGGCGGGATTGCCACCGACGGCACCCTCGTCCAGGCGAAGGGCCGCAACTACCGGCTCGACGAGCTCGTTCCCGACGCCGCGTTCGCGCGCTCGTTGCTCGGCGGCGCGTACCTGACGATCTATCTCTCGCCACGTGACTATCACCGCGTACACGCACCGGTCGGTGGCCGTCTCGTCAGCTACGACTACGTGCCCGGCACGCTGTGGCCCGTGAATCGCTGGGCGACCAACCGTCGCGAGGGATTGCTCGCGCGCAACGAGCGCGTCGTCATCCGCTTGAATGCCGATGGAATCGGCGACGTCGCAGTGGTCATGGTCGGCGCCGCCGGCGTCGGCAATATCGCGCTCGCGGATGCGCCCGAGAGCGCCACGTTTCGCCACTTGCGCGAGCGCAAGACGATCGAGCTCGGCAACAAGTCGATCGCGAAGGGCGACGAGCTCGGCGCGTTCCGCCTCGGCTCGACGGTGGTGCTCGTATTTCCGCCGTCGAAGGCAACGCTCGGCGACGAGCTGGCCGTCGGTGCGAACCTGCAATTCGGACAACGAATCGGGAGGATCGCGTGAGTAAACGCGACGACGATTCGGGCACTCACTCGACGAGTGACATGGAAGCCGGGATGACCACGGCCGAGCGCCGTCGTCGCCGCCGCCGCGGTGGTGGCCTGCGCGTACCGTCGGACAACGTCCCTCGCCGCACGACCACGCCGCCCGTGGTGGCGCCGGTTCCCGAGGATCCCTCGCTCGCGATGTCGATCGCGTACAGCTTCACGAGCGATGGCAGCGAGCCGATTCCGCGTATCGACGATCTGGATGCCGGGATCGAAGATCACTCGCGTCCTACGCCGGTGCCGTCGTTCGCGGATCCGATCGCACCCGACAGCATGTCGACGGTGATCGATCCGCCGAGCGCGCCGCCCGAGAGTGCGGACTTCGAGATGAAGACCCGCGAGATGAACGCGGTGGATCTCGAAGCGCTGGGCCTCACCGATCCGAGCGAAGCCGATCGTCCGCGCCGGTCGTCCCCGGGGCTGCCGATGGCGATCCAGAACGCGACGCTGCCGAACGAGCCGACGATCACGTTCAAGGCACGCGGCGTGACGGAGCCGAGCGCACCACCATCGGTGGTCACCGATGTCGATGTCGATGTCGACATGACCGACGGCGTGCCGACGAACGGCAGCCCGGCGGTTCCGCCGGTGCACACAGCGCAGACCGGGCCTGTCGCGCGGCAGCCGAGCACGTCGGAGCCACCGCCGTTCAAGCGTCCACCGCGTGCGGCGACGGAGCCGCCGGCAACCGAGCCACCGCGCGCAGCGACGCGCGAGCGCCTCAAGACCGTCGCGCTGTCCGAAGAGGATCTCGAGGAGGTCCGCGAAGCGGTACGCGCCGCATCGCAGCCCGCCGAGGTGAAGCCGCCGAAGAAGCTCGAAGCGAACGCGACGCAGCCGCTCTCCGCGCTCGATATCGAGCAGGTCGACAAGCCCAACCCCGGAATCCAAGGTGGTTCGGTCCCCGAGATCGATCTCAAGGATCTCGTCGAGCGCGCGGCTGACTCGGGCGAGTTCGAGGTCGACGTCGAGACGCCTCCGCCGCCCGGACCGAACGCGGCTGCGACAGCGAACACGGGACCGGTCCCGCGCCACCGTCCACCGTCGGTGCCGCCGCCCGCGGGTGGAATCACCGTCGAGAAGAAGCCAGACGCCGCTCCGCCGCCGCCTCCGCAGGTCGCGAAGGATCCGACCAAGGATCACAAGGATCATCACGCTCCGCCTCCGCCGCCGCAGGCCGCGAAGGATCACCACGTCAAACCCCCGACGCCGCCGAAGAAGGCACCTCCCGCCGCGGCCGCCGCGTCGAAGATCGAGGGCAAGGGCGCGCGCGGCAAGCCGTGGTTCATCGATCTATTCGACGAGGACTACCTGCGTACGCTGCCGTTCTTGACGCCGCAGGCGACGCAGTCCGAAGCGGAGTTCGTCATCGATGCGATGGGCCTGTCGCCGGGTGCGCAGGTGCTCGACGTGGGCTGCGGCTACGGACGCCACGCGATGGAGCTCGCCGCGCGTGGCTTCCACGTCGTCGGTCTCGATCTCTCGACGCCGTTGCTCGTGCGCGGTGGTGAAGAAGCGCAGCGCCGCGGACTCGAGATCAACTTCGTGCGCGGCGACATGCGCGAGCTCGACTTCGACGCGCAGTTCGACGGCGCGTACTGCATGTTCTCGACGTTCGGTTACTTCGACGACGAGACGAACAAGAAGACCGTCGCGAACATCGCGCGCGCGCTGAAGCCCGGTGGCCGCGTGATGATCGAGATTCTCAACCGCGACTACGTGATCGCGGATCTACCGACGCGCGTGTGGTGGGAAGGCGAGGGCTGCGTCGTGCTCGAGGAAGTCGAGCTCAATTACTTCTCGTCGCGGATCCAGGTGAACCGCTCCGTCGTGTTCGACGACGGACGTCAGCTCGAGCAGGAGATCTCCGTGCGGGCGTATTCCCTCCACGAGGTGGGAAAGCTCATGCACGCGGCTGGATTTCGCGTTCTCGAGGTGTCCGGCGGCTATCACACCCGCGGACGATTTTTCGGCAACCAATCCCGCCACATCATTGTCCTAGCCGAGCGCAAGGATCCTTCCGCGGCGTAGTTACGCGTCGTTACAACCGTGGCACGTCGGTCTCCCGACTGGCACGGTTCGTAACGTTGGAATAACTCGACGGTCTCGGGAGTCTTTCTTGTGCCGAGCACGATGAAAGGCGCCAAAACATTTGGGCTGCTCGCGCGTCTGATTCCGTAGCGCCGCGCGCGCAGAAGGGCAGTTCGATGGCAGCCATTGTCACGAAAGTCGGAGCTACTGGTTTCGGTCGTCCGCAGAAGGAACGCATCGCACGTGTCGGGGCCAAGAAAGCCGCGCGCATGCCGAAGAAAGCTGCGAAGGCCGACGATGCAGAGCCCGAGCTCGAAGCAGAAGCACTCGCGGGCGATGGTGACGAGGGCGAGGTTGTCGAAGAAGTCAGCGAAGGAAGCGCCGAGAAGAAGAGCAAGGTGCGGCCCGACGGCGGCACCTACCTCTCGATGTACTTCAAAGACATGGCGGCACTCGACGTGCTGCGTCCCGAGGAAGAGTTCACCGCTGCACGCGAGATCGAGGCGCTCGAGATCATGCTGTGGGAAGCCGTGCTCGCGCACGCGCCCGCGGTCGAGCACGTGATGGGTGCGATCGAGCTCTTGCTCGCGCTGCCCACGGAAGCGAAGAGCCTGCTCTCGGCGGCAGAGAAGAATGACAAGGCGAGCGGCAAGGAGTGGACGAGGCTCGTCGCGCGTGCGGCTCGCAAGCTCCGCGCGGCGGACACGGATCATCTCTTCATCGATGCCGCGCTGCTCACGATCGATCGCGTCGCGCTCGGTATCGGTGTTCGCGGCGCCGACGTTGGCTCGCTCGGTCGCGAGCGCACCCGCGCTGAGTGGCTACGCAAGGTCGTCAACGCGAACCGCGCTGCGACGGATGCACGCAACGACTTCGTGCGCGCGAACCTGCGTCTCGTCGTCAGCATCGCGCGTCGCTTCAACCACGGTCGCATGGCGCTCGCGGATCTGATCCAGGAAGGCAACCTCGGCCTGCTCAAGGCGGTCGAGCGCTACGACTATCGTCGTGGCTTCCGCTTCTCGACGTACGCGTCGTGGTGGATCCGTCATGCGATCAGCCGCGCGCTCGCCGACAAGGGGCGCGAGGTCCGCTTGCCGGTGCACATGATCGACGCGCAGCACCGCCTGACCAAAGCGCGCCGCCTGCTCACCGGGCAGCTCGGTCGCAACCCCACGAGCGAAGAGCTCGCGACCGCGACCCAGATGCCGCTCGACAAGGTCGAGAAGATGCGCAGCTGGCTGCTCGAGCAGTCGATCTCGATCGACAAGCCGGTCGGAGATGACGAAGGTCGTACGCTCGGCGAGGTTCTCGAGGATCCGGATCGCGAGGACCTCTCGCCGACCCAGGACCTCGAATGGGAGGCCCTGACCACCGAAGTCCGTGACCTCCTCCGCGAGCTACGGCCCATCGAGGCGGACATCCTCCGCCAGCGGTTCGGGCTCGGAACCGAGCAGGAGCTGACCCTCAAAGAGATCGGCGACAAGTACAACCTGTCGCGCGAGCGCATCCGCCAGCTCCAGGAACAGGCCCTGGCCAAGATGCGCCGTGCCCTGGCACGCCGCGACCTCATGTAAACCCGGACGAACGATGCCGAAGGTCATGAACGGGAGTTGGAAACCCAACCCGAATTTCGGTACCTTTCCCTCCATGACGCGTCTGGTGCTTCCGCTCGCTTTCCTGCTCGCGGCCTCCGCTTGCGGTGAGAAGGACACCAAGCTCAAGGTGACCGGCATCGAACCCGAGAAGGGCGATGTCGAGGGTGGCACGTACGTCCGCATCAAGGGCAACCGGTTCGTCAACGACGGACCGCGCACGACCAAGGTGTACTTCGGCTCGCGCCAAGGCACGGTCGTTCGCTTCGCGAGCGACAGCGAGCTCATCGTCGAGGCGCCGGGTGGCAAGCCGGGCGAGAAGGTCGATGTCTTGATCATCTTCGACCCGGGCGGTCAGCTGAAGATCAAAGACGGCTTCACGTTCGTCGAGAAGAACACCGAGATGCCGTCGGTGCAGGATCTCGATACGAGCAAGCCGAAGAAGTAGTCGCTGCCGAAAGCAGAACCGCCGCCGAAGGACTCCCTCGGCGGCGTTTGTCGTTTCGGCGAGCGATCGATCAGGAGAAGTTCAGGCGGAACAGCTGCTGGCCGAGGAGCACGAACGACTCGTGGCCCACAGCGCGCTCGCTGTTGACCTTCACGAACGTGCCGTTCGACGAGCCGAGATCGGTGAGGAACACGTGGCCATCGCGCAGCGAGACGCGCGCGTGGAGACCGGACACGTAGCCATCGTCGGGGAAGTTGATCTCGCCGCGCTCGCGGCCGAGCGTGCATTGCTCGCCGAGGAGCGGGAACGCTGCACCCGTGATGTCGCGTCCGATGATCACGGTGAGCTTGCCCCAGTAGCCCGGGTTCGGGCTGCCCATGAGCTCGGTGCCATCGGCGGTCGGCTCGGGCGCACCGATCAGCTCGAAGCGCAGCAGCTCCTGGCCGATGCGAATGATCTGACCCGAGGTCAGCTCTTCTTCGCCGGTCATCTTCACGAACACGCCGTTGAGCGAATCGAGATCGCGAACCATCGCTTGCTGACCACGGATGTCGAGCTGCGCATGAATCGGAGACAGGTAACCGTCGTTCTCGAATACCGGGCCGAAGCTGCGGCCGAGCTTGTTCTCGCCCTGGCGAAGCTCGTGCGTGCCGCCTTCGCTGCCGTCGGGACGGATCAGCGTCATCGATAGACGCGCGCGCTGCGGCGCGGGCATCGGTGCGCTCATCGGCGCCGGACCGGGCTGTGGCATCGGCATCGCGCCCGATTGCTCGTCCATGCGGAAGCCGCACGTGCCACAAAACCGGAAGCTCGGTGGAACGTCGCTACCGCAGGACGGGCAGCGACGCATGCCACCCGCAGGCGCCGGTGCCGCCGCGGCGGCGGGCGGGACGTAGCTCGGCGAGAAGCCGGGAACACCGGGAGGCGGTCCCATCGGCGGGGGCATCTGCGGGCCACCCATCGGCGGTGGACCTCCCATCGGCTGACCACCCATCGGCGGACCACCCATCGGCGGACCACCCATCGGGCCGCCCATGGGTGGCGGACCACCGAGGCCACTCGACGGACCTCCCATCGACGCGCCGGGACCACCGAGCGGTCCGGCGGGCGGCATCCCGGGCATTCCGCCTTGCGCACCACCGGTGACGCGCGGCAGCGGTGCGGGTTGGGGCAGGTTGCTCGCGGGACCGCGTGGGCCACCCAGCGGCGCCTGCGTCGGACTCTGGCCAGGCTCGGCCATCATGGTCTTCATCATCCCCATGTCGCCCTGCTTGGGCGCGGCCGTGAGCTCGGCCCCGCACCCGAGGCAGAACTTGTAGTGGTCCTGGTTTTCTTTCCCGCAACGATTGCAGACGGTCATGATGGCTCCCAGCGAAAAACGATGCCCAGGCGATCGACGTGTCAGACGATTTCGACACGTAGTAACTGCTGCCCCAAAAACACATAGTCGCCGTGACGGAGCACCTGCTCGCCTTTGACGCGAACAAACGTTCCATTCCGCGACCCCAGATCGGTAACGCTTAGCACGCCGTTCGACAGTCGAAGCTCGGCGTGTCTCCCCGAGATAAACGGATCCTCGGGGAAGTTGATGTCGTTGCCCTCGCGGCCGATGACCGCGGTATCCGACGACATGCGAAACACCCAGCCGGGTGTGCCGCCACGCAGCGTCTGCCTCACCTCGAACGAGGCTGGACGCGGCATGCTCGACGAGTAATAGGTGCCTTCGTTGTCGGGCAGGTCATCGGGCTGATGTGCCGCCGAGACCGTGAGCACCTGTTCGCCGATCAGCACGGTCGCACCGGACTGCAGCGTGACGCTGCCGTTGATCCGAACGTAGACGCCGTTGAGCGAGTCTTCGTCGCGCACGACCAGATCCGCGATCGCGCCACGACCGTTGCGATACAGAAAATTCGCATGCGTCGGCGACAGAAACGGATCATCGGGAAACGAGATCGGGACTTCGCCGCGACCGGCGGGATGCTCTTGTCCCGCGAGCGTGAACGACACGCCGTCCTCACCGTCGCCACGGATCAGCGTCAACTTCGCGCGCGCCGTCGAGTGCGCACCGCCGAACATCATCGTCGCGCGACCCGACTTTCCCGACGAGGATGGCGCAGGACCACCACCGGGACGCGGGCCGACACGAGTCTCTTGCTCGAAGCTTATGTCGGGTGGCGGCATGCGATGGCCGCAGTTCGGACAGAACTTCTGAATGCCTTGCACCATCGTGTGGCACTTCGCGCACTCGGTTCCGGTCCCCGCACCCGCGAGCGTCGTGGGACCCGGCGGCGGTCGCGATGCGGACTTCGGACGTGGATCGAGGGCGACGGGAGCGCCGCAGCGCGTACATTGCGGCACCCCGATCGGGGTCAACGCGCTGCACGCGTCGCAAACGAGACCCACATCCATCGCGCTGGAATTCTACCCCCTTAGAAAGATCCTCGTCAAAGAAGGGACCCCGTCAGATCGCTCAGGATCGCGCGATTGTGACGGCGTTACCTGCCTTGCGCGGCCGCCCGAACGGAGGCGTCGGGGTCGGCCGTGAGCTCCTGGCGGCGTTTGGCGGCCCGCTCGTCCTTCACCTTTCCGAGGGCGATCGCAGCGGCCGCGCGGACCTGGGCAACGTCATCGCGTGACAGATCGAGCAACGCACCGACGATGGCCGGCGAGCCGACCGAGCCCATGGCCTCGGCGACCGCTTCGCGGACGAAGCTCGAAGCATCCTTGCTCGCCTTCACCAGCGCGGTCGCGTCCGTCGACGGACCGAGCCGGCCGAGTGCGAGCGCGGCGACCCGCCGATCCGCCCACGCGCCCGTGCCGAGCGTCTTGGTCAGCGCCGCCACCAGGTCGGGCGGGGCGCTGCCGCGGCGAACCGCGAGGGTGGCGATCGCGGTCATCGCGGCGGCGCGGACCTGGTCCACCGGATCGACGAGCGCCTTCGTGATCGCGGCGTCTGCCCCGGTGACCTTGCCGCCGTCCAGCTTCGCGAGCACGGAGACGGCGAGTGCGCGGACCTTGGGATCCTCGCTCGCGAGCTGCGTCTTCACGTCGGCGGCGATCGCGACGCCGACGTTTCCGAGCGCCGCGGTCAGCTTTGCATCGCCGGTCAGCGAGCTCGGTGTCAGTGCACCGAGACCGAGCGCGTTCGGTGCACCGTCGAGATCCGAGAGCACCGACACCACGACATCGCGATGCTCGGACAGCGCGTCGGCGAGGCCCTTCGCGATGTCCGTGTCGTGCTCGATGACGAGCTTGGCCGACGCGGGCGCGGCCGCGAGTGGGCCGGGTAGCATCGCGATCGCTTCGGTCGCGTTGTACTTCTCGCCGCGCTGCGGGTAGTCGTTCGAGCCGGGGTTCGCCAGCGGCGCGAGACCCGCGTTGCTCGTGCGACCGATCGCCCACACGAGCTCGGGCTCGCTGCGACCCGCTCGCGCGAAGTACGCGCGGATCAGCGGGCCGAGCGCCTTCGCGTCGCCGATCTGTCCGAGCGCCCACGCGGCGAGGCGCTGGGCTTCGCCGCGATTGTCTTCGAGCGCCATGATCAGCGACGGAACGCCGCTCTGCGCTTTGCGCATGCCGAGTGCGTACGCGCACGCGGCTCGCGTCGAGTCGTCGCGTCGCGCATCCGACAGCGTCGAGATCAACGCGGGCACGACACGCGCGTCGTCGATGCGGCCGAGCCCGAGGCAGGCGAGCGTCTGCACGGAGCCGCGGTTATCGCCGAGCCGCTCGAGCAGCGGCGCCACGGCGCGCTTGTCGCCCGAGCGTCCCACGGTGTAGGTCGCCGCTTCGCGCATCGCGACTTCGCTGTGCTTGGTCAGCGGGATGACATCGGCGAGCACGCTCGGATCCGAGAGCCGGCCCGCCGCGACGAGCGCCGCGATGCGGACCTCGCGCTCCGGGTTGTCGGTCAGCGTGCCGAGGTGACGCGGCTGGTCTTTGGGCGGCTCGAGCCGCGCCATGCGGACGAGCGGCTGCGCGGCACCCTTGTTGCCGAGGTGGCCGAGCACCGCGACAGCGACGCGCTGTTGGGTCGTGTCCTTCTCGTCGCGCAGCGCTTCGAGGAGCGGCTGCAGTCCGTGACCACCGATGCGCACGAGCTCCGCACGCGCGGCTTTCTTGATCTCCTCGGTGCCGTGGCGCTCGCGATCCACGAGGCGCGGCACGTAGCGCAAGTACAGATCGACGAGCACGCGCCGATAGACCTGCTTGTGCGCCATCATGAACGACAAGGGCGAGATCACCTTCTCGAGCTCGCCGAGCGAATCGGTCATCTCCTCGAGATCGATCGCTTCGCGGCCCGCGCGTCCCACGACCTCCTCGTCGGTCGCGTTGCGAAGCACGGTGCGCAACAGCTGCGCCGCCTTCATCGGCTTGCCGCCCTGGATGTAGAGCTGCGCGAGCGCGAACTGTGCCTTCGCCGCGCGCGGATCGATCTTCGCCGCCTTCTCGTACGCCTCGATCGCCTCGTCGAAGCGCTGCATCTCGACGAACGCCTCCGCCATGCGCTGGTACGCGGTCGCATCGCCGGGGCTCTTCGCGAGCGCCTTCTGTTGCCACTCCATCGCCTCGGCATCCTTGCGCTGGTCGCGCTTGATCTCCGAGATCGTCCAGAACACTTCACGCTCGCGCGATGGTGCGAGCTTCGCGAGCTCGAGCAACGACGCGACCGCTTGATCGAACCTCTGGATCTTGCGGTACTCCTTCACGAGATCGAGGATCAGCTCCTGATCGTCGGGCACCATCGTGTGCAGCTTCTCGAGCGTCGCCAGCGGCTCGCCCTTCGTCGGCGTCTTGCCGGTCGCGTACAGCTCGGCGAGGTAGTAGCCGTCCTCGATGCTTCCGCTCTTGAACTTGCCGATCCACTGATCGCGCAGCGTGTTGGTCTTCGGCGACCATCGCAGCACGAGCGCGACCTTGTGGCGGCGCGCATCCTTGCGTGCGAGTCGATCCGTGGGCTTGTTGCCGAGGAGCGAGAGGACCATGTCCCAGTCCTTGATCGCCTTCTCGAAGTCGCGCTGCATGTCGTAGACGCCGGCGCGGCCCTTGTAGAACTCGGGGTTCTTGTCGTCGAGCTTGATCGCCTTCTCGTACATGAGCAGCGAATTCACGCGATCGCCGTGCTCGGCGAGCACCTCGGCATACTTCGCGAACCCGACGGCCTTGCCGCTCGCGATCAAACGCTTCCATGTCGCCTGCGCCTTGGCTTTGCTCGGAGCGTCGCCCTTGGCCCAGTACTGTTCGCCGAGGGTGACGAGGTGACCCGCGTCATCCGGCTCGAGGCGCGCCAGGATCTCGTACTGCTCGATCGCTTTCGCGTCCTTGCCCCAGCGCTGATAGATATCCGCGATCGCGCTGATCACGCCAGCGTCGCTCGGGAAGCGCGCCTGCAATCGTTGCAGCGCGTCCATCGCCTTCTTCTCTTGCCCGCGTCCCCAATACCGCTCGGCGAGCTCGAGCTGGAAGCGCGCCTCACCAGGCGCGGTCTGCACGACTCGCTCGTACACCGCGAGCGCTTCGAGATCGCGGCCCGAGTTCTCGAGCAGCGCGATCAGCTTGCGCTGCGTCTCGAGCTCCCACGCCGCCTTCGCGACCGCCTTCTTCAGCGCCGCGATCGCTTTGTCTTGCGCACCGGTCTCTTCGTACAGCCGGCCGAGCGTGTCCCACTCGAAGTGGCCGCGGCTCGCCTCCGGCCACGCTTTCTCGTACTCCGCGAGCAACGCGGGCAGCGCCTGCTTCTTGCGATAGATATCGATGATGCGGCCGGTGAGCTCGACCTCGAGGTAGTAGCCCTTCGGCGCTGCCTTGATCGCCCGCCGATACTCGGCGACGGCTTCGTCGTCCTTGCCCAGCCCCTCGAGGGCCTGACCGCGACGCGAGATGACCTCGACGCGCTTCGCCGGATCGCTGCCGAGCAGCTTCTCCGCCGCCGCATAACTCTCGAGCGCGACGTCGCGCCGGTTCGCCGCGAGCATCGCGTCGCCGCGTTCGATCCACAGCTGTGCGTTCTTCGGATCGAGCGCGAGGAACTGCTTGAAGTACTCGTTCGCGCCGTCGATGTCGTTGGTCGTGAGCGCCAGATCCGCGAGCGAGCGCAACGCCTTCTTCTTCATCTCCTTCGCGGACGAATGAGCGAGTGCCTTCTCGTACGCTGCGCGCGCTTCCTTGTTCTTGGTGCCGGCTTTCTGCAGCTCGCCGATGTAGATCCACGTCTGCGCGTCGCTGTCGGTCTTGCTGACGGCCTGCGTGAACATCTCGAGCGCCCGCACGTCGTCGCCGGTCATGCGATGCAGGCGGCCGAGCGCGATCATCGTCGCCGTATCGCCGGGCGACTTCGCGAGCACCTTGTTGAGCTCTTCCTTGAGCAGATCGACGGTGCGATAGCGCCGATACGAGTCGAGCAAGCGCGCGAGCGCGGTCCCGTCGTGCGGGTTCTTCGCGAGGATCGCCTTGTATCGAGCGATGACCTGTTTGTCGAACGGGTCTCGCGTGACGCCCCAATCGCCGGCCTGCGCGTGCACGAGCACGGGCGTGGCCATCGACAGAGCCGCAACGACGAACAGACGAAGGCGCCGCATCGTCGTCGGATCATAGCCTCTCGACGGAGGCCGTGCCCGTCACTCTTGCGTACGAGTTTCGTGCGGTTGCCCGCGCCTCGTGACGCCGCCGAGGGCTCTCAGGCGCGAATGCGCGCGAGCAGCGAGCCGAGGTTCTTCCGACGGCTCTCGATGCAGTAGTCTCGGATCATCCGCGCCTGGCTCTTGGCCATCGCCAAGAACCGCACGCCGAGCCCCGACGCCATCCGATCATCCTTGCGATAGCAGATCTGGCCGGAGGCCCAGATCGAGTCCTCGACGTCGGGCAGGTTGAGCTCGAGGCCGACGACCAGACCCGGCGGCGGTGCGAGCATGGAGATCGCGGACAGCGAAATCCCCGTATCGCTCAAGTCGCCGGTCAGCCCACGAATCGGACGGTCGTTCACGTACGAGGTCACCATCGTTTCGAACGGAATGCGGTATCCAAGTCGGCGCTCTTGCACGTCTTCTCCTCGACACGGACCCGGAATGGATCCGATGTAGGATAAAAGCGTACCAGGCGGGCGCGGGGACCCAAACTTTTCAACCCGCGACTTCCACCCGCACAGCCGCTCTTTCCGTGGGTGGCGCTTGGTACGACTCGGTCGTTGGTCGCTCCGTTTCCAGTTGGTTTGCTTCGACGCGTGTCACGAATGGAGGCGTCGCTCGAGACGCTGGTGGCGCGATGGACGGTCGCGCGGCCGATCGGGGCAAAGGTCGCGAAGATCGTCGGCGCGCCGGCACGCCTACGATGGGCGCGGGTGATCGGTCCGGGGGCAGCGTCGGTGTCGGGCTCGTCGTCGTCATTCGATCCGTACGCTGCGCTCGCGGAAGTGCGCGTGCACGGGCACTCGTTCTTCGTCGGGGCGAGTAGCGCGTTCGTACGCGAGATCGCGCAGCGAAAGCTGTACGGGCCCGAGGAGCTGGATGCTCCGCGGCCCCTCACGCAGGTCGAGCACGCGGTGTTCGCGGGCATCGTAGCGGCGGCGATCACCGACGCGAAGATCGCGGCCGACGTGTGGCCGGTCGTGGATGCAGAGCGAGCTCGCGCGAGATTGAATTCGCCGATATTCACGTCGCCTACGTCGCCAACGAGCTCCGCGTGTGTCGTCGAGCTCGCGCTCGAGATCGACGGCCGCGCGCCCGTCTCCGTGCTGGTGTGGTGTTCATCATCGATGCGGGTGGCGAGCCCGCCGCCGAGGTCGGTGCCAACGTGGGAGCTCGAGCTCCCTATCATCGTCGGATCGTGCGCCTTGCATCGCGACGATGTGGGGCGGCTTCACGTGCGGGACGTCATCACGGTGGATCGGCAGCTGGGCTTGCTGGTCGGAGAGGGGCTGATCGCCTTGTCGGCGACGCCGGGGGCAGTGGAAGCAAAGGTCGCGAGCGACTATGTTCGGCGCGACATGGCGCTGCCCGATGATGCCCACCTGGAGCTGACCGTTCAGCTCGGGACTACGCGGCTATCGTTGCGCCAACTCTCCGAGCTGGTGCCCGGTGCGATCGTTCCTCTCGGACGCCCGCTCGCGGGGCCGTTCGAAGTGCGCGCAGCGGGCAGGTTGGTCGGGGAGGGCGAGCTCGTCGATGTTGACGGCGAGCTGGGCGTGCGCATCGTGTCGCTCCAGGAGTAAGCCAGTGCCGACCTACGAATATCGATGTAACGCGTGTGGGAAGAACTTCGAGTATCAGCAGCGCATGTCCGATGACGACCTCGTCACGTGCGAGGCCTGCGGACAACCGAAGCTCGAGAAGCTGATCTCGCGCACCGCGTTCACGCTCAAGGGCAGCGGCTGGTATCGCGACCTCTACTCGTCGCCACCGGCGCAGTCGACGGACGCGAGCAAGCCCGCCGCGGCGGAGAGCAAGAGCGATAGCGGTTCGAGTGGCTCGAGTGGATCGAGTGGATCGAGTGGATCGAGCGATGGTGGATCGAGCTCGAGCGGTGGTGGGTCGAGCGAGAGCGGATCGTCGAGCGGGTCGAGCGGGTCGAGCGGGTCGGGTGGGGGAAGCGGCGCGGGCTCGGGCGGGACGACGTCGTCGGCCGCGAGGAGTGCGTAGTGATCGCGCAGCTGATCGATGGCAAGGCGGCGGCGGCGCGTGTGCGCGGCGAGGTCGCGAGTGCTGCGATGGAGCTGCGAGGGCGCGCGATTTCGCCGACGTTGGCAGTGGTGCTCGTCGGAGATGACCCCGCATCGGCGGTGTACGTACGCAGCAAGACGAAAGCGGCGCGAGAAGCGAACGTCGATGTTCGCGATCACAAGCTCGCGGCGAGCACGACGCAGGCGGAGCTGCTCGCGCTCGTACAATCGCTCAACGCGGATCCGGTGGTCGACGGCATCCTCGTGCAGTTGCCGTTGCCGGCGCACATCGATAGCGATGCGATCATTCGGTCGATCGATCCCGCGAAGGATGTCGACGGGCTACATCCGATGAGCCTGGGCTTCTTGGCGCAGGGCAGGCCGACGCTCGTGTCGTGCACGCCGAAGGGCTGCATGCGCCTGCTCGCGGACCTCGAGGTTCCGCTCGCCGGAGCGCGCGCCGTCGTGATCGGGCGCAGCGTGCTCGTGGGCAAGCCGATCGCATATCTGCTCGCGAACGCGAACGCGACGGTGACCATGTGTCACTCGCGGACCAAGGATCTGGCGGCCGAAGTGCGGCGGGCCGAGATCATCATCGCGGCGGTGGGCAAGCCGGAGATGATCCGTGGTGAATGGATCGCGGATGGCGCGATCGTGATCGATGTCGGCATCAATCGCGTCGATGGAAAGCTCGTCGGCGACGTCGAGTTCCTCGCGGCCGCACAGCGCGCGCGTGCGATCACGCCGGTGCCCGGTGGCGTCGGCCCGATGACGATCGCGTGCTTGCTCGAGAACACCGTCGAAGCGGCGCGCCGCCGCCGCGGCCTCTAGCAGCGACGACCGGCGAGCAGAGCCATCACGAGCCGCTGGTCACGCCGACGGGCTTCGACATCGCGCGGACGAGGACCACTTGCAGCTCGGCGAACGGCGGCGGGTTGCTCGCGAGCTCGTCCGCACCCGCGGCCCGCGCGAGCTCGCGCAGCTCGGGGCGCGAGCTGATCGCGACGACCGGAACGGGTGGCTTGAGCGCCTTCGCCATCCGCAGCGTCGACAGTCCGCCCTCTTGATCGAAGTCGATGTCGACGACGGCGAGGTCGACTTCGCTCGTCATCAGCGCGGCAGCGACGGATGCGTCGGCGGCCTGCATGATCTCGGCGGTCGCGATGATCGATTTGATCGAGCGCGCGAGAGTGGTGCGGTCCTGGCGATCACCGGACAGCACGAGCACCTGCACGCCGTGGAACGTGCCGACGAGCTGATCGATCACCATACCGAGCTGGAGACCGATGTCCTCGAACTCGATGCCGAGGCCGGGCGGGCCCTCCATCGAGTCTTCGGTGCGGCGCCACTGCACGACGCCCACGAGGTTCACCGGCGTCGCCCCGGGCACCTTGAGTGTGACCTGGGTGGTCGAGCCGCTCGGGATTTCATGCGTGGTCTCGAGGAACAGGCCACCGCGCGACAGGTTGACCGAGTACGCGACGAGAAACGACGATGCTGTCCGGAACTCGACCTGGACCACATACGGAATCCGCTCGTGTTCCCGCTCGGACATTAACGGCCCTCAGTATCACGGAAAGTCGGGCCGAATCGTGGGCCATCGGTGCCGTTCGATGCGGCAGCGAATGAAGCGCTCGGAGGCGCGCTTACACAACGCTGGCCACCTACAGCAGCCGGTCCAACAAGCGCTCCAGATGATCGAGGTTCATGTAGCGAATCTCGATACGTCCGGCTTTGCCGGGCTCGTCTTCGGTGATCACGACGGGGCCACCGAGAGCGCGCGTGAGGCGCTGCTCGAGGTCACGCACGGAGGCGGACTTCTGCGTCACCTTGGGTGGCGCGCGATCGGCCTTGGCCGCTTCCGGATCACGAGCGCGCTTGACGAGATCCTCGGTCGCGCGCACCGACATCTGCTTCGCGACGACCTTGCGTGCCGCGGCTTCGATCGCGTCTGCCGTCTCGAGCCCGAGGAGCGCGCGCGCGTGCCCCATCGACAGCTGCGTGTCCTCGACGAGCTGACGCACCGTCGGCGGCAGCTTCAGCAGGCGCATGGTGTTCGCCACCGTCGAGCGATCCTTGCCGATGCGATCGCCGATCTGATCCTGGGTCAGCCCGAACTCGTCGACCAAGCGCTGGAAGGCCGCGGCTTCTTCGAGCGGACCGAGGTCCGCGCGCTGCAGGTTCTCGACGAGCGCACGCTCGAGTGCTTCCCCCTCGGCGACGTCCTGGACGACCACCGGAATCTCGGTGACACCCGCGCGTTGTGCTGCGCGCCAGCGCCGCTCGCCGGCGATCAGGAAGTATCCGCCACCCGGCCGCGGTCGAACGACGAGCGGGACGATGATGCCGTGCGCCCGGATCGAGCTCGCGAGCTCGTCGAGCTTGCCGGTATCGAAGTTGCGACGCGGCTGCTCGGGGCTCGGATAGAGATCCTCGACACCGGCGGCGAAGTACGTCCGCGAGCGCGGCGCTTCATCGGCAGCCGTGGTCGGTGTGGTGGGCGGCGGAGGCGACCAGGCCGTCGAGGCCGAGCCACTGGGCATCAGGGCACCGAGCCCACGTCCCAACCCGCGCTTCTTGGTGTCGCTCATCATGCGGAAGGCTGCACTTTCGTGATGGTCCTGTCGAGGAACTCGTCGGCAATCGCGAGGTAGCTCTTGGTGCCCGCGCAGCGCAGGTCGTAGAGCAACACCGGCTTGCCGTGGCTCGGTGCTTCCGACAGGCGCACGTTGCGCGGGATGTTCTCGTCGAACACCTTCTTGCCGAAGAACTTCAGCACCTCGTCGCGCACCTGCGTCGCGACGGAGAGTCGGCCGTCGAACATGGTGAACAGCACGCCATCGATCGTGAGGCGCGGGTTGTACGCCGCCTTCACCTTCTCGATCGTCGAGCTGAGTGCGGACAGTCCTTCGAGAGCGAAGTACTCCGCCTGCATCGGAATCACCACGCCATCGGCAGCGACGAGTGCGTTCAGCGTGAGCAGGCCCAGCGACGGCGGGCAATCGATCACGATGTAATCGTATTGCTTCGCGACGGTGGCGAGCGCATCGGACAAGAACCGCTCGCGCCGATCCGCGCTGATCAGTTCGATCTCCGCACCGACGAGGTCCGTGGTCGCTGGAGCGAGGAACAGCGTCGTGATCTCGGTCTGGACGATCACCTCCGCGAGCGTCGCGTCACCTGCGAGCGCGTCGTAGATGTTCTTCTTCACCTTGTCCCGGGGGAAGCCGACCCCACTCGACGCGTTGCCTTGTGGATCGAAATCCACGAGCAACACGCGATGTCCTCGCGACGCGACCGATGCGGCGAGATTGATCGCGGTCGTGGTCTTGCCCACGCCGCCCTTCTGATTCGCGACCGCAACGATGCGAGCCATGCGAGCGGGATAGCACCCAGCTATGACGATCCCTTCCATGCACCCTCGTCGCACCCGCCGGTGCGCGGAGCAAATTCGCACCTCCCAACGAAAAAAAATTGGGTCCGGATTCAATCATCGCGTACTTTGTACGCAGATGTAGGACATGTGGGTCATGTCCTGAAAGGGAGCAAATGTCTGGTGGAATTCCGCGCGTTTATACTTCGTTTGCCGAGTTCGAGCGTGAAGAGCTTCGTCGACTGGACTCCCTTCACACCTCCGTCGACGACCTCGTCGAGGAACGGTTTGCAGAGGAGCTCGATTTTGGAAATGGAGATGCCCCGCGCAAGCGCGGCCGCCCGCGCAAGAACCCGGGCTGATGCATCTTGGCACCCGATGCGCTGGGGGGCGCATCGGGTGCTTTCGTCTTCGCTGCGCGATCGCGCAGCCGCTGTCCCGCTTCGTTCGCTTATTCTCGTCACGTGCTTCGCGCGGTCTCGCTACTCGTCGCGCTCGCCGGATGCGGCGCGTGCGACGACGAGAAGCCGCCGGGTGATGCTGCCATCGCGCAGTGTCTCGCCGCTCGCGCGCCGCTGACCGGCGAAGCGACGTATTACGCCGCCGACGGCACGGGCAACTGCAGCTTCACCGCGGACACGACGCGGATGGTCGCCGCGATCAACGCGCCGGACTACGCGATGGCTGCGTGGTGCGGCGCGTGCGTCGAGGTCACCGGCCCGTCGGGAACGGCGATCGTTCGCATCGTCGACAAGTGTCCGGGCTGCGCGCACGGCGATCTGGATCTGTCGCGTGAAGCCTTCGAGCGCATCGCGCCACTGTCGGCCGGGCGAGTATCGATCTCGTGGCGCGAAGTCGCGTGCGACGTCTCGGGCCCGATCAGCTATCAGTTCAAGGACGGCTCGTCGCAGTACTGGACGGGG
>Ga0154020_10000388_pt1 | contig 53230 bp, 50 predicted proteins | sample Klosneuvirus_201_FD_109709 | JGI IMG/M metagenome (GOLD analysis project Ga0154020, IMG submission 109709) | Active sludge microbial communities from wastewater, Klosterneuburg, Austria - Klosneuvirus_20160825_MG | ecosystem: Engineered > WWTP > Aerobic digester > Activated sludge | place... | reverse complement strand
TTCACATCAAGAAATTCGTCCGTGAGCTCTTCAAGATCTTTGGCTGACCAGGTGATGCTTTTTACTTTTTTACTGCTGTCCTGGGTTTGTGAAATGGCCAGATTTTGGTGGTTGTACTCTTTGAGTTTTAATTTCACTCCGCTGCTTGGGTAAACGAGGGAAAAATCCACTTTAAGAACAGGAACGTACTCACTAAAATAATAGGCCCCAAAAAACCTTAGCTCATTGTAAGTCACGTCATAATCCAATTCAACAATGTCTCCTTCTTTGGCATTCAGAAAACCAACCTTGTAAAATTTATCTCCGCTGTAAAATGAAGATTCATTGTCATCTTCTGACTTGGTTTCTATGTCTTTGATCCTGGTGCGGAGGTGTGATTTCCCATTGTAAACGAGCAGATAAGCCGTGAGGTTCTCAACTGACACAAAATCTGTGGTTCTGATCTTCCGGCTGCGCAGCGGATTCAGCGTATTACGGAGGATAAGGTACTCCTCATGCACATGGGTTTTTATAACCAGCTTCTCCTTCTCAATCTTTAACGCACTGCGCTCGCTTTTATTTAAGTACATAAAAGCATCCTTGGGGTATTTGTCCAGCAAGGACCTCACATCAGGTGTTTGGGCAAAGAGCGTAACACTACTGAAACAGCACAGGAGCAAAGCCCACTTCAAAGTAAAGGCAAAGACCAGCTTATAGTATTGTAATAGGGTCGCCATTGTAATAGATCACGGTCTTGATGATTTTGCCGGTAGCGTCGAAGTATTTGAAAACCCCGTGTTCCTGACCTTTTTTGTAATACCCAACCAGTCTTGGTTTGCCATTTTCATAAAAGGTTTCCGATTTTCCGTCCAACCTTCCATAAACAAAATGCTCAAGTTCTTTTAAGTTGCCGTTGCTGAAATAAGTTTTGGCTTCTCCGTTTTGATAACCAAAGTAAAAATAATCGTCTTCCAGCACCTTACCATTTGAATTGTAGATGGTGCGTCGCCCGTGCAAGTCGCCATTGCTATACCCTGCCTCAAACGATTTTTTGCCATTTTGAAAATAACATACAATTGTACTTTCGCCTTTCTTCGGTTCAATAGGGGCCAACAGTTTGCCATCGGGGCCTTTGTAGGTATAACTTACCAAAAGGTCTCGGTGAAAGTTTCTTTTGTAGATGAGCTCCCCGAACTCGTCGTACAAATTGGATTCTCCTTCCGTGTCTCCATAATCGTAACGAATGTCCTTATGCACTTTGCCATTTGTGAAATAATTGAAGCAAGTGCCATTGATGTCATCGTTCTCATAGCTATAATCCGAAAGCAATTTGTTATCGAGGTCGTAATACAGTTCTTTTCCCGACTTGTTGTCGTTATAATAACTGATGTCACTTTCCAGGGTACTAAGAGGAGTATAAATAACCAGTTTGCCTTCTTTTTTTCCGTCCTTGTAGGTCACCTGCGACCTAACCTTTCCGTCGGGGTAATACTCAATAGAAGCCCCCTGACTAAGGTCTTTCACAAATTCTTTTTTGAAGGTGGTTTTTCCTGAGGCATCCTTTTTCACAAGCCAACCGGTTCCACCGGGCAGATCGATGTTTTGTAAAACAGCCCCACTGGTGTCGTGGTAAATAACTTTTACAAGGCAGCCTTCGCGGTAAAGGTCCTCACCACTCATTTTTCCATTCACATCGTAGTATTCATACCATCCATCCACGGCGTTGTTGTAATAATAAAGCCTGTTTTTTAAACTGCCGTCTCTATAATAATAGTTCCAGTACCCCTGGCGATCATCGTCTATCACCATACCTTCGGCATCAAGCGCTCCATTGATGTTGTATGATTTCTGGTAGCCGTTTTCCATACCATTTTTATAAGTCCTTTCTTTCTGCACTTTTCCATTTACGTGGTAATCGACGTATTTTCCATCGAAACGCCCTTCTTTGTAATTCACATCGCGAATGAGCACGCCATAAGTGGAATAATCCTTCCAGGGCCCCTCCAATTCACCGTCACTTACCTTTCCTTCTCTTCGTTTTGTCCCATTTGGGTGATAAAGTGTCAATTCAAAATTTTTGCCGTTTATTTTGCTGTCACAAATTTTTGAGCCATCGGGTTTAAATGCACGGTATTCGATCAACTTGCCTTTTTTGTACAGAAATTCCTGCCAAAGCACACCTTCTTCGGTAAAGTATTTTGAAAGTCCGTTCATTTTCCCGTTGCTATACAATTCTTCTGAAGCAACTTTTCCATTATCAAAGTATTCGATGATCAACCCATCATATAAACCGTCGCTGTTGTAGTTTTCCTTACGGTAGAGTTTTCCGCTTCTGAAATAACTTTTCCATTCACCGGTTGCTTTTCCTTTTACGTAGTTCCCTTCCGTTTCAAGGCTGTTGTTGGTGTTATTATAAAAGGTTTTTGAAGCGCCTTCGCGTTTGCCATTTACAAAGGTTACTTTTTGATATATCTTTTTATTATCAAAATACTCTACAAGGTCCCCATTAAGATCGCCGTTGGTGTTGTTTATTGAATAACGCAAAGCCCCGTTACGGTAATAGTAGGTTTCGGTGCCATTGATCACCCCGCCTTTAAATTCGGTTATTGATGATGGGTTGCCGTTAGAGAAATAGATCTTTCTGGGCCCTTCAATTTTTCCGGCGGCAACTGCAAGCTGTACACGCGGATTGGTGTTTACATAATAACTGTTGTAGGAGATTTCAACGCCTTTGTTATAAACCATTTCCTCTTCAAGCTCACCGGTTGCGTAGTAGAATTTCCAGAGTTTGTCCTTATCGCCATTCACAAATGTGCCCTCTGATTTTTTTATCCCGTTCCCATAATAAAAGTTCCAATAGCCTTCGTTGTTCTTCTGAGCATTTCGTGAGCCTGCACCAACAATTCGGTTGTTGCTGAACCAATGCGGAACAGACACAACCTTGCCATTGAGCGTCTCAGGGTAGTTGGCGTAATTTTCACAAAGGTGAATGTAGGCCCAGTTTTCAAACTTGTCCACGTCCGACTTGTTTTTTGTAAGCCATTTGTTCACTTGTTCCACTTCCATACCTCTTAAACAGTAATACACATAGGGCTCAAAGAACTTTTCTTTGTTCAATTGGGCGAAAAATTTTCCGTAGAACTCATTGTAAAAGCCCTTTACTTCAGGGTACTTTCCGATGTTCTCAATCACCACCTGCATTTGTTTTACGAGGTCAAAACTCAAATCGGTGCGTGCCTTGTATTTTGGCCCAAGGGCCACTTTGGATTTTAAAATACTTTCGATGTCCGAAAAGTCGCTTTCTGTCTGGAACACTTTAACCGGGTTGAGCGTGTCAACTTCCAGCTCCATTTTTGCGATTTTTTCGAAATCAATCACAATGTTTCTGGCCCTTTGACTGGTTGCGTCACAAATCAGATAGAATTGAAAAGCCAACACCGTGCAGGTAATGTTGTTGTTTCTATAAGCCAGCAATCCAAGTTGCTGGTGAGAGGGCGCGTGAAAGGGATTCAGGCGCAGGGTTTTTATGAATAGGTCATAGGCCTCATCGTATTTTTTTTGTTTCATTTTAGAAACGCCCAACTCGAAGAAAAAGGAGTGGTTCAGGGGATATTCGGCCGCCCCTTTCAAATAGGTTTTTTCGGCTTCGGCGATTAGGCCCAGGTGGTCCTGAAAATCACCTTTAAAAATAAGGATGTTGGGCGTGTAATCATTTTTAATTTTAAGAAGCTCATCACAGAATTCATTTCCTTCCTTGTATTTTTTTGTTGTCAGATAGGTGTTTAAAATTTCGGCTCCTGCCAAATAATAATTGGAATCGTTGCGATGAACTTTTTTAAATTCGGCCAGGGCTTCATCGTATTTTTCTTCGTCGTGCAGTTGAATGCCTCGTTGGATAATGGATATGGAACGCTCTTGTTCCTTGAAGTTCTCTTGTGCGTTTGAAAGAAAAACGGTTAACAGCGCAAACAGAACTGAGCTAAAACGTAGAATCATGTTAGGGGGGATTAGGGCTTATCCGATAAAAATAGGAAATATTTCTTTGGAACAAACTCCTGCCCTAAAATCTTCATAAATTTGAAGATGAAATTGATTTTAGCTTCCGGGAATAAGCATAAAATGGAGGAAGTTACGGCCATGCTTCCTGAGCAGTTTGAATTAAAAAGCATGAAGGACCTTGGCATCCTGGATGAGATTCCTGAAACGGGCAAGACCCTGCAGGAAAATGCAGAACTTAAAGCACGTCATGTGTATGGTCGGCTAAAAGCAAGAGGCATTGATGCGTTTGTACTCGCTGATGACAGTGGCCTCGAGGTAAAGGCCTTAAATGGCGCTCCGGGTGTTTACAGTGCGCGTTACGCCGGTGAACCAAAAAGCGATGTTTCCAACAACACCAAACTTTTGCATGAACTAAAAAATAACACAAAACGTGAAGCAAGGTTTGTGACGGTCTTATCCCTAATTATGAATGGGGAAACACATGCGTTTGAAGGAGAGCTTAAAGGTACTATTTCGTATGAGCCCCGAGGGAATCATGGTTTTGGATACGACCCTTTGTTTATACCAAGGGGTTACCGCAGCACGCTTGCAGAGTTGGGGGAGGGAGTTAAAAATTCGATTAGCCACAGGGCTGAGGCTTTAAAAAAACTACTGGTGTTTTTTGAATCAAATCCGCATTAATACATCTCAGCGGATCTCCCATTCTTTCCAGTCCATTTCCTCACCGTTTAAAATACCAAGGTAGCTGTGGTAACGTTCCTCACTGATCTCGCCTTTTTCAACGGCATCCACAATGGCGCAGCGAGGTTCGTTCACGTGAAGGCAATTGTTGAATTTGCAATTTTGCATGCGCAAGCGGATCTCGGGAAAATAATGGCCCAGCTCTTCTTTTTTCATTTCCACCAATCCCAACTCTTTTATTCCAGGAGAATCAATCACGTATCCACCAAAAGTAAGCTCATGCAATTCGGCAAAGGTTGTGGTGTGTTTGCCTTTGTTATGGGCTGAGGAAATCTCACCGGTTTTAAGGTCCAATCCCGGTTGAAGTGCATTAATGAAAGTGGATTTGCCAACGCCGGAGTGTCCGGCCAGCAAAGTGGTTTTATTTTTGAATAGTGGAATAAGGGTTTTTACTGCCTCAACATTATAACTGCTGATCTCGTAACAAGGATAACCTGCGGCCTGGTATATGAGAATGGTTTCTTTTTGTATGGCCCTCAATTCCTCATTCAGCAGATCGCACTTATTAAACATGAGCACGGCAGGTATGCTGTATGCTTCCGCCGTTACTAAAAAACGATCGATAAAACCGAGGCTGGTGCGGGGGTTGATGAGTGACGCCAGAACCACGGCCTGATCAAGATTACTTGCTAATATTTGAACTTGTTTACTTAAGTTGATGGATTTGCGGATGATGTAATTTTTACGGGGATGAATGTGTGAAATGCCTGACTCACCGGTTTCATCCAATTCAAAGTCCACCACATCACCAACTGCAACAGGGTTTGTGCTTTTTCTTCCTTCAAGGCGCAATTTCCCTTTCAGGCCGCAATCGTAAATCCTGCCCTCTGATTTTACCAGATAGCGACTTCCCGTAGATTTTAAAACCAGTCCTGTCATGCTCTGCGCCCCGAAAGTACAAATTATAGCGAATCTTCCTGTTCATAAGATTTAACGCCGTTCTTTTTCATAAAGTAGTAATTTAGGCGCGTTTAAAATCTAAAAGTACGAACCAAAGAAAGCAACTATGAAAGAAGTGTACATTGTATCTGCCGTGAGAACCCCTATGGGATCTTTTGGTGGAAGTTTAGCAGGAGTTTCAGCAACCCATTTAGGAGCAGCTGCCATAAAAGGCGCATTAGACAAGATTAATTTAGACGCCTCCCATGTGAACGAAGTGTTTATGGGAGCGGTGTTACAAGCAAACCTGGGACAGGCCCCGGCCCGCCAGGCTTCTTTATTTGCGGGGGTGCCGCAACATGTACCCTGCACAACAGTAAATAAGGTGTGCGCCAGTGGGATGAAATCCATTATGTTGGCGGCGCAGAGCATTATGTTGGGCGACAATGAGGTTGTGATAGCCGGCGGAATGGAAAACATGAGTCAGGTGCCGTATTATGCCGAAAATAATCGCTGGGGGGCTAAATACGGCAACACCACTTTAGTGGATGGTTTGGCCAAAGACGGTTTGGTGGATGTATATAATAAACAAGCCATGGGCAATTGCGCTGAACTTTGTGCCACAGAAATGAAGATTTCACGTGAAGAACAGGATGCTTTTGCTATCAATTCGTATAAAAAAGCGGCCGATGCCTGGGCAAAGGGCCGTTTTGCTGCAGAAATTGTGCCAGTGAAGGTGAAAACAAAAAAGGGCGATATTGATTTTGCCGAGGATGAGGAGTACAAAAACGTGAAGTTTGAAAAGATACCTGAATTAAAACCTGCCTTTGCAAAAGATGGCACCATTACTGCGGCCAATGCCAGTACCATGAACGATGGTGCAGCAGCCGTAATTTTAATGAGTAAAGAAAAGGCAGAGGCCCTGGGCATTAAACCCCTTGCAAAAATCCGGGGCTACGCCGATGCAGCGCAAGCACCGGAGTGGTTTACCACGTCTCCAAGCAAAGCCATCCCGATGGCTGCTAAAAAAGCCGGACTCACGCTTTCTGATATCGAATATTATGAATTGCATGAGGCCTTTAGTGTGGTAGGCATTGCCAACACCCGTTTGATGGCGCTCGATCCGGCGAAAGTGAATGTAAATGGTGGAGCGGTGGCTTTAGGTCATCCTTTGGGAGCCAGCGGCGCTAGAATCATTGTGGGTCTGATCAACATCCTGAAACACAACAAAGCCCGCTACGGCGCGGCTGGCGCCTGCAACGGCGGCGGCGGAGCCAGTGCCATGGTCATTGAAAACATCGACTAAAAGAAGGTTCAAATACTGAAAACCCTGTTCTACTGAGCAGGGTTTTCTTATTTTTGTGCCTCCTAAAGAGTAAACACGTATTTAATATACCTCACTATTATGAAATCAACAGCCTTAACCCAATTGCACACATCACTCGGCGCTAAAATGGTCCCCTTTGCTGGGTATAACATGCCGGTATCGTATTCCGGTTTAAACGAAGAACACCTTGCCGTGCGTAACTCTGTTGGTGTGTTTGATGTGAGTCACATGGGAGAGTTTATTCTTAAAGGGAACAAAGCTTTGGAATTGATCCAAAAAGTAACCAGCAACGATGCTTCTGTCCTTACCGATGGCAAGGCACAGTACTCTTGTTTTCCCAACGAAACGGGGGGAATAGTAGACGACCTTATTGTTTATCGCATCGACGCGGAAACCTATATGTTAGTAGTGAACGCCGGGAATATTGATAAAGATTGGAACTGGTTACAAAAACACAACACCATGGGTGTTGACATGAAAAACATTTCTGATCAAACCTCATTGCTGGCTGTGCAGGGACCAAACGCTTTAGTAACTTTGCAAAAGCTAACGAATGTAAAGTTGGCCGACATTCCATATTACAGTTTTGCAAAGGGAAAATTTAACGGGGTAGAAAATGTTGTTATTAGCAACACCGGTTACACCGGAGCCGGAGGCTTTGAATTGTACTTTGAAAATGGTGCCGCCGAGAACATGTGGAAGGCCATTTTTGAAGCCGGGAAGGAATTTGGAATCAAACCGATCGGATTGGGAGCCAGAGACACCCTGCGTTTGGAAATGGGATTTTGTTTGTATGGCAACGATATTGATGATACCACCTCACCACTTGAAGCCGGTTTGGGCTGGATCACCAAATTCACCAAAAACTTTGTGAACCGAGAAGCGCTTGAGCAGCAAAAAACTAACGGAGTGAGTAAAAAGCTGGTTGGATTTGAAATGATTGACAGAGGCATTCCCCGCCACGATTACCTGATCGCTGATGCTGCAGGGAACACCATAGGAAAAGTAACTTCAGGAACCCAGTCGCCTAGTTTGGGTAAGGCAATAGGGCTTGGCTACGTGGCTTCAAGTCATGCAAAGGCCGATACCGAGATTTTTATCCTGATTCGGGATAAGGCGATTAAAGCCAAAGTGTGTAAAATCCCTTTCCTGAAAAAGTAAATCAAAGCCTTACCTTTAATTTAACAGAGGATTCATCGGTAATTCTAAGGAATAGTGGATGGATTTTTCAAAAACTTCTATATTTGGAAGACCAATGAAACTGTTGTTCACCATACTTTTTACATCGCATTTCTTTTGTGTGGGTAGTTTTGCTCAAACCTGGGAGTTAAACCCGCTCACTGGAAAAGACACGATTAATAAGATTGACCTTGAAGGAAAAAAACAGCAAAAGTGGATCTTGTTTGGTAAACACAAGCCCGGTACCTGTTACGAGGTAAAACAAAAAGCCGAAGAAGGGGCTTATAAGGACAATAAGAAAGTAAACATCTGGCTGGAGTATTATTGTAACGGGAAAGTAAAAAACAAACTCACTTTTAATAATGGACGTCCGGATGGTTATGCCCAGATGTTTCACGAGAATGGGAAGATCAGTGAAGAAGGCACCTGGAAAAACAACCGCTGGGTTGGGGACTATAAATTGTATTATGAGAATGGAGAAATACAGCACCAATTTGTTTTTAATCCAATGGGCAAAAGAGAAGGCCCTCAAAAGTACTTTTATGACAATGGTCAATTGGCCATAGAGGGTAATTTTGCTAACGGTAAAGAAAGCGGAATCATTAAGGAGTATTACGAAAACGGGGAGATCAAAGCCGAGAAAAACTTTATGGATGGCAACGTGGATGTGGCCTCCATTAAGGAATATCAACCAAAAAAGCCAATAGCTAAACGCTCTGATGATCCTGTTCAAAATGCCCCACCCGTAAAAGTGAGGGAGGATGAACGTCCTAATGAAGCAGCCAAGGGCGGGCATTCCAAAGGCCCCTTGGTTTTGAACGGGCAATACATACTGTACAACAAAAACAAACAAATTTCAAAAGACGGGGTTTTCAAGGAGAACCGTTTTATGGAAGGCAAAGCCTATATCTATAACGAAAATGGCATTCTGGTAAGGATTGCCGTGTATAAAGATGGTTTTTATGTGGGCGACACACAGATAGAAAACTAAAAACTGGTTTTCGGATTCAGAAAAATGTAGTACATTTGCCTCCTCAGTTTTTTGGGGGATTAGCTCAGCTGGCTAGAGCGCTACCATGGCATGGTAGAGGTCATCGGTTCGACTCCGATATTCTCCACCAGTAAAGCAGAAAAAGCCCTTTCAGAGAAATTCGAGAGGGCGTTTTCGCTTTACTGCCCTGAAGTGAAGACGCGGAGCGGCATCTACTTCAGGGCAACACATACTAAAAGCCTTGATGAAGAAATTTGAAGGGCTTTTTCGCTTCCGCGCAGCGGCTTCTACGTCAGGTTATCTCATCGTATAGGAATAAGGTTTAACTTTATTTCCAAGATGGCACTTCACCATTGCGTATATATTTTATTTAGTGCAAAAGACCACCTATTGTATATTGGTTATTCCTCAAATGTTGAGCTCAGGCTTCAAAAGCACAACGAAGGAGGAGTTAAAAGCACAGCAGGAAGACGCCCTTTAATGCTGATTTTTACAGAATACTATTTGTTCAAGGAAGATGCCTTAAAGAGGGAGGGATATTTTAAAACCACTATGGGCAAAAAAGCGCTAAAACTCATGTTAAGCAGTACACTTGAGCAATTGGGACACAAAAAATTGTTTGCGCCTGAAATTTATTCAGAAGAGGAATGATTTTATGGTATCCAAGTAAAGCCATCGGGAGAAATTCAGAACAGTTTTCTGCTTTCGAGATAAAAGTGGACAATCTGAGATAAAAGGTATCACCGCCCTGAGGCTAAAGTCAGTTTTTGACCATTTTTTTGGAAATGGATTCTCCATCTGAATAACAAATCCAAACAATGTAGACGCCTGGTGAAAGTTGCGAAACATCGATTTGATTTTTTCCAATTGCGACCTTGTTGAGTTCAAAAACAATTCGACCATCAGCTCCGGTTAGTCGTATTGTGCGCTCCCCTTGTTTGTAGTCTCTTACCGAAATCACAAGTAGATTGTTAGCAGGATTAGGATACAGGTCAAATCCTCTTTGATTAATTGTTTCTAAAGGCTGCTCGTCGACTCCAGTTTCATCTTCAGTAATCGTATTGTAATCAGTCCATTTGTTGGGCATTTCAGCTGACAGAAGTTCCCTGTATGCGAGTTCAAATCGATCACCTGAATACCGTTTATTAAATGCGGCCTGATCTAATTGGGCCAGTTCTTTTTCGAATTCAGGAGTTAGGATCTCACTGCGACCCACCAAAACCCGATATAAAGTTTGAGGGCTGGGGAAAAACTCGATTGGCAGGAGTTGATTTGTAATTGACTTTGGCAAAACCCAAAACACCTTTAAACCAGAGTGATCAAAATAGCTTCTCTTCCAGGTTTCTAACATTGCGATGGCTTCGTCCTCATAAAGCCCGGCTAATACCAATGCTTTTGTAAATCCAGTGAGATCCAATTTTGGCGATTTTGCTCCAACATCTTCTTCTAACTTTTCTATGACTTTAATTCGACCGGAACTTAGCTTCCCAGACCACCAGACCCTTTGTTCGCCATTGAGCCCCATTTCATATATAAAAACATAGGGTACAGTTTCGTTAAATGGATTTGTGATAACCAGATTCCCGACAGTATTAAATTCAACCCGCAAAGGTTGTGCGATGTTACCTACCCCTCTATAAAACAGAAACTTTTCGATTTGATCAATTTTAACCGGCGGATACCCGACTTCAAGGGCCTTGGGGATTCTCACCAAATTACTTTGTGTTTGACGTGGTGCAATCCATTGAGGCGTTTCTTGAAAAGCGGGACTTGTGTATGGAAGGGTTTCGCTCGCCGGAAGTACTTCTGCAGACCAGGAAATCTCACCGGTTCTTGGAATGGAAAAATCGATAATTTTTGGCACGTAAGGAGGCCATTCCATTAGTTGTGGAATATAGTTTGATTCGCCATTGCTTCGAGTAGGATACCACTGGCTAATACTGCCATTTTGAAATTTCACATTTAAGGATACAGTTTTTGCTGAGGGTTCATTATGATAGAAATACAGTACTGGAGTTTCCATCTTTAGGTTCACGTTTTTCAGAATGTTGTATTTTTTGTCGAACCCTTTTTGGGGCATCGTTCTGTATTGCTCAACACAAAAACAAATGTTCTTAACAAAGGCAGGGACCTTCTCTTCTTCCTTTTCGAGCCCATTCAACAACCTTCCGTCGCTTGCTTGCAAGGTGGTAAATGTGCCCCATTCATGGATTACAAATCCCTGATCTGGAGAATATTTGGCAATCGGAGTTGGAGAATTTTGACCCTTCAGGTTAAGACTTGTGCAGCCGACCACGAGGATTAAAGCGTTTAAAATGGCGAGTGATTTCATGTTAATACTCTTATTATTAATGCCTTATATAAAAGAATGAATTTAAGAAGGGTAAAGAACAGCTAAAAAGGAGAGCAAATATTCTTCAAGAATTTTATTTGTTCAACGTAACAACGGACGTCCAGGTCTCCTAGATAACGGGAAACTTAGGGGTTTATTTTGCCAAATAGAAAACGCCTGAATTTTCGTAAATTTGTGCCCTTAAAATCCTCCAATTACACATGACAACCGACCAATTTGTAAGCCGTCACAACGGTCCCCGCGGACAGGAAATTACCTCCATGCTCCAAAAAATAGGGGTGAAAAGCATTGATGAATTGATAAACCAGACCGTGCCGGCTAACATTCGTCTGAAAAAGCCACTGAACGTTGCTCCCGCTATGAGTGAGTACCAGTACCTGCGGCATTTAAAGTCACTCGGCAAAAAAAATAAGGTCTTTCGTTCTTACATTGGTTTGGGCTACTACAACAATATATTACCCGCTGTGATTCAGCGCAACGTACTTGAAAATCCGGGTTGGTACACAGCTTATACGCCGTATCAGGCGGAAATCGCGCAAGGACGTTTGGAAGCTATTTTAAATTTTCAAACCATGGTGATGGACCTAACCGCCATGCCAATTGCTAACGCCTCTTTACTTGACGAAGCCACTGCGGCTGCTGAAGCCGTATTTATGTTTTACAGCAACCGCAGCAAAAACAAAATTAAAGCAGGTGCCAATAAGTTTTTTGTATCAAATACCGTTTTCCCACAAACCATTGATGTTATAAAAACCCGCTCAGAGCCCATTGGTGTTGAGATGGTGGTGGGCGATGTGCACAGTTTTAAATTCGATGATTCGTTCTTTGGTGTTCTGCTTCAGTATCCCGATATCAATGGAGAAGTAGAGGACTACAGAAGTTTTACCGCCACTTGCAAACAGCACGAAATTCAAGTGGCTGTTGCAACAGATCTTTTAGCACTTGCCCTCATAACGCCTCCAGGCGAATGGGGTGCCGATTGTGTGTTGGGTAATTCTCAGCGTTTTGGTGTTCCATTAGGCTATGGGGGTCCGCATGCTGCATTTTTTACCTGCCGCGAGGACTACAAACGTTTAATCCCTGGTCGTATCATTGGTGTATCACAGGATGCTGAAGGCAACTCCGCTTTACGTATGGCGCTCCAAACCCGGGAACAACACATCAAACGCGACAAAGCCACTTCCAACATTTGTACGGCTCAGGCTTTGTTAGCCATTATGGCAAGTATGTACGCTGTGTATCATGGTCAGGAAGGCATTAAAGCCATAGCAAATAGCGTGCATAAGGGCACGTATACTGTTGCAGAAGAATTAAAAAAACTGGGGTATAGCATTAAAACCAAATTGTTTTTTGATACCATTTTGGTGGATGCGGATTCTGCCACCATTAAAGTTTTGGCAGAAAAACGCGAAATCAATTTCCGTTATGTGAATCCGAATACCGTTGCCATTTCACTCGATCAAACCATAGAGCCAGAGGACCTGAAAGACATTGTGAGTGTTTTTGCAGAAGCTGCAACAAAAACATCTAACACGGTGAATGCTCAGGAATCTATGCTTCTTGGTGCCTCAACGCTGGCCCGTAAGAGTGCTTTTCTAACACATCCTGTGTTTAACACCTATCATAGCGAAAGTGAGATGATGCGTTACATCAAACGTTTGGAAAACAAAGACCTTTCTTTGGTTCACTCCATGATCTCTCTGGGCTCCTGCACCATGAAACTGAATGCAGCTTCTGAGCTTCTCCCTCTCACCTGGCCTGAGTTTGCGAGCATACACCCATTTGCCCCAACGGAACAAACACAAGGCTATCATGAGTTGATCGAACAATTGAACAAAGACCTTTCTGAGATCACCGGGTTTGCACGCATGAGTTTTCAGCCGAACTCCGGCGCTCAGGGTGAGTACGCCGGATTAATGGTGATACGCGCTTACCACATTGCCAATGGACATGCCAACCGTAATGTGGCCCTGATCCCCTCTTCCGCGCACGGCACCAATCCGGCCAGTGCCGCCATGGCGGGCATGCACATTGTGGTGACCAAATGCGACGAAAAGGGAAACATTGACCTGAACGACCTCAAAGAAAAAGCAGAATTGCACAAAGAGAATCTGTCTTGTTTAATGGTGACCTATCCATCCACCCATGGTGTATATGAGGAGGCCATTACCGATATCACCAAGATCATTCACGATAACGGTGGTTTGGTATATATGGATGGGGCAAACATGAATGCTCAGGTGGGTTTAACCTCACCAGGCAACATTGGTGCTGATGTGTGTCACCTTAACCTCCACAAAACATTCGCCATTCCACATGGTGGTGGTGGTCCCGGCATGGGCCCAATTGGTGTGGTTGAAAAACTGGTGCCGTATTTGCCTTCGCACACGATAGTAAACACAGGGGGTGACAAAGGGATTCACGCAGTTTCGGCAGCGCCTTACGGCAGTGCTTTAATTCTTTTGATTTCTTATGGGTACATTAAAATGTTAGGTGGCGAAGGGTTGAAGCAAGCCACTGAAATGGCCATACTCAATGCCAATTACATGAAGGAAGTGTTGAAGGACCATTACAAAATTTTATACACCGGCAAAAACGGGCGTTGTGCTCACGAAATGATATTGGATTGCAACGAATTTAAAATGGCCAGCGGGGTTGAAGTAGCAGACATGGCCAAACGTTTGATGGATTACGGGTTTCATGCGCCTACTGTGGCTTTCCCCGTTGTGAACACCTTGATGGTTGAGCCTACCGAATCCGAATCCAAGGCCGAACTCGATCGTTTTTGTGAAGCCATGATCAGCATTCGCAAAGAGATAAAAGCCATCGAGGAGGGCAAGTTCGATAAGAGCAACAACCTCATTAAAAACGCACCTCACACGTGTAAGGCCGTTGTGAACGACAACTGGGACAAACCTTACAGCCGCCAGCAAGCCGCTTACCCTTTAAAATGGGTGCGTGAGAATAAATTCTGGCCAAGTGTAGGAAGGGTTGATAATGCGTATGGCGACCGTAATCTGGTGTGCTCTTGCGCGCCTATTGAAGCTTACATGGAAGAAGCGGTTGGGGTTTAAAACCAAACGATTTCCAATTTCATCTGAAGTTTAAAAAAAAGCCTCTCCATAGTGAGGGGCTTTTTTATTGTGTGTTTTTTAACCTTGACAAAATGCAAGGTAGATGTATTTGTTCTAACTTTACTTAAGAACTGAATACCAGAGAATGTTATTGCATTTCAAAATAGAAACAAAAGTTGCCCTGATCACTCAGGTGATTTGTATTTTCATTTGTTTCGTTTCACCAAATTCCTTCGCTCAAATTATTTTTGAGCGCGTGCCTGAAGACCTTGCTTTTTTTCCTAGAAACATGAGCAATAAGTGTGAAATCCGCGTTTCAGGAGAGTTTATTAATTTAGGGTATAATCAAATCCGAAGTCGGATAGTATCCATGCAGAACGATTCTGTTATTGAAGAAAAAACCATTCGAAAGGGATTTAACGGGATGTTTTCTTACAAGCATGAAATTGTAGCGGCATTGCGTGAGTATAAACTGCAAGTACTTGCTAATGGCATTCAAGGTGAAGTTTTAGTGAGAGAAGTAAAACACCTGGTTTGTGGTGATGTTTTTTTGATTGCCGGGCAATCCAACGCTTTGGATGCAAAAGAGGCAGGGACCAATACTGATCTTGCCTCAGGTGACTCTACTTTAAATCAAGGCGCACAACACAACAAATTGTATTCACACCCGTATTGCCGTTCCATAGGATACGCGATGAATTATTGGAATGATATAAAAAGTAGGCCGGGGGATTCGGCAAGGGCACTTGATGATTATTCCTGGGGCCGACCAAGTTGTGTGTATTGGGACGCCGGGTTTGTGGGTGCATGGGCCTTACAACTGCAGCATGCCCTTGCAGAGGCCACGGGCATTCCAATCTGTTTTGTGAATGGCGCCTATTCCGGGGCGGAAATAACAAGTTTACAAGCATCACAAATGCATTTGAGTAAAACCGGCGAGGACCTCAGAAAACCCTATGATCGGGCTTACAGCAAACTTATGGCAAAAGCACTGGCTGAGCAGGTTAAAGGGATGTTTTGGTACCAGGGCGAAGCCGATGGTGCACTTGAATATGATGCGGCGAAAAGGTATACGGAGCATTTCGAAAAGTTGTATCAAACCTGGAAAGTCGATTACCCGAATTTTAAACGGGTGTTTTTATTTCAAGCTAACACGGCCTGTGGTGGAGAAAATTTAAGTTTAATCAGAGCCTTGCAATCTGAAATAGCAGAAGGGCATCCTGATATTGAAATTATGTCAACTGTTGGATCCAGTGCAGAGGAAAGAAACCAAAATGACGCGTGTCATAATTCTATATTGGGCTCAAGTCGCATTGCGGAAAAAATGACACCCCTTGTATTGAATGGCGTGTATGGGTTTTCGTATTCAAAAAATGAATTTTTTCCGCCAAGAGTCAAGAAAGCCGCTTATAAAATCGGTGGCTCCCAAATTTGTATTGAATTCGACCAGAACATTTATCTACAACCACCCCGCACCCTGTCTTACTCCGCTTCGAACAGTCAGGTCGCATGGGTAGAAGAAAAACTAGAGCATTACTTTTACGATGAATACGGCAGCAGATTGGAAGTACTGGAATTAAGGAGCAAGGAAAATGAGCTGGTAATTGCCCTGAGACCCGGGGTTTGTCGCCCAAAAAAAATAAGCTATTTGCCATCCACATACTACGATGAAACACATTACCCTGGAGGCAACGCGCCTGTTTATGCAGGCCCCTGGATCATGAACCAAGCCAATACCATTGGCGCTTTGTCATTTCACGATGTAACATTGGATTGTGAAAATATGGGTCAGGGTGAAATGTGCTGCAATACCATTAAAGTATTCCCAAATCCCAGTACCGGAGAACTCATTGTACTGAGTGCCGATGAAAGAGAAAAGGAGTTGAAGGTATGCAACACAAATGGAAAAGAAGTGTTTAGAACAAGGTTCAATGAGGAGAGGCAAATAATTGACTTGAGTGGATTACCCAAAGGCTTGTATTTGTTTCAAGTGTTCTCTGAGAATGAACCTGTTGACCAGATTAAAATTGTTTTGGAGGAGTAATCGTGATTATTTCACCTTAATCCTGCCTTTCACAATAAAGGAATTTGGAAAATCGCCCTGAATTTTTTTGAGGGCTTCGTAGGCTTGTAGTTTGGTTTTAAAATCACCAACCAAAACCACAAAGTTGGGTTGTTGGTAATCTTCATAAGTAATGTATTCCTTAAACGTGCCCGCAAACTTGGCTCTAATGGTTTTGGCTTTATCGCTGTCTGAACCAAAATGAATTTTAATGCGGTACCCATCCTGTTCTCCATCTGTAAGGCGGTGGTACTCGGCTTTTTTTTCAACCAGTTGATTTACCTTGCTTTGTGTGTCGGTTGGCTCTTGAGCTGAAACCGGCTTTTGAACGCCAAGGCAGAAGATAAGGCTGAGGAAAAAAAGAAAACGCAGATTCACAAAGCGAAGATAAAACAAATGCCACGAAGCACCAAAGCACAAGCAGGATTGATAAGTAAGTTGTAGTTAAAACAAGTGAAATAAGTGGTTGTGAAAAAGATGGATTTTGAATCAGCGTGAAGTCCGGAGAACTCTTTCGGAGGATCGCAGTGGAAACAGAATAGTTGATGGGTTTGAGCCTTCCCGGCCTCATGTGTGGCAGGGCAATGCGTTAGGGCCCCGAAAGCTTTCTGGGGCAGCGAAAATCCTCTTGTGAGGAACGAACAAAAGATTGCAGCGAAATGCCGGAACGTCCAAAAATGAGACGTAAATAACCAACTAATCAATGGGTTAGGCCAAAAGCAATTAATGAAAGGGTGGTAGAAATTTTACTAAATTTGTTAGCGCTTCGAATTTTATAAACTATGGACCATTTTTCATACCTGGGCAACGCCGATGTTAACGCCATAGAGGATCTTTTTTTGCAATACAGAAAAGACCCTTTGGCTGTTGATCAAAGTTGGAGAGATTTTTTTAAGGGGTTTGAGTTTGCCCGCAGCAGCTATGACTCTGCAGGTGGAGAACAAATTCCCGAAAATGTAAGTAAGGAATTTAAAGTAATTGGCCTTATTAATGGCTACCGCCAACGGGGGCACTTATTTACACTTACCAACCCTGTGCGTGTGCGTCGCAAACACCAACCCGACCTTGCCCTTGAAAATTTTGGCTTGAATGAAAAAGACCTGGACACCGTATTTCAGGCTGGCAACCAAATTGGAATTGGGGCCGCAAAACTAAAAGACATTATTGCCCACCTTACTCAAACATATTGCCAAAGCATAGGTGTGGAATACCTGTACGTGCGCCAGCCCGAAGTCGTAAAGTGGCTCCAGGAACGCATGGAGAAAAGCCGTAACACACCAAGCTATACGAAAGAGGAAAAAATTGACATTCTTAAAAAAGTGACCCGTGCGGTGGTGTTTGAGAATTTTTTACACACCAAATTTGTGGGGCAGAAACGGTTTTCACTGGAAGGAGCAGAAGCGGTAATACCTGCCATAAACTCTCTGATGGAAAAAGGGGCCGACATGGGCATCAAGGAGTATGTTATTGCCATGGCCCACCGCGGCCGTTTGAACGTGCTCACCAACATCATGAAAAAGCCCTTTGTGGACGTGTTTACTGAGTTTGAAGGCCGTCCCAGCGAGGACGCCATGTTTGACGGTGACGTAAAATACCACATGGGCTATTCTTCCGACCAGAAGAGCGACAATGGGTACATGGTACACATGAGCCTTACCCCAAATCCATCTCACCTCGAAACGGTGGTGCCGGTGGCCGAAGGCATCATGCGTTCTAAAATTGATCATCACCACGGCGAAGACAATTCAAAAGCCTGTGCCGTTGTGCTGCATGGCGATGCGGCCATTGCCGGTCAGGGCATTGTTTATGAAGTGGTACAGATGAGTCAGCTGGATGCTTATAAAACCGGTGGCACGGTGCATTTTGTAATTAATAATCAGGTTGGATTTACCACAAATTACATCGACGCGCGTTCTTCAACCTACTGCACCGATGTGGCCAAAGTGGTGCTGAGTCCGGTGTTTCACGTGAATGGAGATGATGTGGAGGCCTTAAGTTTTGCATCCGAGCTGGCCATGGAGTTCCGTCAGACCTTTCACCGCGATGTGTTTATTGATGTGTTGTGTTACAGGAAGCACGGGCACAACGAGGGCGACGAACCTCGTTTTACCCAACCCCTATTATACAAGGAAATTGCAGCCCATAAAAATCCTAAAGAAATTTATGTGGCCAGACTGATTGCTGAGAATCCTGAGTTTGCAGCAATTGCTAAAGACATTGAAGACAGTTTTAAAGCCGAACTGGAAGGTAATCTTGAACAGGCTAAAAAGGCAGCCAGTGTAAAAATGGCCTCTTACCTTCAGGGCGATTGGGCCGGTGTAAAAATGTCGGGGGATCACGATTTTGATTTTTCGCCCAATACGGCCATCTCTAAAGAGTTGTTTATGGAATTGGCCGAAAAAATCACCACACTTCCAGGGGATAAAAAGTTTTTCTCTAAAATACAAAAGGTGTTCAACGACCGCAAGGCCATGATCAAAGGCGACAATTACGATTGGGCCATGGGAGAATTAATGGCCTATGCTTCTTTGCTTAAGGAAGGCCATCAGGTGCGCTTTAGCGGACAAGACGTGGAACGAGGCACTTTCTCGCACCGCCACGCCGTGGTGAAGGTGGAAGACAGCGAAGAAGAGTACACGCCACTGCAGCACATTGATAGCCAGGGAAAGTTTGAAATTTACAATTCATTGTTGAGTGAATATGGTGTGCTTGGATTTGAATATGGGTATGCTTTTGCAACTCCCAACGCGCTTACCATTTGGGAAGCACAATTCGGAGACTTTTTTAACGGCGCACAAATTATTATTGATCAATACCTGACCTCTGCAGAATACAAATGGAGGCGCATGAACGGTTTGGTGGTTTTATTGCCACACGGTTATGAGGGACAGGGTCCTGAACATTCCAGCGCACGGATAGAACGTTTTTTGCAGGCCTGTGCTGAAAACAACATTCAAATTGTGAATGCTACAACACCTGCTCAACAATTTCACGTGCTACGTCGTCAGTTAAAGCGCGAGTTCCGCAAGCCACTCATTTGTTTTACTCCGAAAAAATTGCTGCGTTATCCGGCCTGTGTGAGTTCAATAAAAGAGTTTACCCAAGAAGGATTTAAAGAAATACTGGATGATACCATTGAAGCAAACAAAGTGACTAAACTGGCTTTTTGTTCGGGCAAAATTTACTACGACCTGATTGAACGTCGTGAGAAAGAGGGCGCTTCGAATGTTGCATTTATTCGTCTTGAACAATTGTATCCTTTCCCTAAAGTCCAAATCGATGCCATTTTGAAAAAGTACAACAAAGCAAAAGAGTACTATTATGTTCAGGAAGAACCTGAGAACATGGGAGCGTACCGATTTGTGGATCACAATTTGCGTACATTGAATTTAAAATACCTTGGCAGAGATGCAGGCGCAAGTCCTGCAACTGGATTTGCAAAACGGCACAACGACGAAAACGAAGAAATCATGAGTGGAATTTTCTCTAAAGTTCCCGTAAAATAAATTTTATATAAACAGTATGGCAATAGTTGAATTAAAAATACCTAGCCCGGGTGAATCCATCACGGAGGTGGTGATTGCACGTTGGGTGAGAAACAGCGGAGATGTAGTTGAAAAAGATGAGGTACTGGCAGAAATCGATTCGGATAAAGCAACATTGACCCTTAATGCGGAAGAAGCGGGCAAGATAGAAGTGCTTGCAGCCGAAGGAGAAACCGTGAAGGTGGGACAAGTGGTTGTTAAGATAGACACTTCAGTTAAACCGGAAGCCAAAGCCAAAGTAGAGGTTAAGACTGAGGCTAAGGTGGAGGCGAAAGCGCCGGTAAAAGCTGAGCCTGTACAGGAGAAAAAAACAGAAACGCCTTCAGCGACATATGCAGCCGGAGTTCCAAGCCCGGCTGCCGGAAAATTAATGGCAGAAAATGGAGTGGCGTCGAATCAAATCAATGGAAGCGGAAGAGGCGGACGAATTACTAAACAAGATGTGTTATCGGCATTGTCCAACGGCCTGCCTACCGCAGCGGCTGTAGTTTCAAATTCATGGCAAGGTGGGCGCGACAAAGAAAAGGTGAAAATGACGTCTTTGCGTAAAACGGTTGCCAAGCGATTGGTTGCCGTTAAAAACGAAACCGCCATGCTCACTACCTTCAATGAAGTTGATATGAGCGGCATTTATGCCATACGCGCTAAATACAAAGACAAGTTCAAGGAAATTTATGGCAGCAACATTGGCTTCATGAGCTTTTTTACAAAGGCTGTAACAGAAGCCCTGTATCATTTTCCAGCGGTGAATGCCATGATTGACGGAGAAGAAATTGTGTACAACAAATATTGCGACATCGGCATTGCAGTGAGCGCACCAAAGGGACTTATGGTTCCGGTGTTACGCAATGCAGAGCTACTGAGCCTGGCGCAAATTGAAGCTGGGATCAAAGATTTGGCTGTAAAAGCAAGGGATGGAAGATTAACCATTCCAGATATGGAAGGTGGAACCTTTACAATAACCAATGGTGGTGTGTTTGGGTCCATGATGAGCACCCCTATCATTAATCCTCCGCAAAGCGCTATACTTGGCATGCACAATGTGGTGGAGCGCCCCATGGCCGTAAATGGTCAGGTGCTGATCCGCCCCATGATGTATGTGGCCCTAAGTTACGATCACCGCATTATTGACGGGCGCGAAAGCGTTGGTTTTCTGGTGAAGGTAAAAGAGATGCTTGAAAATCCTTCGCGCATGTTGTTCGGCGGTAAAAATCCGGAGGAAGTGTTGTTGGGATTGTGACCTAAATCTTTACCACTAAGACACACAGGACACGAAGAAACACTGAGGGATTTTTTTCATGCAACTTTGTGATTTAAGTGGTTTATTTTTTTGCCTTCCAACGCTCAAGTTTAGGAATGCCTTTGGTAAAAAAGCCTGCTAAAAATCCGGGGAAACCCATTTCTTTCATTTTTCCTTTTACAAAGTCCTGCATTTGGCCCACCGTCCAGTCGGGGTTCATAAACTTTCCAGTCACATAACAGTAACTGCAGTACATTTTACTTTTGCTGCCGTCGGCATTGGTTCCTCCGCCATTGGGGTCTTTGCTTAAGGGCATGGCGCAACTTTGACAATTTTTATACTCTTTTTCCATGGGTTTGTTCTCTTGGGTTTAAAGGTGGGTTTTTAACCATTCAACGGCTTCATCCACATTTCTGAAGACCTTGAAGGCCTGTTTGGGTTTGAGTACTTTGTAATAGAAGTCAGCAATCATTTTATAAGCCAGATTTTGTACGAGCACCGCCGAAGCCGAAGCCGGGAAATCATCTTCCTTTTTTATGGCATTGGCCCTGGCTTCTTTGGTTAAGGAAACATAATCACCGGCTTCAAATAAACAAGGGTGTTTTACATCGTTTGTCAGTGTAAAGGCGGCCACTCGCACCCTGTCCTGAACATCCACATCAATCACGGTGTTTGACCTGTAATACACGTGTACGATGCCATCGTCCCTCAAGCCCAGTATAAAATCAGAATCTTCGACGGTTTTGATCAGACGTTCAGTTTGTTTCATTCCCGGATGCAAAGCTTAGGTATGCAAGCCCAAGGTACTAAAATTCAAAGAGTATTTCCCACTAGAGGGTGCACCATTTAATTTTAAACAAGAGTAGGAAAACCCTATATTCGGTTGAGCATTTGTAACACGGTATGCCTGGTCAAAATTGGAACTGGAAAAAAATTATAAAATGGACAGGGCTTAGCCTTTTCGTTTTGATCACCCTGAGTATCGGCATAGCCGCTGCCTGGGTGGCCATGAACCGGGACGAGATACGGAGCAAAATCACTTCATCTCTTAATGAACAATTTGGATTGCAGGTAAAAATGGATAGGGTTCAACTATCTGTTTTCAGCAATTGGCCCCATGCTACCATACGCTTAAGAAATGTGGAACTCAGCAGCAGCGTATACAGAGGACCAAACGAGCCGTTTTTAACAGCAGGGTCAATTTACCTTAGCCTCAATATTAGAAAATTACTGCATAATCAGATTAGCATCAAGGAAGTGTCTTTAAAAGACGCAAAATTGATGCTGCGCAAAAACCGCGATGGCAGCAAAAACTTTGAATTTAAGCCACAAAAGAAAGACAGTACAAAAGGCAGTAGCAAATTTAGCTTTGATGCAAAGCGGGTAAAAATACGCAACACCTCCTTTACTTTTGTTAATGAGGAAAGGGGTCAAAGGTTCAATTTCACTTTAAATGACATTGAAGTGCTTTTGAATAAAAATGAAAATGGGTTTATGGCAGCCGTACAAGGTAAAGCCAAAATAGGGGGGTTTATCTTTAAAAGTGAAAAGGGGGCCTTTTTTAAGAACAATAATTTGAAGCTCGACCTAAGTTTAATACATAATAAGAGCCAGGGAACAATTTGTGTACTTCCTTCATCCAGGGTAAACATTGATGAAAGAGAATACAATTTGGTTTGCCTTGTTAATTATAGAAACGAAAAACGCCTGGCCATATGGGTGGAAAGCCCTAGAGCGGAGGTGGCAGCCGTGGCCAAATCCCTGAACCCACAGATGCAAAAAGTACTATCGAATTTTCACGTTAAAAAACCAGTAAGTGCCAAAGCACTCATCGTTGTAAAACTTGGTGCCAAAAGAGAGCCCATATTGAACATTCAGGTTAGCAGCATAGACAATGACCTTAACATCGGCCACAGCAAAATACCCTATTCCAATTTGTCATTTAATTTAAAGGTGATTAGCATCGATGCGCAAAAACAATTTGGAGATGGAGACTATGGGCTAATAAAGGTGAGTCCCATCAGCGGCAACATATACGACTTTCCTTTTACCGCTTCAGTTACTCTGCATGGCTTGCGTAATTCTATCATCAACATTGAAGCGGGCTTATTGATAGAGGCCGATAAAATTAATTTCGATATTGCTGATCGGGTAGATATGGAGGGCTCCTGCATGGCCAAACTAAGTTATTCGGGTCCGGCCAACAAACTGAACAAGAATGATTTTTTAAGTCAGGAAATGCAATTAAAGGCCATACTAAATTTTAAGAATTTCAAATTTCAACCGAAAGGCAGCAACTACTATTTTAAATTCACCGGCCTGAGCACTTTAAATAAACAGGACCTGGAATTGAACAAACTTAAGGTGTTTTGCAATGGCGGTTTGTTTGTTGTAAATGGAAGAGCCAGTAATTTTACAAATTACGTTTTAGGACATAGTCCGGTTTTAAAAGCGCGACTTGATCTGGTAAGCGAAAAGTTTGACCTCAGCCCTTACCTTGGAAAAACACAAAGCAAGAGCCTTGTGAAAACCAAAAAGAAAAAGAAAAGTGCCTTAATGAGCAATGCCATTGAATTGCAATTGAGCATAAGAGCAAAACAACTGAAGGTAAACGGTCTTTTGGCTTCTCAGGCTAACATCAAGGCTGATTATTTGCATCAGGTGCTTTATCTTAAACAAGTGGACATGAATTTGTGCGGAGGGCAACTAGCGGCCAGGGGTAAACTCGCCAACATGAAACACCTGAGTTCAGAAATGGACATTAAAAATGTGGATGTAACTAAGCTTTTTGAACAAATGAATAATTTTGGTCAAGGATCCATTCGCTCTGAACACCTTTCAGGTACATTAAACATGAAAGGCAAGTTTAGTGCTGATCTCGACGAACACAAACAAATACTGGGGCCCAGCATGAAGGGAGAGATAGGCTTGGTTTTATCAAATGGTCGCCTGATGAATTTTGAGCCTCTCCAAAACATCAGCAAGTATGTGTTCAGAAGCAGGGATTTTAAAGACATCAGTTTTACGGAGCTCAACGAAAAATTTTACTTGAAAGGACAGGCCATGAAAATTGAAGAAATGGAATTGGCCTCTGACGTTATGAATTTATTTGTGAGCGGCGTGTTTCATTTTAAAGAAAACTCCACCATCAATGTGCTGGTGCCCTGGAGCAATTTAAAACACCGGGGCAAGGACTATGAGGCAAAAACCTTGGGCCAGGAGGCTTCAGATGCCAAAGGCATTAAATTAAATTTTTCGGGACCTTCCAAAAAAATGAAAATGGGCGTGGGTTATAAGAAGGTGGAGTTTTGAGAGGGCTAGTGTGGTCGCTCTCCGTTTATTATAAAAATACAAATGTCCGCCGAAACTTACAGGACCCAAAAGAGCGGCATAAGGCTTGTGCGCTGTTAGCGGATCGTTCCTTAAATGTCCAGAACTATTCTAATATTTGTTTTAAGGGTCTGGATTTGTTCCTTTGTCAAGGCGCCAAGTTTTTTTATTAGGCGAGAATTATCTATTGCACGAATTTGGTCCACTAAAATATCTGATGCCTTGTTTAGTTGGTTTTTCTTTAGATGAACACGTAATAATTGAATGTCTGTATTCACCTTTGATGTCAGAGGGCAAATAAGTGTTGAAGGGTGAAATTCATTCAATAGATCTGTCTGAATTATTACAACAGGTCTTGTTTTCCCCGGTTCAGTCTCAACTCTTGGATTTAAGTCTGCAAGCCAAACGTCGTATTGCTTAAGTTTCATCAATCAGCTTTTCAAATTCGTGCAGTATTTCCAATGAGTCTTTTCGGCTAAGTTTAGACTCCTTTTCGAGTTGCTTTTTTAAAAGTCGTCTTTTATTGAAAAGATTGTAAATATTAACAGCTTCATTTATGTAACGATTTCTGGCTAGTTTCAACTTTGAAGTGATTTTCTCCGCTTCATCATAGATGTCGTCGTCAAGCTTTAAAGATAAAATTTTCATGTCTAAGAGTTTAGACAAAGGTATATATTAAAAGTATATACTCAAAATTTATTTTCTGGTATAGTCCAGGCATGCCCGCTAACTATTGGCTTTGCGCCACAAAAACGAATTTAAACATTTGTTGTTGTTTGTAAGCAATTGTAAATGCTTAAAGAAGTTCCAAGAAAGGATAATTTTGTTTAGTGAACAAAAAAATAAACCGTTTTACAGTGTGCGAGCCAAATTTCAGGCGCCTGGTTCGGTTGTTTGAACAAGTAATGCAACTACCTAAACAATCCCGGCAACAAATCTCCGGAGCTGGCATTCGGACGGTTGATTTTTAGCAGCTCACTCAAACTGGGTGCTATTTGCGGGATACTGCACCAGTCCACATTTTCGCCGGCTGAAATGCCTGTGCCATAAAAGATCAGAGGCACGTGGCTGTCGTAATCGTAGGCGCTGCCATGGGTTGTTCCTTTTTCTCCATGGTCCATCCAGGCGGGTTTTAAAGTATAACACACATTTCCGCTTAGGCGAAAATTGTACCCGTTTTGCAAATAGGTTCTTATGTCTTGTTTTTCAAACGCACCGTATTTCATTACTTTAGAAGGATAGGCTTCTGCAATGCCATTTTCTGTAAGCAAAAACCTGCAAAGTTTTTCCTCCAACTCATCCAAATCCAAACGAAGCGCTTCGCAGCGTTTTTCATTCAGATACAACTGCTCGTTCATCACCGCATTCAGCAATAGGGTGTCGCCATAAGAGCTCAACATAAATTTTCGGGCGTCTTTCATGATTTTGCTTTCAAGGGCATAGCCCGCAGGAATTTTTTGATCCATCAGGTGTTTGGGCACATCAGCGCCTCCATGATCTGCCGTTAAAAACACCAGGTAATTGCCTTTTCCCACTTCTTTATCCAGTCGGTTTAGCAACTCTTCCAGGTCCTTGTCCAAACGCAAATAACAATCTTCCACTTCAACCGAACGGGGTCCGTAGGCGTGCCCGATGATGTCGCTGCTGGAAAAACTGACGCAAAGCAGATCGGTAAACTCATCCTTTCCCAGCTCTTCTTTAACAATGCATTCCATAGCCAGGTCTTTGGTAATGGAATTGCCGTAAGGTGTGGCTTTAATAATAGAGTAATCGGATTTTTCAATAAAAGGTTTGTATTCATAAGGAAAAACCGGAAAATCTTTTTTGTTAGGCACCGCTTCGTATTTGTTTTCGTCGGGCAAGGATGCCGTGTAGGTATCAATAGGATAAAGCGGAGCCCACCATTTTTCGAGATAGGTTTTTGCCAGATGTTCGTCGTTGAAGTTTTTCAGCCAGCGTGGCAAATCGCTCATGTACCAGGAGGAACTGATAAAATCTCCTGAGACTTCATCTATCCAATAGGCTGCATCCGCTGCATGTCCCGCAGGCAAAATGGCGCTGCGGTCTTTTAAAGCAACACCAATGACTTTCGATTTCGGACTACTCAGTTTTAACTCGTCTCCAAGTGTAGTGCTCAACAAATTTTTTGGCGACATGCGGCCGGAATTGTTTTTGGTGCCTATGGGTTTAACACCGGTGTCCTGTACGCAATTTATTTTTGTGGAGTTTATTTTAACAAACCAATCGTTACCAATGATGCCGTGTTGGCGCGGTGTACTTCCGGTATAAATGCTTGCATGGCCCGGGCCCGTGTAGGTGGGCACATAATTGTAATGGTGGTTGCGGTAATAATAGCCTTGAGTAATCAAACGTTTAAACCCACCCGAACCAAAGCGGTTCCAATACCGGTAAATGTAGTCGTTGCGCATCTGGTCAACCACAATCCCCACGAGCAATTTTGGTTTTACCTGGTTTTCTTTTTTTGCTTGTGGGAACAGGTTCCCGTATAGAAAAAACACAAGAACTGCAAGTAGGAGGGGTTTCTTCATGCTAATCGAGTTTTTGAAAAATGGAATTATTGCTTTTGAATTCGGGCACCAGTTCTTTCATGCGTTGCACAATGGCTTCGTTGTTTTGCGTGTCAAAGGAAAGGATGAGGTCTTCGATAATGTTTTTCACTTCGGTGAAATCGTACTCCCTTACCTTGCCAATCAAAATTTGTTTGTGATGGGTGGGCATGGTGTTTTCGCTGTTCGCCAAAAGTTCTTCATACAGTTTCTCTCCAGGCCTTAAGCCGGTGTAAACAATGGCTATGTCCTTGCCTTCTTTTAAACCCGATAGTTGTAGCATTTTATGGGCCAGGTCAACAATCTTTATAGACGGCCCCATATCAAAAACAAAAATCTCCCCGCCTTTGCCCATGGCCGCCGCTTCCAAAACCAGTTGACTGGCTTCGGGTATGGTCATAAAATAACGCGTTATTTCAGGATGCGTGATGGTAATGGGTCCGCCTTGCTCAATTTGTTTTCTGAACCTGGGGATCACCGAGCCATTCGAGCCCAATACATTCCCAAAACGGGTGGTGATGTATTTGGTATCGGAGTGTTTGCCCATACTCTGAATGTAGATCTCTGCAATGCGTTTGCTGGCTCCCATTACGTTTGTTGGATTTACCGCTTTGTCGGTACTTACAAAAACAAACCGTTCAACTTTAAATTCATTCGACAAATCAGCCAGAGTTTTTGTTCCCAGTATGTTGGTGAGGATGGATTCCGATGGGTTGTTTTCCATCATGGGCACATGTTTGTATGCGGCCGCGTGAAAAACGATTTGGGGTTTAAAGGAACGAAATACATTTTTCATGCGTTCTTCATTCCTTACATCGGCAATGACCACCTCAAAAGGCACTTTGATTTCCATTTCTGAAAACTCGAGTTCGAGTTCGTACAAAGGACTTTCTGACTGATCGAGAAGATAAAGCGTTTTTGGCCCAAATTTGGCGCACTGCCTGGCCAATTCAGAACCTATGCTTCCGGCAGCGCCTGTAATTAAAATGCTTTTGTTTTTTAATTGGGCCCCAATCAATTCAAGGTCCAACTGAATGGAATCGCGTTGCAGCAAATCTTCAATGCGCAAGCTTTTTATTTGGTTGAAGCTTAATTCTCCGTTAATCCAGCGTGTGGCCGGAGGAACATTTAATACCCTCACCTGGTTTTGCAAACAAATGTCGGTGATCTCGTTTTTCTTTGCGAAGGAAAGTTGTTGAATCGAGATGATGACCACTTCCACCGCGTTCTCGCGAATTAGAATAGCCAGTTTATCCGGACCGTAAATAAACACACCTTCCAAACTCCTCCCGTGTTTTTTTGTGTCGTCATCCACAAAACCAACGACTTTGTATTTTATGGAGGCATCGCGATCGAGCGTACGTTTGGTAATGACTGCGGCCTCTCCGGCACCATAGATCAACACGTTAATTTTTTCCCGGCTGGGATTTTTGATCTCTGAATACAAAGCTTTTACCATCAATCGGCTGGAGATAAGAAAGAACAAGGACACAAACGCGTCGATAATGATAACAGAGTTGGGGATAAAATAGTACCCAAGAACAAATTTTAAGGAGATGAGGTTGATCAAAAACACCAGAAAGGAGCCGCTTACGATTACATAAAAAATACGGATGGTGTCGCGGGAGCTGGTGTAGCGCACCACCCCTTTGTAGGTTTTTGAAATGGCAAAGGATAAAAAGCGAATGCCCAACACGATGACATAATTGTAAGGAAGGTTTTGTGCATCGGTAGGAGGAATGTCGTTAAAATCAAAACGCAGAGCCACGGCGAGCGTGAGCGCAAAAGCACACACCAGCACATCAATGATGAGGATGGACCAGCGGGGCAGATTGTATTGCCAGAAAAGACTGAACAAACGGTACATAACAAGGTAAAAATACCTTTTTTTTCGGGCTTTAGCCAGCGTTTAGGCGGCAGTAATTAACGGCCTTTGGTTAATGCAGCAGCGGGGTTTAGGGCCTCTCATCAAGACCTTTTTTTGCATTTTCATAATCCGGAACTACCAAAAGGGAATCCCTGCCAGGGTATTCTTCAATTCTGAAAAAGGCATCCCGGTATGCTTTGGCACTCATGCTGTCGTAATGGATCACATTGCGTTTGGCCTGATAGCCCTGAAAAATGTTCAGCAAAAAGAAAAAGAGCATGAGTCCTATGCTGAGTGTTTTGTATAAGGGTTTCATTGCATGGAGGCTTTCAACATAAGCTGCTAGTGGCAAGGCCAGAAGCGGGTAGAGATCAATCATGCTTCTTTGACCAAAAGAACCCCCGTACCACCAGCACCACCAGGAAAAAGTGATGTAAATGTAAAGGACCAAAATACACAAACAAGTATAAAAGTAGTCCCTGTAGTTTTTGTACAAAGGAAAAAACCCCAAAAGAGCAAATGCCATGAGTGGGGTATATAAAAGCCAGCCTTTCCTAAAACTGAACAAACCCTCAACAAAGTGAGGATTTGAAAAGTAGAACCCTTCCCCTACATAGGAATTAAATAAAAAATGCCCGCTTACCATTTTCCAATAGAAGAGTTGGGGAAGGAAAACAAGACACGTTACAAACGCTGTTAAAATTAAAAGCCATTTGTGAACCGTAAAAAATCGAATTTGTGTTCTAAGACTAGTGATTGAACTTACCCTGTAAAGCAACGGAACGAGCGCAAAAAGCAGGTGCACCGGCCTTATCAAAACAATCACTCCTAAGGTAAGTCCAAGCTTTAAACTTAAAATCCGGCTGGGGTGTTCATGCCACTTGACACTGTAATACAAAAACAGGCTAACAAACCCAAAGAGCGTTGCATGAGGCATGCCCGCAGCTCCAGTTGTGTAATACAACAAATTGGTGCCAAATAAAATTCCTGCGCTCACCCACCATACCGTTCGGTTGGAAAGCTGTGTTTTGAGCAGAAGAATCAGAAAATACACCCCAATCAAAGCGTAAAATAGGGAGGAGAATTGTATGGCAAAGTGATAAGGCTCAGTAAATCCATTGGCCTCAATGCCTGTTAGCTTGCAATAGCAATGAGCTGCCCCAAAAAACGGAAGGTAAGTCAGGGCCATGCCCATGGTGTATTTAATAACTAATTTTCCTTCAGGCGTTGTATTGGGCCAGTAATACCGTTTTTCTGTTGTGGTGTTCAGGCTGTCGTTTAAAAAATTGAGACGGAGGTCGTGTTCGTAAAATAAGGCAGGCAAGTAAGAATAATACCCGTTTACGTCCTGGTGAATGGTGTCAAATTTTCTCCAGCGGGCATAATTGAGATTTACCCATGTTAAACAGATAAAACTCAAAAGTAGGATCCAACGGGTGTTGAAGGGGCTTTTAAAGAATGAAGCGTTTGTCACTTGCCTGAGAAATATTTCGCAAGATAAGTGTAAATTGGCAGCAACACAGCAGCCTCTTTTACATGAAAGCAATTTACAGAATCCCTTTTATGATTGCCGCCAGGCTCATGTTTGGCCTTTTGTTAATGGTGCTAATTTTCCACATGTGCGTGCTGTTGGGATGGATTCCTCACACAATCGTTTGGGGTGGCAGAATACAAAGCCAGAAAGAATTTATTTTGCTGGAAAGCGTTTCACTGTTGATCAATTTGCTTTTGATCTGGATCATCGCTCAAAAAGCAGGGTATGTGAAAAAGCTATTTTCTGAAAGGGCCCTTAAGCTATGTTTGTGGTGCATGGCAGGGCTTTTTGCATTAAACACTATAGGCAATCTGATGGCCATTAGCACTTTTGAAAAGGCGGTGTTTACGCCTCTTACTTTTGTTTCTGCGTTTTTCTGTGCACGCCTGGCCCTTGGTCAGAACCAAAATTAGTTGAATCGTTTTCTGTTCAACAGTTTGTTGTTTTTGTAATTCAACTCTTCCACTTTGGTTCCTGTACTATCGTAATAAGTCCAGGTGCTGTCCACCAAATCGTCTTTGTAAAAACCGGTGTAACGGGGTTTGCCATTCTCAAAAAAAGTAGTGTTAGGGCCATTCCTCAGGCCTTTATCAAAGTGCAATTCGCTCCACAGGATGCCGTTGGGATAAAAACTAAACCACTGTCCGTGGCGTTCCCCAAAACGAAAAGTACCCCTGAATTTCACAATGCCATTATCGTACTTGTCGATGTAATCCCCACTGTAATTGCTGTCGGGAGGCAGGATCAACAAGGGATTTCGCTTTTTTAAAGAATCGACCCTGGCTTTTTGGCTGATGAGGGATAAGGAGTCTTTGATGCGTTGTTCTTCCCGACTTAGTGGGGTTTCTTCCTTTTTTTCGTTTGAACACGACCAAAGAAGTGCAATAAAAAGAGCTGCGAATAAACCTGTTGTTTTCATGTTATCGTTTTCGTTCAATAGCGTACACCAATAAGCGCTGAATGCTGTCTCTGGCTGGATTGGAAGGCAGTTGTTCCAGCACCTTCAGTGCTTTGTCTTTATACTCCTGCATCACTTTATTGGCATAAGCAATGCCGCCTTTTTCAATCACAAAATCAATCACCCGTTTAACTGCTTCGTGGTCTTCGTTGTGGTTTTTAATGAGGTTGATGATCTTTCTCTTTTCAAGCCAGGAAGATTGATTCAAGGCATAGATCAAAGGCAGGGTCATCTTTTTTTCTTTGATGTCAATGCCGGTTGGCTTCCCAATATCTTCTCCGTTCCCAAAATCAAAAAGGTCGTCCTTGATCTGAAAAGCAATTCCAGTAAGGATACCAAATTCTTCTGCTGTTTTAATGCGGGTTTCGTCTGTGGTTACTGAAGCAGTTCCTGCTGCGCAACAAGCTGCGATCAAAGCAGCGGTTTTTTTGGTGATGATGTCAAAATACACGGCTTCCGAAATGTCCATACGCCGGGCTTTTTCAATTTGCAACAATTCCCCTTCGCTCATCTCGCGCACAGCCGTGCTCATGATCTTCAGCAAATGAAAATCGTTGTTGTCAAGAGAAAGCAACAAACCCTTGGATAGCAAAAAATCACCGATCAATACGGCAATTTTGTTTTTCCAAAGAGCGTTCACGCTGAAAAAACCTCTCCTTTCGTTGCTGTCATCCACCACATCGTCGTGCACCAAAGTGGCGGTGTGCAACAATTCTATCAAAGCAGCCGCGCGGTGGGTGCTGTCGTTAATTTCCCCACTGATGCTGGCGGAAAGAAAAACAAACATGGGACGAATCTGTTTGCCCTTGCGTTTCACAATGTAACCGGTGATTTTGTCCAGCAGGGGAACCGAACTTTTCATAGCGTCTCTGAATTTACCTTCAAAGGCCTCCATGTGTTCTTTTACAGGGAGTTTTATTTCTTCTATGGTTCTGGACACAGCGAACGAATATACTTTTTATTTTAATTCAGGACTGATGAGTTTGTTTTTGTTCGCCAATTGCCCGCAGGCGGCATCAATGTCTTTGCCGCGACTATGTCTCACGTTTACGATCACGCCCTTGTTTTCAAGGTATTGGGTAAATGCGGCGAGCCTTTCCTTACTGGTTTGCTGAAATGCAGTCCCCTCCACCGAATTGTATTCGATGACGTTCACCTTGCTTTTTACCTTACGGCAAAACTGGTACAATTCTTCTGCGTCTTTTAAGGAATCGTTGAAATCACGGAAGGCAATGTATTCCAGGGTAGGACGGGTGCCGGTTTTTTCAGTGAAATAAGTCAAGGATTCGGTTAAGCTTTGCAGGCTATTGCTTTCGTTGATGGGCATGATGCTGTTGCGTTTTTCATCGTTGGCCGCATGCAGTGAAAGGGCGAGATGGAATTTTACATTGTCCTCACCCAGTTTCGCGATCATCTTCGATACACCGGCTGTTGACACAGTAATGCGTTTGGGCGACATGCCCAGACCTTTAGGTGAAGTAATCTTCTCCACCGAGCTCAGCACCTCTTTGTAATTCAGCAAAGGCTCGCCCATACCCATGTAAACTATGTTGGTAAGCGGGGCTTGGTATTTTTCTGCAGCCGTATTTTTAATGAGCACCACCTGGTCAAAAATCTCATCGGCGTTAAGGTTACGCATGCGTTTCAGTTTTCCGGTGGCACAAAACGAGCAGGTTAAACTACAGCCTACCTGTGAAGAAATGCAGGCCGTTATGCGTGACTGGTGAGGAATTAAAACACTTTCAACAACATAATTGTCGTGCAAACGCATGGCACATTTGATGGTTCTGTCTTTACTGACCTGGTACTCGTGCAAACTTACCGCTTGTATGGTGTAGTGCTGTTCCAAATAGTCGCGCAGGGATTTGGAAAGGTTGCTCATTTGTGCAAAATCGGTAAGGCCCTTTGACCACAACCAATCGTAAACCTGTTTGGCCCTGAAAGCGGGTTCGCCTATATCCTTGAACAAAGCAACAAGGCCTTCTTCACTCAATGCGCGTATGTCTTTTTTCTCCACTTTGTAAGGCGACAAAGATACCATTCCGCCCGATAATTCACTACATTTGAGGCATGCGCTTTCTTCAGGCAAATGCGATTTTCGATGGACAGAAGTTCCTTGAACCAGACTGTATTCTGGTGCTGGACCAAAAAAATGAAACCCATGACCTTCTGCCTCCTAATACCATAGAATCTTCCAGAATTGAGAAATTTCAAGGCTGGCTTTGCCCGGGCTTTGTCAACGCGCATTGTCACCTTGAGCTAAGCCATTTGATTGGGCAAGTGCCCAGAGGCACGGGTTTACCCGCTTTTGGCAAACAGATCATTTCCAAAAGAGGGTCATTTAGACCCGAAGAAGCAGCAGAACACATGCTGGAAGCCGACCGTTACATGTGGTCCAGGGGCATTGTGGCCGTTGGGGACATCAGCAACAACGCGGCCAGTTTTAAAGTAAAAGCTGACAGCAAGATCGCTTACCACACTTTTGTTGAACTCATTGGCTTAAATCCGACTCAGGCAGCAGAGGTGTTTAAGCAGGGCGAATTGGTAATCGCAGAAGCGGAGCAATATGGATTAAAGGCAAGTTTGAGCCCGCATGCGCCTTACAGTGTCTCTAAGGATTTGTTTTTGAGCATAAAAGACTGGTGCGAAAAGAACCAGGCGCCTTACACTTTACACAATCAGGAAAGTGAACAGGAGTTAAAATTTTTAAAAGGGGAACCAGGCGGATTCGATGAACTTTACCGGTTTTTAAATGTGGACCTCTCCTTTTATAAAGCGCCTGGAAAATGGGGTTTGGATTACCTTAAGAATTTTCTTCCTAAAAATCAAAGCATTTTGGTACACAACACCTTTGCAACTTCTCACGACCTTGACCAGGCTGCCGAATTAAACGCTTTTTTGTGTTTTTGCCCGGGCGCCAATGAATACATTGAGGACCGATTACCGGATTTCGAATTGTTTAAACCACATATAAAAAAACTTTGTGTAGGCACAGATAGTTTGGCCAGTAATGACAATCTTGATGTACTGAAAGAAGCCAATACGCTTATGCAAAAAGGAAAGTTTCAAATAGAAGACGTATTGAAGATGCTAAGTTCTCAGGGAGCGGAGGCCCTGGGCTTATCCCAAACGCACGGGAAAATAGCCATTGGTAAAAACGCGGGTCTAAACCTTCTGGAGTACAAGCCAAACCAATTGTCTTTTCTTAAAAAAATCGCTTAATTTAAACCATGCTCTACCTAAAAAGTTTTTGTTTTAATCCTTTTCAGCAAAACACCTATGTGCTTTATGACAAGGCAGGTACTGCCTTTATCATTGATCCCGGAAATTCTACAAGTTCAGAGAATGCGCAATTGAAAATGTTCATGGATGAGAAAAACCTTACACCAAAGCGTTTGTTGCTTACCCACGCCCACCTCGACCATGTTTTAGGAAACCGGTTTGTTTTTGACACCTATGGTTTACTGCCTGAAGTACATCCCGAGGATGAGTTTTTTATTGAACGTATGGAACAAAGCGCTACCATGTATGGCGTATCGTGTGAACCCTCGCCCATGCCAAAGGAATTCCTTAAGCATGGTCAACTCATCGCTCTGGGCAATTATCAGCTGGAGTGCATTCATAGTCCCGGTCACTCGCCGGGCAGCATTTCGTTTTTTATCAGGGATCAGAAAATTCTTATTAGCGGGGATGTGTTGTTCAGGGAAAGCATTGGGCGAAGCGATTTGCCCAAAGGCGACCACGCCACTTTACTGGAGTCCATTCAAGCTCGCATTTTTCCTTTGGGCGATGAGGTAAAAGTGTTCAGTGGTCATGGGCCATCCACCACCATCGCGCATGAACGATCACACAATCCTTTTTTGAGTTAAGCATGGAAAAAAAGAAGGGAACCATTAAAGGTGTTTTTTTACTGTTGCAGGTGATGATGTTTGCTGTCGGTAGTGCACAAAATGCAGATACGCTTGAAGCCAAGCGCCCGCCCTATAACCGAAAGGAAGAGATTTTATACCAGAGCAAAAGGTACAGGGTACATAATAATTACCTCACGCTTGGGGGAGGAATTTTGGGTTCTACACTACGGGAAGACATGCAGAATGCGGTAGCCGCTGATTATCAATTTCACATCCGGCGAAAGCACTTTCAGGTTGGGGCCATGATGAGCGGGGAAGAGTTTTTATCGAATAATTACGTTCAGTTGCATCTGGGCTATGGTTACCGCATTGAAAATTACAACACCAATTATGCAGCCTTTATTGGTCCGACATATTTTTCAGGAGTTGCAGGCCGAGTGGGTCAAGCGGAAGATTTTTTTGATGGCTATGGGGTATACGTTTCAGTTCAGGCCGTATTAAAATTTGCCTACGACATTGGTTTGGGTGTTGAGGTGTTTGGAGAGGCCAATTACAAACAGAACATGGTGGGCATTAAATTGATTGCCTTTTTTTCCGGGGCTTACCGGGGAGTCAAAAAACGGGTGAATCCTAACGTCAGAACGACGGGCAAGTAATGGAACACGTAATCATCGTTGGGGGCGGTTTGGCAGGGATGGTACTCGCTTTTCGTTTGCACGAAGAGCATATTCCTTTTACGCTTATTGATAATCCCACGTTGAGTTCAAGTTCGAAAGTAGCGGCAGGATTGTGGAATCCCCTGGTGTTTAAACGCATGAGCAAAAGCTGGATGGCCGAAGGACTGGTGCCGGAGTTGCATCGTTTTTTTACAGCTTGTGAGCGCAAAACCGGAGTGGATTTTTTAAGTAAACGCATCAGCATAAAACCATTTACCGAGGACCAGGAAAAAATACTCTGGAAAAAACGCGTGGAGGAGGACCTGAGTGCCTTCGCAGATGTACAGGTTTATCAGGGCATTCCGGAGGGATACGAAGAATGTAAATTTACAAACGGGTACGGTAGGATCTTTGAGAGCGGGAATGTTTACATCAATGCGTTTTTAGAAGCAGGCAAAGCGTTTTTCAAGGAACACCTGCTGGAAGAGGCTTTTGATTATGCTCAGCTTCAAATCAAGCAAGACAGAATCGTTTACAAAAATCTGGAAGCAGAAGCCCTGGTGTTTTGCGAAGGACATCTGGTAAAATACAATCCCTATTTTTCATGGGTCCCATTAAAGCCCGCAAAAGGAGAACTTCTTCACATTGAAGCTCCTGAACTAAAGCTTACAAACGGGGTGTACAACCGCAACGGGTTTATACTGGATGTGGGTGAGTGTAAATTTATTGTTGGCTCCACCTATAATTGGAATGATTTGAACGACGAGGCAAGTGAGCAAGGATTAAACGAATTAAAGGAAAAACTGGCTCAGATGATCACTTGCAACTACCGCATTAAGGCTCAGCTGGCAGGAGTGAGGCCTTCCAGCATGGATCGCAGGCCAATCATTGGCGCACATCCAAAACACAGGAATTTATTTGTGTTTAATGGTCTGGGGGCCAAAGGCGTGATGCTGGCCCCGTATTTTGCGGGAAAATTTGTACATTTCCTAAAACAAAAACAGGATTTGCCACCCGAAGTGGATGTGGCGCGTTTTTATAAACTCTATGCCGCACACTAAACACATATTGCGTTTGATCGGAAGAAGGGAATTTGTGGATTTTCCCGAATTGAATTTAAACGGCATGGAAGCCAAAATCGATACCGGCGCTTATACCTCTTCTTTGCATTGTGAAAGTATTGATGTAGTAAAGGAAAATGGCAAGGATGTGTTGTATTTTTCCCTTGAACAGGATCAACGCATTCCCCACCGCTTTGAGAGCTTCAGCATCAAAAAAATAAAAAACTCCTTTGGTGAAATGGAAGAGCGTTACGTGATAAAAACGCCTGTGAAGATTGGCAGAAAAAAAATTCTCTCCAGCATTTCCCTCTCTAACCGCGACAGCATGCGCTATCCTGTACTTATTGGCAGAAGAATTTTGAAAGGGCGTTTTCTTATCGATGTGAATATTTTGCACACTGGAGGCATCTCCATTCAAAAACTCAAACACCTCATTAATCCGAAAAAGGCATGAAAATAGCCATACTCTCTCGCAACAAAAACCTTTATTCCACCCGGCGATTGATGGAAGCCGGAGAACAAAGAGGGCATGAAATGATTTTGCTCGACCACATGAAATGTGTGTTGGTGATCGAGCAGGGCCGTCCCCACATTTATTTCAACGGAAGAGAAATTGTAGGTGTTAACGCCGTTATTCCACGCATCGGTGCCTCGGCTACCTTTTACGGCTCGGCGGTGGTGCGGCAGTTTGAGATGATGAAAATATTTACAGCCGTTGAATCTCAGGCTCTGGTGCGCTCACGCGACAAACTGCGCACCCTGCAAATCCTGGCCCGCGCGGGTTTAGGCATTCCAAAAACTGCTTTCGCTTCCTCACCAAAAGACAAAGACATTGATAGTTTAATTGATAACATTGGAGGCGCACCTTGTGTCATCAAATTGCTGGAAGGCACCCAGGGCATTGGGGTTATTTTAGCCGAAAATCAAAAAGCAGCCAAAAGTGTGGTGGAAGCGTTCCTGAAATTGGAGGCCAACATGCTGGTGCAGGAATTTATTTCCGAAGCCAACGGAGCCGACTTAAGAGTGTTTGTAGTGGATGGACAAATTGTGGGCGCCATGAAACGCCAGGCCAAAGAAGGGGAGTTCAGAAGCAATTTGCACCGCGGAGGCTCTTCCATGGTGATGCAACTGAGTTCCGAAGAAAAAGCGGCGGCCGTTAAAGCTGCAAAAAAATTAGGTCTTGCCATTGCCGGAGTGGACCTTTTACAATCCAAACGCGGACCCCTTGTTATGGAAGTCAATTCCTCACCCGGACTAGAAGGTATAGAAGGAGCGACAGGGGTGGACATTGCAAGCAAGATCATTGAGTATGTTGAACGCAACGAGTTTAACAAACCCGGGGAATAAACATGCAGGAACCCATTACCATAAACAAACAAACCATTTACCCCGGCGAAAACCGTACGGTGATCTTAAACTCCTACGAGCTGCACACCAAAACCATGTTGCAGATCCCCGTTCACGTGTATCATGCCATTGAACGCGGTCCGGCGCTGTTGCTTAGCGCGGGCATGCATGGGGAAGAAACCAATGGCATTGAGATCATTCGCAAAATTGTTTCCCGATCAGAGGTGCAAGACATTAAACGTGGCACGCTGATCGCCATTCCGGTGATTAATGTGATCTCGTTTTTATATGGTAGCCGCGACCTGCCCGATGGGCGGGATTTGAACCGTTGTTTTCCCGGATCTAAAAAAGGCTCCATTGGCAGTCGAATTGCTTACGACCTGATGAAACACATTTTACCGGTTATTGATTTTGGAGTGGATTTTCACACCGGGGGTGCACGCATTAACAATTACCCTCAAATCAGGTGCGTGTTTGAGTTTCACGATAACCTGGAGATTGCCAAACGTTTTTCGGCACCTTTGATTATCGACAGCGTTTACCGGGAAGGCACGTTCAGAAAGGAAGCTTCAAAAAAACAAAAGCCCATTTTAGTATTTGAGGGTGGGGAGAGCATGCGTTTTGATTACCTGGCCATTAATGAAGGGGTGAACGGCTGTTTGCGTTTGATGCACTCGTACCACATGATCAATTTTGATTTGCCGGCCAACCCCTCGGTAATGCTCAGAAAAGACACCTGGCTGAGGGCCAACAGCAGCGGTTTGTTTCACATGAACGCCAGCAACGGGGCGCACGTGCGCAAGGACGATTTGCTGGGCGTCATTTTAAATCCCTTTGGCGAAACCGAAGAAAAGATCCTTGCCAGCACTGCCGGATACATCATGGGCATCAACAACCATCCTGTGGTGAACCAGGGCGACGCGCTCATCCATTTGGGAATTGAAGAAGAGTAAGGACTCAAAGGGACTAAAATTCTGTCTAAAATCAGTAAATTTGCGGGAATGAAAAACGAACTCGACCTTTCTGATATGGTGATTATTGCTTTTGTGGCAATTGTCTTTATTACCGGCGCGGTGGTGGTGTACCGTTTCATGAAACGAAAATTTTAAACCATGTTTCTTAATCAACTGATCTTATTTTTGAACCTGGGTGGAGGCGAAGTGGTGCTGATCCTTTTTGTTATCCTGCTGTTGTTTGGGGGCAAGGGCATTCCAAGCATTGCCAAAGCTTTGGGCAAGGGCATACGCGAGTTTAAAGATGCCGCCGGAGGGATTCAAAAAGACATTCGTGAAAGTACAGGAGGCATTACCGAACACATACAGGAGCAGATTCAGGATGTGAAAAAAGAAATTGAAAAAGACGCCTGATTCCAAACGGTGCAACTCAGATTTCACATACGTGTTCTTTTTTTCCTCACTTTTTTATTCTTAATCACTAAAACCTATTCTCAAAGTGGACTAAAGATGAAAGTGCGGGCTGAAGATGGTCTGGTTTATTTTTACAAGAAAGGCAAAACGGGCGATAGCGTATTAACCAAAAACAGCAATCAATTTTATCTGGTGTGCAAGGAGGTTCAAAAAAAGAACCTCCACATTCACATCGATAATGCTCGTCTTCTACCGACAGAAAACGATAGCACTGTTTTTGTGGAGTACCTCCCTGGTTTAAAATACGAGGCCTGGTTTATTCAAGCGGAAGATAGTTTGGGCGCAGATGGAAAATTGCAAAAGGGAAAAATGGTCTTCACTTCATTTTTGAATGGCACAACACCATTGGAGAAAAACAAAATCCGGATCCAAATTTATCTGAAAAAGGAAAATGAGCTCGTCCTTTCAAATGTTTATTACTACAAGGACTAAATGCGTTTTACAAGTTCTTTCAACAGGAGGGTCATTTTAGGCTCCTGCTGAGCGGCCACCATCTGAACTTCTTCGTGCGTTATTTTTTGCACATGCCCTTCAACACCAAGGTCGGTAACTATGCTGATGCCAAATACCCGAAGGCCAGCGTGTTTGGCCACGATCACTTCGGGTACCGTGCTCATGCCCACCACATCGGCGCCAATTCGCCTCAGGTAGCGGTACTCGGCGGGAGTTTCAAAACAAGGGCCGGTAAGTCCGGCATAAATGCCTTCGCTCACCTTAATGTGGTGTTCTTTTGCAATGGTTTTTGCGGTTTCTATAAATACTTTGTCGTACACTTCTCCCATGTCGGGGAACCTTGGTCCTAACTGTTCAAAATTCTGCCCTATCAGGGGATTGTCGGGGAATAAATTGATGTGGTCGTTAATGAGCATCAATTCGCCTACGCTGAATTCGGGGTTCATGCCACCGCAGGCATTACTCACGCAGAGGTTTTTTATGCCAAGGGCTTTCATCACGCGCACCGGGAAGGCGATTTGTTTCATGCTGTAGCCTTCGTAATAATGAAAACGCCCCTGCATCACCACCACTTTTTTACCGCTCAATTCCCCAAAGATGAGTTTGCCGCTATGGCCTTCAACCGTGCTGGTGGGGAAGTGTGGAATCTCAGCATAAGGCAGAACAAATTCCACCAGAATTTCTTTAACTAGACCTCCAAGCCCTGTGCCAAGTATAATGCCTGTTTCAGGTTTGAAGTTCCGGGTTTTTTCAAGAATTTTTCTCGTACTGAATTCGATTTGCTCTAACATACTTCATCACCAATTCGTTAAACTCCTCCTCTTTGTCCTTAAAATTCACCTCCACCGGAAGAATATAAATGTTCATTCTTTGCGCAATATGCCAGATGGCCGGATTTTTCAAACGCATGAGGTCTTTTTCAGTGGTTACTAGTATTTTGTTTCCACCTTCAAAACTTTGATAATAGCGTTCAATGTCTTCTAAATCCTTTAGGGAGTATTCGTAGTGATCGGCAAAGGGCAGGTGTTTTACATCGCTTGAATATTCTTTCAGGTAATTCACCATGGGGCCTGCGTTTGCAATGCCAGCAAAAGAGATTACCAGAAAGCGAAAAAGATCGTTAAGCGTATCGATTTTTGATTCGGGCTGGTTAATAGAATACAATTCTCCGTATTTGAGGTAAGAAAAAAACACACGTTGATGCGCTTGAGGGTTGATGTCTTTAATGATGGTGCGCATTTCTACCGGACTTGTTTTGTCGGGGGTTTTGGTGACGATAATGATGTCGGCTCTGTTCACACCGCCTTTAAATTCGCGAAGGGTACCGGATGGCAACATCACATCGTTAAAATACAAATTGTAATAGTCGCTCACCATGATGTTAAGTCCGCATTTTAGAGAGCGGTGTTGAAATGCATCGTCGAGCAAGATCACCCTTGGCGTGGGATCCAGTTTCATGAGCTGTTTTACGCCGTTTACCCGGCTGGCATCAACCGCCACTACAACGGGGTATTTGCTTTTAAAAATCAGGGGCTCATCGCCAATGTCATCAGCGCTGCTTGTTTCATTGGCGAGCACATAGCCTGAGGTTTTTCTTTTATAGCCACGGCTGAGTGTAGCCAAAAGCACCTTTTCTTTCAGGAGCAAACGAATCAGGAATTCAATGAGGGGGGTTTTGCCCGCTCCTCCAACGGCCAGATTTCCTACCGAAATGGTGTGGATGTCGAAGCGGTGTTGTTTTAGGAGGTGCCAGTCAAAGAGGCGGTTACGGATTAAGGTTACGATTCCGTAAAGGAAAGAAACGGGCAGGAGCAGTATTTTAAGCCAGGGATTCAAACAGGCTAAATATGCTCATTATTTTTTGAAAGAGAAAACGAAGCGATCAATTTACCTGGGTTCGGCTTCACTTAATTCCTGTAAGCCAAGTTGAACCTGCGCAGGATCAAACTTTATCACAGGAAAATCGGAACCCCCTTTGTAATAATTTACTTCCAGAACACCGCTACCATCCCAGTTTGCAATGGGTTCTTTGGTCATGTTTACGATGTTACGAATGCAAGAGGAAACGACCTTTTGTTTCATCTTGGCTTTATTGGTTTTGGTGTTCCAGCGAAAAAACACCAGTTTGGTTTCCTTGCCTGCATCGCAGCGAGGATTATCCCCCCCTGCTTTGGTAAAGGCATCTACAAATACCAAAACAAAGGTGGTGTCGCCCACTTTTGATTCAAAAAGTACTTTATAGGTTTCGGGGTCTTTGCAAATGGAGTCGTTGATGCAATAATTCAAAACAGTGTCTTTGCTTACAAGATTAAAACACAATCTTGTTCTGTCGGTTTTTGCTTTGGCTTTTTTGGTGTATACCAAAAACGCTCTGGGAATGGCAGGTTCCGCCTCTTTGGGTTCCATCAGACTACTATCCACAACTGAGGTGTCGCCATTGCTTTCCCAGGGTTGAAGTAAATTATTCGAATTGGACGGTGGTTCTGCGCTTTTGTTTGCCGGGGCTTTTTTATTTTGTCCCGCAATGCTTAGTGTGCAGAAAACGAAAACGAGTATAAAAAGCTTTTGCATGGCATTAAAGGTAAAAATAATATCCACATCAGAAAAGCCCTGCCTCCACAACTTTGATGGCGCGTTCCACAAGCACATCTTCCGTTTCAGCCTCGTATTCTGTTTTCATGTTGTGCCCAAAAACCACCGCTACAGCTTGCCACATGCCGGCCTGAAAGCCTCCGCGCATTTGTTTTACAATTTCGTAGGTGGTTTTTCCGGATTCCCTGTCAATGAGCTTCATCAATAATTTGCCCTGGCTGTAGGTTAGACCTTTTAATTCTTCTTCGAATTCCAGTTTCAGGTCGCGTTCGCATTGTTTAATAAAGGCTTTTTTCAGGTGTTCATTCTGTATGCCAGCCAGGGTTTTATCGTATTCCCTTAATTTTGTTGAGGCCAATATGGCATAAGGATAAACCTTTCTCACATTGTATTTCAAACGGGTCCATTGTTCGTATTGTTTTTTTGTTTTGAAAACCCCAGCGGTAACAACATCCACAGTTTCGAGATTTACAAGGGGAATCGTATCTCCATCCACCACCTCGGCCAAATGGCGAACTCCTATTTCAGGAGCTTGGGTAAAATCAAAAGCAGCTGATTGGGCTTGTGTAAGTTGCGAATTCAGTCCAACGAATAGAAACAGAAGGAAAGGGGGAGAATATGTAAACAGAAAACGCATGGTGACTTATCTGTTAATAGACCTCAACGCAAAAAGTAACCTTTGGGTTACAGTTTAGTTCAGGCGATTTTGTTTCCATTGGCTTTTTTTAGCCTCGGAAGGGTTCTGATCGGCCCCGGAAGGCAGTGAGTCGGCAAAAACGAGACTGGCTCCAAGTGCAGAGGCTTCTTTTTGATCAAAAGTGTCGTGAAACGCGGTGCCGGGTGCAAAATGGTGTTTCACAAATCCGGTATCGAATTTTCCGCTTACAAAAGCCTTGTGTTTTAATGCAAACTTGCAAAAATCCAAGGTGGTCTCTACCCCTACAATACAATAATCATCGATGGCGCGGATCATTTTTTCAATGGCTTCTTCGCGGTTTTTACCGTGCACCACCAGTTTGGCGATCATGGGATCGTAATAGATGGGGATGTCCATGCCTTGTTCAAACCCATCGTCGACCCGCACACCAGGACCGGAAGGGGTTTTGTACACCAGCAACCGTCCAATATCGGGCAAAAAGTTATTGGCCGGGTCTTCAGCGCACACCCGCACTTCAATGGAGTGCCCGTTGATGCGCAGGTCATCCTGTTTAAAGCTAAGTTTTTCATTGCGGGCCACTCGAATTTGTTCTTTAACAAGATCAAGGCCGGTGATCATTTCGGTTACCGGGTGCTCCACCTGCAAACGGGTGTTCATTTCCAAAAAGTAAAAATTGAGTTTGTCATCCAGCAAAAATTCAACAGTACCCGCCCCACTGTAGTTACAGGCTTTAGCCACATCCACAGCGCAGCGTCCCATTTTTTCACGCAGTTCAGGGCTTAAGACAGAGCTTGGGGCTTCTTCAATCAGTTTTTGGTGACGGCGTTGAATGCTACATTCGCGTTCGAACAAATACACACAATTGCCATGGTTGTCAGCCAACACCTGAATTTCAATATGGCGTGGACCTGAGGCATAACGCTCAATGAACACCGCGCCATTTCCAAAGGCTGAAATGGCCTCACTCACAGCCAGTTTCATCTGTTCTTCGATCTCGCTTTCCTTTTCTACAAGACGCATGCCTTTACCACCCCCACCCGCACTGGCTTTAATGAGCAAGGGAAAACCCACCTCTTTGGCTACTTTAACGGCCTCTGTGATATCGCTGATGGCCCCTTCCGATCCGGGGATCATGGGCACCTTGTGTTTTTTGGCTGTGGCTTTGGCGCTGAGTTTATCACCCATCATCTCCATGCTTTCAGGACTCGGGCCAATAAAAGTAATGCCTGCTTTTTTCACCTTACGGGCAAAATCGGCGTTCTCACTTAAAAAACCATATCCGGGGTGAATGCCATCCACTCCCAACTCCTTACAAACAGCAAGTATCTTATCGGCCTGCAAATACGACTGGGCGCTGGGCGGAGGGCCAACACAAACGGCCTCATCGGCATACCTTACAAATAAGGCGTTGCGGTCGGCTTCAGAATAAATCGCCACGGTTTTAATGCCCATTTCTTTTGCACTGCGCATGATCCTCAAAGCAATTTCCCCTCGGTTCGCAATCAGTATTTTTTTCATACAAAAATTTGGTTTGCTTAAAGGTAAGGAATATTGAAAATGTGTTGCAGGCCTCAGCGATTATTTCTTTTTCTTAATTTCGGGAAACTATGCTTTTCTTCTATTTCTCCAAACTCCTGGCCTTCCTGCTTTCCCCCATGTTTTGGGCTTTTGTATTGTTGGTTTACGCCCTTTTTACAAAAAACCCTCAGCGGGCGAAAAAATTGTTGATCAGCGCCCTTGTTGTGTTGTACTTGTGTTCGAATTCCTTTTTGGTGGACGAGTGTTACAGGGCCTGGGAGCCGGTAACAAAGGATTACGTGATGCATAAGAATGAATACGCTGCAGCCATCGTTTTGGGTGGCATTGGGGATATTGACCTCAGGCGAAAACAGATCAATTTCGGTTACGGTGGTGACCGTTTGTTTCAGGTGTTGCCGCTTTACCACAAAGGGTATGTTCAACGCATTTTATTCACGGGCGGCTCGGGAAGCATAGAGTTTCCTGAAAAAAAGGAAGGCCTTTACGTAAAAAAATACCTTCTATCGATCGGTATTCCCGACAGCGCCCTTCTTGTTGAATCCGAAAGCAGGAACACGTATCAGAACGCTGTGTTTACTAAACACCTTTTGGATAGCGTTGGCCTTAATGGAAAATTTCTTTTGGTGACTTCAGGATCTCATATGCCAAGGTCATTGGCCATTTTTAAAAAGGCCGGGTTTAAAAACATCGATCCCTTTGTAACAAACAGACATAGTGGGAACAGAAGATTTACACCCGACCATTTGTTAATCCCGAATCCGGGAGCCATGATGTCACTGCAAGGACTCATTCACGAGTGGCTTGGGTTTCTGATTTATAAACTCAGAGGCTATGCATAAACATGAAAGAGGACCTGCTACAATTCATCTGGCAGCACAAATTGCTGAAACCGCTTCCGCTGATTACCGTTTCAGGAAAGGAGATAAACGTATTACGGCCGGGAGATTTAAATCTGGATTCAGGTCCGGATTTTTTTAATGCAAGAATTGAGCTTGATCAGGTAATACTGGCCGGAAACATTGAAGTGCACGTGAACAGTTCCGATTGGTTAAAACACAAACACCAACAGGACAAAGCCTATGACAACATCATTTTGCATGTGGTGTATAAACACGACAAACAACTTGAACAAAACAGCAGGTTCAATGTGGAGGTGTTGGAATTAAAAACACTCATCTCAGAAGAAACCCTCGGCAAATACAAACAGCTGATTCAATCGAAGCAGGAACTGCCCTGCCACAACCAACTGCCGGATTGCTCGGAGCTCCATTTTTTGAATTGGCTCGACCGGATGTTGGTTGAGCGTTTGCAGAACAAAGTGGGGTTCATCCAGGAGTTGCACAAGAGTTTAGAAGGCAACTACACCCAGACTTTTTTTATCCTTTTATTAAAGGCGTTTGGATTTAAGGTGAATGCACAACCCTTTGAACTTTTGGGCCGGCACTTACCATTTCATTTGCTGTTGCGGCATGCCAATGACCTGAAACAAACCGAGGCCCTGCTGTTGGGAATGGCCGGTTTACTGGAACAGTCGTTTAAGGACAAGTATCCGAGGGAACTCCAGAACGAATTTGAATTCCTGAAACGGAAATACAAACTCATCCCACTTGATAAGAGCCTGTTAAAATACTCCCGCATGCGCCCTGGCAATTTTCCTGACCTGCGCCTGGCTCAATTTGCAGCAATGGTACATCGGCATACAGACTTTTTGCAAGCCCCTCATGAATTCAGGACCGCAGAAAAAGTTAAAAAGGCATTTGAGCTCCGGGTTTCTGATTACTGGAAAAACCACTTTCGCCTGGGTTTGGAAGCCGAACGCAACAGCGGCAATCTGGGAAAGGCCTCGGTTGATATCCTTCTTATCAATACTGTAGTGCCATTTTTGTTCTTTTTTTCCCTTAAACAGGATAAGCCTGAATTTAAGGCACAGGCCCTGCATTTGTTGGAGGCATGCGAATTTGAACACAACCGGAAAACCCGGTTGTATCAAGTGAAAAAGGACATATTAAACTCGGCTGCTCAAAGTCAGGCCTGCATACAATTGTTTGATGCCTATTGCAATAAAAAACGGTGTCTGAATTGTGGTGTTGCGGCGACGCTTTTAAAAACCGGGAGATAATGGTATTTTTGAAGCATGATTCGTAAGATCACACAGTGGTTCGAACAACAGGCTTTTGGTGTTTGCCAATGGCTTGGCGATAAACTGGGCATACGCACCACCACGGTGAGAATGTACTTTATTTACCTTTCGTTTTTTACGTTTGGCAGCCCCGTCATCATCTATTTTATCCTGGCTTTTTTTCTTGAAAACAAAAGGTATTTCAAACCTTTTTACTCCCACAAACGCCCGAGTGTTTGGGATATTGATTGAGGGTTGGGATTAACCCCCAGCATTCAGGAATAGTTTTCCGAATTTCTATCCGGAAAAAAAGAAAGAAGGAGTGTGGCAATTCCTGGTAAAAGAATTCCAAGAAACAACCAGGTTTTTGCATTTCGGCCTTTTTCTTTGGCGTAAAAGTAAGTCATTACAGGGAATCCTGCCAAAAGAGTAAGACCAAGACTTATGACCATTAAGGCACCCATGTGATTATTGTTTGATCAGTTCTTCCCAAAAATCTGCAGCCCTTCGCGTGTGCGGGATCACAATGGTTCCACCAACAATGTTAGCCACTGCAAACACTTCGTAAATCTCTTCTGTGCTGCATTTTTGTTCGTGGCATTTCTGCAGGTGGTATTTGATGCAATCGTCGCAGCGCAGCACCATGCTGGCCACTAAGCCTAACATCTCCTTCGTTTTTACATTCACAGCCCCTTCAGCGTAAGTTTGGGTGTCGAGGTTATACAAACGTTTCATTACCAGATTGTCCTTTGACAAAATGAGTTCATTGGTGCGTGCACGGTACGCATTGAACTCCTTAACCGAATTGTTCATGTTTGAGCAAGTTTAAGGTTCTATCTTGTGTTTTTTGAGGGTCCAGGCCGAAACAAATATACTGATCTCGTAAAGGAAGTACATGGGCAAAGCCACCACCATCTGCGAAGTCACATCAGGGCTTGGAGTGATTATTGCCGCTGCGATGAGGATCACAATCATGGCGTGTTTGCGGTACTTGCGCATGAACGAAGGCGTGAGCAGGGTCATGCGCGTGAGGAAATAGACCAGAACGGGCATTTCAAAAATGATCCCACTAACAAGGGTCATGGTGCTGATCAAAGAAACATAATCGTCAAAGGTGTTGTTGGTTTCAACAATGCCGCTGGAAGACACCTGGTAGGACACCAAAAAGTTGTAACTCATAGGAAAGAGCAAAAAATAACCAAAACACACGCCGATCAAAAACAGCACAGAAGCAATCACAACAAATACTTTTACCGGACCCAATTCCTTGTCTTTTAATGCCGGGCGAATAAATTTCCAGAGTTCCCAAAGCACAAATGGAAATCCAAGAATGATGCCGCAAAGAAAGGCGATCCACATGTGGTTAAAAAATTGTTCCGATGCACTCAGGGTTTGAAGGTGTGGGGTTTTTACCAGAATACACATCACATCCCCAACCCCGATTTTATGACCAAGTGAACACAAAGCACGGTAGGAAAAAAAATCCTGTTGCAGGGGACCAAAAACGACCGTATCAAAAACAAAATCGTTGAAGGTAAATGCGGCAATTGCAATACCAACAATCACAAGCGCACTGCGCACCAGGTGCCAGCGCAATTCTTCAAGGTGTTGAAGAAAGGACATCTCGGTGCCGCTTGAAGAATCGGATTTGATGTTAAAAAGGGCCATGGTTCAGGACTGCAAATTTAGCCTAAAACCCAGGCTTTGCAAATCCTCCCAGAAGCGGGGATAAGATTTGTTAACCACGTCGGGGCCCTCAATTTGGAGGCCAGGATAAACAATGGATAAAGGAGCAAAACTCATGGCCATGCGGTGGTCGTGGTGCGTGGAGACGCAAATGCGGTTCTCGGATTTTTTTTGTGAGGGAATCAGTTCCAGATGATCGTCGCCTGTATGTACCCTGGCGCCAAATTTTTCTAATTCGGTTTTCAAAACATCAATTCTCCTGCTTTCTTTCAGTTGTAAGGTTTTTAAACCAGTCAATCGGGCTTTAATTCCAAGGCCCAAACAAGTGCAGGCTATGGTTGGTGCAATATCGGGACAGGAAATAAAATCCATACTAAATTCCTGAATGCTCGCAGGAATTGGAGTAAGTGTGAGCTCATCTCGATTGAAAACGGACTTAACACCCAAAGCACGGTAAATCTCAAGCAATTGGGCATCTGCTTGCTGACTTTTATGTTCAAATGATTTAAGGCGAATTTGCGACATGTTTGATAGGGCACACACACTAAACCAATAGGAGGCCGAAGACCAGTCGGATTCAACAAAAAAAGGCTGAGGCCTAAGCTTTGGGATTTGAAAAGGCATAACCCGAATGCTGCTGCCACCGTCTTCACATTGTATGCCGAAGGTTTTGAGAAGTTCAAGACTCAGGTTGATATAGGGTTTTGAAACGTGCTCGCCCTGCAAAACGAGTTCAAGGCCTTTGGGTAAAAGCGGTGAAATGAGCAGGAGTGCTGAAATAAACTGACTGCTTATGTTTGCCTTGAGTTGAATTTTTCCTCCCTGAAGCGTTTTGCCCTTAATGCGAAGGGGCGGGTGCCCTTCTTTTTCAAGATAATGGATTTCTGCACCCAATTGCTTCAGGGCATCTACCAATTCTGCAATGGGTCTTTCTTTTAGCCGTTTCGAACCAGTTATGGTGTAGGTGTTGCCTGCTTGAGTCGCTAAAAATGCAGTGAGAAAACGAAGGTCGGTTCCGGCATGATTGACATTAAAGTCAGAATTCCGGCCATGCTTTAATTCATCGAGAACCTGAACCAATAGCCGGGTGTCCTCCGAATCGGAAAGGTTGGTGATTGGAAAATCCAGTTGAAGCACATGCCTCAGGATCAACAAACGGTTGCTGATGCTTTTTGAACCACCCAGCTGAAGGGAAGCACGAATGTCTTTTTCAGGAGGGAAAAGCAGCAGGGTACTCATGCTTTGTGGTAAGCCTCAAGGGCTTTACTGATCTGTTTTTCGTTAACCTCAACATCGTAAGCGCAGGCGCCTATCTTTTTTATAAGTGAAAAACGGAAAATACCGGCCTTGTTTTTTTTATCATGCCCTAGTTTTTCAAGAATGGCCGTTTTGCTGAAGGGGATGGTTTTCATGGGGCCAAAGGTGTTCATCAAGCGTAATCTGATCTCAGTGTATTCCTTAGCGCTGATGAATTTTTTCTGCATTGCAATGTGGCTTTCCAAAATCATGCCCGAGCACACCGCTGCACCATGTAAGATCTCCTCACCGGCATCCATCACCAGGGATTCAATGGCATGTCCAAGACTGTGTCCAAAGTTTAACACCTTACGCTGATTGGCATCTAAAGGGTCTTTTAAAACGATGGCGTTCTTTAATTCCAGAGAACGAAAGATAAAAGCGGAGGGATCGCCCACCTGACTAATGTCGGTAAGCGAGTTCCACATTTTTTTATCTGCAATAAGGGCCATTTTAAAAACCTCTACCCAGCCATTCAGTACCTGATGTTCTTCAAGTGTGTTTAAGAAAGGGGGGCAAACAAAAACGGCTTCAGGTTGAGAGATGGTGCCAAGGCTGTTTTTAATGCCCATAAAATCAATGCCGTTTTTTCCACCCAAACAGGCATCTGCCATTGCAAGCAGGGAAGTAGGGATGTGTATATAAGGTATTCCGCGCTTAAACACCGAAGCCATAAAACCACCCAAATCACTGATAACCCCACCACCCAAATTGATGAGCAGGGTATTTTTGTCGGCCTTTTGTTCCAGAAAAATTTCCCAGATGTTGGTGCAGGTTTCCATGGACTTGTTTATTTCTCCACTTTCCACCTCAATGATGTCGGCGGTGCCCAATTGGGGGCAGGCAATCACCACATGGGGCAAACAGTGTTGAAGACTGTTTTCATCACAGAGGATAAAACAGCGGGAATAGTTCCTTTTTAAAAGAAAGGCGTTTAAGGAAAGCAAAGCGTTGTTTCCGAAATAGACGGTGTACCCGTTGGATTTTAGATTGGCCATGGTAAAAAGCTTTATCGAAAGTAGGAATTAATACTGAGTTCAGGAACATAGCCAGTTGCTGATGATGGTTTCTCCGCACTCTGACAATATGGATTCAGGATGAAATTGCACACCGCACACAGGAAGTGTTTTGTGGCGCACGCCCATGATGTACCCATTTTCATCCACGGCCGTTACAACCAGATCAGGGGGTATGGTTTTTTCATCGATGACCCAGGAGTGGTAACGCGCCGCATTAAAGGCATCAGGGCATCCGGAAAATAAACCCGATTTTTCAAGCACATGAATGGGAGTGGCTATGCCATGGAACACCTGGTTGAGGTTTTTGAGTTTGCAGCCAAAGTGTTCACCAATGGCCTGCATGCCCAAACACACCCCAAGGATGGGTTTAAGTAAAGCGTAGTTTTTAAGAAGCTCAGGCATTAATCCGGCCTGAGAAGGAATACCCGGACCGGGAGAAAGAAGGATTTTGGAGTAGGCAGTGACTTTTTTCAATTCCACCCTGTCGTTCTTAACAACATGCACGGTTTTATCCCCGGCCTTCTCAATGAGGTGTTGAAGGTTGTGCGTAAAGCTGTCGTAATTATCAAGAAGTAAAATCGGATCCATTGGCTGCGGCCCAACGAAGGTAAAAAGTTTAAAGGAGCAGAAGGAAAATAAAAAAGGGCGGTGTTGGCCGCCCTCTGAAATAAGTGATGTGGATTTAATTCCCTAAATCTTCAAAGTTGACATCGGAAGAATTGGTCTCTCCTGAATCAACAGAGTCGATCACCGGAGCATTTTCCTTAATGTGTTGTATGGCTTCATTCAGCCCCTCAATAAACTTCTCAAAGTCCTCTTTATACAGAAAGATCTTGTGCTTCTCGTAGGTGAATTTGCCATCGTTTCCAAAACGTTTTTTGCTTTCGGTGATGGTGAGGTAATAATCGTTGCCTCTGGTGCTTTTAACATCGAAAAAATAAGTTCGCTTGCCGGCTCTTACCGGTTTAGAAAACAAATCGCCTCTGTCGTTCTTTTCAAGTTCTTCTGACATAGTATGGTTTATTGTATTAAGCAAATATTAGTAAAAAATTGGTTGTTTCAATACCCTGTTAAAAATTTAACAGTATTTCATCAGCAGGGAAAAGCCCCGCATGTGGCTGATAAGACACCCTGAGCCTCTGAAGGATCATTCATTTTTTGCAAGTTCCTGAATGCCCTTGCTGTTGTTGAACATCATTTGCACGCTGGTTTTACCGGGCGCCTTGGACTCGGTATTTTGCACATCCTGAAAACTAAAGTCTCTTTCGGCCACTTTGGTATTGAGTACAAAATGGTATTCGGGTTCAGTGATGGCGCTTTCCCAAAAAATGGCATTGGGTTCATTAACAATATAGGCAGTGAATTTGTTCACCTCGTCGGATTCAATGTCCGCACGCTTAAGTTGAAGGTCGGCTGCTTCTTCACTGATGCTTATGGCAAACGCGCTTCCGGCCTTAACAATCAGGGCGCCTGATCCCTCTTCGGTGATGCTCAACGGGTGTTTTGAGGTGTCGGGCACAAAAAGAGAGAAGGGTTTGCCGTATTTGCTCAGTTCAATGCTACACATACCTTCTGGCGGTGCAATTCGATCTTGCGATTTGTTTCCGCAGGAATTGAATAAAAACACCAAGCCAAACAAAACGAGCATTTTCTGAAACATAGAAATGGGTTGGTGTTGCGTATTACATATAAGTGTTCTCATGGCAGATAATAGTTTGTTGGCATAAATATAAAACAAAATTTGGTTGAGGTAGTTTGCACAGGAGTTGTTTAGGTGCAAATGAAAAACCCCGTTCCCATGTTGCAGGGAGCGGGGTTGTAAGCTTAAAGCTTGTAAACAAAAAGCCCCGCAGAGCGGGGCCTTTATTACTTCTTCTTTTTAGCAGCTTTTTTCTTAGCAG
>Ga0154020_10000386_pt1 | contig 53298 bp, 46 predicted proteins | sample Klosneuvirus_201_FD_109709 | JGI IMG/M metagenome (GOLD analysis project Ga0154020, IMG submission 109709) | Active sludge microbial communities from wastewater, Klosterneuburg, Austria - Klosneuvirus_20160825_MG | ecosystem: Engineered > WWTP > Aerobic digester > Activated sludge | place... | reverse complement strand
CAAGCGATCGATTGCCAATATTCAACGTGAAAATTTTGTGCAAACAAAAGATGCTTTTATTCAACACATTAAGAACAGGAAATTTGCTTATCAGATCTGACATCTTGTTTTGCGCTGGCTATACTTAAGAGGCTCTCGCTGAATCTATCATCCGTCTATAGAATTTTGCGTCAACCACCATGACTGGAAAGGATAAAGGCAGATCAGCTTTCGGAATCTCAATAAAGCCATTCTTTTCATAGAAACGATGTGCAGCCAAGAATTTTGCTGTCGTGCCCAGATAAATTTCTTTTATACCTTTCTCGGTACTCCACTGGCATAGGGTGTTTAATAATATTCGAGCAACACCATGCGTTACACCACGAAAATTGGACTTTACAAACATTTTTCGCAAGGCTCCTTGACCATTGCCTATGTCAAGCAACGAAATTGTGCCAACGACTTCTTGATTTGAGAGGGCAACCCAAAAGTTTCCGTTCCGTTGCTGATAACAGCCCGGAATATCCAGCAAATCTGCCTGCTTGTCTAAAGTGATAGGGATGCCGAATTCTTCCTGTTGAATTGGCAGAATAACGTCTATCACGCCATTATGGTATTGCTCTGTAAATGGGACTATTTCAATCATTAGCTCTCCTAATATCTTGTTTATATAATCAAATAGCCATTGGTTTCTAACACAACTTTCGCTTCTTTCATTAAATTGGATTTTACCAATATGTAATCAGTATAATAGGTTGAAATTGCGAATATGCTGATTGACGTCAACGTTGATGAAATTTTTGCAAGAATACCCGTGAGTGCAAAATCAAGCGGGCCCAAAACTTTGAAACAAGACCATCCTTCGCTTTTTTCACCATTGCTGATTTCAACCGATGCATCGCATACAATGGAAAGTTCTTCGTCGGTTCTGGCAATCCAACTAAGGGGTAGTTTAACAAATATTGGGGAACAGTAGCTTCTGGCTGAAGTTGATGGATGGTAAAAGTTTTTTCCAAAATTTTCAAAGTGACATTTGGCATATTCAAAATCGATCCGCCTAATTGGCATAAAAAAGGCCTCGCGGCTTCGCCCCTGCCTGACCACCGGGCATGCGGGTCTGTACCACGGCGATTCAGTTCGTTCAATCTTTATCATGTGACCAACTCAATCAGACCCTGTTGAGTAAAGTAAATCTTAGGTAAAGCCAAACTTAGTGCTGGACTCTGACTGAAGAGCCAAAGACTATTCGCTGATTTGCTGGTGTACCATGAAAGCCTTTGGTCAACGCCCAGGGCCCGCAGCCGCCGATAGCGGCGGCTTCTCCATTCCCTCACTTTTCTTGCCAGTTTGATTTTTACCTCGGTGGGTTTGCCGTAAGTGCTTGTTTTTAAAGTCCTTTCATTTTTTGTCCGGTAGTGAGAGTCCTAATAGTGATTTTTTTAGGTCAATAATAAATCCATTGATATCTTCTTCTTTGGTTTTAAAAGAGCACATTAATCTAATTTCATTAATTTCTTCATTCCACATGTAAAATCCATACAGTGGTTGTAATTGAACAATCGCTTGTTTAGGCATTTGTACAAATACTGCATTAGCTTGCACTGGTTTAGATATTGTAACGCCCTTAATTTCAATCAGTGCACGTGCTAAGAGCTGTGCCATATGATTGGCTGATTGTGCATTTTTTAACCATCTCTCTTCTTTAAGCAAGGCATTAAATTGTGCGCCTAAAAAACGCATTTTAGAAATTAATTGCATGGCTTGTTTTTTTAAGTAAAAACAATGTTGCGAAAAAGTTTTATTAAAAAATAGGATAGCTTCGCCAAACATCATTCCATTTTTAGTGCCACCAAAAGATAATACATCAATACCTGCGAAATTAGTCATGCTTGCAATATCTACATTTAAAGCTGCAACAGCATTGGCAATGCGAGCGCCATCCATATGTACAAACATGTCATGTTGATGTGCAAAATCGCAAATCTGTTTTATTTCTTCTAATGTATAAATTGTCCCTAGTTCAGTAGATTGTGTGATAGATACTACTCTTGGTTGTGCGTGGTGTTGGATACCTCTTGTTCGAATCGCTTTCTCAAGGACTTTAATGTTTATCTTTCCGTGATGAGAGTCTACAGGAATTACCTTGCAGCCCATAAATTTTTCTGGTGCTGCGCATTCATCGATATGAATATGTCCTACGTCTGAACATAAAATGGCATGGTAAGATTCTACAAAAGGTGCCAATGCAAGAATATTTGCAGCGGTTCCTGTGATGGCAAAATGAACATCTAAATCTTGTTTAAATAATGCTTTAAATTGAGCTATGGCCAAAGCCGTGTGCTCGTCGGCCCCATAGGCACGAGCGTCTTGCTGATTGGCCTCTATGATGGCCTGCATCACCACATTATCTACACCCGCGTGATTGTCGCTTCCAAAACTACACTTCATAAAACAAACTCCATACCGAGTGTTTTAGCAAAATATACAATAGAATACAGCTTTAATTTACAGGAATGTAATAAAACAGTTTGGGCAGATATTTTAGGGTATAGATCTACTGAACCGCGCTTGTATCACCTTGGGCATCACTCACTACAAACAGTTTAACGGTATCACCATTTTTGCGTTTATATTTTCCGGTCAAGCAAATTTGTGGCTTAACTAACACTTCGTAATACCAACCATCTTGGCTATCCATAGGAATTATTACATCGTCTGTTTCACCCTGTCTTTTCATTTTTATTTGGATATTTTTAGGATCGTTGTTAAGTGGAACCTTGTTGAAATCAAAACATTGACGATCTGCGATGTCCGCAAATTCTAATAATGTTTTTGAATAGCTTTCCTGGCAAATGGTATCTCCATAGTTTTTAAATTTTTTGGCAAAATCAAGGATGCGGTTATTGGCATAGGCAGTACAACAGGTACCATCATTGCATCTTGTATTGGTATCCGAAAAATTAGGCAAAGATGTGGTCTTTTGGTGGAATGGACAGTAATTAGGGCCATTAAATAAAAAACAGCTACATATATCTGTTGGTTGTTTTCTTTCGTCAATTCTGCAAGCAGAAGGAATTAATTCAAATTTTTGATTTTTAATGGCAGCAGAAATAGTGCCTACCGCCACCAAATTTTCTTGGCCTCTTCTTGCTTTTATTTGTTGAGCCAAAGTATCTACAGGGATTAAATCTTGCGCACGTTGGTAGCAAGATAGTCCTGATTCATAAGCTTTATTGGGATCGTCTTTAAAGTTTGTTCTTGTGGCGTAAGGATAAGAACAATCTGATTCGTCTGTCATGATAATCATCATCCATAAGGAATCATTTCTAAAAAAACCATCATTAGGGCCGCCCGAAGTTGTGAGTTCTTGGCTGGTGGCAAGAACGGCTGCTTGTAATGGTTGTTCATGAGAAGTGCCTTCTATACCAAGCAAACGAACAAAAGGTCTAAAAGCTTCTGCCATTGCTTCTGGTGAATTAAATTTGGATTTCTCTAAGAAAAAATAAGGACTGTTCTTGGGTGCTAAAAAACGGCCACATCGGCCATTGTGTAGTTTGTCACTTTCGTAACTTTTCCCGTCTATAAAAACAGGGCCCAAGGTGTCTGGATTTTGGCAAGGTTTGCTATAGTTGGGATCGGTTTGATTGTCTGTTGATGTGACTGCAATTCTAAAATCATTTGGGGTGGCGTAAAGCTGTTTAACAAAATAAATAATTTCTTTTTCTAGCGTTTGTTGTTCTTCGCCCATCGAACCGGAGTTATCGATCACAAATAAAATGTCTGTTTTTTGCGGAATATCAATGGTTTCTTCTTTGGTGATAGCTTCTACTTTTCCTTTATCTTGAAAAATAAACAAGTGACTTTGGCAGGCACTTAAAAAGATCATTACGCTCCATAAAAAAACCACTAAAAATTTTATTACATAGCGGCGCAGATTCATTTTTTATCCTCGAGAAAAAGTTTATAAAGCATCTGATACAAGAGGTGGTTATCAGTATTTAATCCAAATTTAAATAGGGCAGTATAAACCTTAATAATGAGTGTGCAGATTGGCGGTATTGATTTTTCTGCAAGCAGTTCTTGAGGTTGTGTGTGCGGTGTTTCTAATAACAACTCTTTTTCTATATGCACAATTTGCAAATCAATAGATTTTATGCTGGTTTCAAATTCTTGTTTAAGCTTGATTACATCGCCATCTTGCTTTTGTGCCAATACTTTAAAGCGCGTGATTAAGTCGTGAGCATAAGCATGCAGGCGCAAGCATTGCCCAACAGAAGATTGCAAATCTTGTGCTAGCGTTTCTACTGATTGGACATGTTCGCCAAGCATCTCTAAAATATTTTCAATTTCTGGTGCATCCTTAGTAAAAGCAACCAAAGAAGCTCGTTCATCTATTAACAACAAAATCAGTGCTTGCACGGTTATATTGAGAGGCAGTTGCTCAGTTAATTCTCTTACAATCAAGTGGTCAATAATTTGTAAAAGTCTGGCTAATTGTCCTTGTAAAATAATGCGTTGTCCACCGTTTTTTTGCTGCACAGATGTTTTACTTTGATGTCTATGCAGGGTTGGACTAGGTTGCATGCTGGTCTGTTTCTGATTTCTTATAGAAGAGCCTGTATTTGAATGAGAAGATTGTTGATTTTTTTTTAATGCGGGTTTTCTCTGTAATAATCTAAATTTATTTTTTGCTTCGTTGGTTGTTATTTCTTGTTTTTGTAGCGCAGATGATAATCTAGAGGCTTCTTCTATGCACACGTCTAGTTCGGCCAAAGCAGAAGCTCGTTGATGCTTGAGTTGTTCTATTGCATCTTCTAATTCTTCTTGAATGTTTTTGCTTTTTTGCATACGCCCTTTATCCTTGTTAATCTGCAACACATCCCCACAAACTAAAACCATTAATGTTACGTTCTATTTTTACAGGTATAAGCATGCCAGGCTTAATAGGTGAATGCCCAGCAAAATTAACCACGGTGTTATGTCTAATTCTTCCGGTTAAGTGATTGGGCTGTAAGCGTGATGGACCTTCCACAAGCACCTCCATTGTTCGCCCAACAAATCGATCGGCGCGCGCAAGTGCCGTTTGTCTCACTAAATCAATTAGTTTTTGTAAACGGATACGTTTTTCTTTTTCTGTGACCGTGTCTTTAAATAAAAGTTGAGCTTTGGTATCTGGGCGCACAGAATAGCTATAACAAAAAGCAGCATCAAAACCAGCCAATTTAACAAGATCTAGCGTCTGTTCAAAATCTTCCTCTGTTTCTCCAGGGAACCCTACAATTAAATCCGAAGTAATCGCTAAGTCAGGAATCTTATCTCGCACCATATTTATTTTTTCTAAATAACGTGCGCGTGTATACCCGCGATACATTTTTTTTAACACCGCATCAGAACCTGATTGAACGGGCAAATGCAAATGTTCGCAAAGAGTGGGCGATGTTGCCATAACATTGGCCATTTTTTCATTAAAATCATTAGGATGGCCAGTGGTAAATCTTAACCTGTTAAGTCCTTTCACTTGTGAGGCTTCATGTAATAAAACATCAAAACGACGATCTTTAGGATCTCGATAAGCGTCAATATTTTGCCCCAGTAAAGTAATATCGCGTATTCCAGAACTCACTAAGTTACTTATTTCTTGTGTGATTTCCTCTAGTGGTCTACTTACTTCTCGGCCACGGACTTGTGGAACAATACAATAACTACAATTTTTATCACAACCTTTTTGAACTGTTACAAATCCAGATATGCGATTGTTTTTTGTTGTAGGTACAGAAGATAAAAACTGAAATCCAGGAGATTCATCTAATTCGGCACGCACCAATCGTTCGTTTAGATAAGTACGTTCAATTAAATCTCCAATTTGATAAATGTTATCGGGACCCAATACTAAATCCACATTGTTAAATCGCTTTAGAATCTGATCGCCTTCTAGCTGTGCAACACAGCCAGTAACGACTATTTTGGTGTTTTTTTGAGCTTTGATGTCTTTAAGTGTGCCTATTTGTGAATAGGCCTTTTGTACGGCAAGCTCACGAACACTGCAGGTATTAATAACAACCACATCTGCTTGTTCAATATGTGTAGTGTGTTCATAACCACGCGCATTGAGTAGTTCTAATATTTTACTGCTGTCATGAGCATTCATTTGGCAGCCATACGTTTCTACATAAACTTGACGACTCATACTGCTTACTCGCTTTTTTCTTCATTAAATCTGACATTAAAATTAAATCTTAACGTGCAATCTCAACGGCTCGTGATTCTCTTACTACTGTGACTTTAACTGTGGCCGCATAAGTCATTTCTGTTTCGATACGTTTAGTAATATCTCGACAAAGAACCACAGTTTCATCGTCACTTAATTTATCTTGGGCGACTATCAGCCGTATTTCACGTCCGCTTTGAATTGCAAATGCTTGCTCTACACCATGAAACGATTTACCAATCTCTTCTAGTTGATAAAGTCGCTTAATATAGGTTTCCATTTGTTCTTTTCGAGCACCAGGTCTAAAATTAGAAAGCTTATTTGCGGCGTCGACAATAATACTTAAAATGGTATCTTGAGGCTCTTCGCCTTCGTGGGTTCTAATTGCTTTAATAATGCTTGCATGTTCACCATAACGTTTGCAAATTTCTGCGCCTACATGGGCATGTGAGCCTTCTATGTCATGTTCAACTGCTTTGCCTATGTCGTGTAACAAGCCTGCACGACGCGCTTGTTTGACAGGATATCCAATTTCTCCAGCAATAAGACCGGCAATAATACCCACCTCAATGGCATGTTGAAGTTGATTATGTGTGCCTGCGTGTCTATATTTAAGCTTACCAAGTAATTTGATAATATCTTGATGAATACCGTGCAGACCTAAATCAAAAGCCGCTTGTTCACCTGCTTGTTTGGCTAAGTTATCGATTTCACGCTTGCATTTTTCAACCACTTCTTCGATGCGAGCAGGGTGAATTCTGCCATCAGAAATAAGTCGCTCCAATGTCATTTTTGCAATTTCTCTGCGAATTGGGTTAAACGCCGAAATAACGACTGCTTCTGGTGTGTCGTCGATAATCAAATCAATACCGCAGGCATTTTCTAATGCACGAATATTTCGTCCTTCTCTTCCAATGATACGGCCTTTCATATCATCTGATGGTAAATCAACAACAGAAACTGTAGATTCCGAAACAAATTCTCCCGCATATCTTTGAATTGCCTGAGCTATAATTTTGCGAGATTTTTCTTGCGCTTCTGCATCTGCTTCTTGCTCTATCTTTTTTATTTGCACAGCAGCCTGTCTGCGTGCTTCTCCTTCTAATTGCTCCATGAGCCTTCGTTTTGCTTCTTCGGCAGACATGGCTGCAATTTCTTGAAGTTTGCTTTCGGTTTCCTGGCCTAATTTTTCGAGTCGTTTTTCTTGCTTAAGAATATCTTGCTCTTTTTGTTGCAGTACTTTTTCTCGTTGTTCATAATCGCGTTCACGAGCAATCGTTTGCTCTATGCGTTTATCTAGTTGTTCTTCTTTTATCCCTAGTTTTTTTTCTTGGCTAATTAAATTGCCTCGACGCTCATCCGCTTCTTTTTCTGCCTGTGTTTTGGCCTTAAGAAGCATATCTTTGGCGTCAATGTCTGCTGCTCGCAGGAGCGCATGGGCTTTTTGTTCTGCTTCTTGTTGTTTTATTTCGATCTCTTTTTTAAGAGATTCAAAGTCCGTTTGATCTTTTTTGAAAAATAAAAAATAACCTACAAGCACGCCTGTGCCCACGCCAAGTAATATAATTATCAGATAAATAACGAAACTCATAAAAGAGCTCCTTGTATAAAAATATAATGCTTTAAATGAAATGTGTGCGAGTCGTGTTATTAAAACTAACAAACAAAGATAAATTGTTTGGAATAAAGAGCTTGTCTAAATTAAATTTGTTTTTTGTAACAACAACTCACATTCACGCCAAAACTTTTAACTTCTTTCCTCTATCCTTTTTTTAGAAAAATCAACTTTATGGAAAAGGATAGGGGTTGATTGTAGTTGCATATTCAAACTTATTATTTTCAATTTTAATAATATATGCAGGTTTGGTCGCATTTCTGTCTTTATTTAAAGAGATTCTACCACTCAATCCTCTCACATTTTTGGTGTTTGCCAGAGCTTCTTTGATGGCCAGTGCGGTTGGTTCATGTGCGCGTTCAATCGCGTCTGCCAATACAAATGCAGTATCATAAGCAATGGTAGCAATTCCATCTGGAATGTCTTGGTTGTATTTTTTTTTATAATTAATAACAAACTGACGCACATCTGGCGTATCAATAGCTGTGGTAGAATGACTAGTAAAATAACTTTGGTTAGCAGCTTTACCCGCAACATCAATAAGTTTTTGGCTTTCCCAACCATCACCACCAAGCATCACCGAAGAAATACCTAGCTCACGTGCTTGTTTTAAAATCAGGCCTGTTTCTGTATAGTATCCAGGAATAAATAAAATATCTGGATTTTTAGCTTTAATTTGTGTCAATTGAGCCTTAAAGTGAACGTCTCCTGACTGGTAGGATTCATCTTTAATAATTTCACCGCCAAGTTTTTGAAACGAATTTTTAAATTCATCTGCTAAGCCATTGGCATAATCGCTGCTTACATCTCTTAGTATAGCCGCCTTAAACATTCTTAGATTATCTGCAGCAAAAATAGCCATCACAGTGCCTTGAAAAGAATCAATAAAGCATGCTCTAAAGATAAAGTCACCCAAAGTAGTGAGTTTAGCATTGGTTGCTGTTGGGGAAATCATTGGAATTTTGTTCTTTTGTGCAATAGGTGCCATGGCTAAAGATCGAGAAGATGCCACTTCACCAATTACGGCAATGACTTTGTCTTTTTGTATTAAACGTGTGATGGCAAGTGTTGCTTCTTCTGTTTTGCCTTGGTCGTCGTAAATTTTAAGTTCAATTTTTTTATTTTTAAGGACCCCTGACTGATTGATATGTTCAATGGCAAGTTCCAACCCTTTTTTTACAGATTGACCAAAAGAAGCCTCGTTCCCAGTCAGTGGCAATACAGCACCAATCAAAAGGTTAGAACTCACTTTCTCGCTCTGGGCATGTATGGGTAGGGGTACGATTAGCCACAGGATCAAAAGAGATAAGATAAATGAGTTCAAGCAAGTGCCTAAACAAAAATTGAACCGTTTACTCATGAAAAATCCTATTGTTAAAATTCATTCGGTTTTAATATCCAGGGAAAACACAAATAGTCATATCATTTGTAACTCAAACTGTATGAGTTTTATTTAACCTAACGAAAATAACTACCTTCCGAACCTGTTTTTCTAGCAAGTAATGTTTTTTTGGTAAATACTAACTCTTAAAACTTTAGTTGTGATTTTGACTAAGCAAAGAAATTTCTTCTTCGTGAATGCCCAATAAATATAAAATAGAAGCCATATGATGGCGATTGATTGCAATTTCAGCTTGCTGCTGAACGGCACTTTTGGCACAAAAAGCAATTCCCAATCCAGCGCAAGATAACATATCTAGGTCGTTGGCCCCATCTCCAATGGCAATTACTTGGTCAAGTGAAATATCATGTGCCTGCGCCAATTGTTGTAGTATTTCTGCTTTTTTATGACGATTGATAACATCTCCCACAATGCGACCAGTCAAACGTCCATCTATAATTTCTAGTGTATTGGCAAAAGCCGTATCTAATCCCAGTTTTTTTTGAATGCACTCTGTAAACAAAGTAAATCCACCAGATACTACAGCTAGTTTATATCCCAATTTTTTAAGTACTTGTATTAATTCAAAGGCACCATGTTGTAATTTTAGTTTGGGCGTAACGGCCTGCACAAGCGTGTGTGCATCTATGTTTTTGAACAAAGATAATCGCAACTGGAGCGCTTTGTCGAAATCAATTTCACCATTCATTGCACGGTCTGTAATCGCCGATACCTGTTCATAAAACCCACAGACACGCGCCATTTCATCAATCACTTCTTGTTGTATCAATGTAGAATCCATATCGAATACAACTAAACGTTTCATGCGGCGATAGATATTTTCTTTTTGTATTGCAATGTCGCAATTAAGATTTTTTCTTAAAGTAAAAATACGGTGTTTGAGTTCCAAAATAGAAACAGGGTGGTTAGATAGAGAAAAAATAATTTCGATCACATCTATTGTTTTTTGTGATAACTTGTGGATGCAGGTGATGTTAGCTTCTAAGTCTGACAGCACGCGTGTTAATTTTGCTAATGCAGTTGCATCTATTCTGTCTGCTATCATGGTAATAGCATATAAATGCCTATTAATGTTCAAAGATAATTCATCACGAGAAATTAAATCCTCTGTCAAACAGCGCTCAATATGACAAGAAAGTACTAACCTTTGAGTTAGCAAATTAAGTGTTTTAGTGACTTCTTTTTCAAAATCAGAGATGTGGTCTTGCGATATCTGAATTAAAAAAGAAAGCGATAAGGCTCTATGGGTAGTAGATTGTTCTATGTCTACCAATTTGATCCAGGAATACTGACCCAATACATCAGCAACCTGTGTTGTGATACCGGGTTTATCTCGTCCTTGAATGGCGATAATATAATGAACCGAAGCGCTCAATGATAATGTGTGCATATGAGAATTGACAAACGAGCATTTACTTAAATTTTTTAAGAGTCAAGACTTTGTTTCTTTTTATAGAATTACGCTTTTTTATCTGTTTTTTTTGAGTTTGTTTTTGATGAGAGATATTGTGGTGTTCAAAGGGTTCATTGCACCAAGGTGTCATTTCTCTTTGCAAGTGCACTTCCTGTACCGTGGAAAAATGATCTGGGTCTATCGTTTTATCAGGTACAACGACGGTATCATTAACAACGGGATTTGTGTGAGGTGTTGAAATATCTTGAAGCAAAGATTCAATTTTATGACCGTATTCTAAAGATGTATCTTGGCAAAATTGTAACAAGGGCACATAACGAAGTTGTAGCCTATGTCCGAGCTCTCTCCTTAAATAAGGAATTGCTCGTTTGAGTGCGTTCATTGTGGATTCTTTGTCTTGCGCATAAATAGATACATAAACTCTTGCATTTTTAAGATCGTCTGTTGCCTGTACATGAGTAATAGTCACAAATCCAATATTCGGGTCACGCAATCCCAAAGTAAGCAACTCAGATAAGGTCATGCGAATCTGTTCGGCAATTCTTTGTGCACGTTTAAACTGAAGTGTCACTGAAATAATTCCTTAAAACTATCTTTTTATAGCGTCAGTCATTAGGTATGTGCCGAAGCACCTTGATTTGTGGGTCTTGCGTTATTTGTTGTAGAACGACCAGAAGACGGCGTTTCTTTGCTAGATTCAAGCGTTCTTGTAAATTCTTGAATTTCATAAGCTTCGATTGCATCTCCTACTTTAATATCATTGTAGCCATCAACAACCAACCCGCATTCAAACCCTTGGCTTACTTCTCTTACGTCATCTTTAAATCGTTTTAAACTAGAGAGCTTGCCTTCGTAAATTTGTATACTATCACGCAATAAGCGTATTTTTGATGCACGGGTAATTTTCCCTTCCGTGACAAAACAACCTGCAATCGTACCCACTTTTGGTGCATGATAGGTTTGTCTTATTTCAGCACGACCCAAAACTTTTTCTTGAGTTGTAGGAGATAATAATCCGCCCATCGCCTTCTTGATATCATCAATCAGGTTATAAATAATACTATAGGTTTTAATTTCAACCCCTTCATTTGTTGCCAGTGTTTTGGCTTTGGAGTCTGGTCGCACATTAAATGTAATCACCATCGCATGAGAAGCCGAAGCCAACATAATATCGCTCTCACTCACGCCGCCCACACCACTATGGATAACACTCAAAGTGACTTCGGAGGTAGACAGCTTATTTAATGACTCGCGAATCGCTTCTACAGAGCCTTGCACATCTGCCTTGACAATGACTTTAAACTGTTTACTTTCTTCGTCACTGCTTCCTTTCATTTTGGCATACAAGTCTTCAAGAGATAATTTTTGCGAACGTTTAGCGTTCATTTCTTTATCTCTTGCTAAAAGTTGTCTGTGTTCAGAAATTTCTTTGGCTTTATCTAGAGAGTCAACCACATAAAATTGCTCACCTGCATTGGGTACACCATCCAAACCAATCAATTCCAAAGCCATAGAGGGCGGGGCTTCTTTAATTTGTTTGCCCTTAGAATCAAACATGGCACGCACCTTACCCAATTTATCGCCAATGACAATTGGGTCACCAACCTTTAGAGTTCCTTCTTGAACAATCAATGTAATGCGTGCGCCCACGCCTTTATCCAGCTTGGCTTCAACAACCGTGCCTCTTGCTAATTTATCTGGATTTGCTTTTAAATCTAACATTTCGGCCTGTAGCAAAACAGATTCCAAGAGTTCTTTGACACCAGTTTTCTTAATAGCGCTTGTTTTAACAAAAATAGTGTCGCCACCCCATTCTTCGGGGACTAACTGGAATTCAGTTAATGTTTGTTGAATTTGTTCAAAACGCGCACCTGGTTTATCTATTTTGTTGACTGCCACAACGATTGGAACCTTGGCTGCTTGTGCATGTCTAATTGCTTCAATTGTCTGTGGCATTGGCCCGTCATCTGCTGCAACCACTAAAATAACAATATCTGTTACTTGCGCGCCGCGGGCTCTCATCGCTGTAAAAGCTTCGTGTCCTGGTGTGTCTAAAAATGTAATGCTTCCCTTGGGTGTCTCAACAACGTAAGCACCAATATGCTGTGTAATCCCACCAGCTTCACCTGATGCCACATTGGCATTGCGAATGGCGTCTAGTAACGACGTTTTACCATGATCAACATGACCCATCACTGTAACCACAGGTGGGCGTGGTTTTTTATTGGTGTCTGTATTCACAATATCTCCTTCTTTTAGGAGTTTTTGTTCGTCAAAAGCCTGAGATTCTACTGTATACTCAAACGCTTGAGCGACCAATGTAACGGTGTCAAAGTCGATAGACTGGTTAATCGAAGCCATCACGCCAAGAGCGAATAATTTTTGAATAACTTCGGAAGCTTTAACGCTCATTGCTTTAGCTAAATCGCCCACAGAAATTTTTTCTTTCATGTGGACAACACGTTTAGATGCTTTCATTGGGGCAAACTGAAAAGCACCAGCAACACGCTTGCTTGCTTTTTTCTTTTTAAGTCGGGTAGGCAATATTGTTCTTTGTTCGTGAATTGCAAGCAAAGAACGTTTGTCTAGTTTTTCTCTTCTATTTTCAGCGCCTGGTACCGCCCCTGGCGCAGCACTTTTAGCCGACTTCTTTTTATCTAAGCTGCTGTCTGATGCATCTTTGCCTTTATCTGTAGCTCTAATATCTCTCACTTGAGGAAAACGAGCATTGGCATTATTAGTGCCCAGGTGAGGTGGCACTGTTTGTTGTTGGTAAGGTTGTGGCCTATACCCACCACCTGAACCATAGGCTGGGCGTTGTTGACCGGCTGGCCCCTGATAAGTACGCGGTCCTGTTCCAGTATTGGGTTGATATGGACCTGTTCTTGGTTGATAGCCACCCGCATTATTGCCTGCTCCGGGTCTATAATTCTGGTTTCCGGAATTACCCTGATAAGGTTGTCTTCGTTGAGGAATGCGGCTAATTAGTTTGTCTTTGTCTATCATGCGCACAACACGTGCACCTACGGTTGGTTTTGCTGCATTCCCAGTGACAGTTACTGCTGCTTGCTGTTCTTTATTTGCAGGCGCATGAGAAACCGATCCAGAATTGGCCTTGCCTAATTCTGGGTGTGTCTGTGAGGCTGTGTTGTTTTTCTGCGCGGCGACATGAGCGCCAGGTAGTTCGGTTTGTTTGGCTAAAACACTTGTTCCTGTCTGCATGATGACTGCTTCTTTGTTTGTTAGATCCTTGCCTGCAGGTACTGGTGTTTGACTGATAGCATCCACTTTTGTTGCGGCCAATGATTCATTTGTTTGGGCAGAATCAGATGACGTGTTTGAAAAACTTTCGGCATGTACCTCTTGTAGATTGCTATCGGGTTCATTGATTTCTAATCTTGGTGAGTGAGCATCTTCTTTTTGGCTTGGTATTGCTGTGGTGTGAGAGATTACAAAAGATTGATTTGCCTGGTCCTGTGCAACATCTAAAGTATTTAATTCCAAAAACGCACTTTTATCGTTGACCTCTGGTTCCACAGAAAATTCAATATTTTTATGACCAAAGTCAACAGGTGCTTCTTGGTTTGAACAAGGCACATGTTCTTCTTGAACATCTGCACTTGTATGAGATTGATAAGCCGAATCGTGGGTATCTGTTGATTTCGCTGTGCTATTAAAATCTAAAGAAGCAACATCGCATTCTTGATTGTTCTGTTGCAGTTCATCGATAGCCTTTAACTCGGAATGAGTAATTGGAATATCTGCCTTTTTTCTAACAATCATACCCGGCGCACGTTTTTGTTCAGGCTTTTTAGGGGCTTGAGACACGGCAAGTGCTTTTTTAACATCTTCCTCGTCTACAGCAGATGAGTGACTTTTGACTTCAATGCCTGCATCTTGTAGTTTTTTTAGAAGGTCTTTGTTGTCTATGCCGAGTTCTTTAGCAACTTCGTAAACGCGTCGTTTGCCCATGTATTTTATTCCTTTAGCCTCACACATGCATGATGGGGGTAATTAAAAAATTTGCCATCATGCACGAATTCGATAATTTGCTCAACTTCTTTTTGATTTTTTGATGATTTTACTCTGTTTTTTCTGTTTGAGTTGTTATTTCAGCTGGTGTTTCTGTTAGATTATCAGTGAAATCTTTGCCCGGCTTGTTTGGTTTTTTAAATAAGTGTTGGTCTTCTTCTGACAAAATGATTTGCTTATCTTCTGAGACTGTGATGCCCAAAGAAGAAGCTTCTTCTTTGATTTCTTTTTCTTCACGCAAACGCACAATAGCCGCATGTTTAAACTGCTTCATTTTTCGTTCGCCTAAATCTGTTTTTTCACCCATAGCAACTAAATCTTCAATCGTCGCAATTTGTTCTACAGTGGTTAATCCTGCCTGCTTAAACTGCTCATAAATGCCCTCTGTCATGCTTCGCATCGTCATAACACGCTGTAATTCAGATAAAGATAACATTCTTTCTATCATCTTATATATTTTGATTTTCTTTTCTGCCAGAGCACTTTCTTGTTTAAGTTGTGTTTCAATTTCAGCTTCTTTTTGGGCAACTACTTTAGAAGATGCTGCCATTTTGTCGATTAATTCTTTAGTTATTCCTGGAATTTCTAATAAAAATTGCTCTTCTGTTTCACATAAGGCCTGTGCCGAACGAATACCATAATTATAGAGTGTTTGAATGATAAATTCGTTACATCCTTCAACTTGAGAGAGAGACTTCCATGCACTGTCTTTAAGTTCTTTAATTTTAGATTCTGAATGGATATCTAATTTCCAACCAGTTAACTGGGAAGCTAAACGGACATTTTGACCACGCTTTCCAATGGCCAATGATAATTGATCATCAGGGACTACAATTTCCATACAGCGATTGCTTTCGTCCACTAATACACGACTTACCTCAGCTGGCGCCAAGGCATGACATACGAAACGAGCGGCGTCCTCTTCAAATGGTACAATATCAATTTTTTCGCCTCTTAATTCTTGAACAATTGCTTGCACTCGTGATCCTTTCATACCAACACAGGCACCTACAGGATCTACATCTCTATCTTTAGACCATACGGCAATTTTGGCACGACTCCCTGGTTCGCGTGCAGCAGATTCAATCTTGACTACACCCTCTGTAATTTCTGGAACTTCTAATTCAAATAGTTTAATAAGTAGACCAGGAGATGTACGAGACAAAATAATTTGTGGACCTCTGGTGTGTCGCTGGACATCGATAACATAGGCCTGAACACGATCATTGGCGCGATAAACTTCTTTAGGGGACTGCTCTTTTTGAGGCAAAATTGCTTCGACTCGGCCAAGGTCTACAATAATGTCTCCACGTTCATGTCTTCTAACAATGCCGTTAATCAATTCACCTTTTCTGTCTTTGTATTCTTCGTATGTTGTGTCGCGCTCTACATCGCGCACACGGTGGAGAATAACTTGTTTAGCCGCTTGTGCGGCAATTCGCCCAAAAGAACGACGATAAGTTTTTAATTTTAAGATATCACCATAAAGTTCATCTTGTTCTTTGGCTTGTTCATTATCTTCTTCGCGATAATAAACCTGAAATACAAGTTCGTCTCCGTTTTCTGCCTCAATGCCACGATTTCTTGCATCTTCGAGGGACATTTCATTAATGGGATCTTCTACTTGACTTGCAATTCTAATTGTTTGTGTGACTTCTATGACCGCTTTTTCTTCATTAAAATGTGCTTCTAATCTACGATTCATGCCAAACGTTTTTTTGGCTGCGGTTAAAATTGCCTCTTCCAAAGCAGCAATCAACACTTCCTTAGGCACATTTTTATCTTTTCCAACCTGTTCAATAACCGTATTTAGAGAGACTTCCATGATTTTCTCCTCGTATGATGTCACACATTCAATGTTGCTATTTATGATTCTTTGCTTTGATGCTGCAAAAGTTGTGTTTGTTTATCACTTATTAAGTGGGCTGAATAAATTTGTTCTAGGCGTATCATTTGTATTTCGTTTTTTAAATTCATAACTTCTAGCGTATGTTCATCTTTGATAGCTTGAATCTTGGCTTTTAATTTTTGTGGCTTACTGTTTTGCATTTGAAGTAGCTTAAATTGTACCAAATCGCCTATGTGTCGACCAAAATGGGTCATAGTCGAAAGCGGACGATTGGGTCCGGGAGAGCTGACTTCTAAACGATATTTCTGCGCAATAGGGTCTTCCACATCCAAAATACGCGAGAACAGACGCGAACATTCCACACATTGATCCAATGTAATGCCTTGCGGGTGATCTAAAAATATACGGATGCTAGAAGCTTGCCCTAAATTGACTTCTATATCAATCAATTCAATGCTTTGAGAAGCAGCAATGGGTGCAAACAAATCCCATAGTTTTTTCTTAATTTCTAAATTTTTAATCATAGTTGTACTTTAAAAATTAAAACTATTCGTCGTTGCCGCACACAAACCAAGCACGGATCCTTGCTTATCAAAAATAACAACGGAGTCATAAGGCAAGAAAACAATGCTGACTTTACCTGATGAGGCGGGGCAAACGAATAAGCGCAGATGTCTATATCGATTTTAGTGACCTATCGTCAAGCAGAGATTACGGTTTTTATTGATTTGTGATGACAAAAATACGTGTTTCTTGCTTGAAAGTATAAATATTAAGTCCTTGCCAAGTATTATTTGAATAAGAAGAAAGATTGGCAATATGCATGGCTTTAAGCGCAGGGAAATGAATTAAGCGTGTCATTTTAATGTGCGTATTGCCTTTGAATGTTTTTTTATAAAACTCAATAACATCTTCGTAAGAAGCCGTTGTTGCATAACGATTGTTTTCTATTTTTCGTACCCCAGCAATCATTGGCGCACCGTTTGATTGGTTGCCTGCCAAAAGTTCCTCTTCTGCAGCAAAAACATTACCATGCAAAGGCAACAAACACCCCAAAAGAAACCAATAAAAAATTAATAAATAGGTTACACGAGAATAAATTAAGTGCATAGGAACTATCTTTTTTGTGGGTGTTCGTTATCCCAGGTTTTGAGTGATTCTTCTGTTATTTCAACAGTTAGATCGCCCAAAATTTTAGCTTGGCAAGCCAGGCGAGATTTTGGAGTAACTGCAAATGCCATATCTAATCTATCTGATTCATCTTCGTCCATTTCACTTAAATGTTCAGCACCAGTGGTAATTTTTACGTGACAAGTAGAACAAGCGCAAACACCACCGCAGGCTGAACCCACATGTGATTTAGCTTTTTCTGAGGCTTCTAATATGGTAGTGCCCGAACTCACTTCAACAGTGACAGAGGTCATACTTTTTCGATTTGGCAAGAAAGTGACTTTAGGCATTATCAAAATCCTTCTTCAAAAAAGAGAGCGGTTGTAGCCTAATTTTTATGATTTGTTAAGTAGATTTTCTAAACTTCAATAAACGGACAAAAAAGCGACCGACAATAGCCAATGCCACTAGATATTCAAAATACCCAAGATGGGTGTTGTTGCAGTGGCCACACCCATGAGTGTTGCATCTCCCAGGTGTTGCATTGCCAGAGTTTGGCCAACAAAACCCAGTGTTACTATTATTGTCTTGTTTTTTACATGTAAATCCATTTGGACAACCCATATTAGTAGAAACGGTGCAGCCAGCACTACATAATTTTTGGTTTTCTAAACTTTTGCAAAATCCGCTCTCGCATTGGATGTTTTCGGTACAAGTGCTGCCTAAATCTTCCATACATGCAGGTGGTTTAATAGGATCGCATACACCAGACACACACTTTTGATCAGAAGCACAAGTGTTTCCGTACTCTCCATCACATCGAATATAGCACTTCGAATTCGTTGCAGAATCAGTTCCTTCTGGGTGTCCACATAATTTTTTACGATCTTTCCCACAAAACGAAACATTGGGCGGAGCACAGTTTTCGCCTTCTTGCATGTCTGCTTTTCCGCATACTGCAATTTTAGTTTTAGGATCAACAAAGCAAGTATCTCCAGGCGATCGACACGCATTAGATTGAGCGGATGGGTCGCAAGATTCAAGACATGCCTTACCTGTTATCATGGGGTAGCAGGTAAGGCCTGCTTCGCAACGGTTTTGGTCGTCACAAGCTTCATTTAGTTTGCGGTAGGTACCTGATTCATTCATGCAGGATTCATCTTTTGGATAACAAACATAATGTGTGATTACCCCGTCTTTTATAGCTTTGCAAACACCGTTGTTCTTGGTGCATGCTTCGGAACTTGGACCAGCACATAAACCTGAACAAAACCCTGTTGTAGCAGACTCACTATTTGAAACGGCCAAACAAACACCACTCAAACAATCTGTTTCGTCTTCGCATTTTTTACAAAGGTCTGTCATTTTGTCCGCAGGAGTAGGTTCGTCTTGATTAGCAAGACATTGATTTTGCTCTGGATCCGAGAGAGAATTATCGATGATGCAATACTTACCTGGGCCGCAGCTTTCACCAAAAGGACAATCGCTATTAACCTTGCATGTAAAATTACAAAAACCAAGCGTTTGTTCTATTTTATCTTCTTTGGGCCAATAAAATGGGCGTTTAGATACGCAATCCATAGTGCCAGTCCCATTATTTATTTTTCGGCAATCTGCCTGTGTTCTGCAGGCTTCAAAACGTTGTGCGCATCCTGCTTGGATTTGGGTCGCATTTGCGTCTGAATCCACACGTGTTTGCGTGCAAGCACCAGCACTATCTAAAATCATTTCGGCTTTGTCTGATTGGCGTTTATATTTGGTTTCATCACTACAATAACCAGAAGGATACCCAGAGTTATTGCAAGACGAATTAATGCCACACATGCTTTCGCGATCACCTTGCTTAATCTCTGTTTTGACGGTTGTTGTATCCGCAGTTCCATACATAATTGAATCACTACATGCGGAGTGTTGAATGCCTAAAAAATGGCCTAATTCGTGAACAGCAACACTTGGGAAATCATAACAATTAGGAAAGCTATTTCCGTTAGTTCCCGTTTTTGTGTCGTTTTTATTACATCCTAGGTTTTCTGAATCAATGCGCCAAACATAATCCATGGCGTTAAATACAGTACGTGCGCGGATAATGCGGCGGTTACCATTATATGTGATTGGCGTAACCGCCAATACGCCATAATTAAGGTCTACTCCGGAACAATTGGTTTTACCTTTGCAATCTTCTTTAGATTCATAAGCAACCCAAATTTTATTTCTGATATCTTTGATTACGTTTTCCTTGATATTTCCATTATCATCTACGTCAGTATCGGCGATAATTGGTCTTTGATAAATGCCGTCTTGGGAATCTACACGAATTGTATGAATGCTGGGTTTATTACTGCCACAACAATCTTGTTCCCATTGCCCAAATGAACGTTCGATATAATTTTTAAACTTATCAGGTTCAATAAATTGAGTTTTGGCTAAGTTGGTAGGCATTTTGGCGTTCATTAGATTATTGGGTGGAATTTCATAATAAATATAATTGGCAGGTTCCCATCTAAAATTAACCCTTAGGCTTGGTAAAAATGGAACTACGGTGTCTCCGTTGTAACAACGACAATCTCCCCATGAATTGCCTGTTCCAGAGAGTTCTTCGGTGTCTTTATTGCCTTTAGTGCATTTTTCTGTTGAACCAGTAGGGCATCTGCAATTTCTTACTTTTTGGATATTGGGATCTCTGTCTGCATGGGCCTGTGGAACACAAATAAATAGTCCCAACAATAATAAAAATAATCGAATAGAACAATGAATCATAAAAAAACCTTTATGTCCTCAATAATTAACAGCAATTAACGTTGTTGAATATCTGATTGGGCGTAGCTTCGAAGTTGATTCATTAACACAGATAAATGCGTAAATGGTGGAACAATAATAGATGAATCTTGCTCGTCACGAGTAATGCTTGTTTTGATGAAAACAAGCGTATCCGTTGCGCGGTGTGCAAAATAACGCTTAGTGTGGATATCGTATTGAATATCAAAATGCCCAAGTGCCATGGAATGTACCATATAAGCACTTGTGTCACGGTTTTTTTTAAGAAAAAGAATATGATCGTCATCCACTTTGGGGTGTGGCGATCCTGCTACATCTTCAAAGAGATGTGTGTTGGGATCTTCGCCACCCAAAGAGCGCACAATAACGTAACTTCCTGCCGGTTTATGGCCTTTAATTGATTCCGTTATTTCTAATTCATATTCTGTGTATAAGAAATCATTTATCCATAAGGTTTGTTGTCTTAACACACGTCCTAAAACAACAAGATCAGATTCTTGGAATAATTCGCGATCGGTTTTATAGGCAATCATTGTTGCATATGCAGAAGGTGTCCATAGATGAATTGTATAGAGCAAAGCACAAGAACACATAAAGCATTTAAAAATGTTGAGTTTCATTATTTTTAACCTTTTAAAAGAAAACATGGTTGCAATACTTATTTTGTAGAAGATGTGCAAATCAAATAGTCAATTTATTGAGCATAATTTTCCATAAAAGCAAATAATTGCTGTACTTTGTCCCAAACCTCACAAGCTTGAATAAAATTCATCGATTTATCTGAATAATGAATAGATATGGTCTGATTGCGATGAATTCGCCAAGGCTGTTCTATTAAATAGGCGGTGTCTTTTACCGCCACCGGTAAGATTGGAATTTTGGCTGCAATTGCAGCGTCAATAAGCGCAGTTTTAATATTTGTTTGTGGACGCCCTGTTTTAGAACGCGTACCTTCTGGGAATAGGACAACGCTTAACCCTGATTGCAGATAAGACACGGCTTGCGTAATGACTGTTTTACGTGCATTGGGGTCTTTTCTGTCTAGCAAAATATCTCCAAAATGACGCATATGCCAACCAAAAATGGGAATATTGCCAACGCTTGTTTTAGAGATAAACAAAGGTTTACAATCGGCAGGTAAAGTGCACAGAAGCATGTTAATATCCGCAAAACCCAAATGATTAGCCACGATTAATGTGCCTGATTGAATAGGTGGTGCAGGGTGATAAATTTGGATGTTAAATTTAAACGCACGCGCAATCGCTTGATTCCAGGTTTTGCGGTATTCAAAAAATGCGCTGCTGTATGGTTTAATGCGATGTTTTAAACACCACAAACGAAACGCACCAAAGAAAATAGAGCATACGCCAAAAAATCTAAACACGGATTTTTTTTGTCAGTATCAATTAAAAATGTAAATGCACTTAAAGTGATTTTTTCTTGATTTTTATCAAAGATAGATTTTGAGTCTGTATTTATGGATACATTAGATTCAACTCACGATCGCCGTCAAAACGTTAGATTTTCTCCAGAACCTTTAGCCACAGCCATGATTGCTTCTGGTTCTGATATTCAAAATTTTAAAGTGCAAGCGCATGCTCTAATTGTAGATGAATCTTTTGGTGGTGCTGGTCTTGTGATGTTGTTGCAAGAATCGTTGATACTGCAAACGGGCGATCTCATCGTGGTCAAAGTAGGTGCCTTGCATCCTATGCGTGCAGAAGTGCGATGGGTATTAGCGATTGATACGCAAGTGATTAAATTGGGTGTAATGTATTTGGATTCATACATGGATAATTTATTAAATGTTTAAGATTTTTTTTAAAATATAAAAAAAATCTTAAAATACGCATGGGGTGATTTCTTTTTTTTTCATCTTGTGGTCATTTTATGCGCATGGATTCTTCTTATTTTTTGCCTTCAGAATTAGCCTGTTTTTTAGACTCATCACCGTCTCCTTATCATGCTGTTTTAAGCATGAAGCGCAAATTAGAAGCACAAGGCTTTAGTGAGTTAAAAGAAGATGCGGATTGGTCCTTGGTAGGTCATGGTCGTTATTACGTGTGCCGGCAGCAAACGTCTTTAATCGCATTTATTGTAGGTGAAAAACATGCTCTTGAATCGCAGTTTATAAAATCTAAATTTTTAATCATTGGTGCACATACTGATTCTCCTTGTTTAAAACTAAAACCAAAACCTATATTTGAGCATAAAAAATATTTGCAATGTGCGGTAGAGGTGTATGGAAGTCCAATTTTAGCGACCTGGCTTGATCGTGATTTAGGTCTTGCGGGACGCGTTGTTTATTTTGATGAAACCACGCAAACCTTGCATGATCAATTAGTTTGCATTGACAAGCCAGTGCTTAGAATTCCATCATTAGCCATTCACCTGCAAAGAGATGTGAACCAAAATGGGCTAAAAATAAACCCGCAAACGCAGCTTGCTCCTATCTGGTCTGTTAATTGCCCAGAAAGCGTAGGTAAAGATTCTTCTATTTGGCCGTTGTTGTCTTTAGACGCTCATTTAAGCATTCAATTACACCAACTAAGGCGGTTTGATTTATGTTTATTTGATACGCAAAAAACGGTTTATGCTGGCGCCGAATCTGAATTTGTGCAGGCGGCAAGATTAGATAATTTAGCTTGTTGTTTGAGTGGTCTTCAGGCGCTCTTGAAAAATTGTGAGTTACCACAAGAAGATACACGGGTTCTTGTTTGTTATGATCACGAAGAAGTAGGCAGCACATCTGCTTGTGGCGCGCAATCTTCGTTTTTGGAGCAAGTTCTTAGACGTATCATTGCTTTGGTTGCACCTGCGCAATTAGAATCTGTTTATGCACAAATGATGGCAAGGTCATGGTTTGTATCTGCAGATATGGCACATGCCATTCATCCCAATTATGCAGACATGCATGATTCTAATCATTTTCCTGTATTAGGGAAGGGGCCTGTATTAAAAAACCATGCATGCTTGCGTTATGGCACAGATGGATATAGTGGCTCTTATTTTGAGCAGTTATGTCGAGAATCCATGCTAGATATGCAGTATTTTTCAATGCGCAATGACTTATCCTGTGGGAGCACAATTGGCCCTATTTCTGCCTCTACTTTGGGCGTACATGTGGTTGATGTTGGTGCGCCTATGCTATCTATGCATTCGATTCGTGAAATGGCGCATATTAAGGATATTCAATCTTTGTGCGCAGTATTAAATCGTTTTTATACACATCCTTTACAAGTGTGTGCTTAATTTTTAACTTCTTTTGAGGAGTCTGTGTCATTATGTGGCAATTTTTTAAAATGGTAATGGCCAATGTGGTTGGTTTTTTTGTGGCTCATTTTCTGTTTTTAGTATTTGTTGTTGCTTTGTTGTTTATTGGTGCGGGCGTTTTTGTAAGCCACAATAAACCAGTCGCAACGCTCGAAAAAAATACTATTTTGCATTTAAAACTCAATCATCCAATCAAAGAACAAGGCAGCCGAGATCCATTAGAAAATTTGGATTGGTTGCCTTTTATAGAACAACGAGAAATTGGACTGAACGTTATTTTAGATGCTATTGAACAGGCAGCAGAAGACGAACATGTGCGTGCGATTTTGCTTGATTTAAGCGAACTTCATATGGGTGCGGCAACATTAGAATCTGTTCGTGATGCTTTAATTGCATTTCAGGATTCTGAAAAACCCATTTTTGCGTACAGTAATCATTACAGCCAAGCAGCTTATTATTTGGCATCGGTTGCAGATCATATTTTATTAAATAAAGAAGGAGGCGTAGAATTTAAGGGGTTATCGCTGACACAGGCTTTTTTAAAAGGCACACTGGATAAACTCAATATCGAACCTCAAATTATTCGCCACGGTAAATACAAAAGCGCAGTAGAGCCATTGATTCAAGAAAAAATGAGTGAAGAAAACAGGCAACAACTCAAACAATTATTAGACAGTGATTGGCATTATCTACTTGAACAGATTTCTCAGAGCAGAAATATTGAGCAAAGCGTATTACAAAATTTAGCGGCCGAATTAAAAATTAATCATGCACAGGATGCATTGGAATTTAAATTAGTAGATCAACTTGTTTATCGTGATGAACTGATGGCCATTATTCAAAAAGAACTCCATATGGCTGACGCACATGCTCTTCATCAAGTGTCTTTAAATCAATACCTAAGGTTGGGTATGACACATGCCGATAAAACAGAAGCCGCTCATCACATTGCAATTGTATATGCCGAAGGCGAAATTGTAGATGCGTCTAGAGAAAAAAGAAACGTGATTGAAGGTGAAGATTTGGCCAGTACCTTGCGTGATATTCGCGAAGACAAAGATATTCATGCGGTTGTATTAAGAATTAATTCACCTGGTGGTAGTGCGCTTGCTTCGGAAGTGATTTGGCGTGAGGTTGATTTATTAAAACAAAAAAAACCAGTGGTGGTATCGATGGGAGATTATGCGGCTTCTGGCGGTTATTATATTGCTTCACCAGCCCAGGTTATTGTGGCGCAACCTACCACTTTAACTGGTTCTATTGGCGTATTTGGAGTGATGTTTAATGGAGGTGATTTTTTGCAAAACAAACTGGGTGTAAGCACGGATACGGTTAAAACATCACCGTTTGCAGATATTGGTTCTTTTCACCGCCGTTTGCAACCAGAAGAATATGCTTTTATTCATCGCCAAATAGAAAAAGTATACGACACCTTTATTGGACATGTGGCTGCAGGAAGAAGAATAACTAAAGAGCAAGTCGATGCCATTGGTCAAGGACGTGTGTGGAGTGGTGTGGATGCAAAGCGTGTTGGGCTTGTTGATAAGTTGGGTGGTATTGATACAGCAGTCGAAAGCGCTGCCAACCTCGCACAGATTGATCATTTTGACTTGGTTGAATATCCCGAAGAAAAAGGACTTCTGCAAGGCATCATAGATGAAATGGGCGCTGAGTCTCATGTGCGTGCCCTTAAAAAAATTCCGGGGGCATCTGCTTTATTTCAAGATTTAAAATTTATCGAATCATTAAATACACAATCTAAAATTCAAACACGGCTTTATCCTACCATTGGCATTCAATAAAAAATTATAACGGTCGTTATCTGTAATTTTTTAACCAATTTTTGGCTTCTCTTGGATCTGTGAATACACGTGCAGGTTTTTGCGGAGAAGCTAATCTTAAATAGAAATTAGAAATAATTTTGCTTAGGTATGAATTTACAATGAGCGCGCCAGCAGAAACTTTTCTTAATCCACCATCTTCGCTTGAAAAAAAATCACGCGAAGCTTTATCCAGGGATTTGAGTTGACGAACATCTGTGCACACGGGATACTCTAAAGCCGCTTGCAACCTAATTCTATCTTTAACAATACTTTGAGCTATTTCTATTGTGATGACTAGTTGTGGCCAAAAATCAGCAAATAAAATACCGTCTTCAATTCGCAAACGATAAAAACCTTCTCTTACTAACTCTTTGTGAGAGGACATAAGCTAAGCTCCTGGGGGTGAGAAAATTATGTACCCTGAATAATTGAACAAAAACAAGTAGCGTTTACAATTTTAAAAAGACAGGTTAGAACGCGGTTTTTTTTAGATTGAGTAGTGTTTATTGCACAAGGATGTTTATTAAATGCATACACATACACATACACATACAAACAAGCGAGATACAGTTGTTTGTTTAGTCTCTGGAGGTATGGACTCTGCAGTCTGTGCAAGTATTGCAGCAGCTCAATACGATTTAGCTTTTTTACATGCCAACTATGGTCAACGTACAGAATTGCGAGAACTTCACTGTTTTCATTTATTAGCGTCTCATTTTGGAGCTAAACATCGTTTGGTATTAGATTTGGCGCATTTTAAACAAATAGGCGGATCGTCTTTATTAGAAGGTGACGAAGAAGTGCCCAAGGTGGATATGAACGCCAGTATTGGCCATCATATTCCTTCTACTTACGTTCCGTTTAGAAACGGTATTTTATTGGCAATTGCAGCTTCGTGGGCCGAAGTGTTGGGTGCAAAAAAGATTTTTTTAGGCGCAGTAATGCAGGATTCATCAGGTTATCCAGATTGTCGCCCAGAATTTATGTTGGCAATGAATCAGGCTATTTCTGCGGGCACCAAACCCAATACCCAGATAGAAATTGAAACCCCGCTTATTCATTTGACTAAAAAACAAATTGTAGAACAAGGGCGAATATTGAATACACCTTTTGAACTTACCTATAGCTGCTATCAACATAATGATTTTGCCTGCGGCGCATGCGAATCTTGTGTGTTAAGGCTAAGGGCTTTTTTACAAGCAGGTGATAAAGATCCTATCGTTTACCAATCGTGCGTCGATATTCATAAAGCATAATTGCAGCCGCATTACTTGCATTTAAGCTGTCTAATTGTTCCGAAATAGGAATTTTAACTTTGTAATCAATTTCTTCTAAAATTCCGTGTGCAATGCCCTTTTCTTCGTTACCTATAACGAGCACTGTTTTTTCTGGATATTTAAATGAGTCTAAGGTTTGTGTATCAGCAGACAATAAAGCACCAACACTCCAAAATCCATTTTCTTTAATATCATCTAAGGCTCGTTTTATATTGGTTACTTGAGCAATAGGCACCATTGCCGTTGCACCAGCGCTAGCTTTTTCTGCATGTGCATTAATAGAGGCTGCACGATCTTTTGGAATCACAATTAAATCTGCTAAAAAACCACAAGCAGAACGAATAATGGCACCCAAGTTGTGTGCATCTTGCAAATGATCGAGTACAACAATGAGTGCTTTATCTTGAGATTTGAGTTTATGAAGCTCTGTTTTAAGATCTGCGTATTCAAAGGGTTTTGCGCGTGCAATTAATGCTGTTTGATTGATTTGATATTGGGTATCAATATCCTTATGTGATAAAATTTTTACTTTTATTTGGTGCTGTTGCGCCAGCATTTTAATGGTGTGTGTTTTTTTAGTGTCTGCAGAATCTGCAATAATTATTTCTTCTATCTGCTTGGGATGTTTATTGATAGTTGCGTAAATGGCGTGATACCCCGTGATGAGCCTTTGTTCTTGAGCCAAATTTACCTCTGTGGAATCTTTTTTACGCCAAGTACGATTGTGTTTTTTATGATTCATAGAAATAGACCTACATATTTAGTAATTGATTTTTGATTTCTGCGAGTACTTCTTGTGGTACAGGTGAGTCAATGATCGGTCGACCAATGACCAAGTAATCAGCGCCTGCTGCAATCGCCTGTGCGGGTGTCATGATACGTCGTTGGTCTTCTGTTATGTTATTTTTATGGTGGGATAATAAGCGAATTCCTGGGCATATCAAAACAGGCTTTTTAGGTGTTTTTAAAAATGCTTGATTGAGCATAGGTGCTTCTTGTGCCGAACATATAAACCCATGAACCCCTTCATTCATTGCCATATGAGCTAAATTGCAAACATGTGCACTTATTGAATTTGCTTGATTTGGATTAGTCATCATCAATCCAACGTCTTGTATATCTTGTTGGTTGTGACTGGTGAGCACGGTTACTGCAAGTACACGTGTATTAGGATTAATTGCGGCGCCTTGAACTGCTGCTTGAATGCTTGATCTTCCGGACAATGCATGCACTGTAATAAAATCTGCACCTTGTATAGCCAAGGTTCTAGCGGCATCAAAACAAGTGTTTGGAATGTCATGAATTTTAAGATCTACAAACAATAAACCACCTTCATTTTTAATTTGTGAAAACAATTGAGTGTGTGTTTTAAGATAAAGTCCAAATCCAATTTTAAATCCGGCAAATTCATGTGCATATTGGGTAATTAAATTTTTTGCAGTGTTTAGATCCTTGACATCTAATGCTAAAAAAACAGGTAATTTGGGACTTTTGATTGACATAACATCCTTCATAAACACTTTTATATAAAATAACGAGTATTTGATTTTGTTGATTCTTTTAAGTACTGCACAAAACCCATGAGTGCATCTTCTTCTTTTTCGTTTAAGCATTGTTTGGGTAGTGTGCAAGAAGCGGCCTATTTAATGCTAAATAATAATTTACATAAAGACGTCGCGGAAGACCCCAGTCGTTTGATTGTCTATGGTGGCACCGGTAAGGCTGCACGCAATCCACAAGCTTTGGCGGGTATATTAAATGCTTTACGTCAACTTAAAAATGACGAAACATTGCTCGTGCAATCAGGGAAAGCCGTAGGTATCGTTCGCACACACGAGGAAGCGCCGCGTGTGCTCATTGCAAATTCTAATTTAGTACCCAATTGGGCACATTGGGATGAATTTCGCCGTTTGGAATCATTGGGCCTTACTATGTACGGACAAATGACCGCGGGTTCATGGATCTATATTGGTACGCAGGGTATTTTACAGGGGACTTACGAGACCTTTTTGGCTGCTAAAAATGTAGCCATTAATAAACATAAGTCGCCATTATCTGGGGCTCGTGTACCTTGGGTACTAACAGCGGGTTTAGGTGGGATGGGTGGTGCGCAACCTTTGGCCGCTAAAATCGCTGGATTAAGTTCGATCAGTGTTGAAATTGATAGAAATAGAATTCAAAGACGCCTAGACACTGCTTATGTGGATCGTGAAGTCTCTAATTTTGAAGACGCCATTTCTTTAATCAAGCAAACAGAGTCTCCGATAAGTTTGGCTGTATGTGCTAATGCAAGCACATTTTACCGTTTTTGCGTATCGCACGGCATTGTTCCTGATTTGGTTACAGAGCAAACCAGTGCACATGACCCATTAAATGGTTACATTCCAGAAGGGCTTACTTTAGAAGATGCAATTAAGTTACGCAGTCAAGATCCAAAGACTTATGTCACACGAGCCAAGCATTCTATGTCAGAGACCGTAAATGCTATGTTGTGGATGCAAACACAAGGTGCCGAAGTATTTGATTACGGTAATAATATTCGCACATTTGCAAAAGAAGCAGGGTGCGCAAATGCTTTTTTAATTCCAGGTTTTATTCCTGCTTATATCCGTTCCCAATTTTGTGTGGGACGCGGGCCTTTTCGGTTTGTTGCTTTATCTGGCGATCCACAAGATATTGCAGTTGCGGATCAATTAATTAAAGACACCTTTCCAAACGATGCGCATTTGCATGCGTGGTTAAAAGCAGCTCAAATTCACGTTAAATACCAAGGATTGCCCGCGCGTATTTGTTGGCTTGGTCACGGTGAACGTGAGCGCATTGGATTAAGATTTAATGATTATGTAAAACAAGGCAAATTTAAAGGTCCTTTAGTGATAGGTCGTGATCATTTGGATTGTGGATCAGTCGCATCGCCTTATCGTGAAACAGAAGCCATGAAAGATGGCTCCGATGCCATTGCCGACTGGCCTATATTAAATGCACTTGTAAATACGGCATGCGGTGCTTCTTGGGTATCTTTTCATCATGGTGGTGGTGTGGGAATTGGTTATTCTTTGCATGCAGGCATGGTGGTTGTAGCGGATGGCACTAATCGTGCGGAACATTGTTTGTCACGTGTGCTTAATGCAGACCCATTAATGGGTGTGATTCGTCATGTGGATGCAGGCTACGAGGAAGCAATTACGTATGCTAATCAAGCCAACATTGAGTTGCCACAATAATTTTTTATCTAAAATACATCCAATCAAGATAATGAATTTACAGCAAACCTCTTGATGAGTCTTGATAAATGGGAGATATCTAACGCCTATGTTACCTGAATTATTTAGAATTCCTCCTTTTGGTCCGTTTTCAGAACCGTTTGTGTTGCATCCTTATGGTTTGTTGATTGTTCTTGGCTTTATTTGTGTCACCTTGATGATTGGACGCCAAGCAAAGCGTTTTGGCGAAGCCGATCCAGAAGCTTTTGTTGACTTAGCATTTTACTTTTTATTAATGGGTCTGCTGGGTTCTCGGTTATTGTTTATTGCCGTTAATTGGCGAGATTATGCCGCTCATCCAATTGAAATTTTTTACGTTTGGAAAGGTGGTTTGGTATTTTATGGCGGGTTTATTTTGGCCTTTTTTTATGGCATCTATTGGGCTTATCGTCGCCAAATAAGTTTTTTTAAAATTGCAGATTACATGATCCCTATGGTGGCGTTTAATCATGCGTGGGGGCGTTTGGGTTGTTTGAGTGCGGGTTGTTGTCATGGTAAGACAACGGATTCTATTTTAGGTATCGTGTTTCCACTAGAGAGTGGTGTGCAGGCACTTCAGCAAAGTCAAGGGCTGATTGGGTACTCTAGCATGCCATTACCTGTTCACGCTACACAAATTTATGAAGCTTTGGGTGAAGTTTTACTCTTTTTATTGCTCGTATTAATGCGTTCTAAAAAACGATTTCACGGTCAATTAGTGCTTATTTGGTTAAGTTTGTACCCTATTTTAAGATCAGTTGTGGAAATTTATCGTGGGGATACTGAACGTGGTTTTGTGATCCCGGATGTTTTGTCCACAAGCCAGTTTATTTCTATTTTTGTTGCACTCACTGCCGTTATTTTATTGATTTATTTGCGTCGTCAAAAAAATTATTTAACTAAGTAAAACTTATGCGTATATCGATATCACTACTTATTTTACTGGGGTTAAGCGGTTGTATGTCTTTGTCTGACGGAAAGTTATTAGAAGCCGACGTCAAAGCACTACAAGATCATGTGGCTTCTTTAGAAAAACAATATCAAGAAGAAAAAGAGACCCACACTAAAACTGTTGAACGAGTGCAAGTGTTAGAAGCAAGTGTTGATAAACTCACCCAATTATCTCGTCAAAATGATGCGGATGCAAATGTTCAGATGGAACGCATGCAACGCCTGATTCAAGAATTAGGCGGGCGTATTGAAGAAGTTCAGTTTCAAAACCAGCAAATCGAAAAAAAAATAAAAGTTCCACAAAGTGCCTCATTGCCAACGGCTGCTTCTTCTTTGCCTGTGGTCACTTTGCCTGAATCAATACACTCAACATCTTCTGTATTGCCCTTGCAAGACAAAAAACAAGCTTTAGAATTGGTTTTAAAATGGCTTTCTAAAGATGACTCCAAAGAGCATACAGAAAGCATTCGTTTGTCGCGAGAATTCTTATCTAAATGGCCTAAAGAAGAAAATTATTCAGATGTTGTGCATTTGGCTTTAGGGCAACTTTATATGGCAGATAAACTTTACCAAAAAGCGATGATTGAATTTAAAAAAGTGATGGATGATACCCCTAAGAGCAAGCATATTGATCAAGCTATTTTTAGAATTGGTGAAATTTTTATTGTCATGGGATACCAAAATGATGCCCGTGTATTTTTTGAAGAATTAATAAGGCGCTATCCACAATCTAATTTAGTTAAATCTGCACAAGATAAAATTTCAATGCTTGACAAAAAAGATAAAAAAACGTCTTCACCACGTAAAAAGAAGTAAATTTTCACATGTCTTTGCCCTTTTTTATAGAAGAACCAGGATTAGAACTACCTCTTTCTTTGTATGCTTATGAGTCTGAATTAGCATCTCTTTATTTATCACAAGGACTCCCTATCGCAGGTACAGATGAAGTGGGTGTGGGATGTTTAGCGGGTCCCTTAGTTGCCGCAGCTGTTATTTTGCCAAGAACTCCAGAAATTGAATTTTTAAATGATTCTAAAAAATTATCACGAGTTAAACGTGAAAGTTTAAATCAAATTATTCACGCACTAGCGGTCTCTATAAGTATTGTAGAAATTTCTGTTGCGCAAATCGATGAGATTAATATTTATCAGTCTGCGATTTTAGGAATGCGTCAAGCCGTTTGTTCTTTGTCTGTTGCACCTGCTTTTGTATTGGTGGATGCGCGCACGCTTATCAAGTTACCTTGTCCACAAAAATCTATTATTAAGGGTGACGCGCGATGTGCGTCTATTGCGGCTGCGTCTATTGTGGCTAAAGTCTATCGCGACCGTTTAATGAAAACTTATCATGAACAGTATCCCATGTATGGTTTTGCATCTCATCAAGGTTACGGAACTAAAGCGCATTTAGAAGCACTTAAAAAATATGGGCCAACGCCTTATCACCGCACGTCTTATGCGCCCGTTGCAGAAATTCTACAAAGAACAGGAAAAAAATCCAACGAACAATTGTCACTGCCACTGGATTTTTGTTAGAGCGAGTCTTCTATGTCAGGACATTCAAAATGGAGCACCATTAAGCGTAAAAAAGGCGCAATCGATGCGGCTCGCGGAAAAGTTTTTACAAAAATTATTAAAGAAATAACAATTGCAGCACGTATGGGCGGTGGTGTTGCAGATGCTAATCCGCGTTTGCGTTTGGCTTTAGATAAAGCCAAAACAGCCAACATGCCCAAAGACACGATTGAGCGTGCCATTAAAAAAGGAACGGGTGAATTAGAGGGCGTAAGTTACGAAGAAATGACCTTTGAAGGTTATGGACCTCTGGGTGTAGCCGTGTATGTAGAAGCAACGACAGATAATAAAAATCGCACGGCAGCAGAGATTCGCACCATTTTTGGTAAAAATGGTGGCAATCTGGGTGCGACTGGTTGTGTGGCTTATTTATTTCATAAACGAGGTCAGTTTTTATTCGATGCACACACTTATCAAGAAGATCAAATTATGGCCATTGCGCTAGAAGCCTTTGCTGATGATATAAAAACAGAAAACGATCAAATTGTAGTGTTATCATCACCCGATAATTTTTATGGATTAAAACGTGCTTTCGAAGAACATCAACTCAATTATGAGACTGCAGAAATGACACGTTTGCCAGAAACACTGATTAAAGTGAGTGGCCTAGACGCCGAAAAAATACTTAAGTTGGTTGCTTTATTAGAAGATTCGGATGATGTTCAAAACGTGTATGCTAATTTTGATATTGATGAAGATGAATTGGCACGCATTCAAGATCAAAATGATTAATTAAATCACGTATCAACAAGAGATACAGGGGCTTTCATGGCGGAGTGTATACGAACCTTGGGTATTGATCCGGGGACTCGTTTAACAGGTTACGGGATTGTTGAACAACTAGGCCGTGCAAGTCGCTTGTTGCATATTGATAATGGTGTCATTATTCCGCAAGATACGTTTAGTTTTGCAGATAAATTATATTATATTGGAGATAAAATTAGGGCTTTAATTACAGAGTTTAAGCCTCACGTTTGTTCTATTGAACGTTTGTTTTATGCCAAAAATGTACAAAGCGCATTAAAACTAAGTCACGCCAGAGGCGTTGCAATGATGATGGCTGCTCAACATGGGCTGCCAGTTTTTGAATATACTGCTTTGCAGATTAAACAAGCCAGCGTAGGGCATGGCCATGCAGATAAAATACAAGTCCAAGAAATGGTGCGAATGATTTTGGGATTAAAAGAAGTGGCGCAAGAAGATGCTTCTGACGCTTTGGCTGCGGCCATTTGTCATTTGCAGTATGCACACAGCCCTGTCGCGTTAATCACCCAATTGGAGCAACAAACCAAAAAGCGTCGGCATAAAAAAAATACAGTTGGGTGGTTGTCAAAATGAAAAACAGCCTTCTTTCAAAACTGTCGCGCAGTATAAGGTTCGAAAGAGGATTAATAAAACAAGAGAGATGTTGAGATGTTATCCACCCGTTGTACTTTTACAGTGACTCATCAATCGTCAAACACTCATGCCCGTTGTGGACAACTAAAATTGCGCCATGGTGTGATAGACACTCCAGTTTTTATGCCTGTGGGCACTCTTGGAAGTGTCAAGTCCTTGTCTAGTCAAGATTTGGATGATCTATTGGCGGCGCGTATTATCTTGGCCAATACTTATCATTTATACTTGCGCATAGGTGCCGCGCGTTTGACTCAACTGGGTGGACTGCATCGTTTGATGCGTTGGCCCTATAATATTTTAACTGATAGTGGTGGATTTCAAGTATTTTCTTTGGGTGCTAATCGTTTGCATGGACACACGCAGAATGCAAAAATAAAATTGCCAAGCAGTTCACCGTTAATTGAAAAAATGACAGAAGAAGGTGTTTTTTTTAGATCTCATATTGATGGTTCTAAACATCGTTTAACTCCCGAATCTGCGATTCTTATGCAAGAAGCCATTGGGTCTGATATTATGATGGTGTTGGACGAATGCCCACCTTCTGTTGCAACTTATGAATACCAACAGCAATCTATGGATAGAACCACACGCTGGGCACAGCGTTGTTTATCTGCCAGAACAGAACAGGGTGGTGCGTTATTTGGCATTGTTCAGGGCGGGTTATTTGAAAATTTGCGTTTACAGCATTTAGAGACTTTGGCCTTACTTAATTTTGATGGATTAGCCATTGGAGGATTAGCGGTTGGTGAATCCAAAGAAGATTTTTTACGTGTATTATCTTTTACTGCGCCGCAGATGCCCAAAACAAAGCCTCGTTATTTAATGGGAGTTGGAACACCCAGCGATTTAGTGGAGGGCGTATCTTGTGGGGTAGATATGTTTGATTGCGTAATGCCTACCAGAAATGCACGTAATGGCACTTTATTTACATCCTTTGGTAAATTAATAATTAAAAATGCGCGTTACGCGGAAGATTTAAATCCAATTGATCCAGTTTGTCATTGTTTTACTTGTCAGCATTATTCACGGGCTTATTTACGTCATTTATGGATGTGCCAAGAATTGTTATATTACCGCTTAGCCACAATTCATAATTTGTTTTTTTATTTAGATTTAATGAAACAAATTCGTCATGCCATTGCCACAGATTGTTTTACTCAATTTAAACAACGTTTTTATCAACAACAAATGCCTCAAGGAGGTGTGCATGTTTGACAATCAACACAAACATTGGAATGCCTGGGGACACACACAGGTGTCTTATCCCATATCAGAAGATGCAGTTTCTTTTTTAAAATCAACTTTAGGTCAGGTGACACCATTGCCATCTGCAACCTTAAAAGATGCTTTGAATAGTATTCGCCAATCTCGTTTTTCGGATCATTTTTTAAAAGATATGCAAGCTCTTGATTTACAAATTGATGTTTCTTCTGAAACACGATTAAGGCATGCGCACGGGCAAAGTTTTTTAGATTGGCTTGTACTTAGATCGGGTCAACTTAAAGAAGTTCCCGATGGTGTTATTTTTCCTGTCTCTACAGAAGAAGTAGAAAAAATAATACATTGCGCAGATCGCCATGGAGTACACATTATTCCTTACGGAGGTGGCACCTCTGTCGTTGGCCACTTAAGTGTATTGGCGAATCAAAAACAAGTACTCAGCTTGTCTATGGCGCGCATGACGCGTTTGATCTCGCTTGATCCGGTGTCTCGTATAGCTCGTTTTTTAGCAGGTGTTTCTGGTCCTTTACTTGAATCTCAGTTGGAGCCACATGGATTTACGCTAGGGCATTTTCCTCAATCTTTTGAATTTTCTACCCTAGGCGGATGGGTTGTGACACGCTCGAGTGGGCAACAATCTTTAGGTTATGGCCGGATAGAACAACTCTTTGCTGGGGGAACCTGTGTAACGCCTATTGGAAAGCTAGATATCAAACCCATACCCGCATCTTCCACAGGCCCTGATTTAAGAGAAATAATATTGGGTTCGGAAGGGCGTATGGGCGTTTTAACAGAAGCACTGGTTCGTATCTCTAAAAGACCAGAACAAGAACAATTTGTTACTTATTTATGTTCAGATTGGCAAACAGCTGTGCAGGCAGTGCAAAAATTAGTGCAGCAAAAAATTCCATTGTCAATGCTGCGTTTATCTAATCCACAAGAAACACAAATCAATTTATTGTTGTCTGGAAAAAAACAACAAGTGCTTTGGCTTAAACGTTATTTAAAGTTTCGTGGCATGGTGTCTAATCCCTGTATGTTAATGGTTGGATATTCCGGTTTTAAGACACAAGTGTGCGCATCGATTAAACAACTGAAAGTTGCTTTAAAAGAATTTGATGTATTATCTTTAGGTCGTTACTTAGGACAAAAATGGAAAACACATCGATTTTTATCTCCTTACTTGCGTGCGTCTTTGTGGGATTTGGGATACGGCGTGGATACTTTAGAAACAGCAGTAAACTGGGATTTAGTTCCCTCTTTGGTCCAAGAAATAGAATCCGCGCTTAAAAATGCATGTGCACAGCAAGGCATATCGGTGTTGCCATTTACGCATTTATCTCATTTTTATAATCAAGGTTCTTCTATCTACACCACCTATATCTTTCCACATGCAGCCAATTATGAAGATACACGTGTGCGTTGGCAAACACTAAAAAATGCAGCAAGCCGTGCAATTGTTGAGCGTGGTGGGACCATCAGCCATCATCATGGTGTGGGTGTGGATCATCAATCTTATTTGGTTCACGAAAAATCACCGCTTGGTGTGTCCGCTATTCAAGCAATAATTCAACATTTCGATCCGCATCAGATCATGAATCCGCACAAATTGGTAGGATTTTGAAAGAACTTGACAATGTTGTTGTTTTTTTACTATGACGCTTCACTATGATACGTAAACAAATAGATAAAATTAAAAAATTAATCCGTCGTCACCTTGCATCTATTCAAAAAGCAAATCACACTTCACCCGCTTAACTTTAAATAGATTTACTCTTGTGTGTAGGTTTGTTCATTAGCCTGCGGCGAAGTACCGTAAGCGGAATAACCAGCAAAAATAGAACCGCAGATAAAACAGTGCTGTTTAAATATGTTTTAGGGGATGTGTTGCACCCTTGCCACCCGCCACCACCACCGCCATTAACGGTTGGAACGCAAGCAGCACCGATTAAATTGCCTGTTTTGTTTTTAAGACCTTCGTTATTTTCTTTTTGGTCTGGATTATAATCAGCCGGACAATTATCACAAGTATCACCAGCACCATCTTTGTCCTGATCTTCTTGGTTGGGATTGGCTACTGTTTTGCAGTTGTCACACGCATCGCCAATGCCATCTTTATCCTGATCTTCTTGGTTGGGATTGGCTACTGTTTTGCAGTTGTCACACGCATCGCCAATGCCATCTTTATCTTGATCTTCTTGGTTGGGATTGGCTACTATTTTGCAGTTGTCACACGCATCACCAATACCATCTTTATCCTGATCTTCTTGATTTGGATTGGCTACTGTTTTGCAGTTGTCACACGCATCACCAATACCATCTTTGTCTTGATCGGCCTGATCTAAATTGGGGATAGTTGGGCAAACATCGCACGCATCATCGATTAAATCTTGATCCTTGTCCGAATTTAAATTTTTCTTATCTGGGCAACTATCACACGCATCACCAATACCGTCACCATCGGTGTCTTTTTGTATCCATTTATAAATAGGTTCTAGAGTTCCATCTGCAATTTTTATTTTTTCAGGTGGGTTGCTTACGCCTGGGCAGTTATCACAAGCATCGCCCAAACAGTCACCATCTGTATCTTGCGCATAAGGCAATCCACACTGACCAGAAACACCAATAGAGCCACTTGGATCTTGGTAACTATCACAAGAAATTTTAGGTGCATCAGGCGCCAAACTGCAAACATATTGCCCACTCACACAAGCATTAGAACATTCTGCTTCGTATTTTCTTACTTGGGCATTGCAATTTAAATTGGCCCACTCCTTGGTTTGCGCATCGTTACAAACATCAATCGTTTCTTTGGCAGGGCACATAGGCGGTGCATTAATATTGGCTGAACTTTCTTTGATATAGGCATGTGCGTGTGTTGGTATGGAGTGGATTAAAAATGCAGATGCTAAAATAAAAAAACTAAAATGTATGCGCATAAGTCTCCTCCAAAGGTGCATTTAGTCTGCTCAATCATGGCAAGATTGGCAAATAAAATGCATGACATACAGGCCAACTTACAGATTTTTAAAATGAACGAACCGCCTTTATACTTATTCAATGAATCTACTCAATACAAGTGTAAGTAGGCTATTGGTTATGCAATATCGTGCATTTGGTTCCAATTGGTGCCTGTGCTTATATCTACTTTAAGTGGAACACAAAGTCTGTAGGCATGTTCCATGGCCTCTTTAATAAGAGGAATTATTATCATTGATTCTTCTTGTGGGGATTCAAAAACAAGCTCGTCATGCACTTGTAGTAGCATGCGTGTTTTAAATCCATGTGTTTTAATTAGGGTATCTACAAGAAGCATTGCAAGTTTAATTAAATCGGCAGCAGTACCTTGAATGGGTGTGTTTATAGCCACACGTTCTGCCGCCTGTTTAATAGTGTGATTACGAGCGCCAATATCTTTAATATAACGTCGCCTTCCTAATAAAGTTTCTACATATCCATATTGATGTACGAAAGTGATTGTCTTATCTATGTATTGTTTAATATTGGGGTAATTTGTAAAGTACGCATCTATAAATGTTTTCGCTTCACTCATGGGCATGTTTTCTTCTTTGGCCAGCCTAAAAGCAGAGAGTCCATAAATAAGCCCAAAATTAAGTGTTTTTGCGCGTTGTCTCATATTATAAGTGACCTGAGACAATGGTACGTGATAAAGTTTGGATGCGGTTTTTTGATGAATATCTTCGTTTGCATGAAAAGCTTCTATTAGTGCCAAATCTTGAGATAAATGCGCCAATACACGAAGTTCGATTTGCGAATAATCGCAAGCAATAAACACATGACCTGATTCGGCTACAAAGGCTTGCCTAATTTGGCGCCCCATATCCGTTTTGATGGGAATGTTTTGCAAATTAGGATCGGTCGATGATAATCTGCCTGTGGCAGCTAATGCTTGATGATAACAGGTATGTATGCGTTTTGTTCTAGTATTGATTTGTTTAGGTAATGTTTCTATATAAGTAGAGAGTAATTTTTGAATTTGTCTATGTTCCAGTAATAATTTTGGCACAGGATGCATAAGCGACAATTCTTCTAATACCGACTGATCTGTGGATGGACCTGTTTTTGTCTTTTTAATAATTGGCAAATTAAGTTTATCAAATAATAACGTTGCAATTTGTTTAGGTGAGTTAAGATTGTTTTTATTCCCAACGTATGTTTCTATTTGTTGTGCAATGTCTTCTAAACTGTGGCGCATTTTAGATTCTAAGGCATACAGAGTTTGCGGATCAATTTTAATCCCATTACATTCCATATTGGCAATGACCTTAAGTAAAGGCATTTCTATGTGCTGATAAATATACCTAAGATTATCGTTGAGTTGTGGTTCTAAAACGCGGTACAGCCTAAGCGTGATATCTGCATCTTCTGCCGCATAAGCAGTGGCGTTATTCAAATCAACATCAGCAAATGTGGCTTGTTTTTTATTGTGCGTAGTGGCTAAAACTTCGTCAAAATGAATCGTTTTATGGTTTAGAAATTTTTGAGATAAAAAATCAAGCCCGTGTGAACTTTGTTCTGGATCTAATAAATAAGATAAGATCATGGTGTCGTGGGTTATATTTTTGAGTACAATCCCATGACGTGTGAGAATGTGATAATCGTATTTAATATTTTGACCAACGCATAAGATGTGCTCCAACACAGGATTTAAATGCGTTTGAATAATTTCTAAAGAAAGTTGTAAAGAAGCATCAGCCAAATGATGCGCAATTGGAATATAATAAGCCTGATTAACGTCTGTCGCAATCGCAATCCCAACCAAAGAAGCACTCATTACATTGAGCCCAGTGGTTTCGCAATCAATTGCGATAATGCCTGCTTGTTCAATATGTTTGCAGAGCAAGACAAGATCCGATAAACAGGTAATTGTTTGGTAACGCGTGCGATCTACTAATTGAATAGGATCTTGATTGGCCTTAACCATCTCATGATCGGTTTGAATTACAGGCATTATTTCATATTCAATTACCTCTAAAGAGGGTGGAGTTGAAAATATTTGCATGGTTTGTTCAAAAGTGCGTTTAGAAAATCCAAGTCGTTCAAAAAAAAGTTCGAGTTTATCTTTTAATGGTGTGTTTACTTCGTATTGAACAATGTCAAACGCCATGGGCACATCTTTTTTTAATACCACAAGCTGATAAGATAATTCTGCTTCTGCACGGTGATCTTTTAATGTTTGTTGAATTGATTTTTTTTCGATATCTTCTAAATGATCGTAAATATTTTTTAGTGACTTAAATTGTGCAAGTAACAAAGCTGCTGTTTTAGCGCCAATTTTTGGAACACCCGGCACGTTATCAATCGCATCGCCTGTAAGCGCCAAATAATCACATACTTGTTCCGGATATACGCCTAATTTATCTTTAACTTCTTGTTTTCTGTAATGAACTTCTTTAAGTGGATCGTATATTTCTATGTGGGTGTCTACAAGCTGCATTAAGTCCTTATCGCCTGAAATAATGCGTACATCATAACCTTGTAAAACCGCTTGATGCGCGGCTGTGGCAATTAAATCATCGGCTTCAAAGCCATGTTGAATTAATGTTTTGATATTAAAAGAACGCACCAATTCATGAACCAATGCAAATTGAGGAATGAGATCTTCTGGTGGTTCTTTCCTTTGTGCTTTGTATTCTTTGTAAAGTTCATGTCTAAATGTTTTTTCTTTGGTGTCAAATGCAATAGCCACATATTTGTGAGAAGACGCTCTTAACTCTTTAAATAATTTTATAAGCATCTGATTAAAGACATAAACTGCTTGAGTGGGTGTGCCATCTGGAGCAGTGAGTCGACGCATGTTCTTATCTTTCATCATGCCAAAATAGGCTCTAAAAATATAACCGGAACCATCAATTAACGAGAGCTTTTCACGCGAATGAGTTAGATGTGTCATGAATCTATCTTTTTTGTTGTTAGGTTTTAATTTTATTATGTAGCGATTTTTTTATCTTAATTTTGATTGCGTGGGTATTTTAGTTAAGAGGTTCTCTTGGTCTATTGCTATGTTCTTGTTCATCTAGTGATCGTTTGACTTCTTGTAATTGCTTTTTGATAAAACTTAGTTTTTGATTGAGTTGACCAATATCTTGTTTAGTTGGCAGATTACAAAGGCCAAGCACTTGTTTGGATACATCACTTAATTGGCTACGGCCTTTTTCTATCACATTAAAAAATTCAATCATTCGCGCCTGGTTTTTAGGATCGTTCATTAATTTCATGGCATATTGCAAGCCTTGTGTTTTGAGCGCATCTAAAAAAGATTTTCTGTTATTATCCATGCTAACTTCCTTGTTTTTTTAAACGTGATCGATGTGTTCTACTATCATGGCAATGCCTTGTCCAACACCAATGCACATGCTCGCAAGCCCATAGCGTTTTTGTTTTTCTTTAAGCGCATAAGCAAGTGTAGTACATATTCTGGCGCCACTTGCCCCAAGAGGATGCCCAAGCGCAATAGCACCACCAAAAATATTTAATTTTTTAGCGTCAACACCTAAGGTCCTTTGGCAAGCAATGGCCTGTGCTGCAAAGGCTTCGTTGATTTCGAATAAATCGATATCTTGAATACTTAGTTGTGCTTTTTTTAACGCTTTTTGGGATGCTTCAATAGGACCAAGCCCCATCAACTGAGGCTCTAATCCAGTGGTGGCATAAGCCACAATTTTAGCCAAAGGCTTTAATTGATACCTATTTATAGCCTGTTTAGATGCCAAAAGCAGCGCGCAAGCGCCATCATTAAGCGACGAAGAATTGCCTGCAGTAACGGTACCTCCTGTTCTAAAGACAGGCTTGAGTGTAGAGAGCTTGCTTAAATGACTGTCCTCTCTTGGGCCTTCGTCTGTATCAAATAAAATTGTATTTCCTTTGGGTGATTGAACGACATCCAGTGGCGTAATTTCTGCTTTAAAATAGCCTTTTTTTTGGGCTTGTAATGCCTTTTCGTGGGACCACGCTGCAAACTCATCTTGATCGTGTCTTGAAATATGCATTTTTTCGCGCACATTTTCTGCTGTTTCACCCATTGATTCTAATGGAAACCGTTCTTCTAAACGAGGATTTTTATATCGCCATCCAAGACTTGTATCATACCCATGTAGTGATTCTAAAACAAATCCGTCGATAGGTTTAGGGACTGACCATGGTGCGCGGGTCATAGATTCAACACCACCTGCAATGATTAAATCCGCTTCTTCGAGTTGGATGATCCGTGCAGCCTGCATGATAGCATCCATTCCAGATCCACACAATCTATTGACTGTAACAGCAGGGACTGTATTATCAAATCCTGCAAGTAGGGTTGCCATGCGTGCAATATTTCGATTGTCTTCGCCTGCTTGATTGGCACACCCTAAGATAACTTCGTCAATTAATTTAGATTCTATGTTTTGGCGTTTTACAAGAGTAGCTAATATGGCTGCAATCAAATCATCCGGACGGGTATATTTAAGTGCACCTTTGAACTTACCAATAGCGGTCCTTTGAGCATCTACAATATAGGCGTGTGTGTTCATGTTTTTACGCATTCTTTCTTTTTTGATCTTGCATTGGTGTATCTTGCTTGAACGGTTGAATATGTGAAGGTGTTATTTCTTGAGTAATTTGCTCTACAGCCAAACGTGCCGATACAACTGCAGCACCAATATGTTCACCATAGGGAAACACACTATTGCCAATATGATAAATCCCTGTAGACGAATCAAGCGACGCAGGTTTTTTATAGTTGTGTTCAAGATGGACCATGGGCATAGGCGTGCTTGAGAGTTGATGTAAGTTTAAAAAATCATCTGCCCACACAAAAGATTCGTCTAGAATATAGGGTTTCATGCCAGGAATCATCAATTCTAGATAATGCCAAATGTATTTGTAAATTTGCACTTCAAGTGTTTTGGATGGACGCATCATGCCTCTTGGTAAATAAAAATAAACATTCATGGTGCATGTTTTGGTTTGGTTGATTAAATCACTTTTAAAAATATGAAAACCAAACTGTTCAGGCATTACGCCCATGTCCAATTGTTTCATCCAATGAGTGGCATGAGCTGGAAAATGACAAATGGTATGATGATTCACAGGGTACGGAACTTGATCTCGGGCCGCAATCAAAAGCATTGATAACGGCAATCCTGTTTTGTGGGGTTGAGCAATAAAATCCGGGTGCGGTTTACTGCTTATAACTTTTTGGGCATGCCAATTTTGAATTGATGTTTGAACCTTAAATACAGATTTTGTGCGTTCAATATGTTCGACTTGTTGGTTTAAAAATAACCGACCCCCTCTTTTTATGTAGTCGTTTGCTAGCTGTTGGCTAAGCGCCTGTGTTCCGCCTTTGGGTGTGATTGGCTGTTCATAACCATAATTAAATTTTTTATCAAATTCAGCGCCTAAATGTCTTAAATTGATATCTTGTGGCGTGCGACCTGTTGCATAACCTATTAAGCAAGCCATGTCCGCAACTGGCATAGATCTGCAGTGCTGTTCAAGCAATGTCCCTAAAGTGATTATCTTTTCTTTTTTAGCAACGCGAATCAATTTAATAATTTCTGTAAAATAAGGAAGTAAATGCCACATTGTTCTAAATGTGGCAGGAATTTCTAAGGAGGTATGTGCAAAGTAAAAACGAGAACGCGGAGTTAAAAATTTAAAATCACAAGCTAGTGAGTCTAGTTCATTTTTTAACCCCTGTCCAAAATCATTGCATGCAATCACAAACTCATGGCCACGATGAATAAAAGTACCGCACAAACCACCCACTTGATCGCGTTGTTCTATTATTGCAGTTCTAAATCCCAAATTTTGCAATCTTAACGCTGCTGTCAATCCGGATAATCCCGCACCAACAAGAATCACGTCAAAATACATGTGTGTACTCCCTTAAAGGCAATCACGACTCATCAATAATTATTTAATTATTTGGCTGTAATGTGAAATTCCACACGGCGATTGAGTGCTCGACCCTTAGCATTGCCGTTAGATGCAACGGGCTTTGTTAAGCCAAATCCCTGAGACTCAAGCCTTTGCGTTTCAATTTTTTCTACAAAAATCAAATGTTCACGCACTGCATCGGCACGCTTTTGCGATAAAGTCATGTTGTAAGTTGCGTTACCAACATTGTCTGTATGGCCTTCTATTCGTATTTTCATCTGTGGATTTGATCGCAATACAGAAGCCACTTGATTAAGCAACACATAAGAATCTTTAAGAATTTTAGCTTTATTGGTTTGGAAATGCACCTGTTGCTTAATCTCTATTATATTGTCTTTAACAACAACCAACATTTGCTTAGGGCATCCGTTATTTTTTGGATCGCCAGGCACATCTGGACATTTATCTAGATGATCATATACCGTGTCATTATCTTTATCCCCATAAGGACAGCCCTCGTTTTCTTTAGGCCCCGGCGTGTTTGGACATTTATCTTTTGGATCAATTAACCCATCTGCGTCGGTATCTTCATAAGGACACCCATTGTTTTCTTTAGGGCCTGGAATTTGAGGGCACTTATCTTCTGGATCAATAATGCCATCTTTATCGGTGTCTTCATAAGGACACCCATTATTTTCCTTAGGTCCCGGAACTTTTGGACACTTATCTTCTGGATCGATAATACCATCGGCATCTGTGTCATGATAAGGACATCCCTTATTTTCTTTGGGTCCTTTGTCTTGTGGACATTCGTCTTCATCGTCAAATAAGCCATCTTGATCCGTATCAACTCGTACTACTTGCACCACAGGCTCTTTGATAATGACTTGCTTATCTGTGCACTGTACGGGGTCTGTCATATCGATGGCTTTACGTATATTTTCTTTGGCAATTTTGGCATGTTCTTCTGCACGCCAGTAGTTGCCCTGGTTAAGTTCTGTTTCTGTGAAGTCAGTGTGCGTTTCGGCCATGGCCATTTCTTTAGGCGCACACTTGATTGCGCCCATTTTTTGGGCTTGTTGAAGATCTTGTTTTAAACGTTCAACATCTTCTCTTAGTGCGTCACTTGGTGCACAAGAGGTAAATAAGAAAGAAGCCACAGCAGGTATTAGCAATGCACGACCTAGACGCGTAAAACGACTCAAACAAACAATTTTCATGTTAAAAAATCCTTACAATTGATGTGCCTGTAAACATAAGGCATAGACGCTCACGATATTAAAATCACATTAAGGTTCATTTTGTTCTTTATTTGGATTGATGCTGCGCTCTTGTAGAGACTGCCCTCTGTTTGTAATAGCCTGCTCGCGTGCTTTTTCTGCATGGTCAATAGATAGTTGACCATAACGCATGGACACTTGATAGTCTGCATAACCTTCTTCTTCTTTTGCTTTGTGCAAATATTCTCTGGCTTTTGTGATTTCGTATATTGCAAACTCATCTGCTTGTCTGTGTTCAGCCTTCATAATGGCGCGTTGCGCACCTAAAATGCGATGCGTGGTCACCACATGACCACAGGCTGTGCTCATAAGAAGTAAGAGTAAAAAAATAACGCGCATATAACCTAAGTCTCCTTATTTTAGACACACCATGAGCCGTAAATAAATTTGGCCTCTTTGTCCACTTCTGATTGCCCGACGTCAAGAGAAAATGCAATTTTTTGAGTTTATTTAATAAAGTTGGGTCTTATTCGTTTTTTAGTGTGACGTTAAATGGCAAAAGCCCTGTGTTTATTTGAGAATTCACAAAGTTAATTCTAACGGCGTCTTTAAAAAAATCATGGTCCGTGCCGCAAACACCCTTAAGGGCGATATCAAAACGTACAAAACGGCATGTAAAAATTAATGCGCTAAAGTGACACTGGATAACATGCTTGCCAGGTGTATTAAGAACCTCTAGAGGTTGAGAAGTAAGCTGCTGGCTAAACAAACAATAGCCGTCAGGCGTGAACAACTGAATAAATAACACCACTTGTTTCAAAGGTGTTTTCGTGTGGCAATATAAACTAAGACTAAAAGGTTCGTTTACTTTAATGTTATAATTTTCTTTATTGTCTGCATCTTTAACACACACACGTTCAATAACAACGTGTCTATCTCCCCATCTATTGGGGTGACTATCTAAAGACAATGGAGATTGTTGTTTTTGGGATTCTTGTTGTTGATTTTGTTCTGCTTCTCTTTGCGCCACTTGTTGACGATAAGCATCACAAACATAGCGAGGATCACCCATGGCAGCAATATAACCTTTATCTAGCCAGATGGCTTTACTGCACCAACTTTCAACCATTGACAAACTATGGGTAACTAGCAAAATAGCAGAGCTCTTGGCTTTAAATTCATCAAGCTTAGCGCGTGATTTATGTTGAAAATGTTCGTCTCCAACCGCTAAAATTTCATCAATAATTAAAATACTTGGATCAATATTAACAGCGATAGAAAACGCCAAACGCATGTACATACCGCTTGAATAAGAACGCACAGGTGCATCAATAAAATCATCCAATTCTGCAAAATCAATAATCGCTTTTTCTTTGGCTTTAATTTCTTTTTTATTCAACCCAAGAATCATGGCATTCATGTAAATATTTTCACGACCAGAAAATTCGGGATGAAACCCAGCCCCTAGTTCAAGTAATGCAGAAATACGTCCACGCGTTAAAATTTTGCCAGAAGTAGGCTTGTAGATGCCCGTTAGTAGCTTAAGTAATGTACTTTTACCTGCACCGTTTTGTCCAATAACGCCAACTGTTTCTCCAGGCATCACTTTAAAGCTGATATCTTTTAGAATATTAAGTTTTTTATGTTCAATAGTTTCTTGATATCGGTTGCGATTAAACAATTGAATAAGTTGCGTTTTAAATGTGGTAAATCCGCCCTGAATTAAACGCTTTTCAAAAAATTTACTTAAATTTTGAACATCTAAAACAGGTTTTGTGTGGTCTAGTTTGTCTGTCATATTAGGCCACCTCTGCAAATTCTTCGCGGCGTTTTTGAATTACAAAACAGCCAATAGAAAATAAAACTAATGCAATAAGTGCTTCAATTGCAATTGTCTCTAAAGAAGGAAAGCGATTGTAATAAAAAATATCATGATAAGACGAAATAAGCCCAGAAAAAGGATTACCATAGATTGCGACCAAACGAATTTCTTTAGGAATTTGATTTTCTGCATAAACAATGGGCGTAAGAAAAAAACAGAAAGAAACTAAATTTCCCAAAATGTGTTGTAAATCTCTAAAAAATACATTCAAGGAAGAGGTGATATAAACAATTCCCGATACCATGAAAAACTGGATGAGCAGAATAACCGGAAACAATAGCAATGGGGCGCCATAAGGAATCCGAAAAAGTAATCCAAACCCAATCAAAATAGGTAAAGAAAATAAATAATTCATGAGGGCCGATCCAATTAAAATCATGGGCAAAATTTGCGGCGGAAATTTAACTTTGGTGATTAGATCACGCCTGTCAGAAATAGAAGAAGTCCCAGAGATAATGGAGTTAGATAAAAAAATCCACGGTAATAAGCCTACAAACATAAAATAGGCGTAGTTGGGTAATGAATTTCTCATGTAAACAGAAAATACAAGATAATAAATACCCATTAGAATGAGAGGATTTAAAAAAGTCCATAAAAAACCCAATACGGAACCACGATACCTAATTTTTAACTCACGACTGATGAGATTTTGTAATAACACACGATATTGATAAAGTTCTTTTAAGTTTTCTTTCATATTGTTGCTGCTTTTAAACGTCAAAACTCTATTATTTTAGGCGATAAACGCAAGTCTGCTTCATAACAATGAATCCTAAAAAGAGTCAATTTGCATATGTATTTTATTGTATTATGCTTTGATTTTTATGATTAAATTTTGTAGTTGCCTGCGAGTACATGAACAGCCACCGGTTTCAAGATCATTTTCAATATTATTTACTATGTCACGCTTATCACCCCAAGATGCGGCAATTTATCGATGATTTACTGATTAGACTTAAGACCCATACCTCCTTATCTTTGGTAGGTGAATCTGGTTGTGGTAAAGATTTTGTCCTAGATGCGTTACAGAATAAAATATTACCTCACGCGGGCGAATTTGTGCGTATTTTTTGCGAAGAAACAAAAGAAAGCACGTTGCTTTCTCTTTTTTCTTTTCATTCCAAAGAATCTCTGTCTTTGCTAAACCGATTAGAATCTGGAGTGTTGTTGATTTATGATCCCTATTTAATGTCTTTTGATGTGCAGTCTTGTTTTCTTGCGATGCTAAAGAAAAACCCACAAATCCGCACCATTTTTTTATGGAAAACACCACCTCGATTTTACCAAGAACAAGGTTTACTTAATCAAGCATTTGAACATTTGGTATCTTCTTTTTTACTAAAGATGCCTAGTTTGAGAGAACGACCAGAAGATATTTTTGAACTTGCAAGTTATTGGGCACATGAAGAAGGTATTGCCATAAAAGGTCAACCATTAGAACTTGCACCCGATGTTCGTTCCGTTTTGATGCATTATTCGTGGCCAGGTAATATGCGTGAATTAAAAAATGTCATTCAACGTGCAGTATTAATGTCTAATAATAAAATATTAGGTGCTGAATACTTTACATGGCTTTTCCAAAAAGAACACACGCAAAAAAACCAACCAATAGATTTTTTTAATACCATGTCTTTGGATACTTTGGTTAGTCAGAAACTTGAGCCTTTGGTTCAAACCTATTGTCAAGAAAATGGTTCCGGCTTGTACTCTATTATTATGGAACAGGTAGAAAAAACATTGTTGGCACTTACTTTAAAGCATGTGAACGAAAATCAAAGTCGTGCCGCACGTGTGCTTGGTGTTAATCGCAACACATTAAGAACAAAAATGAAATTACTTGATATGTGCGATAAAGATAAAAATAGAGACAACACGCAAGAATCGAGCTAATTAATAAATATGGTGTGGTTGCTTGTTTTTACATGGACTTGTTTTTTAGTGTCTGTTTTTTTGTGGGTAAGACAAAGACATACGGCAGTTTGGCTGCAAGGTGTATTGCAAGAGATTAACAAGCTAGACGATTCTTTTTTTGCATTACAGCTTGAACACCGTATCTTTAAACAAGTGTTGACACACATGAAAGAAGGGGTGTGTATTGTCAATCATCAAAAACAAGTGATATGGATGAACCAAGCGTTGCAAGAAATGCTATTTATTACATCCCTACAATCACAGCACGGTGTTGCATTACTTGAATTAATAAGAAATATCGAACTTAAAAAGTTAATCGAAAAAACATTTGAGTCCCAATCTTCATTATCAAAAGAGCTTATTATCCATAGTCCAATTCAAGAGCGTTTATTCCAAGTTCAAACGGCCTATGTCGTGGCACAAGAGGTATTTGTTTTAGTGGTTTTATTTGATGTCACCCATCTTCGTCAGTTAGAATTGCAAAGCCGTGAATTTGTAGCTCATGTATCACACGAACTAAGAACGCCATTAACGTCTATTCTATCTGCTACAGATATTTTAAAACAACTCGACATGGCGTCTTCTCAGCAATCTTTTGTAGAAATGATTGCACGTAATGCCTTGCGACTTAATGAATTAGTAGAAGATTTGATTGCACTTGCACGCGTAGAAAATCGCCAGGGACTTCATTTACATTTAGAGTCTTTATCGTTAGCTCAGTTGATTGATGAATGTATTGTTTTTTTTACCAGTAAAATCAGTGAAAAACAATTCAACATAAAACAATTCATACCTCAAGATATCATTGTTTATTCAGACAAAAAAGCATTGGAACATATTTTTATGAATTTGATTGATAACGCTTTAAAGTACTGCCCACTGGGTTCTACTTTAGGATTTTTGTGCCAGCATATAGATGAACTGCAGGTTCGCGTACTCGTAAGAGATAATGGTCCTGGTATTGAATCGGTACATTTACCAAGGCTTTTTGAACGTTTTTATAGGGTAGAAAAAAGTCGCTCTAGAGAGACTGGTGGAAGTGGCTTGGGACTGGCCATTGTTAAACAATTAGTAGATGCTTTAGGGCAAGACATTGCCGTTAAAAGTGAAGTCAATGTTGGCACAGAATTTATTATTACATTGCCAAAACACTAAAAATAGAAACTTGATTTTTGACTTTGTGAATAATGTGTTATCAACATAGCCATTAAATGGCACACAAGCATTATCGTTTAATTGCGACTGTTCGTATTAAAAACGAAGCATGGATATTAGAACAATGGCTCAAACGCACCTCTGAATATGTAGATGGCATCATTGCCATTGATAATTATTCAACAGATGGGTCTTTGGAAATTTTAAAATCGCATCCTTTAGTGATTCGGTTAATTGAACGCAAAAAACCAACTGTTTGGGATGAATTAACGGATCGTAATTTACTGTTAGATCTCGCACGACAATACCGGGCAGAGTGGGTACATATTGCAGATCCAGACGAAATTATGGATGCACGTTTGCCTGCACAAATAGATACGATTTTAAAGACACCAGGAATTGGACGACATTTTTTTAAAGAAGTGACTTTGTGGCGATCAACCGATATGTATCGCGTAGATAAACCAGAGATGTATCATCGCATGAGCGGAACCAATCAAATTATAAAATTAACCAAACAATTACGATGGATTCCAAGCAAGCAACAAAAAACAAGTAAACGATTACTTCAATCCTTGCACTATAGGCGCTTAATTCCAAAACGTAAAATGGGCAATTTTACCTACCAAGGACTTATCGGTGATACGCATTATCACGAAAATTTAGTAAGATTGCATTATCATTTTGTAGATTGGAATCATGCTTTTTTGGTTCATCTAAGAGCGGCCGCTATCGAAGCCATTCAGATGAAATATCATTTAAAAGATGTGCCAGAAATTGTGGCGTGGGCAACACAGCGTTTAGATGAGTCCGGTTTACAATTGGCGCCTATATGCAAAGAGTGGGGTGTTTTACCTGTTTCTGCGCATCATTTTATTCAACAAAAATACGGCCTACACATGACCAAGGGAGCCATTATTCCTTGATTTATTAAACTTCTTTAAAATCTGAAATAGTATCTCAATTGCTATGTTACTCAGTTGATGCTTGAAGCATCGATTTTAACAATAAATAAGCGGTCTCTGCATCTGATTGATCTAGGTAGATATCAATATCGGTGGCACTTGTAATGACTTCTATAATGTTAATACGTTTTCTTGCTAATGTCGCGGTCATTTCTGCTAGAACACCTGGTGTTTGCAAAAATGCGGGTGATCTTAAAGAGATTTTGGTAATATCTTTCCTTAATGTAATGCTTGTGAGCGCACTTTGACTAGCAATAATCTGATGAATTAACTGATAAGCTTTTGTTTGTTGGTCCGCCTGAATGTAAAGACAAATAAATGTATCGTTTTGATTGCATGAATAAATGGCAATGTTATTCTTTTCTAACTGACAATCAATTTGCGCCATCACGCCAGGTATTTTGCTTAAGTTTTTTCCCACAATGGTAAGCATGCCTAAATCTGTTTTATGAAGCGTAAGTGTGGCTTTACTTTGCCCTGTAATAGTAGTTCCTGTGTGCGTAAGCTGTTCTTGTTTTCGGTAATCTACTACGCGTACATTCATGCGTTCTGTTTTATAACGCAATGCACGTGGATGAACCACGCGAGCACCCCTAGAAGCCATAATTTCTAGTTCTTCTATAGACATGGTTTCTATTAATTCTGCCTGTGGCGCAAGTCTTGGGTCAGCCGACAAAATGCCTTCTACGTCTGTTACAATCACAACTTCGTCAGCATCTATCATTCGCCCGACTAAAACACCCGAAATATCTGAACCGCCACGTCCTAAAGTAGTAAGCGTGCCTTGGCTAGATTGCCCAAAAAAACCGGACAATACGGGTACGCCACCACGCCAAATAAGAGGCATTACGTGTTGTTGAAATAACGATCTGCTTTTTTCTTCTTGCACTACGAGTGGTCGTTCTTCATTTATTTTTTGAGCGGTGAGTGGTGCGCCTTCTTCGCAATCTACAATAAGCGGCCAGTAATTATGGTGCGCGGGTGCAAATGGAATGGTTTCAAGTCCCAACGATCGCAATGCAGCACACATGAGCAACACGCTTTTTTCTTCACCCATGGCTGCTATTTGATACACGGATTGTAAATCAATATGCCTATCCGTGGCCGCATAAACAGCATTAAGTAGCAGATTGGTATCATTGCCTTGCGCGCTCACGACCACTGCTACTTGATCGCCTGCCTGAACAAGTCTTTTTATGTTATGTGCAGCCAAACGAATTCTATCTGCAGTTTCGATAGAAGTTCCACCAAATTTTAATACACGTTTCATAATCATTAAAACAGCGTTGATTCTTGTTAGTGAGACTGAGACTGCTTGCGCGAAGTACGAATAACTACAAACAAGCAAGCCAAACTAGCCATCATTAATAATTGAGAAGAAAGCGACAAACTATTGCAATCTGCGGCCGCACTCCTAAACCATACAGAGCAAGCAGCACCCGACTTAAGGTTATTGTACTGTTTATTGACTTGCGAAGAAATAGACGGAGATTGATCTGGATTATAAACCGTAGGACAGTTATCGCAGGCATCACCAATGCCGTCTGGTTTGGATTGATTCTTTTGCATGTCAGCATCTTTTTGATCAGGATTGGCGACCAATAAGCAGTTATCACAAACATCACCTACACCATCTCCATCCTGATCCAATTGATTGGTATTTTTTCTATCTACGCAATTGTCACATGCGTCACCCACTTTATCTTCGTCTGTGTCTTTTTGAACGCTATTGCTTACAAAAATGCAATTATCAGAAGCGTCGCCAATTCCATCCCCATCGCTATCTTTTTGATCTTTGTTTTTTACAAATGGACTGTTGTCACAAACATCACCCACACCATCGAAATCAGTATCATGTTGATCTGGGTTTGGTATTTTAACGCAATTATCTTTGGCATCTGGAATTCCATCGCCATCGCTATCTGAATTGCCAGGATTTTTTCCTTCACAGGCGTCACCCACACCATTTCCATCTAAATCTTTTTGATCGGCATTGGATACATTAGGACAGTTGTCGCAAGCATTGGCAATCCCATCGCCATCAATATCATCTTGTGCATTTTGTGCATTATTGCTGGTGTTTGGACATTTATCACAAGCATCGCCAATCCCATCTCCGTCGCTATCTTTTTGATCGGT
>Ga0154020_10000385_pt1 | contig 53321 bp, 40 predicted proteins | sample Klosneuvirus_201_FD_109709 | JGI IMG/M metagenome (GOLD analysis project Ga0154020, IMG submission 109709) | Active sludge microbial communities from wastewater, Klosterneuburg, Austria - Klosneuvirus_20160825_MG | ecosystem: Engineered > WWTP > Aerobic digester > Activated sludge | place... | reverse complement strand
GCACCGTAACCACGCCGAGCGCACCGGCAAGGTCCCACCCAAAACTTTCTATTGACGAGCCCGCTCCGTCGCTGCCTCCCGTCCCGCGTCCTTCCTTGCGGACTTACGGACGGATTGGGGTAAGAAGTCGGCCCTGCGGGTGCGAGCGTGGCGCCCTGAACCCCGAAACCTGCGCGCAGTCGGGGGCAGTGGCCGATATCGCTTGGCGTCGCTTTTCGCTTTGCGGTACGACAGCCGGCAATGCGCAAGCTGCATAGGCTCTCGACGACTGGGATGATGGCGCTGCTCGGGGCGGTGGCATGTGTACGCCCGCAGCTGACGCCACCAGCGGTCTTGGTGCAGCAGGCGACGACCCAGGCGGCGAACAAGCGAACCGAACCGCCGGTTTCTACGCCCGCGGTGGCAAAACCAAGTGAGGTGACACAATCACCAGCCGAGCTTCGGGCGGTGCCGCTGCCAGCGCCGACCCCGGACCGTGTGCCCTGGCAGGACCTGCAAAACGGAGCGCGGGTGCTGTGGCAGCCGGATCGCTTGGTATCAACGGTGGCCGTGCAGCTGTGGCTGACTGCGGGCGTGGCCAGCGAGCCAGCGGGCGCTCTGGGGCTGGCCCACCTGACCGAGCGACTGCTGCTTCATGAGCAGGCCGCTGCCGTCGCCGACAAGGTACGGGCGGTGGGTGGCGAGGTGGCGTCGTTTACCACGCTCGATCACACGGTGTTTCAGCTGCTGCTGCCCAAGGGTCAGCAGGCGCTGGCGCTCGATTTTGCGACGGCGATTCTCACGGCGCCGACCGGACTTGACGAGCCGATGCTGATCCGGCAGCGCGAGCAGGCGCTCCTCGAACAGCGGCAGGCTCAGCTCTCGGTCCGAAGCACAGCGGTCGAAAAGCTGCGCGAGCTGTCGTATCCCGGCCAGCCGTACGGACGGCCGCTGCTCGGCAATCGGGAGCAGCTCCAGGCGCTGCGCCTGGTCGATGTGCAGGCGTACGTTCAGCATCGGTATCGACCCGAACATCTGACGGTGGTGGCGAGCGGCGCGCTGTCCGAGTCGCTGACCCGACCGCTGTTGTCGCTGGTCTCTGGCCTGTCGGCAGGCAGCACACCGAGCGAGCCAAGCGGTCAAGCTACCGTGGCAGCGGTGCGGTCGCCGAAGAATCAAGTCACGGTGTCGCTGCATGACGATCCCTCGGGACAAGCGGTGGTGGCGGCAGCGCTCCCCGGCGTGGCGGCCTGCGCCTCGGAAGTGGCGGCGCTCGACCTGTGGGCCCAGCTTCTGCGCAGTAGTCGGGTGGTGCGCAGCCTCGGTCTACGGCCCAGTGCAGAGGTCTCGGCGCTAAGCTTTGTGGGTCAGCAGCCCGGCCTGCTGCTCCTGTCGGCGACGGTGCCGCCCAGTCAGCTCGAAGAGGCGACCCAAAAGCTCCTCAGCGAGCTGTTTCGTCCGTCGCAGCGTGAGATCGAGCCGAGCGAGTTTGTGCGTGCCAAACAGCGACTGCTCGGCGAGACGGCGCTGCTACTCGACACCCCAAGTGGGCGGGCGCGACGGGCGGGCTTCTTTGCCTCGCTCGGGCTTTTGGAAGAACGCTACGGACAAGCGGTGCGCGAGCTGACCGAGTCCACGCTGCGCAAGACCATCACCCGTTTTCTGCGTCGGGACGCGCTCCAGCTGCTGTGGCTGCTGCCTCGCTCCCGCACGCCCCGCGACGAAGCGGCTCAGTTAGAACGCAGCCGCAGCCGTCTGCTTGTCCAGCTACAGCAAGCGGTCCCGCCCGGACTGTCAAAGGTCCTGGCGAGTGAGCGATCCAGCGACGGAGTGTGGCGCTTTCAACTGCCTGGGGGGCCGCTCGTGCTGGTGGTGCCCGATCACAACGTCAAGGTCGTCGGGGCCGCCGCGAGCTGGCCAGGCGGGCTTCTGCTCGAGGACGAACAGACGGCGGGAAGTCATGCGCTGCTGGCCCGGCTGTGGAAAGATGCGCCGCGCGGGCGCGGGGGTCCGTGGGCCGAAGCGTTGTCTCAGCTGCGGGGCAGAGTCTCTACGCGCCTTGATCTCGACGGCTTTACGGTGGTGGGCGAGTGGCCGAGCCTGGTCGAGTCCGAGGCCCTGCCGCTGTTTCTCGACGGTCTGTCCCCGCCCGAACCGAGCGAGCAGGACTTCGAGCGCGAGCGCCGGCAGCTGGTCAGCGAGAGTCGGCAACTCGACGAGGGGCTACGTCCGTCGCTGCGGCTCCTCAAGCACCAGCTGTTTCGCAGTCATCCCTACCAGCTCGAACCGACGCTCCTGTCGCTGTCGGGGCTGTCACGCAAGCGGGTGTCCGAGCTGTCGCGCCGCGCCTATCTGCCCTCGCAAATGACTCTGGTGATCGTCGGGGATGTCGATCCGTCGGCGGTTCTCTCGTTCGTCGAGTCACGGCTCCAGAGCGGCGCCCGGCCCCTCGCGGCCCAGCCACCGTCCCCACCGGCCATCGAGACGCCGCGGCAGTTTCTCTCGTATCACGGACGCGACCAAGCGCTGCTGGCGCTCGGATTCCGGGTTGCTGGGCTCGGCTCGACGGACCGGGCGGCGCTCGGACTGCTCTATGAGGTCCTGCTCGGTCCAGGTGGGCGGCTCCATCGGGAGCTGGTCGAGCGGCGCGGACTGCTGCTGTCGCTGGAAGGTCATCTCGAGCGGGGGCTGCTCGGTGGAGCGCTGCTGGTCGGGGCGGTCACCACGCCTGCCAGCCTCGACTCGGCGGAAGCCAGCCTTCGCGACGAGCTGCGACGCCTGATCGATCACCCACTCAGCGACGAAGAGCTTGCGGCAGCGCAGCAGCGCCTGCTCGGGCGAGAGGCAACCCACAGGCAGCGGCGCGGGGATCTCGCACAAGCGCTGGCCCGTCGTACGGCACTCGGTCTGCCCAGCAGCGACGACGAGGAAAAGCTGCTGCTGACGCTGACGCCGACGCAGGTGCAGGACGTCGCGCGACGGTATCTCGACGAACGCCAGGCGCTGCTCCAGGCGGTGCTGCCGCAGGCGCTGCTCGCTGTCCGACGCGGCGATGCCCCGGAGGCCAAGGTCAAGCCGAATCTGCTCGCCAAGCTGATGCCCTCGGGAAAAGGCACAGCGAGCCATCACGCGGCGGGGACGACCAAACCCAAGCCTGTGAAAAAGACGGCATCAGCGAAGGCTGTGCTGAAGCAAGGAAGCCGACGGTAAGCTATCGGGCAGCAGGAACTGAACACGGCCTTTGCTATCGGTGAACGCCTCGGCCCGCACCTTCGCGACCCGCGAGCATGGCAAGTCCGCCGTACAGGCCAGCCCGTAGCGCGGCGAGGTGTCCGGCAGCTCGAGCACCCGCACCTTGACCTGCGGAGCCGGCAGCGCCGTCGGACCCACCACCGTCACTTTCGCCAGCGCCAGCCGCGGCAGCCGTACCTCACCGAGATCAATATCCGCGTCGAAGATCCGCTGGTTGTCCAGAGAGGTGCGCGGCCCGGTCCCCAGCACCGGTATCATGTCGAGATCGTAGTCGCCCGGGTCGAGCCGCAGCACGAAGCGTCCGTCGCTGTCCGTGGTCGTCTGCGGCAGGGTTGGCTCGGGAATGCTGTCGAGCGGACTGGGCGAGATCGTGGTCTTGACGATCGGCTGCGCCACCACCGCCCCACCCGAGACCGGCTCGCCACTGGCCGAGAGCAGTCGCCCGATCAGTCGCGGTCGCGTCGGCAAGGTCACCGCCGCCAGCAGTCCGGCGCTGGGACCAACCTGAATCTCTCGGATCAGCGAGGCACACGGCGTCCGCGGCGGACTGACGACGCTGAGGCGATAAATCAGGTTGTTGCCACCGCTCGGTGCTGGTACCAGCATCAGCTTGGCGATGCCCTGCGCGTCGGTGTCGGCCTGGACGGTATAGCTGACCCGCACACCCGGCGGCGTCGTTGCATCCTCGAGATGGACCTGCGCCACCACCCGCGCGCCAACCACTTCTTGGGTCGCACCGCTCGGACCAAGCCCGCGCACCGGCAGCATGAACTGGACCGGCGTACGCTGCGACGGCAGCACGAAGTTTTGCAGCTTCTCGGTTCCGACTGCCGGCGGCGGCAAGACCGCTTCCAGCGACGGCAAGCCGGGCGTGGTCGGCCCCGGACGCACCACCACTCGCAGGTTGGCGCGCGGATTTTTCGCCAGCGCCGGATCAACCACCGCGCGGTAGGTTCCGCCGGTCGTGCCCACCGCCGTCAGACTCAGCGCCGACGACGAGACCAGCTGATTGTCCTCGTCGTACACCTGCACCGACATCCCGCCGACGCCCTCGCCAAGCGGGTTGACAATCCGCCCCGACAGCACCGCCAACTGGCTCGCCGGTCGGAGCTGAATCGGCAGATCGAGATCGCCCGTCACCGGATGCTCCAGCCACAGTGGCGGATATAGGCTCGCCTGGGTTGCATCGTCGAAGCCGACCCAGAATCGATATGGCTGCTCGGTCGGATGGGCCGGCGTCGGAATCCGCAGCGAGTACGTCCCTGCCACCTTCTCGGCGGTCTGGGTATCGAAGCGGTAGTCGTTTTGGCCAGGAATGGCGCTCGGCAGCGTCGCTTGCACGCGCGCCCGCACCAGTGCACGGCTGTCCGCCGTCAGCACCAGGCCCGAGACCAGCGAAGCCGACCGGAAGCGCAACATCGCCGAGCCGGTCCCGTCGAACGTCAGGCTCTGCCCTTCTTGCGGCGTCAGCAGCCAGTGCGGATCGGCGCCGACTTTGTCGCCTGTATCCGTCGGCCACAACTCCACCGCCCACGAACTTGAGTTCCGCGCTGGCGGACAGACGTTGTCGCCGCTACAGGCGCTCGGCACCGCCGCTGGTTCCTCGCCACAGCCAGCCAGCACCAAGAGCAGAGGCAGAATCGCCAAGAGACTGTGCCAGCGCCAGCGGCTCCGCGTCACAGCCCCGTCGGACAGGGAAGAAGGGTCAGTAAGGTTAGGCATAAGAAGATCCTTCTTAAGGACAAATTACCGTCCAGTAGTGGCTGCGGTCCACCTCGCCGAGTCCCTCGGGGCGAAAGCCGCTTGGACCATCGACGAAGCCTCCAGAAGTCACCACGGGCACTACATACGCGATCGAGCCGGCAAATCCCGTTGCGCAGGGCAACACCTGCTGACTGAACACCATCGAATAGCTTCCTACCGTCGGGTCCACAACCTGCGCTTGGGCTTGTTGGTAAAAGCGCGTGACGTTGGGATTGTCGAGGTTTAGGTCGCAGCACGTCCCGTTAAGCTGCAAGTACAGTCGCGCCGCCACGTCGACACTTTCGGTGAGCACGTCCACCTGATACGAGTATTTTTCCAGGATCGACGTCGCCCGCTGGGTGCCAAAGGGCGGAATCGCGGCATTGACCGAGAGCTGCTTGCCTCCGTCGCTGTTTGCCTGTTGTTCGAGCGGAATCGGGATTAGACACCCGCTTGCCTCGGGAACCAGCAGAAGAGACGAGTAAAGGAGCCAGCGATTCATGGGCGTTTGGTTCGGCGCTCGACGAAGCGGCGCTTAGATCGCCAAAAGTAACAGCTTCAATAAGTTTCGGCCACCGCGGAGCAGTGGCTGGATTAGCGGTCACCGACGGGAGCCGAGCGGCCACACTCGGAGCAGCGGCCCTCTGTGTCGAGGATTCCGATGCAGCTCGGGTCGACGCAGAGCCGACGGTCCTCGATCGACCCGGCCTCATGCGGTGTGGTGGCGGCGCCGGAATCGTCCGAGTCACTGTCTTCGTAGTCGCCAGTCTCGTCGGTATCGGTCGCAGCTTCGGACTGTGCCGTCTCGCCAAGGTCGTCGGGAAAGCTCGTCGGATGCGGCTCTTCGCCTTCCCCGATGCGACCACACTCGCTACAGCGTCCGTCGTCACGAATCACGCCCAGGCACGCTGGATCGCAGCACAGTCGCCGCGACTCCGGGTCAAAGATTGGAGCTTCTTCGTCGAGATGAATGCTCATTTGAGGTTCTTAAACAGGGCCGCCAGCTTCTTCTTCGCATCATCTGCCGAGCGGTCTTCCTTCCACGCCTCAGCATCGCGAATCGAGTAGTGCGGGCAGAAGTTCGCTTCGGCGCGGTCGCGAATGAAGGCTGCCTCGGGCTCGCGACACATGTTGTGAACACTGGGGTCGTAGTGTTGGCAGTTCTTGCAACAGTGAAGGTCGGACCCGCAGTGCGGACAGGTATCACGTCGCCCGACCTTGATACCGACCTTGACTTCGAATATTTGCTCGTTCCCGCAGGAGTGGCAGAAGTACGCCATGATGTCGAGATCTTAGGCACAGCGGCGGAGAGGTGACAATGCCTACTGCACCCGGATTGAAAAAAGAGGAGTAGGATGGGCGAAATTTCCCGCTCCAAGGAGTCCATCATGCACAGCCGTAGCCGCCGTCGCTTTCTCGTCGAGATTCCCCTGCTCGCAGGCGTCCTTTTGGCCGCGCGCAACGCCCACGCCACGCACTATCCCGCCAAGCTGTGCGGGGATTGCAGCTTCGGTAGTAAGAAGGACAACTGTAGCAAGTGCGGCAAGTGGATGGGCTCGACGCGGATTCCGGCCCGGCTGTGCAGCGACCACGGGTTCGGCAGCAAAGGTGACAACTGCGTCCGCTGCGGCAAGTGGGTCGGCTCGTCGAAAGCCCACGCCTTTGTCTGCAACGACTGCGGCTTCGGCAGCAAGAAAGACAACTGCGTGATCTGCAGCAAGTGGGCGCCGTAGGCAGTTGGGCCAAAGCGTCGCGCGGGCTTCTGCTGATTGGCAGGCCTGCGCAACAGCTTGGCGTCGCCGCAGAGAGGCCGGGCTTAGATCGCGAGCTTTTTAGCGATCTGGGTGAGCGCCTCGGTGTTGTGGATGTGCGCAAGCTGAGCAAGTAGGTATTCCTTGACCTGCTCCTCCAGGTGCGGGAGCGAATCCGCGAGGCCCAGCTCCGCGGCATACTTGCGCACCAGCTCGCTCTCCTTTCCACTCACCTGTCCGTCGGCAAACGCGAGCAGCAGCGCCGTCTTCACGAACAGCTTGCGCAGCTCGGCGCTATCCAGCACCGCGAGCAGCTCCTCGGTGGGCAGAGGACCGCGCCGCGCCAGCTCGGACAGCGAGTTCATGCTGCCACCGGCCTCGGCCCAGAACGACGCCACCAGAGCCGCCTCGCGCTCGTGCAGACCATCGGACTGAGCAATGTGAAACAGACCGCGGGCAATCGCTTCGGCCTGGCTGGTCGTCAGAGGAATCTCGGGAAAGAAGTTCATCGCACGTCTCCTTCAACTGGCAATTGGGTTGGCAACTCGCCTCACAAAACCATGCACCGGGGGCCGACCTAGCGGCGATGTCCCGCGACAACCTTGAGCCGATGCAGCCGCTCTTGAAGCGCCTCGATCGGCAAGTCTGCGTACTTCGGGGGCAGCATGCGGCGATTCGACGCCTCGAAGACTGCCAGCAGCTCCATGAACTCGAGCATTTCCATGTCCCGCGGTGGCAGGTAGTCGCGCGCCGCCCGCAGCAGATCGTCGAGGCTCACCGGCTGCTCGGCCAGGCCCTGGGCCTCGGCACGCTGGCTGGCATAGTCACTCGACAGCAGCACCACCGCTTCGATGTCCGCGTTCGACATGCCGACAATTGGCTGTAGTCCGTCGCTGGCAATCGGGAAGGTCAGCTCACTCGGGACCCGGTTCTTGCGTAGCTGCGCCTGGAGGATCGTCTCGACCTCGCCGGGGGTCTGCGCGTAAAAGAACGGAATCTTGCGATCGAGCCGCCCCGCCCGCTTGAGGTCGATGTCGATCTTGTCGGGACGGTTGGTCATGAGCACAAACAGCACCCGCCCGCGGTTCGAGGTGTCGCTCATGAACTCTTTGATGCGAGCGATCACTCGGCTGCTGGTGCCACCGTCGTCCTCGCCCTGGTTGCCAAACGCGCGGTCGGCCTCGTCGATGATGACCATGACCTGACCGATCGCCTGCACCACCTGGAGGATGCGCTCGAGATTACCCTCGGTGGCGCCCACCCACTTGCTGCGGAAGTTCTTGAACTTGATTGCCGTCAGGCCCGACTCTTTGGCAAAGGCCTCGGCGACGAAGGTCTTGCCGGTGCCCATCGGTCCGACGAAAAGCAGGCCCATCGGCACGCGGCTGCGCCGACCCTCACGGATGTTCTTGGCGATCAGCGTGAGGTCCTTTTTGACCTCGTCCATGCCGCCGACCACCTCGAAGCCGTGCTTGGGCTCGACGAACTCGATCAGGCTGAAGCACTCGCGCTCGATGATCTCGCGCTTGCGGGCGGCGATCAAGCGCAGCACTTCATTGCGAGCGTCGCTGTCGGCAGGGGTCGTGACCGGACCGTCGGGCGCAATCAGTCGACGAATCTCCGCGCGCGGCATCCCTTGGGTGATCTGCGCCAGCTTGCGGGCCCGCTCGACCGCCGCCGGACTGCCACCGAGCAGCTCGACAATGTACTTGGTCCGCTCGACCTCGTCGTCCGACGGAACCTCGTGCGGCGCCAGAATGCCCTGAATCTGGATGCTCTTGAGGCCCGCCGTGACCTCGGTCATCATCTCCAGCTCGTCGGCGGGCATGTCGCGGCGAATGTGCCGAAGCAGGGCGCGCCGACTGTCCGCATCGGGAATCGGAATCTGCACGGTCGCCACCCGCGGGTTGGCCACCAGCTTGGGATGCAACTCCGACAGATTCTCGACGAGCATAAAGACCAGGCTGTCGTTTTTGTCGAGCGCCGGCAGCATCGACCAGCGCTGGAGCGTCACTACCGACGAGCGGTCCTCGATCGTCGAGAAGCTGGTCTCGCCCGCCGGCGACACCGTCTCGGCGTACTCGATGATCACCGCCACACCGTTCTGGGTCACCAGCAGTCTCTCGAGCAGCGGCAGGACCTTCGACGGCTCCTTCGATAGCGCCAGGTCCTCGTAACCGGGTGGCAGCTTGCCGCGCACGAAGCGCACGCCCGTCGAGACGTTGTAGAGCACGACCATGGCCTTCTTCTCGAGCAGCACCTTGGTCAAAAACTCGGGCAGCGGCAGCAGGCGTTCCTCGGGGCTGCGCTTGTCAATCTGACCGTCCGGATCGTCGAGGATCAGGTCATGAACGTTGCCAAAGAGGACAAACTGCGTCGACTCCCCGCGCAGATAGCGACGGCGAATGTCGTCCGCCCACACAGGAAGCCGGGTCGCTCTGGAAGTGTTCAGCGTGGTCATATTCGTTTGTTTCCCATCGTTGCCAGCGCAGCGTCGCTAGCGGCTCGTCCCCTGCATGAAGCGCTCGGTCTCGCGCGAGGTCTCTTGGACCGCGGCTACGCCTTCGCGCAGCTCGTCGAGGCGTGCCCCCAGCTCGCGAGGGTTTTGCATTCCGACGATCTCATCGGCAAGCAGGCGAAAGGTATTTTCCATCAAATCCATCTGACCGCGCGCAGTCTGAAGGTTCCGTCGCAGATCCATGTAGCGGTCTTTGCGCGAGAGCAGCACTTCGAGGTTCTTCTGGGCCACTTTGCGCCGCTCATCACCGACCGGCAGCTTCTCGGACTGAAGCGTGTAGCGACGGATGTCCGACTCGATCTCCGCCAGATCCATGTCCTTGAGATAGCTCTCGTAGCGCGCCGAGACCGCCGCCATGTCGAGAAAGTCGTCGACGAGGTCCTCCAGCTTGGCGATGTCCGTCGACAACAGGTCAACGGAGAAGCTGGAGTTGTCCTGCGCCATCTTCTCAATCCGCTTCTGCTGGTCCCGCAGCTCCAATGCCCGCGCCTTTTCCTCGTCGGGCAGCGCATTGAACTTGGCGGACTGACGGGCCTTGCGGGCCGCGGCTTGCTCGTTTTCCCAGACCGGGTCAAACCACTTCTTGCGCAGCAAGCGAGAGTCGGGAGCAAACAGCATCCAGACCGCTTCCGCAGCGACGGCACACAGTCCAACCCACCAGTGCCCAGTGAGCAGCGCGGCACTTCCCGCGCCAGCTAGCAGCGACAGGTTGTAGGGATTCGCGAACGCGTACTTGACGTACGGCGGCTCGGCGTTTTTCCCGTTTTTCGACGGGCCGGTGTCGCGCTCGCTCACTTGGCATACAGCAGCGACAAGAGCTGCTCCTCGCAGTGGCGGAACTCGGGGCTCGCCTTCAGCTTGTGCGTGCGATCGGCGAACGTCGGGATGTCGAGTCGATGCAGGATCTGCGCCGGTCGCTTGCTGAGCACGTAGACCGCATCGGCGAGATAGACCGCCTCGGCGACGTCGTGGGTAACAAACAGGATGGTGTTGTCCTCGCGGTGCGAGATGTCGACCAGCATTCCCTGCATCTCCCAGCGGGTCTGCGGGTCGAGCGCCCCAAACGGCTCGTCCATCAGCAGAAGCTTCGGCTTGTTGATGAGCGTGCGCGCAATGGCCACTCGCTGTTTCATGCCGCCGGACAGCTCTTTGGGATACTTGCTCGCGAACTGGTCGAGTCCGACGTGCTTGAGAATCTCCATCGCGCGCGCCCGTCGTTCCGTCGCTGAGACTCCTTGCAGGCGCAGCCCATACTCGACGTTTTCGACCACGGTCAGCCACGAAAACGAGGTGTACTGCTGGAACACCATGCCGCGATCGCGACCGGGTCCTTCGACTTCCACATCCGAGATCAGCACGCGCCCTCTCGTCGGAGGGAGCAGCCCGGCGACCGCTTTGAGGATGGTCGACTTGCCACAGCCCGACGGACCGAGAAACACCACGATCTCACCGATGCCGGGCTTGTCGATGATGTCAAACGAGACCCCGCGCACCGCCTCGACGTCCTCGCCCTTGCGACCGCGATAGGTGACGTGGAGATCCTCGACGTGCAGCTTGATCGCGGTCTGGTGAACGGTGACCGGAATCACGCCTTGAGCCGTGACCGGTTTGCCAGTTTCCGTCGCTGAGGCCGCTGCCGCTTCCTGTTGAGTTGGGACTTGCTCAGACATGGCCAGCCTCTCGCCAGGGGAACAGCAGGTTGCCGAGGAAGCGGATCAGCGCGTCGGACAAAAGCCCAATCACGCCGATGATCAGAATGCCCGCGAACACCTCGTCGATGTGCAGGTGGTTGCCGGCGAGCTGGATCTGATATCCGAGGCCGCTCCTCGTGTTCACAAACTCGGCGAGGATGACGTAGGTCCACGAGATCGCGTTCATGACCCGAAACGAGTCGAAGATGTCCGGCGCTGCCGCCGGCACCAGCACCGTGAACACCACCTGCAGTCGCCCCGCCCCGAGCGTCCGCGCCGTCTGGACCAGCTCCTCGGGAACCGCCCGAATCGCGCTAATCACGACGGGCAACAGGTACACAAACACCCCGAGGAACAGAAATGCGATCTTCTGCTTCTCCTCGATACCGAACCACAGGATCGTCAGCGGAATGAAGGCCGAGATCGGCATGTAGCGCAGCGGCGCCATCACCGGCTCGACAAAGCGATTCACCGGCTCGAAGGCGCCCATCATGATGCCGAGCGGCAGCGCCACCCCAGCAGCGAGCAGAAACGACAGCACGATCCGCCACGTCGACGCGAGCGCCGCCTCCAGCAGCACCCGGACGATCACCGGATGCCCGTCGATGACATCTGGCTTGCCAATCACGAGGTCACGCAGCAGCACCCGCAGCACGTCGGTCGGCTTCGGCAGAAACGCGCCACCGACGACCGGCTTGGCTCCCGAGGTCAGCGACACCCACAACACAAGCAGGAGCAGCGGCAGAAGGAGCCCCAGCCAGAACTGCCAGCTCGACGGCAGTGGCTTGCGCAGCGACCAGATCGGTTCCCGCGAACGCAGGGGTGCCCGGCTTGGGCTCGGCACTTTGGTCTGACTTTGGCTAGGTACGTCGGCAGCCATGGTTACTGCACGTTCAGGATGACCTTGATGTCGGTCCGACGGTTCTGTTGACGGCCCGCCTCGGAGGTATTCGGCGCCACTGGATTGTCTGGGCCATGGCCGACGGTCTGGAAGCGCTTCGGATCGACCTTGTGGTTCTCAATCAGGTAGTCCTTCACGGCGTCGGCGCGCTTCTGGGACAGCGAGCGGTTGGCATTGCGCGAGCCCGTGATGTCGGTGTTGCCCTCGATGCGCAGCAGGGTGTTACCAAACGCGGTCATCGTCTCGCCAAGTGAGTCGAGCACGAAGTGCGAGCCAGCCATGATCTGGTCGCTGCCCGTCGTAAAGTAGATGGTCAGCTGCTTGTTGATGATCGCGCGCTCTTTGGCGGGGTCGACCTTCTTGGGATCGAACTTGAACGTCTCGACCACCTTCTGACCGGGATAGCTGTCAGCGAGCGCAGCGACGAAGCGGCTATCGACACAGTTTTTCGCATCGACCGACTTGCTGATCACGCCCTGCTTGCGCCAGACGATGAACGCCGAGTTGAACAGCGCCTCGAACTGCGCGCGATTGCCGTCGAGACCGAAGAACAGGGCGTTGTCGGCAAAGCTCGTCAGCTTCATTCCCGACAGCATCCCCGAGACATCGTCCTCGGGCAGCTTAAGGGCCTTGCCGACGACCATATAGGCGTGGGCGGGGTCTTTGCCAATCGCATCAATGCCGTCGAACCAGCCATGGATGAAGGCAGTCACGGTCTCGGGTGACTTTTCGACCAGCTCGTTCTGAGCCACCAGCACGTCGGCGATCACATTGGTGGCCGCGGTCGTCGAGACCAGGACATAGGCCTCGTCGCCACGCGCCTTGACTGCACCCGATAGATCGGGCTCCCAGGTCACAGCCGCGTCGACATTCTTCGACTTGAAGGCAGCGGCAGCAAGCGGCGCCTCGGCGGTGAATACCAGGTTCTTCTCGATCTGCGCCTTGTCCGCCGCCGTCAGACCCGACTGCGACAGCAGGTAGAGAAGCAGCCAGTGCGACGGCGTATAGCGGGTCGTGGCAATCTTCTTGCCCTTGAGATCCTCGATGCTCTTGATGCCGGTGAGCGCGACAATGCCGTCGCCGCCGCGCGACCAGTCCTGCTGGATGATGGCCTTGCCGCCCTTTCCCTGCTCAGCGAGTGCCGATGCCTCGCGCGCCCACGAATCGACGGTGTCCCACATGATGTCGATGTCGCCCTTGAGGAACGCCGCCAGCTTCGCCTGCGGATCCTCGAGGAGCGTGAACTCGACGTCGAGCCCGTACTTGGACATGTAAACCGACGCCTTGTCGCTGGTCAGGCCGCCGTTCGAGACGATGCCTGGCGCATGACCGGCCCAGGTGTTGATGCCGACGCGCAGCTTGCGAGCTAGCTTGCCAGCCCCGATCTGTGCCTTGGTGATGCCCGTCACCCCCTGCCGACCAGCCTCGCGAGCCGCGCCAATCGCGGCGAAGTCGTCCTTCGAGAGCGCGCCGCTCGACGAACCGGTGCTCGAGGTGTCTGCCGTGGGCTTGTCTCCCGTCGCTACCGTGGGCTTCTGTGCCCCTTGGTTGGCCCACTGGGTGATCGTATCTCGCTTGACGTACAGGACATAGCCGACCACCCCGAGGATGATGAGGGTGATAAAGAACTTCGCAAAAGGGGTGAGTTTCATAACGGGCTCCGGTTCGGATCGAAGGCTGTGGGCCGCTCGCTACATCGACTTGGCGGCAGCGCGCTTGGCGGCGGCGGCGGCCTTCATTTCCGAAAGCTGCTGCTTGGCCGTGACGTCGCCAGAGGCGTTGCGCAGGGTCTTGAGGCGGGAGTCGAGATCGGTCTCGCCCAGCTCCTTGTTGAGGTTCGCCTGCGCGACCTGGGTCTTGATGTGGGTCCGCACATTGTCGAGCGCCTGCACCTCAGCGTCGACGGAGAGACCCTCAAGCTGCTCTTGGATGCGCATCCGCGCCTGCGCCGACTCGAGCTTGGCGACCATGGTCTCCTTCTCGGCCTTGAGCTTCTTGATCTCGTGTTGCACCGAAAGCAGCGACTGCTTGGCGCTATCGGCATCCTTGGCCGCGGTGTCCGAGTCAGCCTGTAGCTCCGCAATCGACGACTCGAGCTGGTTCTTCTTCTGAATCAGCACGACCGCCAGATCATCCTGATTGGTCTCGACGGCGGTGTTGAGGTCGCCGTTGACCTGCGCCAGCTCCTTCTGCTGATTCGTCAGCCGCTCGGCCAGCTCCTCACGCCGACGGATGATCGCCGCGGTAGCCCGCTTGAGCGCCGAGTACTTCTCGACCATCGAGTTGATAGCGTTCTCGTAAGCAATCTCTGGGTGCTCCTTCTCGACGTCGGAAATCCAGAGGCTGATAAACCCTTTCCACAGGTTCGCGAGACGACCAAAGACTGACATTCCGAGTGCTCCTTGCAGTGTGGCCGCACGTACGCGGCATGATGAACCGGTTCAAAAAGAGTCCGCCCGCAGGCGTACTCTACGTCGCTGAGTTGTTGCGCAGCTTGGCCGACAGCTTGGTGGCCTTCTCCACCGCCTCTGTCCCGAAAAAGTCGAGCACGTCCTGCACCCGACGCTTCTTCTGATTGCAGGTCTGCTCCAGACCCCGCTGCTGCGCCTGCTGCTCTTGCATCGACGAGCGAATCCGCGACAGCTCCTTCTCCAGCTCGGCAATCCGCCGCGTCCCCTGCTCGAGGAAGGCTTGCGTCTGCTTTTGCCCATCCTGACCGTGCGCGCCGAGCGCCCGAATCTGAAGCGCCGCCGACTCGATAATCTGCTCGATCGAAATTCCGAAGGCCTGGAGCGAGGCACCGACGATCTGCCGCTTGATCTCCAGCGGAGTCTCCGCGGGCAGGGACGACAGAAGTCCCAGCGTTCTCTCGACGCGCCCCTGCTCCTCGTCGCTCAGTCCGGCCTTGCGCAGCACCGTCGCAAAGTCGACCTTGACCTCGGGAACGGGATCGGACGAAGCAGCCGGTGGCGCAGCAGGAGCAGACGTCGCAGCCACTGCCGCAGCTGTATCAGCAGACTGCGCGGGCGTGGCGGGAGGACGTGGAGGCCGCGTCTGTCGGCTCGCCGCGGAACCAGCACCAGCAGAAGGAGCAGCCGGTGGCGCCGGTGGACGACTCGCTGGCCGTGAGCCCGCCTGAGCCCCACCACCTGCGTACTTGGCGATGAGATCATCGACCGCGGCGTCAGAGGCTGGCTTCGCGGTCACTTCCTCTTCACCGGTCGTTCCGTCTTCCCGAACCACAAACAGACCGATGAGGGCATCCCCGAGACCTTTTTTCTTTTCCGCCAACGTATCCTCCGCCAACAGGCTACTTCTCTGCGCGCTCCGCCGTCAAGCCAGCGGCCCGACCGCAATACGTCCCCAGGCCGATGTCCGCATGGCCAGTTCGCGAGAGCCCGCCCATGCCAACAGCCAGCTGCCAAAGTCCATTCCCACAGCGCTGCGATTGTGCGTTAGGCTGCTCAATTCTCGACGGGAGGGACTCGTGCTGAGGTCAAAGTGGCATCCGATACTCTGGGCAGGGCTGCTCGTTCTTGCTTGGGACAGACCAACGAAGGCCTCACGCCCGCAGCGCCCCGACCTGCCACGCTTCCGTACCCGGCTCCAGACCCTGTCCGGAGTAATGCCGACGCTGATTCCCGATGGCTCGGGTGGGAAGCGGATCACCGCGCATTTGCCCCTCGATCTGGAGCTGTCGACGCGCCTGGATGGGCCGGTATCTCTGCTGGGGGCAACCGTGCTGTCGCTGGCTCCGTTCGCACTCCCGATCTGTGCGGCCTCGGGCGGGCCCCACCCCAGTGCCCTGGCCAGCCTGTTCGGCGTTCGGCTCGATTTCAACAACAACCGCGATGGCCTGTGGTGGTCGCCGTGGGTCGCCCTGCGGATGGGAATCGTCGCTCAGGCCGGCGCCTCCGACGACTGCCAAGCCCGCTTGCAGCTGGCGCCCGCGTTCTCGCCCCGACTCGGTGCGGACCTATGGATGGGTCAAGCCGCCGCGAGCTTTGCCGCCGGCTATGATCATCTGCCGACCGGCTCGGCGCTGTCCGCCCAAGTAGGTCTCACGGTGCGACTCAACTGACCACCAAGGTCAACCCGTGAGCGGCCTTTACTTCCGCTGGGTGTTCGCTGGCACTGGCGCAGTCCGCGGCGGTGGCGGCGGAATCGTGATGTCGACGGTCTGGACTGGCCCCAGGTGCTTGAGCTGATTGAGCTGATCGCCAATCTCATCGGGATTGCCGACCACCAGCACCGCAAATCCGCCTGGATTGAGGTACTTTTGCGCCACCCGCTTGACGTCGTCGAGCGTGACCTTCTGGATCTGCTCGGCGTACTTCTCGGTGTAGTCAGGCGGATAGCCGGCAAACTCCAGGCGCATCCGATCGCTAAGAATCTTGGCCTTGCTGTCGAACTTGAACACGAACGAGTTGAGGATGGCATCCTTGGCCTTCTGAAGCTCGTCGATCGTCGGCGGGCTCATCAGCATGCCCTGCACCTGCTCAAACAGAGCCGTGATCGACTTACCGGTGGTCTGGCTCTTCGTCGACATCGCCACTTTGTAGAGCGTCGGATGTTCCCAGCCCAGACCGACACCACCACCGACGTTGTAGGCCAGGCCCTGTTTGGTCCGAATGTTGGAGAACAGCCGCGCCCAGAAGCCTCCACCTAGGATCTCGTTCATCACCTCGAGCGCGTAGTGGTCCGGGTTCTTCCGCGTCGTCCCCAGCTGCACGAGGTGAATCGAGCTCTGGTTGACCTCACGCTTGGGCACAAAATACAGACCAGGCCGCGTCGGGACAAAGCCCATCTCGGCCAAGGTGACCTTCTGGCTCGTCGGCAGCGACCCCAGGGCCTGCTTGAGCAGTGGCACCAACTCCGCCGGCTCGAAGTCCCCGGAGATACCGACGATCATATTTCCCGCATGGACGAATCGACGGTGCCACATGAGGAGGTCATCGCGACTAATTGCAGCGACGGTGGCATACTCCTCCTGCCGCGCCAGGGGGTGATCCTTGCCATAGGCCAGCTTGGCGGCCTCGCGACCGACAATCTCGCTCGCCTCGTCGTTGCGTCGACTGATGGCGGAAAATAGCTGCCGCTTGGCGATCTCGATCTTGTCCTGGCGAAACTCTGGCTCTCGCAGAATCTCGACGGCGAGGCCGAGCACGTCCGCAAAGTCTTTCTTGAGACAGTGCGTCGTCAGCGTCGTCTTGGTTGGCTCACTGCCGGTTTCGATGGTGGCCGCCCGCAGCGCCAGATAATCGTCGATCTGGTCGCCCGTCTTGGTGCGAGTGCCGCCCGTCCGCCAGGCCTCGGCAAAAATGTCGGTGAGGCCGGTCTTATCGGACGGCTCATCCTTGGTGCCGCCGCGAATCGCCACCGTCAGCGATAAGAGCGGCAGCTCACGATCCTGCTGGAGCAGCAGCACAATGCCATTGTCGAGGACCACTCGACTCGGCTGCTGGGGCTTGACCACTCGCAGCGGCGGCGGCTTGATCTGACGCCAGTCGCCTTTGACCGTGACTGGCGCGGCCTGCGCACTGCCAGAAACCAGCAGTCCCACGACGGCCAGCGAAGAAAGCAGAGGAAACGACTTCATGCTCACTTGCCTCCCTGTGCCGTGCTCTCGATCCAGACGGCGGTGCGATTGCTCTCGATGAAGACCGCGCGAGCGACGCGCTGGATGTCTTCGCGGGTGACCTTGTCGATGCGATCGACGCGACGGAAGACCTCTCGCCAGTCGCCAAAGCGCTGTTGAGAGCTTGCCATCGCAATCGCCAGCGACTGATTGCTCCCCAGGCTGTTGAGCAAGCGCATCTTCGCCCGCGCCCGCACCATCTGAAGTTCTTCGTCGGTGACTAGCGTGTTTTTGAGCCGCTCCAGCTCTTCGTGGATGGCAGCTCGAACCTGCGGCGGCGTATTGCCCTGCGACGGCATAGCGTAGAACGCAAACAGGTGGGGATACTTCCGTCCCGGTAGACCCGAAAAGCCGCCAGCAGCCGCTGCCAGCTTTTTGTCCCGAACCAGCGAGCGATACAGCCGCGCGGTCCGCCCCGTCGACATCAGGTCAGCGATGGCGTCGTAGACTGCGTCGTCTCTGTCGAATGTATCGGGCCGGTGATAGCCCTCGGCGTACCACGGCTGCGAGGCCTCGCGCAGGATCACCATCCGCTCGGCAAACTGCTTCGGCTCGATGGTGCTGAGCGGTACGGGTTTCGGCCCTTTCGGCAGTCGACCAAAGTACGCATCGAGGACCGGCAGCGTCTCAGCTGCCTTGACATCACCGACGATCGCAATTGCCATATTGGCCGGTGTGTAGTAGGTCTCCCAGAACTTGAGCGCGTCCGTCGCTGACCAGGTATTGAGATCCGACGGCCAGCCGACGACGGGACGTCCATACGGGTGCGCCGTGAAAGCCGCTGCGAGGAGCTGCTCGATCAACCGTCCGACGGGCCGACTGTCGGTGCGCATCCGTCGCTCTTCGTTGACGACGTCCCGCTCGGTGTAAAACTCACGCATGATCGGCCGCTTGCCGCGCTCGGACTCGAGGTAGGCCCACAGCTCAAGCCGATTCGACGGCAGCGAGTAGAAATAGCCGGTCTCATCGGTGTTGGTGAAGGCGTTGAGTCCGACGCCACCGTTGCGGTCGACGATCTCGCCAAACTCATTGGCGGCCACTTGCTTGCCCGCCTCGGCGATGGCTTCGCGCCAGGCCTTCTCGAATGACTCAACCTTCTTCGGGTCGCTGCCCTGCGGACGGCGCCGCTCGGCATCATAGGCTAGGTAGGCTTTTTCAACCTTCTCGACCAGGCCCTTCTCGACGGCAAAGTTCTTGGTGCCAATCTTGTCGGTGCCCTTGAAGGCCATGTGCTCGAACATGTGAGCGAGGCCGGTCTGTCCCATCGCTTCTTGCGCCCCGCCGACGTCGACGTGGGTGAAGTAGGAAAAGACCGGGGCCTCGGGACGCTCGACGATGATTACGGTCAGGCCGTTCGCCAGCGTCTTGACCGTCGTGCGCTTCTCAACGCTCGCCAAGTCCTGGGCGTGCGCGACCTGGGTTGCTAGTGGCCCCACCGGAACCAGCGGGGACAGACCCAGAAGCAGCGCGCCAAGAAGGAGATGTCGTCTCATACCGACTCCTGAAAGAGGTTGTCTGGCCCGTCGGAGATCAGCCGTCACAAGCCGCGTCACCAATCACCAACGAAGCCACTCAATGTGGGGCAGTTTACGTCGCAACCGAGCTGAACTGAACAAAAAGGCGCATACCCTCCCGAAGATGACTATGCTTCGGATAAATAGCTGCCCAATCAATCACGAAACGGTGGAGCGGGCGGCTTCATTCCCAGAAATCGTGTAGGAGGCCCTGATGAAGTCTCGTCTGTCGGTGTTTTCTGTGTCGCTGCTTTCTCTGTCGGTGCTGGTGGCCTGCGGACAGGCGGATCAATCAACGGGAACGGAAGTGACACCGGCTGCGCCGATTTCTGGTTCGGGTGAGTCGAGTGTCCTAGACCATGCACCGTCGGAGATTGGTCAAGCGATTGTCTCTTCAGCGGCTCAGTTTGCGATTCCACCGTCGGTGCTCGCGGCAGTGGCGTACGCAGAGACGCGATTCTATTTCGTGCCTGGCCAAGGCGGCGATGCGACGGGGGACGAACCGATTTACGGAGTCATGGCACTGCGCGGTGAGCGACTTGCTCAAGGCGCCCGCTTGGCTGGGGTCTCCATCGAGCAAGCCCAGCAGCAAGTGCTGGCCAACGTCCGCGCTGGTGCGGCCCTGCTGCGCAGCTATGCCGACGAGGCCGCGATTGACCGCAGCGATCTGGCGGCGTGGGCCGGTCCGATTGCGCGCTTTTCGGGTCTGCCGAGCAGCGAGGCGCAGGCCTATTTCATCCACAACGTGGTCTATAAGACGCTGCGCGAGGGCCTGCCCGCCGAGATTGCCCGCCTGCACGGACTGCCCGTCGCACCGCAGACCGATCTGGTCCCGCAGTTCGCTCCGATCGTCGAGCCGAGCCTGCCGTTTGCCGGCGTTCGCTACTCTGGATCGGTGTGGAAGCCAGCGCCGTCGTCGAACTACACATCAGGGCGCTCGACGACGATTGATCTGCTCGTGGTCCACACCTGCGCAGGCGGCTACTCGGGCTGCGTTAGCTGGCTGACCACGCCCTACCCGACGAATCCGTACAAGACCTCGGCTCACTACGTCGTTCGCGAGGACGGCGGCGAGATCTCCGCGCTCGTCGATGAGAGCAACACCGCCCATCACGTCGGGGCCTCGTGGGAAGGTCGCCCCACCAACCCGCGCTCCGTCGGCATCGAACACGGCGGATTCTCGTACCAAGGCACCAACAAGTGGACGGAGGGTCAGATCTCGGCATCGTCGAAGCTTGCCTGCGACATCGTCAAGCGCAACCGCATCGTCCGCGATCGCAACCACATCATCGGCCACTACCAGCCCGATCCAGTCAATCGCGCGAGCGACCCCGGCACCAGCTTCCCGTGGGCCGATTACATGAACCGGATCAGCCGCTGCATCGGCGGCAGCAGCGCCATCATCGTCGACAGCAACCAGGCCAACAATGACGCCAATGGCCAAATCGACACCCCGAGCAGCAGTTGGGCGTCGTCGACCAACGTCAGCGGCTATTACGGTAGCGGCTATTACGTCGCACCGACCGCCGCCGTGTCCGATGCGCTGTACTTCAAGTTCTACCTCCCCGTCAGCGGCAGCCACGAGGTTTTCGCGTGGTGGACCGCCGCCTCGGACCGCAGCAGCGCCACGCCGTTTGTGATGTTCGACGCGAGCGGCAATCGGCTGGGCTCGGTCACCCGCAACCAGCAAGACGACGGCAGCCAGTGGGTCTCTCTCGGGAGGTACAACTTCACGGCGGGATGGAATCAGGTCGCGGTCTCACGCTGGGCTGCTGCTGGCTCATACGTCGTCGCTGACGCCATCAAGGTGGAGTAGCCGCGGTGGAACTTCTGCCGCTCGGGCTGGCGGCGGTCCTGTCGCTCTCGTTCATCTCGGAGCGCGACGGCAACCGCGAGGTTTACCTCATCAACAGCGACGGAAGCAGCGAACGCAGACTTACCCACAGCGACGATAGCGAGTTCAATGGGCCACCGACTCCCGACGGACGCTTTCTCCTCGTAACATCGGTGAGTGAGTCGGACCGTCGTCGATTGCAGCGCTTCTGGCTCTATCCGCTGGCCGGTGGCGCTCCACGACCGCTCGGCGCAGAGCGTTCAGTGCTACGCAATCCAAGCTTCTCCAGCGACGGAAGCTTCCTGTTTTTTGAAGGATCTGCGCCGGGACTACGCGAGGTGTTTCGGCTCTCGCTCGACGGACAGAGGCTCTCCCAGCTGACCCGCAACCGCGAGGGCAACTTTCAGCCGCGTCCGTCGCCGGGTGGTGATCAGCTCGTGTTTGTTTCGAGCCGCGATCAGGTGGCCGAGCTGTACCTAACGAGGAGCAGCGGCGGGCCGGCAAGGCGCCTGACCCAGACCGAGCGCGATGAGTGGCAGCCGCAGTGGTCGCCCGACGGAAAGACGATTCTGTTTGGTAGCGACCGCGAGGGCGCCGATCGGCTCTACCTGCTACCTCTCGACGGCGGACCGACGGGACGCCTGACCACCGAGGGACTCGATCCGTTTACCGTCGAAGAGAACGCAAGCTTTTCCCCCGACGGCAAGTGGGTGCTCTATGTCCACCGGCAGCGCGACCACAAAGATGAGCTGTGCCTCGTCGAGCTAGCGACCCAAAAGCGCTCTACCCTGTTTGCCAGTCCGAATGACAGTGCCGGTGAGCCGGTGTTCTCTCCCGACGGCAAACAGGTCGCCTTCACGCTCGGGCAGGGAGCAAGTAGCCAGGTTCACATCATCGATCTCGCGGGCAAAAATCTGCGACGGCTCACGAGCGGCAAGGGGCCAAACTGGCACCCGCTGTGGACGAGTCCGTCGGGGATTAGTACGAAGCGGAGATCGCCGTAAAGCCAAGTCCGACGGACATCGCGTTGTACTTCTTGCCTCCTGCGACTGGCTTCCACTGGCCCATGCTGTCGAGGACCTCAATGTCGGGGGCGAGGACGTTGCCGACCACCGAGTTCTGGACTTCCTCGGGAAGGATGACGCAGGTGGCGGGACTTGTGCGGCAGCAGCGCGACGCGGTCATGCACTTGGTGACGCTGACCGGATCGGTCTTGCTCTCGAACAGCGCGATGATGGTCTGCGCCGTCGAGGAGAAGGGATCGCTGTGAATCAGCACCGTCAGCTGATCGGCAATCGCCGGAACCAGCTTCCCGTCGAGATCTTTCTTGGCAATCGCCCCGTAGAGCGCGCCGCTCTGGATCTGCCAAAACGGCCCGGCTGTCTGGAATCCACCCTCGACGTGAACCCCACGCAGTGGCAGCTGAAGCAAGGTCTTGCCGAGGCTGAGCTGGAGCTGAAACTGTGACTCGGTCTCGGGCTTGAGGTTGCGCGACTCGACGGTCTTGAGCTGGGTGGCCAAAAGCGTCCCAGCCAGCGGACTTCCCGTCGGAGAGACCGGATTGAAGGTGTCGGTGCCATCGAACTTGGGTCGCCCGCCCGGCTTGCCCTGATGGAGGGAGACACCAACGCACGACGAGTTGTCGACGGCAGAGCTGGTCAGCGACAGCAGGTTGATGATCAGGCCGCTGCTCACGGCATCGTCGACCGGCGTCTGAATGTCCAGCCCAGACAGCGATATCGTATTGAGCACGTTCTTGAGCTGATTCTCGGGCCGGCCATCGCCGTCGAAGTCGTACACGTAGGTTTTGCTGCCCGACGCTCCCGGCAGCAGCACCTTGTTCATCACCAGCTTGTAGGTCGTCCCCGGCGCATCGTCTCCTCGGCAAGTGAAGGTCCGCGCCAGGTCAGGCGCCATCGCCAGGTCCCCAGGGCGCACCGCCAGATCCGACGGCAGCGGAATGTCGGGCAGTGTACCGAAGTCAAGCAGGTCAGGATTGCCGTTTGTGCTACACGCAGCGACGGAACAGATGAGCAGAGCAAGACGACGAAGCATGGCAGACTCCTAAGGCAAGAGAGCCGGACCATTGCACAAGCAGAAGAAGCCAAGCAAGCGTCAGGTGGGCTAGCGTTCGATCGGAATCTCGACGGTATCGCTCGCCGCTGGCTTAGCGGGCGCGACCACAGGGGGCGCTGGCGCGAGGGCTGGAGGAGACACAGCGGGCCGCTTTCCAATGTTCACAGGCGGACGACGGACTGCCGAGCCTGAGCCCGGCTTCGGCGCTTCACTGATACGAATCACCGCGCCATCGACGGGTGCTGGCAACCGCTCGCGCACTGGCGACAAGTCTGGCGATGCTCGAAGGTCCGCTGGCACGCCGAGATCCACCGCCTTTGACAGCCCTGGAAGAGGCGTCGCTGACGGACGACCGGATGGTATTTCTGGCCGCGGCACCGACAAAAGCAAGGGACGGAGCGCCAGTGCAGCGGCGAGCAGAGCGCCCATCCCGACGAGAATCCACCGCGAACTCCGACGGGAAGCTGCTGGCACGACGGCTCGCGTCGGGGACGACATCGCCAGAAGGGCAGCCACCAGCTCTGCTCCGTCTGCATACCGTCGCTGCGGATCACGCGCCAGGCAACGGTCGACGACCGCAGCGAAGCCATCCGCAAGCTCTCCGTCAGGAAGAAGGGGTCTGAGCGGTGGCGCCTCTCGCAGCTGCACCGCCACGGACAATCGCACCAGATCAGGCTCGCCGAACGGTGGCTTGCCGACGAGCAGCTCGAAAAGGAGCGCCCCCAAGGAGTAGACATCGCTGCGGGTGGTCGCGGCCTGGCCGGCAAAGATCTCGGGCGCCATGTAGCGAGGTGTCCCGATCAGCGCCCCGGTCTTGGTCAGCGACGCCTGCTCGACGACGGCCTCAGGTGGCGACGGCGAAGCGACCGAGGCGGCTACCTCGCCCGGCACCGACAGCGTCACTTCCGGGCTCGGAGCGGGGACGCCACCTCTGGCCGCCCGTTCCCCCTCGGCAGACAGCGTTGCTTCGTCGCCGCTGATCTCCTCGTGCTCACGCAGCGACGGTGGATCGACGGATTCCGACGGAACACTCTGGCCCCCCGAGACCAGCTTGGCGAACCCGAAATCGAGCAGCTTGGCTTCGCCGCTCTCTGCCAGCATGGCGTTGGCGGGCTTGACATCGCGATGCAACACCCCACGCTGGTGCGCCGCCTTGAGTCCCGCCGCTAGACCCAGTCCAATCTGTAGCGCTTGCTCGACGGAAATCGGCTTGGCCAGCGCGGACAGGCTGTGGCCGCGCACAAACTCCGAGACCAGATACGGTCGCCCGGCGTGCTCACCGACGCGATAGACGCTGACGACATTGGGATGGGTGAGCCGCGCAATCGCGCGTGCCTCGACGAGAAACCGCTCGCGCAGCGCTGGACTGGGCTCCGCCGCGATGAACTTGATGGCGACGGGTCGGTCGAGCAGCGTGTCATGCGCCAGATACACCTGCCCCATCGCGCCACGCCCGAGCAGCCGGACAATCCGGTACTCAGCAACCTCGGTTGGGGGCGAAAAAGCGGGACGCATGATCAGCGAGCCGACGATTCTAGCCTGCATAGCCGATGACGAATGCGGTCGCGAGCGATGCAGCGATTGACAGGTCGACAAAACGCGAATCTAAATGGGCGCATGCTTCGCGATACCCTCCGCCGCGTCGACCCCGAGATTTTCTCTCTGCTGGAGCAAGAAGACCAGCGCCAGCGCGACAAGATTCGCCTCATCCCGAGTGAAAACTACACCTCGGCGGCAGTCCTCGAGGCGCTCAGCTCGGCGCTGTCCAACAAGTACAGCGAGGGCTATGCCGGCAAGCGCTACTACGAGGGCCAGCAGATCATCGACCAGGTCGAGCAGCTGTGCATCAGCCGCGCCAAGACGCTGTTTGGCGCCGAGCACGCCAACGTCCAGCCGTACTCCGGCTCACCGGCGAACCTGGCGGTCTACTTGGCGTTCTGCAAGCCGGGCGACACCATCATGGGACTCGGGCTGCCGGCGGGCGGACACCTGACCCACGGCTGGAACGTCAGCATCTCGGGCAAGTACTTTACGTCGGTGCCGTACGGCGTGCGCAAGGACACTGGTCGCGTAGACCTCAACGAGGTGGCGGAGCTGGCCCGTCAGCACAAGCCAAAGGTGCTGTTTTGCGGAGGCACGGCGGTCTCGCGCACCATCGACTTCCCTGGCTTTGCGCAGATTGCTCGCGAGGTCGGGGCGATTCTCGTCGCGGACATCGCCCATATCAGTGGCCTCGTCGCTGGTGGCGCGCATCCGTCGCCGGTCGGTCACGCCGAGGTGGTGACCTCGACGACGCACAAGACGCTGCGCGGTCCACGCGGCGGCATGATCCTGTGCAACGCCATTCACGCTCAGGCGCTCGATCGCGCGGTGTTTCCGGGGCTGCAAGGTGGGCCGCACAATGCGACGGTGGCCGCGCTGGCGGTGGCCCTCAAGGAAGCCCACACCGAGGAATTTCGTCGCTACGCCCATCAAATCGTCAAAAATGCGCAGGCGCTGGCGACGGCGCTGCTCGCTCGCGGGTACGAGCTGGTCTCGGGCGGCACCGACAATCACCTCATCCTGCTCGACCTGACAAGCAAGGGACTCCCTGGCAAGCGGGCCGCGCAGGCGCTCGACCGAGCGGGGCTGGAGACCAACTACAACAGCATCCCCTTCGATCCCCGCAAGCCGTTCGACCCGTCGGGGTTGCGCATCGGAACGCCAGCGATTACCTCGCGCGGAATGCTCGAGAGTGACATGGAGCAGGTGGCCGTCTGGCTGGATCGCGCCATCGAGGCCGAGAAGTCGAGCGACGCCCAGACCCTGGCCCACATTGCCGGCGAAGTTCGTGAGTTCCTGGTGCGCTTCCCGGCGCCTGGCCTGTAAAGCAAGCGAAGGCACCCAGCGATGAGACGCGGCGTTGCGAGGACGAGGCGATGGCTGATTTTTGTCTTGCTCGTAAGTGGCCAAGGTGCGGTCGTGGCCAGCGAGGTTGGCTCGGCTCCGGCAGCGACGGGCGGTAAATCGATTGGCGTGCTCAGCAGCGTCGCACTTGAGCAGCACAAAGCCAAGCTGCTGTCGTCGCAAGCGCAGGAACGTCTGACCGCGGCTGAGACCATCGCCAGCGCCGAGACCGGAGACGCCGACGGGGAGGCCCGTAATGCAGCCGCGCTGCGCAAAGAGCTCGTCGGTCAGACCGTGGTGATGCAGCGACTGATCCATTCTGTCTGGGGCCAGTATCCCAATCCGGAGTACCCGCGAGGGCCGGGCAAAGATCCGCCGATGTGGTTGATTCGTCCCGAGCCGCCCATCCCATCGGGAACCCCGAAGAATAAGCGCCCCAAGCCGCACGATCCCGAGGCGGTCGACTGGCTGTCGGCGCTGGCTGCGCTCGATGTCTCCCAGGAGCCGCTGCTCGCCAATTTTCCCGTCGAGGAAGTGCAAAAAGCGCGGGCTGAGCTGCTGCTCAAGGTGGCGCTGCTGCGAACGCTCTCTCTGGCCGGGCAGCGTGGCTCTCGCGAGGCCGTCTATCCGGTGTTCGAGCAAGCCTTCATCCGCGACGGCGTGCTGCGCGACGAGTGTGGCCGAATGATTCGCGCGATGGGCAGCCCAGCCATTCCCGGCCTGATCCGCATCTACAACAACCGCAGTCGCGCCAACTTCAAGATGCGGCGCTATGCGTCGTATCAGCTGGACCGAATGGACCGCCTGCGCCCGAGCAAAGCGATTGCCTCAGCGTCGGACGATCTGGTGCGTGCCGACATCATCCATGCCTACGGGGAAGTGCTCGCGATCGATGCCGTCGAGGCGATTTTGGAGCAGGTCGAGGCTCGATCGCGACGGGTGCGGCGGGAAGCGCGCTGGGCTTGGCTGCGCTACGTCGACGGTCCGCCGCCGCCTCCTCCGCCCAAGCGCAAGCGCAAGCTGCCGGGCGGCAAGGAAGAGGCCGAGGAAAAAGAGGACTACCTGACGTTTCGCGAGCTGGCGACGCTGGCGCTCAAGCGGACCCACAAGACCCTGTTTGGCGCCGAGCCGTCGGACAAGCTGACATCACGGCAGCTCACCGATGAGCTGTTTGCCTACTACGACAAGCAGGAAGAGGAGCTGTTCGCCAAGCTGTTCGCCAGCGCCGAGTCGCACCTTACGGCGGGTCAGCCGAAGCTGGCCGTCGAGGAGTTTGGCTGGATTTTGGCCAACCAACCCGATCATCCCCGGCGGTCCGAGATGGCAGCGGCATTCCGTCGCTACGGTACGCAGATCACCGCCGAGGCGGAGCGGCAAAACGACGACGGCTTGCGTTCCCAAGCGGTGGGCTGGCTACGGCACTCGGTGCTGCTATCGAGTACCCAGCCCGAGGTCGGTAAGCTCCGCGCGCAGATTCACCTTCTCGACGGAAAGCTGGCGCTCAAGCAGGGCGGCGATGGCAAGAGTGACTTTGCGCTGGCGCTCGCCGACGATCCCAGCCTCGGGGAAGCGCGGCTGTATCTGAATCGATTGGTGGCGCAGCCGCAGCGACGGGTAAACTGGCTGCGCTGGCTGTGCCTCAGTCTGCTCGCCGGTGGGCTGCTTCTGCTCGGGCTGTGGCGACGGCAGTCCGCGTCGCTTCGTTAAGCGCGCTGAGGCCGGCAAATAACTGTCGGGCTCGTTGACCGCCCGTCGCGTCTTCCCTACTATCCGCAGGTTCCCACGAGGAATCACAAACCCCTATCGGAGGTCGGACGATGAAGAAGGCTCTTGTTCTTGCGATGTTCGGTTTGCTCGTCGGTGGTTCGGCATGTGGCCCGAAGGCCCAGGCTGGTGGCACCACGGTTGCTCCTCCCGTCGGTGGCAGCGCCCCAGCGGGCAGCTCGGGTGGGGCAGCTCCGTCCGGTTCGACTCCGACTGGCGCGGCACCGTCGATGAATGCCAACCCCGGCGCGGCGCCGGCGGCTCCGTAGTCTTCGTCACTTCAAGCGCCACACGGTCTCAGTCGGAGAGACCGCCGAGCGCCACCACTTCCGCCCCCACCGTCATCAGCAAGCGCGGGTCCGCGAACAAATTCAGCGACGGCGCCAGCAGCTTGGCGTAGCGATCAAAATAGAGTAGCTGCCGGGTAATGAGCACAAACTCGCTCGGCATGTGAGCACCATACTGCCCGGCAATCTTGAGCAGGTTGGTAATCACCTCGCTGTAGTCGATGCCGCCGAGGGTGCCACGCAAAAACGGCTGGTAGGCGACCTTGAGATCCTTCGCGAAGGACTCCCATTCTTCGTCGACAATCTGGCGAGTGACCGCCCCCATCGCGGCCATCGTCTTGGCCAGCTGCTCAAAGTCCTGGGTCGCGAAGGCCATCAAGTAGCTGGCAATTTGTCTGCGTCGCGTGGTGTCGAGCCGACCAATGATCCCAAAATCAAGGAAGCCGAGCCGACCGTCGGACAGCGCCATCAAGTTGCCGGCATGCACGTCGCCGTGGAAGAAGCCGTAGCGCAGCATGCACGAAAACCAGGCATGCATCCCGTCGATGAGCCGCGTCTCGGTCTGTTCACGCGAGATACCAATCCGACTCAGTCCATCGAGGTCATCGACTCGCACGCCGTGTAGCCGCTCCATCGTCAGGACATCGCGCCTACACAGGCTGCGAAACGGTCGCGGGGCGATGACATCGGGGCGCCCCAGCTCGGCCATGATGCGGTTGAACTCCTCCATCCGCGAGGCCTCACCGAGGAAGTCGAGCTCTTCGGCAATGTTGCGCTGGAACTGCGAGACCACCGCCTGCGGGTTCATCGCTCGAACGCCCGGCACGAGCGCCAGCACATCGGCACAGAACGCCAGCATCGAGACATCGGCGGCCACCAGCTCGGGGAGGTGCTGACGCTGCACCTTGACCACCAGGTCGTGGGTCGCCCCGTCTTCGACCAGCGTCACCGCGTAGACCTGCGCAATCGACGCCGAGGCCAGTGGCTGCGTATCGATGGTCGTGAAAACCTGCTCAGGAGGCCGCCCAAGCGACTGCGTCAGCGTCTCCCGCACGATGTCCCAAGGCTCCGGCGGAACACGGTCCAGGCACTTCTGGAACTCACGGACGTAGCGCTCGGGAAACAGACCGTTCGAGCTAGCAATCAGCTGCCCAAACTTGATGTAGGTCGGCCCGAGCCGCACAAACAGCTCGCGAAGCTCAACGGGACCGGCCAGCTGCTGGTCGCCAGCAAAGCGCCGCGTGAGATACCGGCGGCTCATCACCGCCAACTGTAGCAGCGTCACCAGCGCGCGCCGAATCGGCGGGCTGTACATGAACGCCGCCGCCAGCACCACCACGAATGCGGACAGCGCCACCCACGGTGCCGCGCCGCCAGAGAGCATCCCGCTGCGCAAACAGTACGGGACCAGCAGATTCGAAGCCTCGAGCATGCGCGACATCCTAGCGCGATTTTTGCGAGGCGCCACCGAGCGTCCACGCGAACCTTGACCTAGCGGCGCGCGGAAAGCTCACGAATCGGTCCGCTAGGCCGTTTTCTTGGCCTTTTTGCCCCTAATGGGCGCCTTTTCGTTCTGAGCCCTCGCTTTGGACGCCTTGTCTTTTGGTGCCTTTTCCTTCTGAGCCTTTTTGGCCTTTTTGCCGCCCTTTTTGCCGCCTTGTTTGCCGTCGGACTGGTCGGGCGACTCGGGGACCGGCATCTCGGCAGCGCTCTTCGTCACCACCCCCTGGCGCGGCACTGGATCGAGGATGACGAACTCGACGCGACGATTCCGCTCGCGGCCCTTTTTGTCCTTGTTGCTGGCAATCGGCTTGTCGGGACCGTAGCCCTTGGCGCTCAGCTGGTCGGCGGCGATGCCTTTGTCGACGAGGTATTTCATGACGCTGCTGGCGCGGCGGCCCGACAGCTCACGGTTGCGATCCGCCTTGCCGCGATCGTCGGTGTGGCCGCCAATCTCGACCTTTTTGATGAACGGAGAGGCCTTGAGGGCAAAGACGACGTGGTTGAGCACCGGGAAGCTCTTCTTGAGGATCACGTCCTTGTTGGTCGCGAAGAACACCGGCTCCAGGATCGCGATCCGGCCATTTTCGATGCGCACCAGACCTGGGCAGCCGTTCTTCTTCGGATCGGGACTCGGCGCGCCCGGCTGGTCGGGGCAAGCGTCCTCGGGATCTACGACGGCGTCCTGGTCACGATCGGCAAGCGGGCAGCCCAGCTTGGCCGGATCGGGCTTGTGGCCAGCCGGCACGTCGAGGCAGAGGTCCTTCGGATCGGCCACGCCGTCGCTGTCCTTGTCACCGGCGGGGCAGCCCGCGCGGCTGGGGTCCGGGGTGTCGCCCTGATGCACGTCGGGGCACTGATCCTGCGGATCGACCACGCCATCCTTGTCGCGATCACCTGCCGGGCAGCCGAGGCGGCTCGGGTCCGGCGTCGCGCCCTTGGGCTCGTCGAGACAGAGATCTTCGGTGTCGAGGACGCCGTCCTTGTCGCGATCGCCGACCGGACAGCCGAGCCGTTTGGGGTCGGGCGTCTTGCCCTTGGACTCGTCGGGGCAGAGGTCGATCTTGTCAACCACCAAGTCACCGTCGCGGTCGGGACAGCCGTGGCTACTCGGAGCTTCGGTCGGGATACCCGCATGGTCGGGGCAGGCGTCGGCCTTGTCGGGGATGCCATCTTTGTCGCGGTCGTCGGGCTTGCCGTCCTGCCACGGGGCATAAGACAGACGCAGCAGCGCACGACCGTCAGGAGTACCCGGCTGACGCAGCACGCCGAAACCGCCCGCGACGCTGAGCTGAAGCAGCTTGGCGATGTTGTAGTGGATGCCGAGCAGCACCTCGAGGCTGGTGTAGTCCGCAAAAAACGGCTTGGCAGTGGCGACACCGAGCACCACCGTCGACAGCACCGCCTCGGGCCCGACTGCGAAGCGGCGATCGGTGTTGGCATAGGCGATGGCCGCGCCAAGCTGGAGCTCCGAACCGACCGTGCTGCCGGCATCGCCGATGGTCCCGTCCCCGATCTTGGCGTCCGCGCGGTATAGAAAGCCCAGCCCAAACGACCACATCACGTGGTGAGACAGGCCACCGAGCGCAAGCTTGGGGAGCACGCGCACGAACTGGTCGCTCGAACCGGTCGACACCGCGCGGCTGCCATCGGCAAAGGCGCGCAGCGGAATCCACACGTTGGCGCCGAGGCTCATCGAGACAGGGCTGCGATAGGGCTGACCGAACACACGAACCCACAGGCCGACGCGTGGGTCCGAGAGCACCACGCCGGTCGCTGGCTCGATTCCGGCAGCCGGAGTTCCACGCTCGAGGAAGACTATCGGCAGCGTCGCTGTGATCAGCACCCGATCGAGAAATGAACCCGCGAGATCGACGTGGCCCGTCAGCTGATGCTCGATGACCGAGAGCGTCTGGCGAAACGAGCCTGTCGCGTCGATGCGCCCGAGGACCAGCGGCTTGTGCGCGTAGTTGAGCGTGATCCCTGCCGCAACGTACCGCTTCGAGGAATACCAGGGGTGATCGACCGAGAACGACCACTCACCGGCGGCAGTCGGTTCGTAGCGATTGATCTGGAAGCCGGTCTTGACGTCCTGCGCTGCTGCTCGCTCGGACGGCAGCCACGTCATGGCCATCGCCCCCAACAACACCAATCGCTGTGCGAGAGAACCGAGCTGTAGCACCACGCCCTCTAGTCAGACGAACTCACCGAGGAGCGGCTCATTCCTTGACGACCCGGATCTTGCTCCCCGCCGAGCGAGCGATCACGCTGCGGTCGTACATGCTCTCGCCTTGCAGCGGCGGTACCGCGTAGGTACCAGCGTTGGTGGCGCGGATGGCGTAGATGAACTCCAACACCTCGGGTCCAACGCTGCCGTACAGCACGACGCGGTCTTCACGAACGTCGCCATACTCAGGCGTCCACGTCGAGCCGTCCTTGGCAATCGGCAGCTGCGATGGTGGTGCCGAGGTCTTGCGCGCCGACCGCTCGCTCTTGTCGCTGTCGCTGCTCTCGTGGTCGCCTTCGCCTTCGCCCTCGCTGCTGCCTTCCTCGTCGCTGCTTCGCTCGTGGCTGTCGCCGTCGCCCTCATCGCCGCTCTCGCTGTCACTGTCGCTGGTCTCGGCGGGCGGATTGACGACCACCTCAAAGCCACCGGGCAAAAGGTCGATGAGCGCGAGGTTGTAGAGGCTTGTGCCCTTGCTCAGGCTGCGCAGCTTGATGTGGACCTCGGCCTCGTCGCCCAGCTTGACCTCTTTGATTGCTTTGCCGTTTGCGCCAACGATCTCGCGCAGCACTTCCAGCTTCTGCTTCACCACGTCCGTCGAGACGCGCTGGTCGAAGCCCGACTGCGTGACCTGATAGAACGTGCGCAGCGGACTGCTCGACGAGATCAGCAGCTTGCGGGCGTCTCCCGAGAAGCTCACCTGGGGCAGCAGTCCCGCCGGCAAGCTGAGCGGCTTCTGCGCGCCCGACGCCGGGACCTCGATGATGGACAGCTGGCTGACGTCGGTGGTGTCCTGGGCCAGCTGCGCGTAGGCATCGAGCGCCAGGATCAAGTACGCCGACGACAGCGTGTTGTAGCGACCCTTGGCGATCGGCTCCACCAGCGTCAGCAAAGCATCGGCGCCGAGTCCCTTTATGCGCTCCGGGAAGTGGCGCGCCATGATGTACAGGGCCTGCGCGTCGCGAATCAGCGGGTCATAGTAGTTCTGGTAGTCGGCGGCGCTGTCCTTGATCTGCCCGAGCGTGACACTCGCCATGATGCGCTGGGCGTCGCGGGTCTGCTTGAGCAGCTGTAGCGTCGCCGCCAGGTAGATGCCGGCCAGATCCTCGCCCCAGCCCTTGTACTGGTTCTCGAGGCGCTTGCGCACGCTCATCGCCGCCTGCGTCGTCACCACGCCCGAGCGCGTCAGCAAGTACACCGCATAGGCACGCACCCGCTCCTCACTGAGTGAGCTTGTCTCGCGCGCGACGATCTGGTTCAAAAACTCCAGGCTCTTCTTGAGCAGCTCCGGCGGCACCGCCAGGCCCCGCTCCTTCGCTTCGAGCAGGAAGTGCGTCGCATACACCGACGCAAACTCATTGACCTGGTTCGGATTGGCCCACAGCCCAAAGCCGCCGTCCTCGTTTTGTCGAGAGCGCAGCGTCTGCACGATGTTCTGGAAGCTCAGCTCGGCAGCCTCGGCCTTGATGCCAAGCTCCGGTCGCGCCCGCCCAATCAGCGCCGGCATTGCCTGGCTGACCTGCTGCTCGGTGCAGCCGTGCGGGAACTTCTCGAGGTACTGCGCCAGGCCCTGCGACAGACCGAGCGGCAGCGGCGCAATGCCTGCCGTGAGCACCCGATACTCGGCAAACAGCTCGCGCGGCACGGAGACCTGGGTCCGTCCCCCACCCGGCGGCAAGTGCCCAACCTGCGTCGTCGTGTAGAGCGGCGCCGCCGGACGAACCGACAGTTCAATCGAATACTTCGCCGACTTGCCACCCAGCGACGCCACAAACGTCATATTCCCCGAGCCCAGCACCTGCGTCGCCTTGAGCTTGAAGCGCACCACCGACTCGCGCATCTCGCCGATCTTCACCGTCTGCGTTGCGTCGGAAGCCACTTGCAGGTGCTTCGAGGTCTGGAGCTGCACCGCCACCTTGGCACTTGACCCCGAGCCGGTCACGTTATTGGCCACACCGACGGACACCTCGAACTCATCGCCAGGCGCAACCACGGTCGGCACATTTGGACTCAGTACAAAATCACCGCGGACCAGGGCCTTCTTGCTCCACACTCCCACTGCGTCGGGGGAGACGGCCACCGCCATCACCCGCAGCGTGCCGTTAAACGAGTCCGGAACCTGGTAGGCGACCTCTTTGTCGCCGGTGTCCGCGTCGATGATGCCCGACCAGTAGGCCACCGGCTTGTCGCGCCGCCGCTTGAACGGATTCAAGTTGCGCAGGGCCGCCCCGTCGCCATCACCACCGGGTGCCGCCTTCAGGAGCCGCGAAAACTCCGGCAGGATCAGGTCGAGAATCTGCGCCGTCTTCACCTCGAGCGCCCGCTTCTGGAAAAAGTACGCGAGCGGATCGGGAGTCTGGTACTTGGCGACCTGGAGGATGCCTTCATCGACCGCCCACAGCACAATCTTCGTCGGACGATCGGTGTGGTAACGCATCGTCAGCGGCTCGCCCGGCTTCACCAGATCCGGCGTAGTCACCGTGATTTTGGCGGTCCGCTTCTCTCGGGAAATGCTAAATGGCACGACGCCATAACTGAGCGGACTCATGAACACTTCGCGTGAGTCGATGCCGCGAATGAAGGACACCGAGACGTAGCCATTGCCCTCCATGTCGTCGGGAATCGTGATCTTCTGGATCGACGCGTTCTGCTTGGTGTGAAACCACTTGTAGGCGCGGACCTTGTCGCGCTCGATGGTGATGAGCCCGGCGCCGGTGTACGGAGCCTTGATCTGCATCTCCAGCTCGTCGCCCGCCGACACGTCGGGGTTCTTAAGCTTGAGCTGTAGCTCGGCGTTCTTTTCCAGTGATCGGGTCAGGTTGCCCTCACCAGCGACGGAAAACTCGATGCGATTGAGGATCTGGTCCTTGTCGTTTTTAAACACCAGGAAGAAGTCGCCCGGCTGCTGCGTCGGCAGCGGATAGGTCACGCCCCCCGACGGTACCGACAGCTTCTTGTCCTCAACGAGCAGCTCCTTCTTCACCGACTCGTACTTGTAAGTGCCATTGTCCTGCTTGACGAGCACCGACAGGTAGCGCCGCTCAAACAGCATCGTCCGCACCCCCGACTGCGCCACCGACGATCCCTGCGGGCCAACCGCGACGAGATGTACGCTACGCTTGCTTGCCTTGCTCAGATAGCCGAGGTCGCCGTCGGACTTATAGCCGAGCAGGTAGGTCATCGGCGACACCGTCACCTGGGTATCCGCCGCGACCGAGCGACCGCCCTCCGCCTCGAAGCCCTGCGCGATAAAGCGCAGCCGATAGGTGGCACTGGTGAAGCGCGACAGCGGCAGCTCGAACTCCGAGTCCCCGTGCTCGTTGGTCTCGCCCTCCTCGAGGTTTTCCGACAGCGGCTCCTTGGCCTGCATCGGGTCGAAGAACTGGTAGTCGCGGAACTTGCTAAAGCTCGGCAGCGTCGGCGACAGCATCAGCGTCGCCTTGACCCGACGATTCTCCGCCGGCGTCCCAAACAAGTTGAGCAGCTTGACGCTCGCCTTCAGGCCGTCGGGCGACACCCAGCCTTCGAGCGACTCTTTGCTCAAACGGGCGGTGATCTTCAGACGGTCAGGCAGAAACTCCTGCACCCGCACCGCCACCGAGCCGAGCAGGCTGCCGGTCTGACCATCTTTGACAATGTGGACGTTGACGTTCCACGTTCCCGTTGGTGAGGCTTCCTGCGTCTGGTGGCGAATCTCCTCGAAACCACCGTCGGACAGGCGCAGCTTCTCGCGTCGCACCGTCACCCCTCGTGCATCGTCGATCGACAGCTCGAGCGGCACGCCCCCGAGCTTCTGCTTCCAGTCCTGGCTCTTGACGATCAGACCGACGCGAATCTCGTCGCCGGGCCGATAGATCCCGCGATCCGAAAACAGGTACGCTTGCAGGCCCTGCGGCTTCTCCTTGTCGTGAATGCCCTCGATCGGGAAGCGCGAAAAGTCGAGGTAGCGGTCGTGACGGCCATACGGCAGAAACGACAGATCGCTGCCCTTCGACACCTGATAGGCCAGCGGCGCCTGCTCGCGTGTGAAGTCGCTCAGCTTCGGCAAGCTGACGTGTCCTTCGACGTCGGTGGTCTCGCTCTGAATCGCGACGCCGTTTTTGCCGAGCACCTCGACCTGCGCGCCCTTTACCGGCTCGCCGGTCTTGAGCGACTGCACAAACACATCGTGTGTCCCGTCGACGTTGTCCTTGACCAGCATGCCCAGGTCGGTCAGCAGCACCAGTCGCTGGTCACTCTGCCCGGTCGATTCCTTCTTCTGCGGGTCCCAGCTCTCGACCTTCAGGAAAAACAGGCCGAGCCGACTCTGTCCCTTGGCCTCGAAATATTTGCCGAGGTTCACCGCCGCGTACTGCGCCTTGCCGTGACCGACACTAGGCATCTGCACATCGTCGGTGAAGCGCTCGGTGATGTTCTCGGGCGTAAAGCGATAGTTCGAGAAATCGGGATTCTGGAACGACCCCGTGTTCTGCGAGATGAGGTGCTGAAGCTGATTCGGCAGCACGCGGCCAATCTCGACGCGCACCGTGTCAAGGTCGCGCCCAAACAGCGGCAGCTTGCGCTCGCCCGACATCGCGAGCAGCGCGCCGGTCTGCATCACCCGCAGCTCCTTCGGGAACTCCGGCACCGTCAGGATATGCTCCGACGGACGCCCGAGCACGTAGCCGCCCGCCGAGCGCATTCCCTTGCTTACCTTGATGTACAGGACCTCGCCCACCTCGGCGAGATAACGGAAGGAGTGCGTCTCGGAATACTCCTTCTCGTTGGGAATCTGCTCGAACTTGACCGGGCGCGCCAGCTTCAGCACGTCGGGCCCCAGCTCACTCAGGCTGAAACCGTACTGCTCCTTGGCGCCGGTCTTGTCGCCGGGAGGCCGCTTGGGCAGCACCACCACGGTGAGCGCATTTTTGATCTCAGCCTCGGTAACGCCGGTGTTGGTCTGCACCACCAGCACCTGCTCCGGCTCCATCTGCGCATTGTTGACCAGGGTCAGGTTCGCTTCGCTGACGCGCAAAAAGTCATACAGACCGGGAATCGTCACCGACGTGCCGATCGGCTCCTTGGTCGGCTTACCGCCCCGCGCCGACTTCACGCCCTTTTGCACCCGCACCATCATCATCGAGTCGTGGTCGGGAATCTTGACCGGATCGGAGTGCACGTATGCCGTCGCTGCGAAGCGATCGTAGGTAACCTGGAAGCGATACGGAGTGACCGTCTGAGCCCCATCTTTCTTGGTGACCAGCTCGACCTCAAGGCGCTTCTCGAACTCCGCACGGTCAATCGGATGGGTAAGCGAGATCGTCGCCACGACCTTCTTCTGCGTCGGGTCCTGCGGATCTTGGTAGAACTCCTGCTGGGTGAAGCGACCGGTCATCGGCGCGCTGTCGAAGCTGAGCGAGTACTCGGTGAGCTTCACGTCGTCGGCCACAAGACCGCGCTTGGCCAGCTTCACCGAAAACGACTCCCCGACGGGCCAGTCCTCTTTGGGCACAAAGGTCAGGATGCGATCGGAGTCCCAGCGCCAGCTTCCTTGGAGCGGTGGTGACAGCTCCACACCGACGGTGACCGGCTTCTTGACGCGCTCAATGGGCGCCGCCGAGCCACCAAACAGCACCCGCAGCGTATCGGGCTTGGCATTGTCCTCAAGCTTCGTCGCTGCCGGCGGATCAACGCGCACCGACATCTCGATCGGCTTGGGCTGTTTTTCCAGCCAGCGATGGCCAAAGAACGCCCCGCCACCGAGCGCCGCCAGCACCAGCAGCACAATCGCGGCACTGGCCGTGTTCGCCGCCACCGAGCGCCCACCCCGCGCCAGGCCTCTGCCGATCGCCGCCAGCCACGGTGGAGGCTGCCAGCTGAGCTGACCGAACACGCCCCGAGCAATTCGTCGCAGCACACCCGGTTCTGCGGGCGTGGGCGGATTCTCTGCACCAGTCGCCGCATCGGCAGGAGCCGCGTTGGCAAGGGCCGCCTCGGAACTTCCCGAGGCTGAGGTTTCCGCAGAAGGACTTTCGGAGCCAGGCTTGTCAGTGGGTTCCGTACTCACGGTGTCTCCTTCGACAAGCCATCAGCATAAACACACAGAGGACTCGCAGTCGAGCACGCTGCGGTGTGCGCCGGCGGAAGCTAGCGCGAGGACGACCAGGGACCGCAGGCCGCCTTCAGCTTGGGCTGCAAGCCATGGAGTAGACCGTCGCTGGGCTCACCCGCCTGGCGCAGCAGCTCCGAGAGTCCCTGGCGATCTTCCTTGCCGAGCGGCGCGCGCTGCCGCTGGCAGATCTTCAGGACCGATTCGACGGCACCTCGACGGAGCGCCAGCGGGGCGTCGCGCTCGAGCCGCGCCAACAGCAAGCCGAGATCACTGCCATCGCCATGCTCTCCGAGGGCACGGATGCACAGCACCGCTGCCACCAAGCTCCGATCTGCCGCCTGGGGATCGTCGATGAGGTCACCGAGTCCCTCCCCGATCGCCTGATGCGCCTTCACCGCGCTAGCCGTCGAGACCAAGCCATGCCGCGCTACCAACACGCACGCCTGACCGCGAACGGAAGGCAGCGTCTTTCCGTCGACCAACAGGGCTTGATATCGCGCAAGTCCACTCGACCCCAGACAGCGCGACAGACCTTGCAGGGTCAGCGCCGCCACCCCTTCGTCGGAGTCGGCCAGCGCTTGCTCGAAGACAGCCACCGACGCGGAACCTGGCTGACACGCTCCGCCCAGAACCTCGACGGCAGCTCGTCGTACCATTGGCCAGGGATCGCCTTTCACGATCGGGGCGAGCAGCGCAGTGAGCGTGCCATCCCGTCGACCGACCAGCCCGCTCAGCAGCCCGAGCCGCACCCCAGCGTCCGTGTCCGCAAGTCCCCGCGAAAGCAGCACCGCGTCAACGCTCGAACTCCGTGCCAGCGCCCGCGCCGCCAGCTGACGCAGCTCCGGCTGTTTCTCGTCGCGCAGAATCTCCCCGAGCAGCGACGGTGGTGCGACCAGCTCCAGTCGAGCCAGCGTCTTGAGGAGTCGATAGCGCAGTGCAAAGCGGCTCTCCTCGTCGGGCAGATCAGCACTGCTCCGCCAGCTAGCGGTCACTTGCTCAGCCACCTCCCGCGGGCCTTCGTCGCTCTTACAGCCGGTCATGGCCTCACCGAGAGCCGCCAGGATCAGCGCCTGCTGCTCGGGACTCTGCCGAGCCGCTTCCAGCGCTGTCCGCACCGTCGACCACTGGGGATCGCTCACCGATATACAGCGTAGCCGTCGCCCGAGCGACTCGACGAAGGTCTCTCTCAAGGCAGAGACCGTCGACAGGTCTTGCCCCAGCGTCAGGACCAGCCCGAGCGGCGCCCTCTCCACCAGCCAGCCCAAGACCTGCCCCCGAAACACCGACGAGGACCCTGGATCTTGCACCACGGCGACCAGAGCACGGGCAATCGCCTCGGTTTGCTGGGTCTGATTGGCCAGCGTCGTCAGCGCGACCAGCAGGGGTGGCCTCTCCTCGACCTCCGCCGTCCCCAGCGTCGTCAGGAGCGTCTCGAGGAGGAGCTTTTGCTTCTCCGACCCGAGCTGCGAAACTCGACTGCACAGCTTCGCCAGCAGCGCGTGAAGTCGACGCTTGGTACTGCCCCGACTCGTCGGTAGCGCGGCACTTATGGCGTCAGTTAGCTCCGCGAGCCGTCGCGGGGTGCCACTCTCAATCTGCACCGACAGCGCACGCTCCGCAGCCTCGGCAGTCCGCATTTCCGCCGCGCCTAGTTGAGTCGTCAGGACCGTCACCGCATCGCCCCCATCGAGATCACTGAACAGATTGACCTCGCCGAGCGCGCTCCACTGCCCTTCCCGGGTACCGCCATTCTCCACGGTCAGCGACACACAGCTCGTCGAGACTGGCTGAGGCAGCACCACCCAAAATGGCCGCGCAAGCCCCGCGGTGGAAATCCGAAAGCTCTGCTGCGGCGACACCGTAAGAATCAGCTGCGTCGGCAAGTTTCCCTGGACAGCCAGCGGCGGGCTAATCCGCACCGCCCGCAGACTCCGCCCCGCAAACTCGGCTCGCCAAGTGAAAAATGTCCCGCGCGCGTCGTGAAGCCCTCGCCAGGCAGTCTGTGGCTGCCCATCGTCCAGCTCACGCGGCGCCGTCAGCAGGTCGGCCCGCTCGATCCCAGCCTGCCGATTGGTCGCAACGAGTCGATAGATTCCCAAGGGGATGCTCGGTAGCTCCGTCGGCGCCACCGTAGTCGTCGAGAGCTGCGCCGCGCCGTCCAGCTTCGGCAGCAGCCGGTCCGGCTGCCAGCGTCCATCTGGGCCATAGCGCTCCACGAACAGCCGCCGTTCTCCGTCGCAGCGCTCGATCGTCGGAGCCGTTTGATAGCGCAGCAGCACGCCATCGACCACGCCAATCCCGAGCGAGTATTCGCCGTCGCTCCCCACCGGACCGATCGGGCCACTGTAGGCCGCAACCAGCTTGCCGTCGCGCACCGTCCCCCACAGAGCCCAGCGCTGCCCTGCCGCACGCAGGCCGGTAGCGACAACAAAGCGCTGCCCAGAGCCAGTCCGCTGCTCGGTCAATGTCGGCTCGGTAATCCGGTGATAGCGCTCGCCCAGCTCCATCTTGAGCTGCTGTGCCGTCACAAAGCGGGGCCCGCCGCTCACGGTCAGCAGGCCAGATTCGTCAAGGGTCGCAGTCTCAGTCTGGCCATCACCGTCGAGGTCCACGCCCAGCGAGACCGACAGAGGAGTCGCCGCCTGCCCCAGCCTCGAAAGCGCAAAAAGGCCGACCAAGCTGCCCCAGCGAACCACCCGCCCCAACAGCTGGCCCCGCACTGGACCCCACAACTTGCCAATACTGGAGACCCTAAGTTCTCGATTGCATCCGAGGGAGCGCATGGGTCACAGTAATACAAAGCAGTTGACCGGGCTGACAAGGTTTGCTACTCACTCCGGCTTGCTGAATCAAAGCTGCCCGTCCGATATTTGGAGGCGTTTTCCGTGACTTGCACCCTGCTTGGCGTTGCGACCGCCCTACACAGCGACCCGTCTGGCCACCTCTCTGGCCAGATGACTAGTCTCCTGGCTCAAGCGGCGGGCGGCGGTGGCCTGATGGCCATGAGCAACCTGCTCCTGCCCGTATTCCTGATCGGGATCTTCTACTTCATCCTCATTCGGCCCCAGCAAAAGCGGCAGCGTGAGCTGGAGAACTGGCGCAAGGGGATCAAGCGCGGCGACGAGATCATCACGTCGGGCGGACTGTGGGCGCGGGTCTCTGCCGCTCCCGACAACAGCCGCTACATCACCATCGAGCTGCAGGACAAAGTCCGTGTGAAAGTCCTGCGCGAGCACATCATCAGCAAGGCCCCGCCGGCGGACGCGTCGGTGGCTGCTGCCGACGAAGCCAAGTAGTCGCCGAATGAGGCCGAAGTCCTTTGGTCTGCACGGTTCGGCCGATGGTCTGCCACTGTCCTGCCGAGGGCGGTCACTCGCAGCCCTCTAGTTAGCCTGGGAGCAACACACGCATGGAGCGGTCCTTTTACTACCGCGTAGCGGCCTACTCGCTCATTACCATCCTGTCGGTGATGGCCCTTCTTCCGTCGCTCGCCGAGTGGACTCATAAGTCTGATCGGCTGCCCGATTGGTACCAGAAGGCGTTCACTCGCAAGATCTCACTCGGGCTGGACCTACAGGGTGGTCTGCACTTGGTCTACGAAGTCCAGGTCGACAAGGCGGTCTCCGACAAGGCCGACCGTCTCGCCGCCCAGATCGAGGAGAAGCTAGCCCGCGACAAAAAGGTCAAGGGCGTGCGGGTAATTCGCGAAGGGGATGGAGCGGAGGCCCGGCTGCGGGTCAACTTCCCGAACAAGAGCGACGCCAAGAAGCTCGACGGGAACTTTGAACGCGAGTTCGCCAAGTACCTGACCCGCGACGGCCAGAATGAGCAGACCGGTGAGACGGTGTACAAGATGGACGCCGACTACATCGACGAGCTGCGGTCGTATGCAGTTAGCCAAGGCGTCGAGACGATCAAGAATCGCGTCGACAAGCTGGGCGTCTCCGAGCCGGTCGTGCAGCGCAAGCAGAACGACATCATCGTCGAGTTGGCTGGTCTTTCGCAGGCCGACTTCGAGCGCGTCAAGAGCCTGATCGGCAAGACCGCGCAGCTCGAGTTCAAGATGGCCGACGATGGCGCCGAGTATATGCAGAAGCTATCGGCCCATGCCGAGAGCAAGAAGGCACAGTACGTCGGCCTCGATGTCGGGTTTGATGCCTGGCAGGCCAAGGACTCCGGCCAGCAGCACACCGACGTCTATCTCAAGGCCAAGGACAAGAACGTCCTCGAGAAGTTCCTCAAGGAGCTGCCGCCGGAGCTGGCTGTCCCGTCGGACCACCAGATCCTGTTTGAGCAGACCTCGCGCCGCAACGACGAGGGCGAAGAGACCCAGGACAAGATGTGGCGCTCGTACTACTTGCACCGTCGCGCCGAGCTGACTGGTGAGTACCTGACCGACGCGGAAGTGCAGTGGGACCCCAACACCGGTCGCCCCGAAGTCGGCATCACCTTTGACAGCGAAGGCGCGAGCCTGTTTGAGAAGGTCAGTGGTTCCAACATCGGTCGTCGCATGGCCATCATCCTCGACGAAAAGGTCAGCTCGGCTCCGACGATCGAAGGCCGCATCGGTGGTGGTCGCGCGCGCATCACCCTCGGTGGCTTCTCTGACCCCTATCAGCTCCAGCAGGAAGCCAAGGATCTGGTCGCGGTGCTGCGAACCGGCGCCCTCCCCGCTCCGCTGCGCAAGACCTTCGAGACGCAGGTCGGTGCGACGCTCGGTCCCGAGGCAGTCTCGAAAGCGCGAACCTCGATGATCATCGGCACGCTCGCCGTCGTCATCTTCATGCTGGTCTACTACCGCGCCGCCGGCATCATCGCCGACATTGCGATGGTCTTTAACGTCGTGTACCTGCTCGCCATCATGGCAATGATTCAAGCGACGCTGACCTTGCCGGGTATTGCGGCCGTCGTCCTCACCATCGGTATGGCTGTCGACGCCAACATCATCTTCTATGAACGCATTCGCGAAGAGCTGCGGGCCGGCAAGACGCCGCGCCAGGCGGTGGAAAACGGCTTCGGGAGAGCCTTCTGGACGGTCTTCGACGCCCACGTCACAAACCTCGTCGCTGGCGTTGTGCTCTACTCCTACGGAACGGGACCGATTCGCGGCTTTGCGGTTTCGCTGATGGCCGGCATCGTCTGCAACCTGTTCACGTCGGTGTGGCTGTCGCGAGTGATGTTTGACTTTATGGTCGGGCGCAACAAGAAGCGCGCCACCCTGAGCATCTGAGGCGCCCCATGTCACAGCACTTCTTCGAGCTAATCCGCCCAGACCACAACTTCGACTTCGTCGGTAAGACCAGGCCGCTGCTGATCTCGTCGGCGATTTTGGTCCTGCTGTCGTTTGTCATGCTGCCGCTCAACATGATCCTGCCGGGACGAGGTCACGCGCTGAACTTCGCGATCGACTTCCGCGGTGGCACCGAGATGCGCGTCGACTTCTCCAAGGATGTCACCCCGAGTGAGATCCACGATGCGATGGACTCCGGCGGCTACAAGGACAGCGAGGTTGTGCCGCTGCCTGAGTTCAAGAACTCGTTCCTGGTGCGCTTCCCGGCGGTGTCAGCCCTGACGCCGGAGCAGGCCAAGCGCGCTGAGTCGTCGCTGCGCGACAAGCTCGGCCAGGAGTCGCTGCGCAAGTTCGAGTTCAGCGAGGGTGGCGACAAGGCCTATGTCCGTCTGAGCAAGCAGGTCGAGGCGTCGCAGATTCAGGAGATCCTGAAGGCCGCCGACATCACCACCAGCCAGGTACAGCGCTTCGGTCGTCCCGAGGACAACACCTATGAGATCGTGCTGGTTGGCCTCGATCAGGAAATCCGCAAAGCGCTAGACGGCAAGCTCGGTCAGGGCGCAGTGTTGTCGATCCCGTCGGTGGGCTCGGTCGGCGCCAAGGCTGGTAAGGATCTGCGCGACAACGGCATCATCTCGCTGCTCGCGGCCATCGGCTTCATCATGCTGTACATCCTGGTCCGCTTCGATTTCCGCTACGGACCGGGCACCGTGATCGCGCTGCTCCACGACGCTGTGTTCGTCATGGGTGCCTTCGCTGTGACCTACAAAGAGTTCTCGCTGACGACAATTGCCGCCATCCTGACCGTCATCGGCTACTCGATGAACGACACCATCGTCGTGTTCGACCGCATCCGAGAGAACGCCAGCAAGCTGCGCGACAAGAAGTTCTCCCAGGTCGTCAACTTGTCGGTCAACGAGACGCTGTCGCGTACCATCTTGACCTCAGCGACGGTGTTCTTTGTGACTTTGGCGATGAACATCTGGGGCACAGGCGTCATCCGCGACTTTGCGTTTGCGATGAATGTCGGCGTCATCATCGGTACGTACTCGTCGGTGTTCATTGCCAGCCCGGTCCTAATCTGGCTCAACGACAAGTCGATGCAGTCGCAGAAGAAGCCGCGTGGCAAGGCCAGCGCTTCATCGCCGGTCTAGATGTCGGCCTTACCGAGCCTCGCGGACTTCCGGTCCCGAGGCCAGCTCGTCGAGTGCTCCGGTCACCGCCTGTTCGTCAGCGATTATGGTTCTTCCGGCCCGCCGCTTCTGTTTCTTCACGGCTTCCCCACTTCGAGCTTTGACTACGCGCCGCTGATTCCGCTGCTCGCGTCGCAGCGACGGCTGGTCCTGTTCGATTTTCTCGGCTTTGGTTATTCCGACAAGCCGGCGCAGCACAACTACTCGCTGTTCGAGCAAGCCGACTTCGCGGTGGCGGTGGCAAGACACCTCGGGCTCGGGCCGCTGACTCTGGTGGCGCATGATATGGGTAGCTCGGTGGCGCTGGAGCTGCTCCGTCGCCCGGAGCTTTCCATCGAGACGCTGGTGCTCCTCAACGGCAGTGTGCTGCTGCGGCATTATCGGCCTCTCATCTCGCAGCGGCTGCTGCTCCATCCGCAGATCGGGCCGCTCTTGACACGACTCGGCGTGATCAATCGCTGGGTGTTCGGCAGGCAGTTTGGCAAGCTGTTCCCAGTCCGCCCCTCCGACGAGGAACTGGACCTGTTTTGGGAGCTTATCCGCCACAACGACGGACACCGCAACTACCACCTGCTCATCCGCTACCTCGCGGAGCGCAAGATTCATGAGCTGACCTGGCTCGATGCGCTGGCGGCGAGCAAGGTGCCGCTGACAGTGATCTGGGGGCAGCGCGATCCGGTGTCGGTGCCGGCGATTGCCAAGGATGTGCTGCTGCGCCGGCCCGATGCCACCTACGTGCCGCTTTATGACGTTGGTCACTATCCGCAGTGGGAAGATCCGCGGACGGTGGCCAAGTTCATCTTGGGCAGCTAGCGACTGCTACCGAGGCAGCCGCCAGCGCAGCATCCGTTACAGCCAGCGTGACACGATCGCAGCGAGGATCTTCGTGGCTGCCCCACCGTCGCGTAGCTGCGCCGTCAGAACCTGGGCCGCCTGTCGCATCCGCTGATTCTCCGCCTCCGCCAGACTCGCCGTCGCCCGTGATACCAGCTGGTCTTCGCTGTTGCCGAGCAGGGTCGCACAGCCCCCGTCGACCAGATACGTCCACTCGGTCTCGTTGCGCACGATCAGCACCGGCGTCCCGAGCGCATAGGCCTCTTCTTGTAGCCCTCCAGAGTCGGTACACAGCGCCCGCGCCGACGACAAGAGCGCCAGCATATCGAGATAACCAACCGGTGGGAGCAGCGCGATTCGCGGCGAGGGCGGCAGCCGAAGCTCCCCGAGTAGGCGCTGGGTTCGCGGATGGACCGGCCACAGGATCGGCCACCGCTCGGCGAGTCGGCACAGCCCGCGCCAGATGCCCGGCAGAACCTCTGGGGTGGTGTTCTCGGCGCGATGAACGGTACAGGTCAGGAACGGCTCGCCTTGGGCCAGCCCAAGCCCGGCCAAAGACTCCGCCACCAAGGGACGCCCCTGCGCCCGCGCGGAAAAGGTCCGCGCCGCATCGATCGCCGTCGAGCCAACCACCGAAATATCCGCCTCGGCAAGTCCCTCTGCGAGCAGCTGGCGCCGCGCCGCATCGTTCGGGGCCAGCAGCTGCGCCGCGCAGTGGTCTACGAGAACCCGATTGATCTCCTCGGGCATGGTCCGCACAAACGACCGGCAGCCGGCCTCGAGGTGGACCACCGGCACGGCCAGCTTCACCGCCGCCAGCGCCGCCCCGAGCGTGCTGTTGGTATCGCCCAGCACCAGCAGCAGCCCAATCTGATGGTCCAAAATGGCTTTCTCGACCCCGGTCAAGATCGCGGCGGTCTGAACGCCGTGACTGCCCGAGCCAACCGCCAGCTGCACGTCGACGGGACGGAGCCCCAGCTCAGCAAAAAACACCGCATCCAGTTCAAACGAGTAGTGCTGTCCGGTGTGCAGAAGCACCTGCCGCAGCCCAGGATGTCCGTCGAGCAGCGGGATGAGCGGCGCCAGCTTGATGATCTCGGGCCGAGTCCCAAGCACAGTGCCGACAGTCAGCGTAGTCATCGCTATCGCCCCACCAGCGCAAGCCGTCGAGCCAGCGCCCGCGGCAAGAGTCCGGCCTGAAAGAGCAAGTGATCGCGGAGAATACGCGCCACCTTGGCTTTGGACTGACCGTACTTGCGAACGTGCAACACCGTCGGGAACTCAAGCACCCGAAAGCCATGCAGCAGCGCATTGCTGAGCAGCTCTGCCATCGCCAGGTAGCCCGGCGACTGAAACGAAACCTCGTCGAGAACCCGCCGCCGATAGGCCCGAAACATCGCCGTATAGGTGTGCAGGTGAAGGTCGAGCATCAGCCGATAGATCAGCGACGCGCCCTGCGACAGGATCAGGCGATAGGCCGGCACACCGTCGACGCCGCCCTCGGGATGATAAGGCGAAGCCGTGACCACATCGACGTCGGACGTGAGCAGTGCCGTAAGGCCAAGGATTTCGCCGAACTCGTAGGTACCGTCGGCGTCGGTGGTAACGATGACCTCGCTCCGACTGGCGGCAAAGCCAGTCTTGAGCGCCGCGCCGAGCCCCTGATTCTGACCATGGACCAAGATCCGAAAGCGCGCATCGTGGCCAAAGCGCTCGCGCAGCAGGCTCAAGGTCCGATCGGTGGAACCATCGTCGACGAGCAGCACCTCAACGCTGGCATAGCGGGTCTTAAGCTTGTCGAGAACCTCGGGCAGTCGCTGCTCCAGCTGCGGCAGCGCCTCCTCCTCGTTGAAGCAGGGGATGACGATCGATAGCGTCTCCAACGGTTGCTGGCGCTCCGACGAGAAATTTGACTGGGGCACGGGCCGCTTGGGCTGACTCACGGCCCGCATTGTACCTAGTCGGGCCTGCTGATCCTACGGCGACCTACGCTAGCTGCTTGGCAGACTGCGCCGGGCGGCGGGCGGAAAACATCCCAAAAGCTCGCTGTCCGGCAGCGCCGTCGCCAACAACTGCACATCGCGCGGCCTTTCCGGGTAGTCGAGCAGCTGAGCAACCACCTTCGCCGACAGCCCCCGCCCGAGATCATCGACGACAAACACCGGTGATGGATGCTGCGCGTCGCGCAAGGCCAGCGGCGACAGGTGCAGAAGCCGCAGCGTACTGTCCGACAGCTCGCTGGTCGAAAAATCACTCTCACGCCCCGTCGGTCCGTGCATTCCTATCAGCAGAGAGGTCAAAAACAGATCGACGAAGCTGCCTTCGCGCTTGGCGATCAGCTCTCCGTCGTGGGTCTGGACAAACGCGTCGCTGTAACCGAGCAGCGCGTGTACTACCTGCCGCTGCTCCTCCTCGGTCTCGAAGTAGTCGGGACCGATCGGCGTCTTGCGAGCCACCACCTGAGTCACCGGCAGTCCGACGCTGCGCAGTAGCTCCGCGAGCCGGGCCGCAAAGTCCGGATGATGCGCACAGCGCGCCGCCAGTCCCGTCACCCGCGGCTCCGGTCGCACCAGCTGGAGCCGATCCGCAGACCACGTCGCGAGCGGCAAAAGGACCTTGCTTTGGCTGGCCAGCGCCTCGGCAACCAGCGGCTGCTCCGGCGCAACCGTTACCGCCAAAGTTTCGATAAGCCCGCGCTCAGGACCCGCCCCAGGCCCCACTTTCACGTCGGTAAATTGGAGGATCGGATTTTTTCGCTCGCGGACAAAGACCATCGCCTCCGGCTCACCGGGTGCCGTCAGAAACAACGACTCTGCCTCGATCTGCTCGGCCCGCACGGCTAACTCATAGCGGAACAACAACTCGTCGCACAGAGCGGTCAGCGCAAACCGCGTTGTCGGCTGCGGGGGATCAAGCAAACGACACGGCATAAGCTGCGGTCGCTGGGGCCGTTTGCCATGCTCGTGTCCCTGGGTGGGCCCATTGCCGTGCAGCAAGAGCTGACGCAGATACGACAGCGCCTTGAGCAGGTTCGACTTGCCCTGCCCTGCCGCCCCACACAGAAGAACCCGCGTCAGCACCTGGCTGCCGTCGGGAAGCGAGCGCCCCAGATCCGGCCCCAGTTCGTCGCCCGTCGGTCGCAAGTCTAGCTCCCAGCGCGGACCAAACGACAGGAAGTTCTCCACCGAAAAGCGGACCAGCATCGAATCGCGGACTTTGCGCAAGCCAAACTGCAAGGTCAAGCACTTGTCGCACCCCGCTGGCTCTGTTACCGTCCGGACGAAGGAGTTCATCATGCGCAAACTGCTGTGGAGTGCGGCCCTTGCGATGTGTGTCGCGACCCAAGCATGCTCAAACGAGACGGCGGTGCTCGCTCTCGATCCGCCGCAAGGAACCTACTCGGGCGGCGAAGAGATCGTCATCAAAGGCCGGAACTTTCCCGCCGGACGCGGTGGCGTCAGCGTGATGTTCGGTCGCCACGCCGCAACCAACGTCATCATCGAGAGCCAGAGCGCGATCCGCGTCACCTCCCCAGCGGGCGATCGCAACACCCAGGCCGATATCGTCGTGATGTTCGACGATGGCCGGGCCTACCAGCTCAAGAGCGCCTTCCAGTACCTCGATGCCACTGACAACAGCAAGGTGATGAAGCACTTCGGCAACAAGAAGTAGCGTCGCACCGGGGTTTTGTGGCTAGACTGCGCCCGCATGCCTAGCCAGGTAATTGACCCGCCCAGTGGCCGCTTGATTTCTGCCGATGAGATCCGCGTGACCGCCGAGATGGCGCGCCTGCTCCTCGTAGAATCCGACATTCCCAAGCTGTCCGACGAGCTGTCAGCGATTCTGGCCTACGCCGAGTCGCTGCAAGAGGTCGATGTGACGGGAGTGCCGCCGATGACTCATGCGGTGCCGACCCACTGTCCGCTGCGTGGTGATGTGACGGAAGCGCATGATCCGATTGAGTCGGCGATGCGCAATGCTCCTGCCAGTGAAGCCTCGTTCTTTGCGGTCCCGGCAGTCTTTGGCAACGGAGACGACTCTTTCGACGGAGAGGGCTGAGCAATGGCAGCGTCTACCCCGATCTGGGAAGCGTTCGATGGCGTGATGCAGCTTGCGCAGGCCGTTCGCTCGCGTGACATCTCGGCGGTCGAGGTCACGCGCAGCTATCTCGACCGCATCGCGCAGCTCGACGGCAGCCTCGGTTGTTTTTTGCGTGTTGACGAAAAGGGTGCACTCGCAGCCGCTCAAGCCGTCGACGAAAAGGTCCGCTCCGGAGCCGATGAAGAGCTGCTCCTGGCCGGTGTTCCCGTCGGCGTCAAAGACATGCTGTGTACCAAGGATCTCGCCACCACCGCGGGCTCGAAGATCCTGGGCGGCTTTGTCCCTCCGTATGACGCCACTGCCGTCGCCAAGCTGCGGGCAGCCGGCGCCATCGTCATTGGCAAGCTCAATCTCGATGAGTTTGCGATGGGCTCATCGAACGAAAACTCGGCCTTTAAGCCCTGCAAAAATCCGTGGGATTTATCACGAGTGCCCGGCGGTAGCTCCGGCGGCTCGGCAGCTGCCGTGGCCGCCTCGTTGTGTCCGCTCAGCCTCGGCACCGACACCGGCGGCTCGATTCGTCAGCCGGCGGCGCTGTGCGGCGTGACCGGCATGAAGCCCACCTATGGCCGGGTGTCGCGCTACGGCGTGATTGCCTTTGCCAGCTCTCTCGATCAAGTCGGCCCACTCGGTAGAAGCGCACTCGACGTTTCTCGAGCGCTCCAGGTCATCGGTGGACACGACCCGCACGACGCAACCAGCCTCGGACTGTCCCAGCCCGACTACCTAGCGGCCAGCCAGACCGGTCTGCATGGCAATGGCAAACGGCTCCGGATTGGACTTCCCAAAGAGTACTTCGCCGACGGACTCGACCCTCGCATTGAGCGTTGTGTCCGCGCCGCGCTCGCGACCCTCGAAAAGGAAGGCGCCGAGCTGGTTGAGGTCTCGCTGCCGCTGACCAAGCATGCCGTCGCCATCTACTACCTCATCGCCACCGCCGAGGCGTCGAGCAACCTCTCGCGTTACGATGGCGTTCGCTACGGCCTTCGGGTCACCCCGCGCGAGGGTGAGCTAGGCCCCGGACAGTCCGCTCTCGTCGAGATGTACAAGCGGACCCGCGCCGCCGGCTTCGGTCCCGAGGTTCGCCGTCGCATCATGCTCGGCACCTACGTCCTGCGCTCCGGCTACTACGACGCCTATTACCGTCGAGCCAGCCAGGTCCGGACCTTGGTCGCGCGCGACTTCGAGGCAGCGTTTGCCAAGTGTGACGTGCTGATGACCCCGACCTCGCCCGTGCTGCCGTTCCGTCTCGGGGAGCGCATGAGCGATCCGCTGCAAATGTACCTGGCCGACATCTACACCATCAGCTGCAACCTCGCCGGGCTGCCCGGTCTGTCGATGCCGTGTGGCCTGGTCGGAGGCGAGGAAAGCGACAAACCGCTGCCGGTTGGCGTGCAGATCTTGGGGCCCGCGCTCCACGACGCCAAGGTGCTGCAAGTCGCGGCGGCGTATCAGCGGTTGACCGACTGGCACAAAAAACGACCCCCGGCGCTCGGTCTCGACGGCAAGGAGGCGGTGTCGCCATGACCGCAGCCACCGAGTTCGAGCCGGTCATCGGCCTCGAAGTACACGTTCAGCTGGCGACGCTGAGCAAGGCGTTCTGTGGCGCCCGGGCCGAGTTTGGCGGTGCCCCCAACACCCACATCGACCCCTACACGCTTGGACTGCCCGGCGCCCTGCCGGTGCTAAACCACCGCGCCGTCGAATACGCGATCCGCATGGGCCTCGCCTGCCAGTGCAAGATCGCGCCGCGCAGCGAGCTATCACGCAAGCACTACTTCTATCCCGACTCGCCCAAGGGCTATCAGATCAGCCAGTTCGACCAGCCGATCTGTCAGGACGGTCACGTCGAGTTCATCTTGAACGGGGAGCGGCGTCGCGTCGGTCTCCAGCGCATCCACATCGAGGAAGACGCCGGCAAAAACCTTCACATCGCGGGCGGACGAACCTCGCTGGTCGACTTCAACCGCGCCGGAGTGCCGCTCATCGAGGTGGTGTCCCTGCCGGAGATTCGCTCTGCCGAGGAGGCCGGCGAATACCTGCGGGCGATTCGGCAGCTGGTCCGCTTCCTAGGGATCTCCGACGGCAACATGGAAGAAGGCTCGCTGCGTTGTGATGCCAACGTCTCGATTCGCCCGCGCGGCAGTACGACGCTGGGCCAGCGTACTGAGCTGAAAAACATCAACTCGTTTAAGTACGTCCAGAAAGCCATCGAGCACGAGATCCTGCGCCAGATCGACATCGTGCAATTGGGCGGTCGCATCATCATGGAAACCCGAGGCTGGGATGCGGCGCGTGGCACCTCGCGCAGTCAGCGCAAAAAGGAACACGCGCACGACTATCGCTACATGCCCGATCCCGACCTGCCGCCGCTGCACCTTGATCCGGTGTGGCTCCAGTCGATTGCCGCGGCCCTGCCAGCGACGCCGATGCAGCGCCGTGATCTCTACCTCGAGCGCCTGGGGCTGACGCCCTACGATGCGTCGGTGCTGACCGTCGAGCGTGAGCTGTGTGACTTCTTCGATCAAGCGCTCGTCGCGGCGGGCGTACCGGCTTCTGCGGTCAGCCTTCCGGAAGCGATGCGCAGCCGGGCCAAACAGTGCGCCAATTGGCTGTCATCGGAGCTGCTCGGTCTGCTCAACAATGAGAGCCGCGACATCACCGCCTCGCCGGTCTCGGCTGAGTCGCTGGGCGAGCTGGTGCGCTGCGTCGCCGACGAAGTAATCAGCGGCAAGCAGGGCAAAGAGGTCTTTGCGCGAATGTACGAAACGCGCGAGTCTCCGACGGAGATTATCGAGCGACTCGGTCTCCGCCAGATCACGGACCCGGCGGTGATTTCCGCCGCCTGTCGCAAAGTGGTCGACGATCCGGCGATGCAAAAGCAGGTCGGAAAGTACAAACAGAACCCCAAGCTGCTCGGATTCTTCGTCGGCAAAGCGCTGGCCGAGACGCAGGGCAAAGCCAAGCCTGAGCTGGTGTCTGAGATCATGCTCCGTCTGCTCAGCGAGAAATAAGCAATGTCGTCGATTTCCCCAAAGCCGCCCCTGCTCCTGTCGCCGCTGCGCTTCGATGCTCAGCGCGGCGAGCTGTCGCTGATTGACCAGCTCAAGCTGCCCGGCGAGGAAATCTGGCACAGCTACCTAGACCATCGCAGCGTCGCAGAAGCGATTCGTACGATGGTGGTTCGTGGGGCGCCAGCGATTGGCATTGCCGCCGCGTTTGGCGTCGTACTCGGGGTCAAGGAAGGCGTGCCGCTCGAGCAGGTGATTGCGACCCTGCGCAGCACCAGGCCGACGGCAGTGAACCTATTTTGGGCGCTCGACCGCATGGCCCGCCGCGCCGCTGAGCTGGGCGCCGTTTCCCCGCACAAGCTCGTCGCCGGACTGGCTGCCGAAGCCCAGGCGATTTGGGACGAAGACGTCGCGATGTGCCTGCGGATGGCCGAGTTCGGCGCCCCGCTGCTACCGCCCGGCAAGGTCCTGACCCACTGCAACGCCGGCGGACTGGCGACCGGCGGCTATGGCACAGCGGTGGGAGTGATTCGCAGAGCCTTTGCCCTGGGCCACATCTCATCGGTGTTTGCGGATGAGACCAGGCCGTTTCTGCAAGGCGCTCGTCTGACCGCCTATGAGTTTCAGAAAGCTGGCGTACCCGTGACCGTCCTGTGCGACAACATGGCCGGACACCTGATGGCCCGTGGTGAAATTCAGAGCGTCATCGTCGGCGCCGACCGCATTGCGAAAAATGGCGACGTCGCCAACAAGATTGGAACCTATTCGCTGGCTGTGCTGGCCCAGGCGCACGGGATTCCGTTTTTCGTCGCAGCTCCACGCTCGACGCTGGACCCCAAGACGGCCAGCGGTCGTGACATTCCCATCGAAGAACGCAGCACAGAGGAGGTTGTTCGGATTGGCCCGGTGCGCCTGGCTCCCCCCGGAGTTCCCGCGCGTCACCCGGCCTTTGACATCACGCCGGCGCGCCTTGTGACCGCCATCATTACCGATGCCGGGGTTGCAACCGCGCCCTACCCAGAGAGCCTTGCCACGCTGCTAGCAGCCACGTAGCGACAAAGTCAATTGGCCTCCAAATCAGAAATCCTGCAAAATCAATCTTTAACGGGTCAACTTCGGTTGGCTCTGTCAATCGTCGTGAGCCACTAGGTAAACGGGGAGGGTGTCTTGGAGAAACTAAAGGCTGGAGGGGAAACCTCCGCGTACTGTACGTCGTGTAAGGACATGCGACACCATGTGGTTG
>Ga0154020_10000384_pt1 | contig 53439 bp, 52 predicted proteins | sample Klosneuvirus_201_FD_109709 | JGI IMG/M metagenome (GOLD analysis project Ga0154020, IMG submission 109709) | Active sludge microbial communities from wastewater, Klosterneuburg, Austria - Klosneuvirus_20160825_MG | ecosystem: Engineered > WWTP > Aerobic digester > Activated sludge | place... | reverse complement strand
TCCAAAGTAGATGCAACGAAAGAAACTGGAGATTGGATTGTAATAGGAGAAGATATTAAACCTGAGTTTGTTGGTTATGATCAAACAGAAACCGATTTAAAAATTGTTAAATACCGAAAGATCAAACAAAAGAATAAAGAACTTTTTCAACTCGTGTTTGATAAAACACCTTTCTATGCCGAAAGTGGTGGCCAGGTAGGGGACACCGGCTTTATTGAAAATGCAAACGAAAAGATTTTCATTACCGATACAAAAAAGGAAAGCGAGTTAATCGTTCACTATACTGATAAGCTTCCTGAAAGTCTTTCAGGTCTTTTTCATGCTGTGGTAGATAAAAATAAAAGAACCCGCACCACCAGCAATCATTCAGCAACACATTTGTTGCATGCAGCACTGCGGCAAGTGTTAGGAAAACATGTAGAGCAGAAGGGTTCTTTAGTCAATGAAAAGGTTTTGCGCTTTGATTTCTCGCACTTTGCTGCCATGACGCCCGAAGAAATTTCGAAAGCTGAAACGATCGTGAATCAAAAGATCCGCGAGAATATTTCGCTGGATGAAAAACGGAATGTGCCTATCGCACAAGCCAAGAGTTTTGGCGCTATGGCCTTGTTTGGTGAAAAGTATGGTGAGTTTGTTCGTGTAATTACATTCGATCCAACCTTTTCTGTTGAATTGTGTGGAGGTACGCATGCAGCCTCAACTGGAACAATTGGGTTATTAAAGATTATTGCTGAAAGTTCAGTAGCAGCCGGAGTTCGCAGAATTGAAGCGGTTACCAGTGAAGGTGCTTATGATTATGTAAACGAACAGCTTGCTTTGCTTGGTCAGATAAAAACGATTTTAAAGAATCCCAAAGATCTTACTGAATCGGCCCAAAGCCTGGTGGAAGAAAAACATACACTTGAGAAGAAACTTGAAGTGCTGTATCAACAACAGGCAAATGTGACGAAAGATGAACTTGCAGGAAAAGCGGTAAAGCAAAATGGTGTTACATACATCGCGGGGCGTGTGAATGTGCCCAATGCTGATGTGCTTAAGAATATTGCTTATGCATTAAGAAATCAGTTCGATGATTTGCTATTAGTGTTGGCCGCTGATGTAGATGGTAAACCACAGGTTACGGTAATGATTGGCGAAAAGTTAGCCGCAACCAATAAATTTCATGCAGGCAATCTTGTAAAAGGATTAGCCAAAGAAATTGATGGAGGAGGAGGTGGGCAGCCGTTCTTTGCTACTGCAGGGGGTAAGAAACTGGAAGGACTGGATAACGTGCTTGCAAAAGCTAAGCAATTGCTTCAATGATGGATCCTGTAATTCGAGATAAGTACACAGTAGTAATAGGCTTGGAGGTTCACGCTCAACTTCTGACTAAAAGTAAAATCTATAACGGAGATTCAACTTTGTATGGCAGTCCACCTAACACAAATTTGAGCGTTATTACGCTTGCACATCCAGGCACGCTTCCCAAGCTCAATAAAAAAGTTGTTGAGCATGCCATTAAAATGGGATTGGCCTGTCATTCTGAAATTTCACGCTTGCAAATTTTTGATCGTAAGAATTATTTTTATCCTGATCTTCCGAAAGGGTATCAGCTTACGCAAGACCGCACACCAATTTGTGTAGGTGGTTATATTACAATCACCACAAAAGCAGGTGACTCAAATATTCCATTGAATCGGATTCATATTGAAGAAGATGCGGGAAAATCAATTCACTTAGATGGTGAGACTGATACACTTGTCGATTTTAATAGATCAGGCGTTCCATTGATTGAGATCGTTACGGAGCCTGCACTTCGCAGCTCAGAGGAAGCACATGCATTGCTGACTGAAATCAGAAAATTGGTTAGGTACCTCGAAATCTGTGATGGTAATATGGAAGAAGGCTCCATGCGTTGCGATGCCAACGTATCGGTGATGTTGAAGGCTGCAAAGGAATATGGGAAGAAGGTGGAGGTAAAAAATATGAACTCCATCCGAAATGTGCAGCGGGCCATCGATCATGAAGCAGAACGCCAAATAGCGTTGTTGGAAAATAATGAACTGATTGTTTCTGAAACGCGCACGTTTGATGCCAACACAGGCTTAACGCATAGCATGCGCACGAAGGAAGAACTCAACGACTATCGTTATTTTCCCGATCCTGATTTAAGTCCGATGGAAGTTTCGCAAGCTTGGTTGCAAGCAGTAACCAATTCGATGCCTGCATTGCCGCGGGCACTGCAACAAAAATTTATTTCCGTTTATAATCTTCCGGCTTACGATGCTCATGTGCTTACGGATTCAAAAGAGATGGCGTTTTACTTCGAAGAAATTTGTAAGCATACAAAAAACTTTAAGGCTGCTTCCAATTGGATGATGGGGCCAGTTAAATCCTGGCTGAATGATAATAATTTGCTGACGAATCACTTGCCACTATCTCCGGCCGCACTAGCTCAGGTAATTGCTTTGATTGATGAGGGCAAATTAAATTTTGCAGTTGCCTCGCAAAAATTATTTCCTGAATTGTTAAGCAACCCAAATAAATCTCCTTTGGATTTAGCTCAACAATTAAATCTTATACAGGATAGCAGTGAGGATTCGATTATGCCCTTTGTTGAAGCAGTTATTCAACAATTTCCTGAAAAGGTTGCGGAATATAAGAAAGGTAAAAAGGCTATTATCAGTATGTTTATGGGCGAAGTGATGAAACGAACAAAAGGTAAGGCTGATCCTAAGTTGGCAACGGAATTATTAATTAAAAAAATGAGTTGATAGGATATGAGAAACATGAATAAATTAGTTGTTCTGATAATGATAGTTTTGGTTGCTGTAAGCTGCAACAAACCACAGCAACCAGGTTGGGATGTAACCATTCGCGGTAAGGTTGGGTTTCCTCAGCCAGGTGAAATCTCAATTCAGAAATTAACGAGTGGTGCCGTTGACAAAATGGATACTATCAAACTGAAAAGTGATTACACGTATTCAAGAACTTTACGCTTAACTGAGCCCGGGTACTATCAGATTAATTTTTTTGGCCGACAGATGGTTACATTCATTCTTGATAAAAGTGATCTGGAAATTAACGTTGATGGAAATAATTTAAATGGTTTCGCGGAAGTAAAGGGATCTCCGGATCAGGATTTAATAACCAAAGTTCAAGAGGTTATGCAACGCACACAGGAGTTGCCCGAAATTAATGCCATTGAAAAAGAGTTTTCCATTGCCTCGGCAAAAGGTGACTCAGAGCGCATTAGCCAATTACAATTAGAATACATGAACGCCTTAAACAGAGGCTATGATTTAGTAGCAAAAATTTTATCTGATGAACCGGCATCGCTAGGGTTGTTAAATCTATTGCAACAAGGAAATTTATTAGATCGCGATAAATACCTCGACTTATATATAGCGTCTGCTCAAAAATTTAAAACAGCCTGGCCTGAATCAGAATACACCAAAGATTTTGCCGACATGGTTGATAAAATGAAAGTTACGGCAATCGGTCAGCCAGCTCCCGAAATTGCTTTAGCTAATCCTGACGGACAGACTGTAGCACTCTCTTCTTTGCGTGGAAAATATGTATTGGTAGATTTCTGGGCGAAATGGTGTGGCCCATGTCGCAAAGAAAACCCAAATGTTGTAAGGGCATATCACAAATTTAAAGATAAAGGCTTTGAGGTATTTGGTGTATCACTCGATCGTACCAAAGAAGATTGGGTGCAAGCAATTGCTGAAGACGGTTTAACCTGGACACATGTAAGTGACTTAAAATATTTTGACTCGCAAGCGGCTAAAGATTATAACATCAGCGCAATACCTTTTTCAATTTTAGTAGATCCGCAAGGAAAAATAATTGCTAAGAATTTACGAGGTGCTGCGTTGGAGAAGAAGTTACAAGAGGTGATGGGTAATATTTAAAAAAAGGAAACAGGCCGTCGCGAAAGACAGCCTGCTTGTTTTTTAAAAATTTAGCTCTTGAGTTTTATACCCGATGAATGAGAACACAAGTTTACCAGTAGTTTCACCTAACTTTAATTTGTAAATTCCATTTACATCAGTAACGGTTCCTCGATTTGTTCCTGCAATTACAACATTGATTCCGGGAATTGGATTACCAGATTTATCAATTGCCTGACCTTGCATATACTTTTGCCCGCTCTCCATAATTACATTACCTCCAATACTCATTAATTTATCATCTATCGATGTGATAGAAGGTGCAATCGGGGAGGCTTCTTTATCTAAAACAAATGCAACAGGCATTACCATTTTCTGTTTGACTGGCTTACCACGTTGTTGGCCAGGTGTCCATTTATAGTCTAATTTAAGAACCCGAAGAGCTTCTTCATCACAGCCATTTCCAATTCCTTTTGCAATTTTAATGTCAGACAAAGTTCCATCAACGTTAACAACAAACTCGGCAAATACTCTTCCCTGAATCTTTTTATCAACTGCGTCTTTGGGATATTTTAGATTCTCGGCTAAAAATGCAAAATACTGAGTAACTCCTCCTACTGGTTCTGCCGATCTCTCAACAATCGTAAACACTTCATCCTCTGATTTTGTAATATCTGAAAGCATGTCAGTTTCCTTGCCCTGTGCAATTATTACAAATCTATTTTCGTGACCAACCGCAGAAATGACCGACATTTTTTGAATGTTGTTTTCAGGAGTTCTTTCAGATTCTAACTTTTCCATAATCTGCCTGCCATTTTCATTCATTTCTATTACAATGAATTTTGAATTGGGAGTTTCGATTTTCATTTTCTCCAATTCTGTTTGAACTTCTTTTGGATACTCAAGTGCCATGGATGAGTTTTTCCCCATTTCCTGAATGTCAGCTACCTGATCCTGACAAGCAACTACAAAAAAGAATAAGGGAAGGGTTAATGCCGCAGCAAGTATCTTCCAGTTTTTTATTTTCGTTCTAACGGTTTTCATCATAGCAATGCGTTTTAAGGTTAAGGAATTTGTAAAATGATTGGCGAGTACATATCCATTGTTTTGTAATGCAACTTTCGCCAGTAAGCTACAATACAAGTCCACATCATGGCCAGCCACCGAGCGCGCATCGGCTTCAAACTCATGAACCTGAACTAAGGATTTCTTATAACTGCGGATAATTGGATTGAACCAAAAGACAATGCCGAGCAGTTGAATTAATACTATATCTATGGAGTGAAGTTTTTGAATATGGACTTCTTCGTGTCTTAATATTTCATTTTTCTCTTCAGCACTTAGTTCTTCCTTGGGGCTTAAAAAGATGTATTTAAAAAATGAAAACACGCCAGTCACGTTGCGTGCCTCAACGATGGTATAATCCTTCCACGTATAGTGTTGTGAGTTTGTAAACAGCCTGACAATCGAAATTATCCTGATTGCAAAGAATATAAATGCAACAACGGCAATCACTATATAAACAATTGATACCCAACTCCAGTACTGAGTTTGGGTTGTATCAACGGGTGCAGTTCCATTAGCGTAAACAACAAATTCGGGCAGCCATTGCACGGCCGCAGTATTGCTTAGCGTTGGTATAAGCGAAGCCGTAGTTTGAATTGTAAACAGCGGAAACAGGAGTGAGGCAACCAAACTGGTAAGCAAAAATGTGCGTTTGAATGTAAACTGGTTTTCGTTTTGTAATACCAACCAATAGATCGCATAGAAGAAAACCAATCCGAGGTTTGCTTCAATTAAATAGTTTAGGATTGTATTCATTATTTTTTGTCTTTGATTTTTTCAAGTTCTTTTACCAACTGATCAATATCCTGAACTTTTAAACTATTCTCTTTCGCAAAAAAGGAAACAAGATTTTGGAACGAACCATTGAAGTAACCAGTCACCATGTTGTTAAGATAAAAGCGCGTGTATTTTTCTTTTGGCACTAAAGGAAAATATTCGTGTGTTTTGCCAAACGCCTTATAGCCCACAAAACCTTTCTTTTCTAAGATGCGCACAATAGTTGAAACCGTATTGTAAGCAGGCTTGGGTTCAGGCAATTGATCGATGATGTCTTTTACAAATCCTTTTTCAAGTGTCCACAACACTTGCATGATTTGATCTTCGGCCTTAGTAAGTTCTTTCATATAACTATTGATTACGTTGTAAAACTAAATTATTAGTTATACAAGTCAATAGTTTACCTTAAATATTTTTCAAATCTCTTAAAATCAGTTACTTGTAAAGCAATAGGAGAGAATGTTGGCGCCCATTTTTAAGGCTTGCAGTCTTTTTTCTTCGGGGTCGTTGTAAATCCGTGCATCTTCCCAGCCATTGCCCAAGTCACACTCATAAGAATAAAAAACAAGAAGTCGGCCTTCATAAAACAAGCCAAAACCTTGGGCAGGTTTTCCATCGTGCTCGTGAATTTTAGGTAGGCCATTAGGGAAGTTATATTTCTGATGATAGATCGGATGAGTAAAGGGAACTTCAATCAATTCAAGTTCAGGAAATACTTTTTTCAATTCTATACGAACAAACTTATCCAGGCCGTAATTATCATCAATGTGTAAGAAGCCCCCGCCTATTAAATAGTTTCTAAGGTTTTGCGCTTCCTCTGTCGAAAAGACAACATTACCATGGCCGGTCATATATAGGTATGGGTAATCAAATAAATCAGGGCTACCGGCTTCAGCAATTCCCTCTTCTACGTTTAGCGTTGTACCTAATTCTTTATTACAGAAGGTTATTAAATTGGGTAGTGCTGTTTTATTTGCATACCAATCGCCACCACCATTATATTTTAGCTTGGCGATTTTAATGGCAGGTTGTGCATTTAGTTGTGACGCCAGTAATAAAGAGAGGATAATCAGATATTTCATAACATTAAGACTACACCCATAAAAAAACGATTGCCCAAAAGAGCAATCGTTTTAAGAAGCGCAAAAATTTTAGAATGCAAATCCTAAATTTAAACCAAATCGAACACCAAATCCGTCAACCACATTGGTGTCGAAGTTATCCTGCCCACTAGTAACTTTAACATTTCCATTAGAATATTGAGGACCAACAAAAATATCAAGAGAAATCTTTTCTTTAAATATCCATTGCTTTCCGATTACTAGACCGCCACCAAATGCCGATAAGGTTCCTTTATCATTAGTGTCGGTATCTTCTAAATTGAAATTCATATATCTGAGAAAAGGAGCTACATAGACTCCTGCAGGAGCTTCTGACTCCGAGAGATAAAATCGGTATTCAGGGGTTATTCCAATGCCTGAAAATTTTGTATTTTCAGGGTTGAAGGAGGTATAGAAAAAACCTAACTGGAAGCTACCGGTTGCACTTAATTTTCTCTCATACGAAAAATTAAAAGTCTTAATGATTGGGCTAAAAATGTTGATTTTAACAACGTTTTCCTGGCCTTTACTAACTCCTATTGTCATAAGAATTAAAGCAATAACAGCGAAAAATAGTTTTGTTTTCATTTTACGGTTGGTTAATAATAACGGTACAATTTGCATAGAAATAGGCGCAATTAAAAATAAATTGTTTCGAGTTAAACCTTTTGAGAATTTAATACTCTAAAGCCCGTTAAACTAAAAAAAACAAATTATGAAAAACGTAAGTATGAAAAGTCTTTCGGCTTTGATTTTTATCTTTCTTTTATTTCTTGTTTCGTGTAACGATGACAAGATAGATTTTACCAGCAACGATTCTGAAAATGTTCAAGATGAGGCAGCTACGGATGGCTATTTTGAAGATGCCGATGATATGGCAACACTTGCTGTTGCGGCAGATGATGCAACAGCTGGAAGTGGCCGTATTGGAAGTTCTGGTAGAATAGCTGGTGTTAAACCGATTGACATTCGATTTAGTGATTGTGTTACTGTAACGCTTGAGCTTGCCGAAGGCAGCACGCAACAAAATCCGCACGGATATATTACTATCGATTTTGGATCTGCTTGCACCGATATTAAAGGCAATGTTCGTTCCGGAATCATTCATGTTGAATTTATAGGCAGACGTTTTTATCCTGAGTCAAAGATCGTAACCACCTTTGAAAATTATAAAATCAATGGTGTTCAGATTGAGGGTACTCGCACGGTTACAAATGTTACTGATAGTGTTGAAGCTCATCCAAAGTTTTCAATCCTAATTGAAGGTGGCAAAGCAACCTGGCCTGATGGTTCGTTTGCAACCCGCGAAGCTAATCGCACACGTGAATGGATCAGAGCGGAAAACCCGCTATTAGATCAATGGAATGTAGATGGCACTGCAGCCGGAACAAATCGTAGGGGTGTAGCCTATCAAGTAGAAATTACTAAGCCTTTGGTTTACAAGCGCGAATGTGCCATAAGCAACAGAGTATTTATGGCTGTGGAAGGAACAAAAGTTTTAACAACAGAAAGCAAAACAATTACTATTGATTACGGCACTGGTGAATGTGATAAAACGGTAACGATTACCAAAAACGGAGTAACAAAAACGATTGAAGTGAAGGGAAATATTTAACTCATGAAAATGGGGTAAAGGGGAAAGCCTTCCGCGAAAGCGGGGGTTTTTTTTGTTTTTTAATGCAGCGCATTTAATGTTTAGGAATTAAGAGGTCGGCAAAACTTTTTTATATTTCACGGAACCTCGTAATTGCAACTTAAATTCTTTTATGCGTCAATACCTTGATTTACTTTCCGAAATTCTTGAGCAGGGCACTTTAAAAACAGATCGCACGGGTACTGGAACACACTCAGTTTTTGGTCGCCAACTACGTTTCGATTTATCCAAAGGATTTCCATTGGTGACTACTAAAAAATTACATTTACGATCAATCATTTATGAGTTGCTGTGGTTTTTGAATGGCGATACAAACATTAAGTACCTGAACGATAATAAGGTTTCGATTTGGAACGAATGGGCAGACGAAAATGGAGATCTTGGGCCGGTATATGGAAGTCAGTGGCGAAGTTGGCCGGCACCAGATGGCCGGCACATCGATCAGATAACAAATGTTATTAACCAGATAAAATCTAAGCCCGATTCGCGCAGACACATTGTTTCCGCCTGGAACCCGGCAGAGGTTGATAAAATGGCTTTGCCACCTTGCCATGCTTTGTTTCAATTTTATGTAGCCGATGGAAAACTTTCCTGTCAGCTTTACCAACGCAGTGCCGATTATTTTTTAGGAGTTCCCTTTAATATTGCCAGCTATGCCCTGCTTACCGAAATGGTGGCACAGCAATGCAATCTTCAGGTTGGCGATTTTGTATGGACAGGTGGCGATGTACATCTATATACTAACCATATTGAGCAAGCTCAATTGCAGTTAACCCGTGCGCCTTATCCCTTGCCAACGTTGGCGATTAAAAGAAAGCCTAGCAGTTTATTTGAGTATCAGTTTGAAGACTTTGAGATTGTAGATTATCAATCGCATCCGGGAATCAAAGCGCCCATAGCAGTTTAGATTCTGCCTATTGATCATAACATATTCTTCAGTAACTAGGTTACGTCAATGGCCTAAACCCTCTCAATAGGAGAGCAAGCAGATGGGATCAGGTACACTTTAACATGTTATAGCTAACAATCTATTATCCATAGCGATACTTAAAAGTGGTATTAACGGTTACTGTACCCAACCCAAACAAGCGAGTAGTATTTGATTACTTTATTCAAAAAATAATTTGTCAATTGATTTTTCATATCTACTTTTCCATCACTTTAAACAACCACCACTAACCAAACACTGATATGAATTTTATTGAAACGGTTGACATGGATCAAACCGAAGTTGCAGAAATACGAATTGATCCCATCACGGGTCACCGATCTCTCTTTGCTAAAAAAGATTTTAGAAAAGATGAATTGATTATTAAATTTCTGGGTAAAAACATTCAGGCTACTCCAACATACTTAACGGTGCAGATAGCGGAGCATGAACATATCGAACTATTTCCAGAATGCCTGGAGTGCGCAAATCATAGCTGCAACCCCAATTGTTTTTTTAATACAACAACCATGGAGTTTGTTGCTATAAAACCTATTAAGGCAGGCGAAGAGTTTGCTTTCTTTTATCCATCAGCCGAGTGGGATATGGATCAGGCCTTTAAATGCCTTTGCGGAAGTGAACAATGTATTGGCATGATCAAAGGCGCTAAATACCTATCTGATTCTGAAATCAGAAAATATCGTTTTACAGATTTCATTCAAATGAAATTGCGAACCACTTCGCATTAAATATTCATTTCGTTCGCGTAATGCTGGTGTGTAGAATCTTCTTCAACTAATGAGGAAGAATCTCTACATGAGGTTAAGCGTATCATTACTTATGTGAGATAAGTTGACGTGGCATGATTGTAGTCATCATGGCTGCAAACAAACCAAATATGAAAAAGATACTTTTAATTGGCTCATTTATCCTCATCACTCACTTCTCATTTGGGCAGTATGCATTAGCGAAAGGTCAAGCGCAGTTTAATGCTGGCGTTGGTTTTTCTTCATGGGGTGTGCCTGTCTATGCAGGATTTGATGTTGGCGTGCATCGCGACATTTCTTTAGGTGGTGAGCTATCAGTAAGAAACTACAGAGATAATTATACTAATACCCGGTATAAGCATAATATCATTGGAGTTTCAGGAAACGGAAACTATCACTTTAATACCTTGCTTGAAATTCCAAAAGATTGGGATTTTTATGCTGGCCTAAACCTGGGATTTTATTTTTGGAATTCATCCAATGATTATCCTGGAAATGAAAGGTCTGGCGTTGGACTTGGCGCCCAGGTTGGCGGTCGTTATTATTTCAACGATAAGTTTGGTCTTAACTTGGAGTTAGGTGGCGCCAATACATTTTCGGGTGGCAAGTTCGGGGTCACATTCAAATTATAATTTACTAGTTATTGCTCCTTCACTTGCCTGTGGAGGAGCAATAGTCTCTGGATTTTTAAGATACGATCGATTTACCGCCTATCAGGATGTAAAGCAGAATTTGAGGAAAATATTTTCTGCATGCATTTTTTTATGTACTTAGCATCAAACTGCATTTTGGTGCGTTACTTTCAAATTTTCTTCCTTTTACTTTTAATTTCTAAACCGCTTTGCAGCCAGGCGCAGCGTCCATCGTTCCATATTAAGCGGGCAACGAGTATCATCAAAATAGATGGTGTGCCGGATGAGGAAACCTGGAGTGAAGCTGAAATTGTGAGCGATTTAATGCAGCAGTATCCGAGTGATACATCAAAGTCAAAATTAAGGACAGAGTTTCGGGCTACTTATGATGACAATTTTATATACTTCAGTGCAGTAGCATACGATAATGTGAAAGGCGGCTATGTACTTTCATCGTTACGCAGGGACTTTCGTGGCCCTGGGTTAGATGGAGTTTCGGTTATTCTCGATCCCTTTCAAGATGTTACCAACGGTTTTTTCTTTGGACTAAGCCCCGCTGGTGTGCAGCGCGAAGGATTAATCTCCAACGGACATTTAAAACAAGAAGATCTTGATCTATCGTGGGATAACAAGTGGTATTCTGAAACAAAGATTCATGATGGGTATTGGACAGCAGAGTTTGCCATTCCTTTTAAAACACTTCGTTTTAAAGCCGGAAGCAATCGGTGGAATGTAAAATTATATCGTATAGACAGCAAAGAAAATGAACGCGCCACCTGGCCAATGACACCGCGGTTTTTCGAGCCGGGTAATCTAAATTATATAGGAGAAATGATTTGGGATGAAGAAACGAAAAAGCCAGGCGCCAACATTTCAATAATTCCTTTTACAGCAGCAAGAATGTCGCGCGATTTTCAAGCTGGGGAAGCTAGAAAACAAGGAGCCGATTTTGGTGGTGATGCAAAAATTGCAATAACCCCATCTCTTAATTTAGACCTTACGGTGAACCCAGATTTTTCGCAAGTTGAGGTTGATAAGCAAGTAACCAATTTAGATCGGTTCGAAATTTTCTTTCCGGAGAAAAGACAATTCTTTCTTGAGAATGCTGATTTGTTTTCTTCCTACGGACATATTTATTCTAGGCCGTTCTTTTCGCGGAGACTTGGAATTTCCCGTGATCCAAACACCGGATTGAATGTGCAAAATAAAATTTATTTTGGCGCACGCTTAAGTGGTAACCTGAATAAGTTTTGGCGAGTAGGTTTTCTAAATATGCAAACAGCCGCCATTAAGGAATCGAACATTCCATCGTTTAACAACACGGTGGCAACCTTGCAGCGCAGGGTTGGTACAAACTCAAACATACGAGCCATATTTGCCAATCAACAACAGTTTAACACTGACTCAACTTCCTTTCGCTTGGGCGGATATAATTTTAATCGGGTGGCTGGCATTGATTACAACTATAGTTTCTTAAATAATAAATGGACAGGCAATTTATTTTTGCATAAACAATTTACAAATGAAAGCAAAGGCAATGAGTTTGCCCATGGCTATAGTTTGATCTACAGCACCAGGAAACTGAACATAAATTGGTTCCATCAGATAATTGGCAACGGCTATAATCCAGCCCTTGGTTATGTACCGCGTAATGGGTATAAACGTATTTCACCATCTGGCGCATATTTCTTTTATCCTAAATCTACTATTGTTAATAATCACGGTCCCATTGGAGATTTGGCTTTTATTTGGGACGATGTATATGGGTATACAGATCATGAATTGACTGGCGGCTATTCTGTTACATTCCAGAGCCAGGCTGTTTTGGATGTTTCTTATAAAAATACCTATACGTTTCTATTCAATGATTTTGATCCAACAAATTCTCCTCAGGAGGATAACGTTATAAAACTTTCTAAAGCCACGGAGTACACGTATGGCAACGTTACGCTCAATTTTGTTTCCGATCCGCGCAAAGCAATTACCTATCAGGCAAAGGCAATTACAGGTCAATACTTTAATGGAAGTCGTCATGCTGTTGCCGGAGTATTTAATTATAGATTCCAGCCCTATGGAGTATTTTCTCTGGATTTAAGCTACAATCGAATTAAGCTACCCAAACCTTACACAAGCGCAAACATATATTTGGTAGGGCCAAGAATGGATTTGACGTTAAGTCGATCTGTATTTTTCACATCTTATTTTCAATATAATAGTCAGTATAAGAATGTGAATATCAACACACGTTTTCAGTGGCGATTTAAACCCGTGTCTGATTTATTTATCGTGTATACTGATAATTATTTCTACAGCTTCGAAAACGCAGGTCCTTATTCAAATTTTACTCCTAAGAATAGAGCATTTGTAATTAAACTCACTTATTGGTTTAATGCCTGACATTGGGGTTGATCGATATACATAATCGTATTTTTTTGCCTTGAAGTTATCTTAATCAGCTATTTTTGCTGCTTATTAAAAAATACCCTTTTTGGGGGATTAAATACCCGAAAAGGAAATCCTTTTAGAAAAGATTCCGTTATAACCCGCGTATGGCTGAAAAGAGTAGCATTTTTGATATGATCGGTCCTGTTATGATCGGTCCGTCAAGCTCTCATACAGCTGGGGTTGTTCGTATTGCGCGAGCCGCCATTAAAATCTTGGGCGATATCCCTGATCACGCAGAAATTACCTTTTATAATTCATTTGCACGCACTTATGAAGGACATGGGAGTGACTGCGCAATTATTGCTGGGTTAATGGATTTTGAAACAGATGATAAGCGTATCCGTCAGTCGTTAGAGATCGCAAAGGAGCGGGGTTTGAATTATAATTTTAAGTCTGTAGGAAACGCCTCTACTTTACACCCGAACTCGATTCGTTTGAAACTGATAAAGGGCGAGAGATCAATTGAAGTGTTGGGTGAAAGCAAGGGTGGTGGCATCATCAACATTGCCGAGGTTGACGGCTTTAAAGCAGATTTTTCAGCCAGCCTGCACACCGTAATTATTTTTGCCGATGATACGAAAGGAAGCATTGCCTTTATAGCCAATGTGCTTGCTCATGATGATTGTAATATTGCCACCATGTCTGTTTCCCGCAAGGGTAAACACGATCAGGCATGTCTGGTGATTGAGATGGACTCAGGAATAAAGACTGTAACATTTGATTATCTGAGGAGTCTAAGCTGGGTAAGGGAAGTTATTTATATACCGAATATTTAGAATCAATTATCAGACAATGAAAAGAAAATTACTAGTTGCTATTTCTGTGTTTATTTCATTCAACCTAAGCGCACAGGAACAGGTTAAAGAATGGACTTTACAAGAATGTGTTAACGTAGCCCTTGAGAATAACCTCGGTGTTAGACGCAGCATTTATAGTGTGCAGAGTTCAAAGATATCCCTGACTCAAGCTAAGATGGCATTTCTACCCACCTTAAATGCCAATTCATCCTATGGAGGAAATTATGGTAGAGCACTTAACCCGGTAACAAACTTATTTGTTAACCGCAATGCCAGCACGATTAACATTAATGGAAATAGCTCGCTAACACTTTTTAACGGGCTTCGCCTTCAAAACTCCTTTCGCCAGACTAATCGTGATTATGAAGCATCTAATTATGATTTAACAAAAGCAAAAAATGATGTAATTATTAATGTAGTTACCATTTACACCACTGTCATTTTTAATAAAGAGTTGCTTAATAACGCAACCTATCAACTCAATTCCAGTGTTCAACAATTAGAGCGAATCAAAAAACAGGTAGCAGCAGGAGCGCTTCCCAAATCAAATGAATTGAATCAGGAAGCAACCGTTGCAACAAATGAGGTAACGGTAATCAATCAGGAAAATGCATTAAATATTTCAATGCTCCAGTTAAAGCAGGCTCTGCAGTTGCCATCGTCCACAGCAATGGATGTGCAAGTACCTGACATTGCACTCGAGGATTTGATTCTTGATCAGGATCCTCAAGCAGTGTATGCAATAGCGAAAGAAACTATGCCGGAAATTCAAAGTGCTATGTTAAGAGTAGAGAGTGCAAAGTTAGCGCTTAGTGCAAGCAAGGGAAGTTTATATCCTCGTTTGTCTTTAAACGCTGGAGCTCAATCCAACTATTCGAGTGTATCAAACGCAGAACGGTACCAAGTTACTGGTTCCGCTTTGGGAACATCACCGATTGGTGAGGTTGGCAACACAGGTGTTCCTGTGTATTCGTATGTGCCAGTGCGCACACTCGTGTCGGAAAGTTATAACCAGCGCGACCAATTAAAAGATAACTTATTTAAGAGTCTTAGCTTACAATTATCAATACCCATCTTTAATGGATTGCAGACTCGCTCGGCAGTTCAGCGTGCCGCTATCACAAGTGAATTGGCCTTAATATCTCAAAAGGAAACTGAGAATACGTTACGTCAATCAATAGAAACAGCCTATAACGATGCTTATGCGGCATCAAAGACCTATGCGGCATCTCAAAAGCAAGTTCGGGCAAGAGAAGAAGCGTACCGAATGAATCAGCAACGATTTGAGGCTGGTGCATTAAGTATTGTGGAATTCCAAATTTCAGAGAATGACCTATTCCAATCAAAAACAGAACTTACCCGAGCGAAGTATAATTTTATCTTCAAGAAGAAAGTGCTCGATTTTTATCAAGGAAAAAAAATAGAATTTTAATTTATATCTCTACTCTAAATGGCAAAGCAAAAGAAAAAGTCAAACAAGTTACTCTACATAGGTATTGGTGTTGTAGCGTTTCTAATAGTGTTTCTAATCATTGGCAAATCACAAGGTTGGATTGGCAAAGCCAAAACCATTGAGGTAGATGTTGCTAAGGCAAAGAAGGTTTCCATTACTGAAAAAGTAAGTGCTTCAGGAACTGTTCAGCCGGTAACAGAGGTAAAGTTAGCTCCTGAAGTTTCAGGTGAAATTATTGAACTGACTGTTGTAGATGGGGATTCCGTGCGTATGGGAGAAGTACTTGTAAAAATCAGACCTGATATTTTGCTAAGCCAACTAGAGCGGTCAGAGGCTGCATTAAGTCAACAAGAAGCCAACAAAGAGTCTGCAAAAGCTTCATTAGCAAGAGCTCAGGCAACCTTTATGCGGGCTGAACAAGACTATAAGCGCCAGGAGAAACTATGGAATGAAAAAGTAATCGCTGAATCAGACTGGCAATTGGCGCAACAGAATTTTAAGATTGCAAAAAATGATCTCACATCAGCAGAGCAATCATTAGAGGCCTCTAAGTTTGTTGTTAATAGCACCGAGGCTCAAGTGCGTGAGTCGAGAGAAAACGTTCGCAGAACCTCAGTGCTTGCTCCTATGAAAGGAGTAGTTTCAAAACTAAACGTAAAGAAAGGTGAACGCGTGGTAGGTACAGCCCAAATGGCCGGAACTGAAATGTTGCGTATTGCTGATCTTAATGTTATGGAGGTCCGGGTAAACGTGAATGAAAATGATATTGTTCGCGTGCATTATGGTGATTCTGTAATTATAGATGTAGATGCTTATGGCAATATCGGTAAGCAGTTTAAAGGATTGGTAACTAATATTGCCAACACCGCGCGCGATAAGGCCTCGGCAGATGCCATTACTGAATTTGAAGTAAGGATTCTTATACTTCAGTCTTCATACGATGATTTAATTAAAAAAGGAAATCGTTATCCGTTCCGTCCAGGTATGACCGCGAGCGTGGATATTGTTACTACCCGCAAAGAAAATGTTTTGTCTGTTCCCTTGGCTGCGGTAACAACTCGAAATCCTGATGCTAAAGGGTTTGGAGAAAAACAACAAGGAAATAATGAAGATAATGATAATGGGAATAATAATGATAAGCCACAAGTAACAGATTCAAGCAAGCCAAAGTCACCTGAGAAGAAGGATAAGGTGGTTGTATTTGTTAATGAAAATGGAATTGCCAAAATGGTGGAAGTGAAAACCGGTATTAGCGATTACGATAATATTGAAATAACCTCGGGCTTAACGGAAGCCTCGGATGTAGTTACAGGCCCGTTTCTTGATGTCTCTAAACGATTGAAGGACGGAGACGCGATTAGCATTAAGAAAAAAGAGGAGAAAGAAAAAGAAAAGAAGGAGTAATACTTTTTTGATAGAACTGAACGAGTCCATCCGGTAAAAGGATGGACTTTTTTTATAGTTAAAATCCTTACCGGAAATAAGTATCTTCGCAAAACGTAATAAATAATTATGATTAAACACCCGTGGCACGAAGCTTCAGTAGGATCAAATCCACCTGAGTTTGTTAATGGTATAATAGAAATTTCTACCGGCATGCGCACCAAGTATGAGGTGGATAAGGAAACGGGTTTACTTAAATTGGATCGGGTATTATATTCTTCTGTAATATATCCGGCCAACTATGGATTTATTCCTCAATCGCTGGGTGAAGATAATGATCCATTGGATATTATGATTTTATGTCGTGAGCCGATACAACCTTTGTGCTTGGTACCAGCCCGGGTTATTGGTGTAATGCGCATGATTGATCAGGATTTGGCTGATGATAAAATTTTGGCTGTGGCAATTAATGACGCTAATACAAAACACTTGAATGACATCAGTGAATTAGCTGGCCATTTCAAGTTGGAGTTAAAGGAGTTTTTTGAGAGCTATAAAAAATTGGAGAATAAGATTGTTACAGTTCCGGATTTTCAGGGCAAGAAAATTGCCATGGAAATAGTTGCTCAGGCTTTGAGCTTTTATAAAGAGAAGTATTAGAAGTAATGGGGAAATTAATACGCATGGTGATGTATATTAATATTAGTAAAAGGCCAATTTAATATATTTCGGAGTCAGCCTTTATATAAATTAGTGAGATGAAAGTATCTGTAATTTTAAGCACGTATAACCAACCTAAATGGCTGGAGAAAGTGATTTGGGGGTACGAATGCCAGTCGTACAAAGATTTTGAATTGGTTATTGCCGATGATGGATCAGGACCTGAGACTATTGAATTAATTAAGCGATACAAGCAAAATACGGCACTTAATATTGTACACGTATGGCATGAAGATAGAGGATTTCAAAAATCAGAGATATTAAATAAAGCTACTAAAGCTTCTCAGGGAGATTACCTGATTTTTTCTGATGGCGATTGTATTCCTCGCCAGGATTTTGTTGCCACGCATATTTCAAATGCAAAGCCAGGATTTTTTTTATCAGGTGGCTATTTCATGCTTCCTGCCGAAACAAGTTCAGCTATTACAAAAGAAGATATTACTTCAGGTCGCTCATTCCAAACAAAATGGCTTTATAGTAATGGCCTCAAGCGCACCTATAAGACATTGAAATTTACAACAAGTAGAATCCTTCAGAAGTTATTGAATGGATTGACTCCGACCAAAGCGACCTGGAATGGACATAGTTCTTCGGGTTGGCGCAAAGATATTATTGGTGTAAATGGATTTAATGAAGAGATGCAATATGGTGGACAAGATCGGGAATTGGGAGAGCGATTGGTTAATTGTGGAATCATTGGCAAACAAATTCGCTATAGTGCAGTATGCATTCATCTCGATCATAAGCGAGGTTATAAAACGAAGGAATCAATTTCAAAAAACAAAAAGATAAGACAAGAAACTCGAACTACAGGAAGAACGTGGACACCACATGGCATTGAAAAAACTGAACAAGCTATAAGTTCATAAAATCTAAAAGCTATGAAGTGGACGCATTTGGAGTGGGATAGTAATTTTTTCGGCAAACAAATAGGAAGAATTGATTTTGAGCCGGAAGATGCGGAACCATTGTTGATGAAGGAGCTTAAAGCACATGAACCCTATGATCTGATATACATTTTTGCGCATAAGCAAAGACTATTAAAAACGCTTATTGCGGATTCGCGCTGTAGATTAGTTGATCAAAAAATTATATATTCATTACTTACTGCAAATGACCATAAACCTTTTGCCTTACTCTTACCCAATGATTGTTCAATAGAATTATATCAGGAGTCTTTTGTTACAAAGGATTTATATGATCTCGCTTATAAAAGTGGCGAATACTCGCGATTTAAGATAGATCCAAAATTCACCTACGATGACTTTAAAAAGTTATATGGCCGATGGATTGAGAACTCAGTTACATCATTTGATAATAATTTCTTGTTTGTCTGTAAGCATGCTAATCAAGTGAATGCGATGATTACTATGCGGTGTGAAAAAGAAATTGCAATTATAGGATTGTTGGCAGTTAGTAACCAATGGCGTGGAATGAATCTTGGCTCCGCCCTTTTAAATTATGCCGGTAACCAGGCCCTAAGTTGTGGGGCAAAGCGCATTGAAGTTGCTACTCAGGCAGCAAATAGTGCAGCATGCAAGCTTTACGAAAAAAATCATTTTGTTAAACACGATAGTATCAATATTTACCATTATTGGCTAAGCTAATTTCATATGACTCCATTTAATAAACCTTATTTAACTGGTAAGGAAGCGCATTATCTATATCAAGCTGTTTATAGTGGCAAACTTTCAGGTAATGGAATATTTACAGAGAAGTGCCAACATTTTTTTGAAGAACATTATCACTTTCAAAAATGCTTGCTAACATCTTCGTGCACCGATGCTTTGGAAATGGCGGCACTGTTGCTCGATATTAAACCAGGAGATGAAGTTATTGTACCGTCATACACGTTTGTTTCAACAGCATTAGCTTTTGTTAGGCAAGGTGCAACTATTGTTTTTGCCGATAGCCAGTTGAATCATCCTAATCTGGATACTTCGAAGCTTGAAGCACTTATCACAAAGAAAACAAAAGCGATTGTACCAGTTCATTATGCTGGTGTAGCGTGTGACATGGATACTATAATGTCGTTGGCTAAAAAGTATAACCTTGCTGTTGTAGAAGATGCCGCTCAAGGTATTGCCTCTGCGTATAAAGGAAAACCACTTGGTGGTATTGGCGATTTTGGATGTTTCTCTTTTCATGAAACAAAAAATATTATTTCAGGCGAGGGTGGATTATTTATTATCAATGATCCCAGCTATAAAACGCGCGCTGAAATTATTTGGGAGAAGGGCACCAATCGGGCTGAATTTTTTCGCGGTCATGTAAATAAATATGGTTGGGTTGATACCGGATCATCATTTTTACCTTCTGAGTTGACTGCCTCATTTTTGTATGCGCAATTAGAAAATATTGATGCAATACAAACGAAACGCAAATGGCTTTGGGAACAGTATTTTACTGGATTGAAGGCGTTGGAAAATCAAGGAAAGATTAGACTTCCTATTATTCCAGATTATGCAACGAACAACGGACACATGTTTTACATTACGTGTGCATCGTTAGAGGAGCGCACGGCCTTGGTTAGTTTTCTTAAAGAGAATAATGTAATGGCAGTATTTCATTATCTTAGTCTGCATAGCAGCCAATATTACGCAAGCAAGCATGATGGAAGAGATTTGCCTAACTCAGATAGGTTTAGCAATACATTGTTGCGCTTACCAATGTTTTACGAGTTATCAGGCGAAGAGCTAAATCGAATAGTGGCTATTATTGATACGTTTTATTCTCGCTAATGAAACAAGTCAAAAACCTACATATTTTATTTCCTGAAAAATTTTTCCATGACTATATCTCGTTTGTCAATTCAAACTTTAATCCTAACGAACATCTTTTTTTATATCTGAAATACAATAGGCAAACAGAGCCAAAGGCTCAAAATGTTTTTTCGTTAAAGTATTATCGTTTAGGAATACTTTTTTATTGGGAGTTGTATCGTTATGCAAAACGAAGTGATAAAATAATCTTGCATAGCTTATCGAAAAATAAGGTAATCTACTTCTTATTTTTATTTTCAAGCTTTCGCAAAAAAAGTGTTTGGTATTTGTGGGGTGGAGATCTCTATTATCGGATAGAAAAATATAGTAAGAAGATTCATAATCCAATTTCAGAACGGATTTTTAAAAAAGTGGTGAGTGGATTGGGATTTATTGCCACGCAAGTAAAAGGTGATGTTGATCTGGCTGCCTTGCACTTTGGCTTTAAGGGGAAGCATGTAGATTGTTTTTTATATCCAAGCAATTTATTTAAGCCGCTTGTGCTTGAGCAAAAGACTGATTCAACCTGGCATATTCAATTGGGTAATTCATCGCATCCCTCCAATAACCATATGGAAGCGATTGATCGAATTGCATACCTGAAAAATGAAGATATAATTGTGCATTGTCCCTTGTCTTACGGAGATAAGAGTCATGCAGCCTTGGTAAAAAGTTATGGTAAAAAGGTATTTGGAGCTAAATTTATTGTCTACACTGACTTCATGCCATTTTCTGAATATTTGAAATTTCTTTCAAAAATGGATATTGCTATTTTCAATCACTGGCGACAGCAGGGGTTAGGTAATATTATTTCCTTGCTTGGCTTAGGCAAAACAATTTACCTTCGAGATGATATTACAAGTTGGAATATGTTGATAGAAAAAGGAATTGTTGTATTTAAAATCAACGACCAACAACCGCTGCGGCTGCTAACGAAAGAGCAAGCAGCGTCTAACATAAAAAATATAAAGTATTATTTTAGCATGCCTATGCTGATTAAGCAGTCGGACAATGTTTTTGGAAGTTAATAATTGGAGTTAAATAAAATAGTATAGGTTGTCTGGATGAGCTTCTCGAAAAAAATTTATTCAAGTTTACATTTTTTTGGCGAGCACCCAATAGCCTTGAGTTTCTAACAACCAGTTTCTATCAAGTTTATCAAGCAGTGGGGCGGTTACTTGCGTAATAAACCAAATGGGTATAAATAAGCCTTTTAAAATTGCTCTTGGAAACTTAGGTATTTTTAACATTCGCAGTAGAAAGTAATTTGTTTTCAAAGCCATCATAGAAAAATAGCCGGCCGTTGGTTTAACACTAATCTCCTTAAATCCTGCCTTTTCAAAAAGATAGTTTAATCCATAGGGTGAGTAGCGATAAAAATCATAAGGTGCTTCATGTATCCACCATTGCCAGGGAACCTGCAGTAGTATGGAACCGCCAGGTTTTAAAATTCTAAAAGACTCACTGAGCATAGTCATGGGCTCGCACAAATGTTCTAATACAGAAATTGAGACAACAACATCGGCAACTTCCGATTCTATTGATAGCGGTTTGTTTAAGTCAGCGACAATATCCGCTTTCAATAAATGCGGTGTATTACTCCAATCAACCCCAATATATTTTTCTGCTTGCTGAAGGAAAAGAGGTTCATAGGGCTTTTCCCCGCAGCCCAAATCATATATCACACCGCGGTATAGATTATTATTTTCCCATAGAATCCGATCCATGTTTTTATAAACAAGCCAGTTGTGAAGCTTTCTATTTGAATGTTTAATGCGAATCTTTTCCAAAACCAGTAGTTTAATCTTTAACAAGATGCGCATGAATAGTTAATAATCACATATAGGTTGTTAAAAATTTTATAATAGCTTTGTTTACATACCCTCAAAAAGCCCTGCCTTAAAAAGGTAATAATTAAGAAGTCGGATTTTTACTCTTTAAAAACAACCTGTTTTAAAATGCTAAAGTCACCAATTACTAAATTAAAGGCGCAGTATAATTTTTATCGCAAGTCAAAGGCAATACTTAACCATGTAGGCAATGATGTTGAATGTTCGATATGCGAATCAACGTTTAACATATTCGCTACTTTTGGATTAGGACGCAGGAAAAATGCCCGATGTTTACAATGCGATTCGTTGGAGCGACATCGGTTGATCTGGTTATATTTAAATGGAAGAACCAATTTATTTTCAGAGCAAAGAAAAAGCCTTTTACATTTTGCACCTGAGGAAGTTTTTCATTCAAAGTTTTCGGCACTTGATAGTGTTGATTATTTTCCATGCGATTTATTTCCTGAAAAATATGAATATCCAACTGGTAAGACATTAGCTAAAATAGATATTACTTCAATTCCTTTTCAAGATGATCACTTTGATGTGATTTTATGTAACCATGTTCTTGAGCATATACCAGATGATAGATTGGCCATGCGTGAATTATATCGGGTAATGAAACCCTCAGGCTGGTGTATTTTACAAGTGCCTATTGATTATTCCAGAGTTTCAACCTATGAAGATTTTTCTATTACATCACCGCTGGCCAGGAAGAAAGCATTTGGCAAAACGGATCATGTTCGCTGGTATGGCCAGGATTACCCGAAGCGACTACAGGAAGCTGGGTTTAACGTTCAACACGATATGTTTGTGGATTCCTCTACGGATAGTGAAAAATTTCGCTATGGTTTAATGCCGGGCGAAATGATTTACTATTGTACTAAGTAATTTTTAGACAAGGCAGCGGCAGCCTCCATCATCCAGGCCACACCAACATGAATTACAACACCACCCCAAATAGATCTTGTGTTAAGCGCAATTACGCCTAAGAGATAGCCACCAAAGATTGAACTGATTGCCTCACCGGCCGGTTTTCCAAAATGGAGAAAACAATAGATTACAACCATAGGTATCACTGCATGTTTGCCAAGAATTTGAGCCATACCAATAACAAAAAAACCGCGAAAGAGAATTTCTACATTAAGGAAATCTGCTCCGTAAAATAACTCGAATAGTACGGGAGGAAGTAACGCAGGCCACTGCCACATTTCGGCAATCTTATTTGTTTTATAAACTGGATAATAGTTTGTAAAACTTTCGTTAAAGGAAGCAGCTATGATAACGGGCATAACTGCCAGTAGCAAATAAAAATAGGGTTTCAAATTACTTTTAGCTTTTAAACCATAAAACGCAGAGTCGGTTTTATCAATTTTCCAATAGAATAGTAGGAGCGGGAAAAAGATTAGAAAAAATGAAAGTACTTGCGAAGTCATTTTATAAACCCATATATAAATTGAATAGGGGAGTTGTAAAGAATTTAGCAGAGCTTGTTGGTAAGGGAAGCCGCGATCTAAGGATAAAATAAATAACCCCACCAATGAAAAAATCCAAAAGTCCTTCGACTTCCAAAAGCTGGTATCTTTTTTAAAGTGCGAAACGAATACGCACGCGAGGTAATAGCCGATGCCATAGAGTAAAAAGTATAATACGATCCGAATTGGCCTTGATGCGTATTGATCAATCCATTTATTTTCAATATCTACTGTATAATTAAATGCGAGAGTGCCTGCAAGGAAGGTTAAAAGGGTTGCGTAATACGTAAATTGAAAATCTTCCCTTATGTGGTTTTTAACAAGGTGAAGAATCTTTTTCATAGATCAGAAATCATTGAGATGCGCATACACCAAATGCATCGGCATACCCATTACCGTGAAATATGACCCATTAATTTTTTTGATTGCCACCATACCAATCCAATCTTGCGCCCCATAGGCACCTGCCTTGTCGTAAGGCTTATACGTATCCACATAGAACTCAATCTCTTCTTGAGTAAGTTTTTTAAAAGTCACTTTAGTATGATCATCAAAGCAATCCATCTTTTCTTTATCCATAAGACAGACTGCTGTTATCACGGTATGAGTTTGACCACTCAGTCGAGTAAGCATACTAATCGCTTCCGCGCGGTCTCTTGGTTTGTTTAGAATTGCACTATCCAGAATTACGATTGTATCAGAAGTAATCACAATTTCATTGGTAAGTTGAGATCGAAATACATTTGCCTTCTTCTCAGCCAGATACTTAGGAACAAAGTTTACGGGTAGCTCATGCGGAAAGGATTCATCTATATCCGGAACCTGAACGGTAAATTGAAATCCGGCTTCACGCATCAGATATTGCCTGCGTGGCGAACTAGAAGCGAGAATAAGCGGGCGTTTGAAATTCATTTTCTTTTATTGAACTAAATAAAAATCCACAAATTACTTTTGGATAAAAATAGGTTGATTTCTGCGGCATGGTATAGCCACTGGCACAAACTTTTTTTACTTCTTCAATTGAAATCTCCTGTGTGATGATAGCCATCTGAGCTTCACTACGAATTACTTTGGTAAGACAATCTGAAAAACTTCTATCAAATGAAATATTTTCAGAGCTGCGTTGATATTTGCCAGGAATGCCCAGAATTTTTTCAATAATAAAGTAATGGAGTACGGTTAGGTCAAGCGCTTTTACTTCTTCCGGGAAATGCCACTTCATTTTTGTAAAAGATTCTGGCTTCAATCTGACCTTAAGTGTGCGATCCTTAAACAAAATTCCAAACGACCATTTCTTACCTACAATAATTTCATTTAGTGTATCCGCATCTTCAATTTCTTTTATTTCAAAGTCAATATGTAACTTTTCAATAATTTCATTTTCATTGAAGTTTGAAAATCCATGTAGCAGCCTATGTGTAGGTAAAATGCGCAGGTCATCTGCTTCTGTATTTGTCAAATACATTAAATGAAAATTATATCCTTCTTTGCCCGTGTGGTTAGGGTTTAGTGCTTTCTGTTTTTGCTTATATAACATAGAGCCTTCGTAGCGATGATGCCCATCGGCCAGAATAATTGATTTTTCTTTTATGACATCAATAAACTTTTGAATAATCTTGGCATCCTGTATTACAGCAAGCACATCGCGCACGCCTTGATAATCTTCTCCTTCGTAAATAGGAACTGTGATTGCCTCATCCATAAAGCATTCAAGTTTATGCGCTGAGTCGGTGTATAGCCCATGAGTAGGGCTTACATTTAGTTCAGTCTTTTCCAAAAGTTCAATACGGTCGTTTACTGATTTTGGAATAGTATTTTCATGTCGAAGGATTACACGCTCGTCCCAATCGTATGCCCGTATGTGGCAAATGAAACCTTTGCGACAAAATTCTTTTGTACTTCCAGCAATTTTAAAATATTGATAATAAACATAGATGGCCGGTAACTTGTCCTGAACAATAACACCTGCGTTTTTCCAATTCTCCAAAAGTTGTCCCGCTTTGTTAGCAGCATCTGGTCCTTTCGGCACTGAAAGATGAATTGAGTTGTATGGATTTTGATATAGCGCATTACGTTGACGATCGGATACCACATCGAACAAAGGTGATGTTAGATCACCAATTTTTTGTTCTAAAGATTCGTTATAACGCCAGGCGCGAATCGGTTTTATTTCGGCCATGGCTTACACACGATTTTTTTTCCAGAGACTGGTATTGATAGTAGTGCCTGCGTTATCTGGTTTTGACTTAACATCATCCCTAACATAGCTTGCCAATAGGGATGCAAGTATTTCTTCTTCTTCAACCGGTATGGGTTTTAATACTTCTGGCGTAAAATATTTCTCTACAAACTTTGTATCGAAGTTGCCTGAGCGAAACGCTTCATGATTCATTACATAGCGACAGAACCCCAACGTTGTTTCAAGTCCTGTAATTTCATATTCATCGATTGCTCGGATAGTTTTGCCAATGGCAAGTTCGCGCGTTTCGTCATGGCAAATCATTTTGGCAATCATAGGATCGTAATAAAAGGGAATGGTCATCCCTTGTTCAAAGCCATCATCAACCCGAATACCATGGCCTTGTGGTCGCTTATAAGTTTTCAAGGTACCAATGTCGGGCAGAAAATTATTAGCAGGATCTTCCGCATAAACCCGAACCTCAATGGCATGGCCTCGGATAGTTAGATCTTCTTGCTTGAATGGAAGCTTGTCGCCTTCAGCAACACTAATTTGAAGCTTTACTAAATCCAATCCGGTAATTTGTTCCGTTACCGGATGTTCTACTTGCAATCGGGTATTCATTTCCAGAAAGTAGAAATTCTTATTTTCATCAACAATGAATTCTACCGTGCCAGCATTGTAATAGTTTGCGGCCTTGGCAACATTCACTGCTGCTTCGCCCATCTGCTTTCTAAGTTCTGGAGTTAATATTGCCGATGGGGCTTCTTCAATAACTTTTTGATGCCTGCGTTGAATAGAACATTCACGTTCGAATAGATGAACTACATTGCCATGTTGATCGCCAAAGATTTGGAATTCAATATGACGTGGCTGAGTCACATATTTTTCAATAAATACAGAGCCATCGCCAAAAGCTGAAATTGCTTCACTAACAGCTCGATCCATCTGATTTTCAAAGTCACTTTCTTCATCAACAATGCGCATACCCTTACCGCCACCACCTGCACTTGCTTTGATTAGAATTGGGTAGCCAATTTCCTTAGCTATTTTCTTTGCTGCTTTAATATCTGAGATGGGTTCGGATGTACCTGGCACCAGTGGAACATTGAACTTGGCCACAGCTGCCTTAGCGGCAAGCTTGCTACCCATTAAATGGATTGATTCAGGTGAGGGGCCAATAAATAATAATCCGGCATCGCGAACATGAGCTGCAAAATCTTCGTTCTCCGAAAGGAAACCGTACCCCGGATGAATGGCGTCTGCATTGAATTGTTTTGCGGCAGCGATAATTTTATCCATCACTAAATAGGATTGCGCTGATGGCGGAGGACCAATGCAAATGGCCTCATCGGCAAAACGAACGTGTAACGCATTTCGATCAGCTTCGCTAAATACTGCAACCGTTTTAATTCCTAATTCGCGGGCACTTCGCATGATTCGAAGCGCGATCTCTCCGCGATTGGCAACTAATAATTTCTTGATTTTTCGCATAGATTTATAGCAATACAATGCTAACGATTATAAGTAAACCTAAAAAATCCTGAGTTGGGAAGGTAATTGGGTATCTGTTAATTTTTCTTATTTTTGCCGCAATTTTAGCTGATAATCAGTCGGTAAGATTTTGAGAGTCAGACGATCTAAAACACACCTAAACTACCTAACACGATGGTTGACTTATTTTCAAAGTTGCGCATGGAGGCAGGTCCACTTGCCAAGTATTCTCATTTACCTGACGATTATTTTTTCTTTCCAAAACTGGAAGGTGAGATAGGGCCACGAATGAAATTTGGAGGTAAGGAAGTTCTTAACTGGAGTTTGAATAACTACCTCGGTTTAGCCAATCATCCTGAGGTAAGAAAAGCAGATGCCGATTCTGCGGCTCAATATGGCCTTGCTTCGCCTATGGGTGCCCGAATGATGTCGGGAAATTCAGTACACCATATCGAACTTGAAAAACAACTCGCTCAGTTTGTAATGAAAGAAGATGCCATGTTGCTTAACTACGGCTATCAAGGTGTTCTTTCTATTATCGATGCATTGGTTGATCGTAAAGATGTTATTGTTTATGATTCTGAATCGCATGCGTGTATTATAGATGGCGTTCGCTTGCACATGGGCAAACGCTTTGTGTATCCGCATAATAATATGGAGAACCTGGAGAAACAACTTCAGCGGGCTACTAAACTTGCCAACGAAACAGGTGGCGGAATCTTGGTTATTACCGAAGGTGTTTTCGGAATGTCTGGAAACATGGGCGATTTAAAAGGTATTGTTGAACTAAAGAAGAAGTACAATTTCCGTTTGTTTGTTGATGATGCTCATGGATTTGGAACTATGGGAGCAACCGGTGCCGGTGTAGGCGAGGAGCAAGGCGTTCAAGATCAAATTGACTTATACTTCTCAACATTTGCTAAATCAATGGCCAGCATCGGTGCTTTTGTAGCTGGTGATAAAAACATCCTTAAATACCTTCGCTATTCAGTTCGTTCGCAGATATATGCGAAGTCGTTACCTATGCCGTTGGTAATTGGTGGATTGAAACGACTTGAATTATTAAAGAAGCATCCGGAAATGCGTGCCGACCTTAAGAAGATTATGACAGCTATTAAAACCGGATTGAAGGATCGTGGATTCAATATTAATCCAACACTCACTCCACCCACTCCCGTACTCTTTAAAGGCGGGGTTGGCGAGGCCGCTAACATGTCGATGGATTTGAGAGAGAATTATGGCATTTTCTGCTCGGTGGTTATCTACCCGGTGGTGCCAAAAGACGTAATTATGTTCAGAATTATCCCTACTGCAGCCCATACATTGTCAGATGTGGAAGAGACACTAAATGCCTTTTCTGCGCTAAAAACGAAGCTTGACAGTGGTTTTTACAAGAAAGAGGAACTTGTTTCGGTTACCAAATTCTAATAAAATGGGTTTTTAGCTTGTTTTTAAAGGTTTTTGCTTAAATTGGCACAAGGAATTTTATATCTTAAACTAAAACATCCTATAAAATGGAAAAATTTGAAGCACTAAAGACTCTGATTGCATCACTTGAAGGCGATGCAGATAAGTTCTACAACAAAGCAAATAGCGCTGCTGGCACCCGAATTAGAAAAGGTATGCAAGACCTTAAAAATGCTGCTCAGGCTATCCGTCAGGAAGTACAAGAATTGAAGAATAAGGAGCAATAATCCTTTTCGAAGTGAAGTATTAAAGGGCTGAATCATTGATTCGGCCTTTTTTTGTTTTAAATACTTAATGGATTTAACGTGGCGGGAATAACCTCTTAAAATGTCACCTTTGTACATCTTGGTAATCTTTATTTCAGATTAAATTTGATCTAAAAGCAACAACGGCAATGATTTCGAAAAATATTAAGTATGAAACAATTGATGAATATATTTCTTTGTTTTCATCGAGCGCCCAAGAGCTTTTGATTTCTGTTTTCATTACCATAAAGAAAGTGGCTCCAAAATCAGAAGAAGCAATTAGTTATGGTATTCCAACCTTAAAACTGAACGGCAAGAATCTCGTTCATTTTGCTGGATATGAAAAACATGTGGGATTTTATCCAGGCAGTAAAGCAGTCTTAAAATTCGCAAAAGAAATTGCTACCTATAAAAGTGCAAAGGGATCAATACAATTTCCCATTGATAAGAAGATGCCACTGTCGCTAATAAGTAAAATTGTAAAGTTCGCTGTGGCTGAGAATGAACTTCGATCAAAGAAAAAGGCGACTAAACCAAAAAATAGAATCTAAAATTTATTTATATGGAAATGATTACGGTTGCTACAACTATAGGCGCACCAATTGAAATGGTTTGGACATGTTGGACTGAGCCAACTCACATTATGCAATGGAACAATGCGTCACCGGATTGGCATACACCTTATTCAGAAAATGATGCACGCACTGGTGGAAATTTTAAATCAACTATGGCTGCACGCGATGGGAGTATGAGTTTTGATTTCGAAGGTGTTTATAGCCATGTTCAACCTCAAAAGTTAATTGAATACGCTATGGCTGATGGAAGAAAAGTTAAGATTGAATTTCAATCGAATACTGATGGCGTTAAAGTTATTGAATCATTTGATCCTGAAAGTGAGAACTCAATTGAACTTCAACGTGGCGGCTGGCAAGCTATACTAGATAATTTTAAAAAGTATGTTGAGAGTATTTGATAATCAAAAACTCTTAGAAAGCTTATTGATTTTATCTTTTAAACTCTCGGAAGCCTCTAACAATGGCATGCGCACAAAAGGCTCGCAAATTCCCAACAAACTCATCAGGTATTTAACACCCACTGGATTTCCTTCTTCGTACATCGGTGCATTGATATCCAATAATTTAAACTGTTCAGCTTGCGCTTGAGAAAGTTTTTTGGCCTCCATACTATTCCTAATTCCTGAGAATACTTTCGGTAGTGCATTAGCTAAAACAGAAATAACGCCAACACCCCCAATGGCGTAAATGAAAAGCGTCAGCATATCATCTCCTGAAATCAGCATGAAGTCAATCGGTTTTTCTTTAGCAACACGCATGCATTGCTCAATATTTCCCGAAGCTTCTTTAACGCCAACAATATTTTTCAACTTTGCTAATCGCAAGGTTGTTTCGGCAGTTAGGTTTGATGCCGTGCGACCGGGCACATTATATAATATGACGGGTATAGGCGAAGTTTTTGCTACCGCTTTAAAATGCTGATAAATTCCTTCTTGTGAAGGTTTGTTATAATAAGGACTTACCGATAAGATTGCATCAACTCCTGATAAGTCTGTAGATTTTATTTCTTCTAAAACACTTTGGGTGTTGTTGCCACCAAGGCCATAAACAATCGGTAGTTTCTTGCGATTATTATTCTTAACAAAATCAAGAACGAGTTTTTTTTCCTCTTTGCTTAGTGTTGCAGATTCGCCTGTGGTGCCCATCACTACATAGTAATCAACGCTTTTGGCAGTATAAGTCAAAAGCCTTCTCAAGGCTTTGTAATCAATCTCACCTTTTTCGTTCATTGGCGTAACTAAGGCGACACCCGTGCCATGCAACTGCTTCATCGTAATTGACTGGTATAACTATACATTGTTTCTAATAACCCTTTATTTGTGCCTTTCTGCTCAATCATTAATTCGAAATATTCTCGCTCATCGTCACTAAACCTACCAATGCGGCATTGCGCTTTGCATCGCGCGAGAAGATATAGCAATAGTGGATTAGATTCACGATCCACATAAAACAGATAATCGAACTCCGAATTGATAAACTTATCCGCCACGCTTGATTCGAGATTTCCAAAAAATGATAAGTTCTCAATGGTGAAGAAATCAAATTTGAACTCGTAGTTTTCTTTTTTTGCCGGCAGATATTCCAATACAGTCACCTTCTTGCCATCTTTCTCAAGAAGATTTATGAACTCTTTTACATCCTCATGTTTTTGTTTGTCTTCAACAGTAAAAACAATGCCCACGCTTGTCGCTTGCCGGTATGGTTTGCTGCCACGCAACGTTTTATTTTTTTTGAGCGCTGTGGCTGTGCGTATTTTAAGGAAGTTCATTTTAAACATGACCGAAAGCTAATAAAAGTGTGGGGAAAGTGTCAGGTAAATTTCAATTACGTTTCATTTCTTTAGCATGGCATCAAATTCTTCTTCTGAGATTATTTTGACTTCAAGTTTCTCAGCCTTCTCGCGCTTGGCAGGGCCCATGTTATCGCCTGCTAAAAGATAATCAAGCTTTCCTGAAATAGAAGAAAGTACCCGGCCGCCATTGGCGATAATAATATCTTTAAGCTGGTCGCGTTCATATTTTTGAAACACACCCGAAATCACAAAGGATTTATCATCTAAAAGATTACTAAGTTTTTCAGCTTCTTTTTGAGTCGATTCAAACTGCAGCCCTGATTTTTTCAAGCGATCAATCTCGCGAAGATTATCCGGATCTTTAAAATAGTCAACAACACTTTGAGCTATCTTCTCACCAACTTCAGGAGCTTCCAATAACTGGTCGTAAGTAGCTAAGGAAAGCGCATCCATATTTTTAAAATACCGAGCTAGTTTTTCTGCCACCGTTTTTCCAACAAAGCGAATCCCAATACCAAACAGCACACTTTCGAATGGTTGGGTTTTAGATTGGTTGATTCCATCTAAAATATTTTGAGCCGATTTATCTTTTACCTTATCAAGTTGAAGTAATTGTTCTTTAGTTAAGTAAAATAAGTCGGCTGGGGATTTAACAAATCCTAAGTCAAATAATTGCCTTATAGTTTGCTCACCCATCGAATCAATATCCATGGCTTTGCGCTGAATGAAGTGCTCAATCTTACCTTTAATTTGTGGTGGGCATCCTTTTTCATTTGGGCAGTAATGATTGGCTTCACCTTCTTTGCGGATTAGAGCGGTCTTACATTCAGGACAGTGGGAGATATACTCAATTGGTTTATTTGAAGGCTTTCTCTTTTCAAGAAGCACACCTGTTACCTTCGGGATTATCTCACCACCCTTTTCAACAAAAACAAAATCGCCAATGCGTAAATCGAGTCTTGCAATTTCATTAGCGTTGTGAAGGGATGCGCGCTTCACGGTAGTTCCCGCAAGAAGTACGGGTTCTAATTCGGCAACTGGAGTTACCGCGCCTGTGCGCCCAACCTGGTAGGTGATTCCATTTAATTTCGTACTGATACTTTCCGATTTGTACTTATAAGCAATTGCCCAACGCGGACTTTTTGCTGTAAACCCTAATTGCGATTGCTGCTCAAGGCTATTTACTTTTATAACAACGCCATCGGTATCTAATTGAAGTTCTAACCGTTTTTTATCCCATTCATTGATGTAGGCAAGCACGGCTTCAATCGATTTGCATTGCTTATAAGTTTGCGACACTTTAAATCCCCACGATTCTAATTTATGAATCGACTCAGCATGAGTTTTTATTTCGCTATCTGCACCCAACAAGTAATAGACATAACAATCTAATTTTCTTCGCGCTACTTCCGCAGAGTCTTGCATCTTTACTGTGCCTGAAGCAGTGTTGCGAGCATTGGCATACGTTTCTTCGCCAATGTCTTCGCGTTCTTTATTCAGTTGTTTAAAAACATCTTTAGATAGAAAGACTTCTCCGCGTACTTCAAATCTGGCTGGAATATTTTTAGCTTTTATACGTAACGGCAAACTTCGGATTGTTTTTATGTTTTGGGTTACGTCATCACCCCGCACACCATCACCCCGCGTTACGGCTTTCACTAATAATCCATTCTCATAGATCAAACTGATTGAAACACCATCAAACTTTAGTTCGCAAAAATACTCGTAGGGATCGCCATCCAACCCTTTAACCACACGACCATCAAAGTCGTTAAGTTCCTCGGCTGAATAGGTATTGCCCAATGAAAGCATTGGGTATTGATGAATGACTGTTGTAAACTCCTTGGTGATGCCGCCACCTACGCGTTGAGTAGGGGAGTCGGGAAGGCGTAATTCCGGAAATTCATTTTCAAGAGCAACAAGGCTTGCCAGCAATTGATCGAAATCATAGTCTGAAATCTGCGGCTTGTTTTTTTGATAATAGAGATCATTGTGATGATCAATCTGATCGGTAAGTTCCTGGATTTTTGCTTTTGCTTCTTTGGCAGTCATGACTATAAATTCCGGCTACAAATTAATCAAATTGAGTGTGTGACACGCAGCCAACGCGGCAGTTTCGGTTCGTAGGCGATTGTTGCCCAAGCTTACTTTTTTAAAGCCAGCTGCAATTGCCAGGTCAAGTTCTTCTTTTTGGAAATCGCCCTCAGGCCCAATCAGCACCAGATAACTTTGATTTGCATGTGCTACTTGTTTTAACTGATCTGGATTTTGACTATCGACAAAGCAAATGAATTTTTGAGTAGCATTAGAGGTAATGATTTCTTGAAATGGTTTTATTTCTGAAAAGCCTGGAAGCCATGCCTGGCCGGATTGCTTCATGGCGCTAACCATAATTTTTTGAATGCGATCAAGGTTAATCGTTTTACGTTCAGAGTTTTTGCAACGAATAAAATGAATGTGTTCGATGCCTAACTCCACGGCCTTTTCTACAAACCATTCGGTGCGGTCAATATTTTTAGTAGGAGCAATGGCAATTGAAATGGAAAAATCATGCTTAGGAATTTTTCGAGTTTCAACTATTGAAAAGCTACACGATTTCGAATCGGCCTCGGTTATTGTAGCATCATAAAATGAACCATAGCCATCGGTAAGTTGCAACTGATCGCCAACTCTCATGCGCAACACTTTTATTGCGTGCCGCGATTCATCAGCATCTAAATGTAGAATTCCTTGCGGGATAGCAGGTTGATAGAATAAGTTCAACGTTTAAGACTGAGTTTGATGAAGTTTGTTTACCAGAGCAACATAATCAGCCATTGCAGTTTCTTTAGTGTTTCCTTTGCGGGAAGCCCACGCATCGTATTTGGCAATGGCTTTAAAATCAAAGCCACCCGGTCGGTCGCCTGAAACATCGCCTTCTGTCGCTTGTTTGAAAAGTGAATATAAACTTAACAGGTCTTCGTTTGAAGGCTTTTGAGTTAACTCTTTTGAACGAATTACTGCTGCATTAAAATCATCTTGTAGTGCCATGCGTTTGCTTTAATAGTTAGAATTCAAATAGTAATCACTGAATTAGATTTTAAAAAGAACTTTATGATAACCAACTTATTGGATGGTTAATCAGGAAGCACTTTCAGCATGATGTCTTTATAATACACCTTACTTTTTGGATCATGTCCCTGCAGGGCAACGGTACCACCTGTAAGGCGTCCATTTTCTCCTTCTGTATAATCGTTGATTACTTTGTCATTGACTTTTACAATTATTCTTTTGCCTTGAACTATGATGTGCTCGGTATACCATTCATTGTCTTTGACATAAACTTCTTTCACATCCTGTATTCCATAAACGCTTCCTGTTTTGCGCCAGTCTGTATGGGTTTGGTTAACCTGTACCTCATACCCTTTAGAAGGCCATCCGGTTTCCTGATATTCTGTATCGATAAATATTCCTGAGTTAGACCCAGGTGTTGTCATAACATTAACTTTGAATTCATAATTCTTGAAGTTGTGATCTTTAAAAGATCCTTCATAAAATAAGTGGGCGCGCTCACCAAACACGACAATCGCTCCATCCTGCACGGTGAATGTGGATGCATGCTCACCTACTTTCCAGTCTGTTAAAGATTTGCCATCAAATAGCGTTACCCAGCCATCTTTATTTGCTTGCTGTCCAAAGCTTGTTGAGGCGTTAATTAATATAAACAAGGACGCGATAATAACGTTTCTTCCTTTTGTTTTCATAGTGAATATTTTACGGTAGTGTGGTATGTCGGAAATTAAACTGTTTATAAAAAAAGGCTGGAAACCCAGCCTTCAAAGATAATTGTTACAACTAATTTTATCGCTTATTCAAGGCAACATAAGGCCTTAGATTTGCCCCGGTATAAATCTGACGTGGGCGACCGATAGGCTCTTTATTCTCGCGCAATTCTTTCCATTGGGCAATCCATCCCGGCAAACGGCCAATGGCAAACATTACCGTAAACATATCTACAGGAATACCCAATGCCCGATAAATAATACCTGAATAGAAATCTACATTAGGGTATAGCTTGCGTTCGATAAAGTAAGGATCACTTAAAGCTACCTCTTCCAGTTTTCGTGCGATATCTAGTGTGGGATCATCTACACCTAATTTTTCAAGTACATCGTCAGCCGCCTTCTTAATAATTTTTGCGCGTGGGTCAAAGTTCTTATAAACCCGATGACCGAAGCCCATCAAACGGAAAGGATCATTTTTGTCCTTGGCCTTGTTTATCCACTTATCGGTATCGCCACCGTCTTTCTTAATCTGCTCAAGCATTAATATTACTTCCTGGTTTGCACCACCGTGTAATGGTCCCCACAGGGCATTAATTCCTGCTGAGATGGAAGAGTAGATGCTTGCTTTGGAAGAACCTACAATTCGCACGGTAGAGGTTGAACAGTTTTGTTCGTGATCGGCATGCAGGATTAATAGTTTATCAAGCGCTGAAGAAACTACCGGATCAATTTCATAATCTTCTGCCGGTAAGGCAAACATCATTTTCAAAAAGCGTGAGCAATAGTCAAGTGAGTTATCAGGATAATTTACAGGATGGCCCACTGCATTCTTATAGGCCCAGGCTGCGAAGGTTGGCATTTTAGCCAGTGAACGAATCATGCTTAAATAAACGGCATCAGTTGCTCTGTTAGGATCAAGAGCCTCCGGGTAAAACGCAGTTTGTGCGCAGAATAGAGAAGCCAAAACTCCCATAGGGTGGGAGGTAGATGGAAAGCCATCCAAAATCTTCTTTATGTCTTCATGAACCATCGTGTGGTTCTTGATGTCACTTGTGAAGTTGTTCAACTGATCGGTTGTTGGTAGTTCGCCAAATATTAATAGATAGGAAACTTCCAGAAAGGAAGATTTATCTGCCAGATCTTCTATAGAGTACCCGCGATAGCGAAGTATTCCTTTGTCGCCATCTAAAAACGTTATGGCACTTTTGGTTGCCCCGGTATTTTTATAACCAAAGTCGAGGGTAACAGCTCCTGTTGTTTCCAACAAGTTACTAATGTCAATTCCCTGTTCGCCTTCAGATCCTTCTACAATTGGAAAGGTGTATGATTTACCATCAATTATTAATTCAGCATTCTTCGCCATGATTCAAAAATTTAGACTTTCGTTTTAAAGATAGAACGTTCACATTTTAAAAAAAATGGGTTTATCAAATTAGTTGTTGCCAAGTATCAATGGCATGCCATCTTTGCCTGAGCCAATAACAATTATTTTGCTGTTAGGAGATTTTGACAATTCTAAAGTGGCCTCTATACCTCTCATTTTCAATAGTTTGTCAGTTAAACTATTGTTGATGATGTTATTTGCCCGTGATTCGCCTTCGGCTGCAATTCTTTTTCGCTCGGCCTCACTTTTTTCTTTATCCAATCGGAATTGATAGGCGAGGGCCTCCTGTTCTTGCTGTAATTTGTTCTCGATGGCCTGTTTAATTTGCTCTGGCAAAGCGATAGAGCGAATTAATACGGCTGTTGCGTGTACATTGTTTTTGTTAAGAATAGCCTCGGTTTCGCTCCTGATGGCAGTCTCCACCTCGGCTCGTTTAGTGGAATAAATTTCTTCTGCGGTGTACCGTCCCATTACTTGTCGCACGGTTGATCGTACTTCGGGGATAACCAGAACGATTTCGTAGTCGATAGTAAATTGCTCGTGAATGTATCCGATTTTATCGGGGAAAGGTTTATAACGAACGGTTATGTCAATGTGAATGGAAAGTCCATTTTTATCAAGCACATCCATGTTCTCTTCGGATGACATTTCGTTTACCTTGTAAAGGTATCGTTCATTCCAGGGAGCCTTCAGGTGTGTGCCGGGTCCGATTATATTGTCTTTATCTAATCCTTTGCCAAAGGGATAAAACATAACTGCCCGCTCAGTAGCGCTAATAGTAAAAAAGAGACTGGATGAAAGCGCCATCACCACAATAAATGCAATAACGCCTAAAATAATAAATGGTAATCTTCGGTTGTTCATAGAGGTAGTTTTGTGAAGTTTGGAAATGTGATAAGCAAGACAGGCAAGTTACTTTTAAAATCACTCAATTCATAAACACAATGGCACTTAAACATAAATAGGCAGCGCTTGTTGTTGTTCCTGTTTTATGTGTTTAAAATTATCGAATCATCAAATCCATAAAAACAAAAAGAGCGACCCGTTTGGATCGCTCTTCGTGACAATTAGTTACTTGAATTACATTGGCATTCCAGATCCTTCAGAAGGAGTTGGAACTACTACCGGTGCTGGTGCCGGAGCAACGGGAGCTGGTGCAGCTGCCTTCTTCTTAGGTGCCGATCTTTTCTTAGCCTTCTTAACTACCGGTTTAGCTACTTTTTTTACTACTTTCTTCGCAGCCTTCTTCGCTACTTTTTTCACTTTCTTGGCAGCCTTCTTCGCTTTCTTAGCTACTTTTTTTGCTGACTTTTTAACTGATTTCTTTGCTGCTTTTTTGGGTTTTGCTTTCCCTTTTTTTGCAGCCTTCTTTGCTTTCTTTGCCATAGCTTTTTTGTTTTTATTTTTTGGTTAATGAGTTATTAAAACTCTTATCTGTAAAAGTAGGTTAGAAATATTTACAGATGCAAGAACTACTATGTTATTTTTTGATTTGGAGTCAGTTGCTAATCTTAAATAACCAAAGACATAATTGCTATGTAGCATGGTGGCAACCCTTGCTTGATCTTTTTTTTGATGTGAATACTTCACTTCAAGGTCACTTCATCCGGAAAGGAAACAGCCTTTCCACTTGATTTTTCAACGGGCAGGTCTTGCCCAACAAGGCTGCAAGCTTCTTCACCTCTGCAGGGTATTGACTCGCTACATCATAATTTTCTCCAATACCATTGGTTAAATTATAAAGCTCAAACTGTTGGTTTCTCATGCTGTAGAGCAGTTTCCAGTTGCCGAACCGGAGTGCACTGAAATAATTGATACCCATCTTTTCATTTTCATCCAGGTTAATCCACTTGTTTGGATAGTGAAAAACCAGAGGTCGATCTTCGTTTTTTAATTGCACGTTTTTGAGATTGGGAACAAAACTTTTTCCATCCACTTTCTGAATGATGTTATCCTGCTTTACGCCAGTCATTTCAAGTATAGTAGGAAAGAAATCCTCAATAATAACCGGAGTATGATTTATTGAAGCTGGTTTTGTTACCCCCGGCCATTTTACAATCATGGGTTCTCGTATGCCGCCTTCATATACCGAACCTTTGCCCGATCGCAGTGGAAAGTTGTGTGTATTCTTCGGGCCACCACGTTCGTGATGGTCCAAACCGCCATTATCACTCATGAAAATGATTATTGTGTTTTTGTCAACAACTTTCGCTTTTAGAAAGTCCATGATATCGCCCAGACTTTTATCCATGCCTTCAATTAGGCTGGCATAGTTTGCTTCAATGCTATCCAATCCTTGATCATAATATTTTTGAACGAAGCGCGGGTCGGACATGATGGGCGTATGCAACGCATAATGCGCCATGTTTAAATAAAAAGGTTCCTTACGGGATATTGGAGTCTCAATAGATTTGATAGCCTCTTTGGTTAAGGCTTCAGTTAAAAAGGTTCTCGACTCATAATATTCCTCCAGATCAGGAACGGCTTGCGCCTGCGCTTTCCCATAGACGTTGCCATAACGTTGTTCGCTAAGATAGCTTTGCGGATGACCTGCAGCATGGCCGGAAATGGTTACCATAAAACCGAGGTTATAAGGTTTGGAACCGGGCGTTCCCATAGCACTCCAATGTGCTTTGCCAACATGAACAGTGTAATATCCTGCGTCTCTCAAAATCTGGGGTAGCGGGGTTGCATAAACTGTGTGTTCAATGTTGGGAATGTTGCTTAGTCCGTTCTTATTCCAGTTCAATCTTTCAAACTGATTGTCGAGGGCATCGGCATCATTATTTTTAGTTGGCGAGGTCCAATTGGTAACACGCGTTCGCGCGGCATTCATGCCGGTGATATAACTCACTCGAGAGGGTGTACACACAGGTTGGGCATAGGCATTATTAAAGTTCATTCCTTCCTTCGCAAGCCGTTCCATGTTGGGAGTACGATATCGCTTATTCAAGGGCATCATGCTATCATAAAAAGGAACGGAAGTATCCATCCACCCCATATCGTCAACCATAAAAACAACAATGTTGGGTTTTGATTTTGGTTGGGCGATTGAGTAAGAGGGAAGGAGGTTGATTGTGATGAGTAATGTTAAGACAATCGTGAGTAATAACCGATGTTTGAAAGAAAGGGCAATAGATCTTATGCTAGATTAATAATTATTTTCCGATACAAAAGTTTGCAAAGATATTTTCAAGTAGATCATCACTTGTTATCTGGCCCGTGATCTCCCCAAGGAAATGCAGCGCTTGCCGAATGTCCATCGCAAGAAAGTCACCGGTAATTCCTGAATTTAATCCAGTTATAACTCGGGTTAAGGCTTCATTGGTTTCAGTTAATTTTTGATAGTGACGTAGGTTCGTTACCAGCACATCGCCTTGCTTCACTTCCTGAATGTTGACTTTAGATAATATCTCTTTTTTTAAGGTTTCGAGATTGGTTTTAGAAGAAGCGGAGATCAGCACAAAATCCTGATCGCTAATGGCATCTATTAGTTGCTTCGGGGCTTTATCTACTTTGTTCCCAACTTTTATATAAGGTCGGCCGATCGCTTTCAATCTTGCTTCCTCACGCTCAATCTCTTCAATAGTAGTGTCGGATAGATCAATCAGATAAAGAATTAACGCAGCTATTTTCATGCGCTCATGCGTGCGGGAAACACCAAGGGCTTCAATGATGTCCTGCGTTTCGCGCAAACCAGCCGTATCCATAAACCGAAAGGTGATTCCACCCAATGTTATCTCATCCTCAATTACATCGCGGGTAGTGCCGGGAATTTCAGAAACAATTGCTTTTTCTTCATTAAGCAAAGCATTAAGCAGGGTTGATTTGCCCGCATTTGGTTTACCCGCTATTACAGTGGGAATTCCATTCTTTATCACGTTACCCTGATCGAAGGAGGCAATCAAGCGTGTGAGGTAACTTTGAACCTTTTCAACAAGTAGCAGCAAGTCATCGCGTTTAGCAAACTCAACATCTTCTTCCCCGAAATCAAGTTCTAATTCAATCAGCGAAGCAAAGTGTATTAACTCTTCGCGTAAGTGAGCAATCTCATTCGAGAATCCACCGCGCATCTGATTCAAAGCGGCCTGGCGTGCATTATCATTCTCAGCATGAATGAGATCAGCTACTGCTTCGGCTTGCGCTAAATCAAACCGACCATTCATAAATGCACGCTTGGTAAACTCACCCGGTTCGGCAAGTCGTGCTCCATGTTTTAGAAATAACTTTATAATCTGACGAACGATTACAGGCGATCCGTGACATGAAATTTCCGTTGAATTCTCTTTCGTGAACGAATTGGGTTCTTTAAAAACTGTTACCAAAACCTCATCGATGATTTTATCCTGTTCGCCAACCGTTCCGAAGTGAACAGTATGCGTGGGCTGATCGGTTAATTGCTTTCCTTTAAATACTTTATCCGTAATTTTTATTGAATCCTTTCCAGAAAACCTGATAACGGCAATTCCGCTTACTCCTTGCGGAGTAGCAAGGGCTATGATGGTATCGTCAGCTAATTGTATTCCAGACATTGGCCGCAAGATAAAAGAAAATCACGTTGCAGTTTCTCGTACAATCAACACAGGAATTTTAACCCGATGTCGCACGGTATCTAAAGTGGTTCCAAAAATTAAATCCTTTACCAGGTTATGGCCATGCGCACCCATCACTAATAAATCGGCATCAAACTCTTTCACCATTTCCGGGATTTTTCTTTTTGGATTCCCATACCCGATTTTCATCTCAGCGTTATAGCCCATTTCGGTAAGTTGCTTAGCATATTTATTCAGCGCCTCTTTGTCAACACTCGATTCTTTATCGGCAATAGAACTTCCATAAACCATAGCACCTACAGTTTCAACAATATGGATAAGCAGATACCGGGCTTCGCTGCCACCTTGTGAAATAGCATTTTGTATAGCGATGGCATCTACATCCGTAAAGTCAATCGTGATGGCAATTTGTTTATATACTGGTTTAACCAAATCAGTTAAGGTAACTGCCGTGCCGTGCGGAATGCGTGAAGCTCTGTCCATACTTCTCTTGTCAATCAGGGGCTTGAAGGTAATATAAACTAACAGCAGTGCAGCCGCTGCGCAAACCGGTATTATCGTTATCCAGATAATCCAGGCATTTTCTCCGGCAGCGTTTAACCATCCCGTTACTTCTTGAATCACTAATTGAACATTCAATCCAACAATGATAAAGGCAATTACCCACGCAAGTATTTGAACCCAAAGCTTATTAGCAAAGATTCCCATTTTACTTTTATCACTGGTGAAGTGTATCAATGGGATCACAGCAAAACCTAATTGAAGACTGAGTACTACCTGGCTCAATACCAATAGCGCGCCCGTCTCACGTTCACCATAAATAATGATAACCAAATAAGCCGGGATAATTGCAATCACTCGGGTGATTAACCTCCTTAGCCAAGGAGCAATTCGCAAGTTTAAATAGCCCTCCATCACAATCTGGCCAGCTAACGTTCCCGTGATTGTTGAACTTTGCCCTGCAGCAACAAGCGCGATTCCAAATAAAAGTGGTGCCCACTCGGTGCCTAATAGTGGCGCCAATAATTTATGCGCATCCTGAATTTCAGCCACTTCAAACATACCTGCCTTAAAGAAAGTGGAGGCGGCTAATACGAGAATGGCTGCGTTAACAAAGAAAGCAGCATTCAGTGCTATAGCTGAATCAATGAAATTATATTTTATAGCCGACCAAATTCCTCTGTCTGTTGACGAATCGATTCTGCGGGTTTGCACGAGGGAAGAGTGCAGGTAAAGATTATGGGGCATTACGGTGGCACCAATAATTCCAATGGCGATATAAAGCGCTGTTTCGTTAGGCAATGAAGGGATGAATCCAACAAGCAGCTCACTCATGTCGGGTTTTGCTAAAATCATTTCAACAAAAAAGGCTCCGCCAATGATTACAACAAGTGCAATAATGAAAGCCTCTATTTTTCGCATGCCATAGCTTTGCAACACCAGAATTATTAGTGTGTCTAATACGGTAAGTGAAACTCCCCATATCAAAGGCAAATCAAAAAGTAGTTGTAACCCAATGGCCATTCCTAATACCTCTGCCAAATCGCAGGCTGCTATGGCAATCTCGGCCATAAACCAAAGTGAGTAATTAATGGAGGGTCGGTATTCACTGCGCGATGCCTGTGCGAGATCAAGTTGACGAACTACCCCAAGGCGCGCACTCAGGCTTTGTAAGAGTAACGCCATCAGGTTCGACATCAAGAGCACCCAGATGAGTGAATAGCCAAACTGACTTCCTCCCGCAATATCTGTCGCCCAATTGCCCGGATCCATATAGCCCACACTTACCAAGTACGCAGGCCCCATAAAGGCAAAAAGTTTTCTAATCCCTTTTCTATTGGTTGCATCAACACTGGCGTGTACTTCGCTTAGCGACTTATGTGGCGAATTATTAGTCATCATTCAATCACTAAAATGTTCTGTGATACTTCTTTCGAGATAAATACGCGATGGTCGTCAATCAGCACTTCCATCGATTCATCATAATCTTCCTTCCCTAATATTTTGATTTTGGTACCCGGCTTGGCACCAATCTTATCCAAATACTTGAGCAGGTTAGAGTCAGAATCTTTCACCGCAGCAATTTTACCTTGGTAGCCAATAGATAGTTTATCAATGGCAATCTGAGGTTGAACCTTCAGTTTCCCTTTGTTATCTGGAATAGGGTCGCCATGTGGATCTACCTTTGGATATCCGAGGAACTCATCTAACCTTTCAATCAGTCGGTTTGAATTGATATGTTCTAACTGCTCAGCAACTTCGTGTACCTCGTCCCAACTAAAGCCTAGTTTTTCCACCAGAAAAGTTTCCCATAACCTATGCTTGCGGATTACCATGAGCGCATCATTCTTGCCTTTAGCTGTAACATTTACCCCATAGTATTTCTCATAGGTAATCACGCTTTTAGCGGATAGCTTCTTGATCATATCAGTAACGGAAGCAGCCTTGGTGTTCATCGCTTCGGCAAGCTCATTCGTAAGCACCGCCTTAGATCCGCCTTCCGACAGGTGATAAATAGCTTTGAGGTAATTTTCTTCGGTTAGACTTAACATATTAAAACTGTTTTTATCTACAACTTAGGCGTCTGACCGCTGTTATCGTTGACAAAAAAGCGGTCTGACGCCTTAACAACTTTTGTATTCGTGGGTAATATCAGTTACAAATCCTCGACAAAAGTATTGAATTTAGATTGGTCTAAAAATATTTTTAGACTAAAAATTTAGCAATCAGGTTAAGAAGCTTTGGTTCTTCACTTGCCCAGGTAACGTCTGTGGGTTCGGATGTGTAAAACGTATTACCCAGCATTTTGCTCATCAAATCTTCAGGATTGTAATCTTTCATGTTGATTGGTAAAGCAGCTTGATAGGGTTTGCAGATTTCTAACCAAGGCGCATAGTCAGTTAGAATGATGGGCAGTTTACAGGCCAGGTATTCATAGAGTTTTGTTGGGATTCGGTTCTCGATGTGATGTGAAGACGGGTAGCAAATGATACCAAAATCGGCAGTTGCAATAGCCTCGAAAATGTGCGCATGCGGTATTAATTCACCCCCACCAATTAAGGTTATAAATGGAAAGTTTTGAATTGACTTTTTAATCTCCATTAGGGTAGGAGCTAACGCACAAAAGCCGATAATCGTAAGTTCAATTCGGGAGTCAAGTTGGTGTAGTTTTTTGCTCAGTTCTATGGCTTCAAAAACTCCGGTACTTTCCGCCAGGGTTCCGCTGAAAAGCAGTTTGATTTTTTCTTCGTCTTTTACCCGCATAAAACCGGCTGGTACTAAAGTTTTATTTTCAATGATCAGCGATTTTCCATGCACAAATTTTAGCTCGTTTTTGTAGGTTCTTTCGGCAAGAATAAAAGCCTGAAACAGGGGTGCAAAAAGCTTTTCTTTTAGCCGAACGAGGCCTGCTAGTGGAGGCCTGAGTAGGGAAGGAAAAGCAGTTGTATTCAGAATGTTTCGCCAGTAGTTTTCCCGGATATCGTAGATAATCCGAGTGCCAAAGAATATTCTGTTTACACAACTAACTATCAGTAAATCATGAGTATTAACCATTACTATCTCAGGCTTTACTTTATATATATAATTCAGAACTTTTAAGGGAGCGAGTAATCGACCAATACTTAGCCGGTTAAATTTTTTGAGAGGAATTTGAGTAATATTTTGACTGATAACTTTGGGTTCTTTGGTTGGGAAACCGATCACAAAAATTTCGTATTCATTTACCCTCGCCAACGAGACGGCCATCTTCTCAAACATGCGGGTATCATCCACCGGTTTTAGAATTGAAGCAAGGACTATTCTTCGTTTTTTCATTTATTGCAAGCCGGTTTAAAAATAGGATATAAATGGAACTGAAAGAACTAATTGAAAAGGCTTGGATAGATCGCGAGTTATTGAAGTCGGCTGAGACTCAAAATGCGGTACGGGAAGTGGTGTCATTACTCGACCTTGGCAAGCTGCGGGTTGCCGAGCCAGATGGTGAAAAATGGAAAGTAAATGAATGGATTAAGAAGGCGGTAATCTTGTATTTTCCAATCCAGCAAATGGAGGTTATAGAAGTAGGGCCGTTTGAGTTTCACGATAAGATTGCGCTCAAAAAACATTATAAAAAATTGGGAGTTCGTGTGGTGCCGCCTGCCATTGCCCGCTATGGTTCCTTTGTGAATAAGGGTGTGATTATGATGCCATCTTACATAAACATTGGCGCCTATGTGGACGAAGGAACCATGGTGGATACCTGGGCAACGGTTGGTAGTTGCGCGCAGGTAGGCAAGAATGTACACTTAAGTGGTGGTGTTGGTTTAGGCGGGGTATTGGAGCCGGTTCAGGCCGCTCCGGTAATTATTGAAGACAATGTTTTTGTGGGGTCGCGCTGTATTATTGTTGAGGGTGCGCGCGTTTGTAAGGAGGCTGTGCTTGGCGCTAATGTGGTGCTTACAGCCAGTTCAAAAGTGATTGATGTTACCGGTTCAAAGCCAGTTGAATACAAAGGTTATGTGCCACCCCGATCGGTTGTAATTCCGGGAACGCTGCCCAAAAAATTCCCGGCAGGGGAATATCAGGTGCCTTGTGCGCTAATTATTGGAACCCGCAAAGAGAGTACTGATAAGAAGACTTCCTTGAATGAGGCACTTCGAGAAAACAATGTTTCTGTTTAGAGTGAGTACAAGAACTCGAATAAGTAGTTTTTTTTAACTATTTGCCAACATTTCCCTATTGGCATAACCTTTGTCTTTAAAAATTGAAGAACTAACTTTGAAATATGAAGTCGTTGTTCAAAAGCGTATTGATTATTTTCTTTCTGGCTTCCTTTTCCGGAGAGCGCAGGAAGGATTTTGTGGTGGTTAAGAATACTAGCTTTGGAACTGGTGAGGTATTAGAATATCGGGTCAACTTCGGTTTTTTTACTGTGGGTAAGGCTTCAACCGTTGTTGAGAAAAGCATCTATACTAAAAACGATCGCCCTTGCTATAAAGTAGATGCTTATGGCGAAACGTTAGGCTTTGTTTCCTGGATCACGAAAGTAAATGATCAATGGGGTGCTTATGTGGATACTGCAGCTCTGGTTACTCATGTCTCGTATCGAAAAATTAAGGAAGGCAATTATCGTAAAGATGAATTGATCACTTACGACCATGATAAGCAAGAGGCTGCCGTTAAGGTAAGAAATAAGAAGACCGGTGTTTACGAAGAGCCCAAGTACTATAAAACCCCAGACAATGTGCGCGACATGGTGGCCGGATTTTTATACTTGCGTGTAATTGATTTTAACAAAAATTATAAGAAAGGCGATACGCTTGCTATCTCTGGCTTTTTTGAAGACACACCCTACAACATGAAGATTATTTATGATGGTAAGGAAACGATAAAAACCAAAGTCGGTAAAATCTCTTGTCACCGATTGGTGCCTATTATGCCTGACAACAAAATTTTTGATGGCGAGAATTCCATTACCTGCTGGATGTCGGACGATGGTAACCGGGTGCCGGTAAAAATTCAAGCTAAGATGTTCATTGGTAGCACAGGTATTGAGTTAACCGGTTTTAAAGGGCTACGCAATCAATTCAAAGTTTTACAGTAAGCATCCTTATCCTGTAAATGTTTTAGTACTTTTGGTCATTACCAAACCAAACTATTTACCATGTTAAAAGAATTTAAAGCATTTGCGATGCGAGGCAACGTGATTGATCTCGCAGTGGGTGTTATCATAGGCGGAGCCTTTGGTAAAATTGTGGGCTCATTTGTGGCCGACATTATTATGCCTATCATTAATCCACTTATTCCTGGTGGCGATTGGAAAACTATTGAAGTAGGACCGGGTATTAAACTTGGTAACTTTTTAGGCGTAACGCTGGACTTTTTGATTATTGCGTTCGTTATTTTTATGATGATAAAAGCTATTAATGGTGCCAAAAAGAAAGAAGAAGCAGCACCAGCTGCTCCGGCCGCGCCTCCAGCAGATATTCAGTTGCTGACTGAGATACGTGATTTGTTAAAGAAATAAAACATAGCCACAGATTCACAGAGTTGTAATTTTCTTTCTGTGAATCTGTGGCTTCTTAATTATCAATAAAAAGTTTAGAGGTCAGTTTCCTTAGTTAAGGATTGAAATCTTTTTTCCAGACCTTTCCATTGATACAACCCAAAAATATAAAACCCACCCAATCCCCAAATAATCAGTCCTACTGCAATTCGGGCAATCGTTACTTGGTGATTTCCAAAAATAAAATATTTCACTAGTTCTGATATTGTGAAGGCGGGCAACGCAAAGAAAAAAACGCCATGTTTTAATGCGTAATTCAACTTTCCTTTTTTACGCTTTTCAGTCCAGTAGTTTATAAATTTTTGATCTCTACTTTCCATTATTTCTTAAATCTATCGGCCAAAACTAATTCCTTACTGCCGGCTTTGTATTGATAAAAACCACTGCCGCTTTTCACTCCCTTGTGCCCGGCCTGCACCATGTTAACTAATAATGGACAAGGCGCATACTTTGGATTTCCGAATCCATCATGCAGCACACGCAGTATTGAAAGGCATACATCAAGTCCAATAAAATCAGCTAATTGCAGTGGCCCCATAGGGTGTGCCATCCCAAGTTTCATTACCGTATCAATTTCTGCTACTCCGGCCACACCCTCGTATAAAGAGTAAATTGCTTCATTGATCATAGGCATCAAAATGCGGTTAGCTACAAAGCCAGGATAATCGTTTACTTCAACTGGCTCTTTACCAAGATTTCGCGAAAGTTCCATTATCTGTGCGGTTACAGCATCAGTTGTTCGATACCCTCGAATTACTTCTACCAATTTCATGATAGGCACGGGATTCATAAAGTGCATGCCTATAACCTGATCAGGACTTTTTGTTACGGAGGCAATTTTTGTAATAGAAATAGAGGAGGTGTTACTTGCCAATATAGTACTCGGCTTTGTGCTCTCATCAATCTCCTTAAATATTTTCAATTTCAAATCGATGTTTTCAGTCGCTGCTTCTACTACCAGGTCCGCATCGCGCACACCTTCTTTTAAAAAGGTGGTAGTAGTAAGATTAGATAAAGCAAGTTTTTTAGCTTCTTCGGTAAGGATACCTTTCTCTACCTGGCGACTCATATTTTTATCAATAGTGGCTACTGCCTTTTTCAGAGATTCTTCGGAAATATCTATGAGACTTACTATGTACCCATGCTGAGCAAATACATGGGCAATGCCATTTCCCATAGTTCCCGATCCGATTACCGCTATATTCTTCATGAAGTTTTCTATTTTAGGTAAATATATGACGGCTGCTCAAAACAAGCGAATCAAAAGTCTCTCAACCCGGTATTTGGGGTTTTATAGAAACAGCGTTCTGATCGTTCTGATTGGTGTTGCTTGTTTGGAACTATCCAACTTATAATTGAAGGCGGTCATTACTTCAATGCACTCTTTACAGCCGGATATTGTACATTCTTCATTTGCGGTTGGATTCGAATAAACCATAATGTGCATCAGGTTGAGTTTGATGATGAGTTCTTGTATGTAATTCAAAAAAGGACAGGATATTTTGATTCCTTTGGAAAACATTAAAGAAGTTGATATTAAATCGTTGGGTGGGGTTTACGAAGTAGAGCTTTTTAATGCCGAGCAATTGGGCAAGAAGTTCTATTTTAAACCTTCTCTGCTTTATCCGTTTAATTTTAAGAAGAAGGACGACTCGTGAATGTGCTGCGAAGCAATATCAACAAAGTCTTACAGAATAAACAGCACTTTCAGGTGAATGCATTGCATAGTTAATCAACTGCCTCTATCTCAACTTCTTTCGCTCTTCCCATTGCATTGAAGCGAAGAATCAGTTGTTGATTGTGTGCTACTGTATCGCAAGGCTTACCTGGCTCTATATCATAGTAATAAAACTTCTGGTTGCGTTTATACAACTCATTACGATCGGGCCGCCCCAGTAATTCAATAATATCACTTTCAGAAAGTCCTTTCAATTCATCTTTTTGAAAAACAAGTTCTGGTAAGAAATTAACTCTTATGTTTTTACAACCGCCTTTATCTTCTTTCCATTGCAGTAGATCAATGGGCGATAAATCGGGCAATGGTTTTCCGCAGGAAAAAGCGACCAACACAAGACTAAACAACAGAGACTTTTTCATTGCGCAAATTAGAGATTGAATAAAACCACACTACTGAAACCAACCCATAGGCAATGGCTCCAAAATAAAACTGAACCGGAAGATTAAATAAGTAAATGCAAACTACACCGAGTGCCGTAAACAAAATAATCCGAATCCATTCGGCCACTACTATCCACTTTTTAGCTTCAAACAAAACACCACAGTTTACCACCCAGATTGAAACAACTATGCTAATGAAAGCTTTTTCGCTCAATGTAAATTGCGACTGTTTGAAAAGAAAGAAGGCAGTTACTCCCAGGCACAACACGTATTGAAATAACACATAGTAATTCAACTGTATAGGGTAGGCGGGATTGTATTTGCTATAAGTTTGTTTGTCAATTTCAGGAGCAAGTCTATAGCCACCCAAAGAAGCAGGAAGCCACCCAGGTTTTTTAAATAAATATTTAATCTTATCCGTAAAGGAAGTAATCTGTTTTATCTCTTCTGCCATTACTGCATAATGACTGAAGTTTGCCCATACCGCATTCAAACTGTTTATGGGTTTGGTAATGCCATACGTAGGTCGTTCTTCTTCAGCCTGAAAGGTTCCAAACATCTTATCCCAAATAATTAATGAGCCCGCGTGATTCTTATCGATATACTTTGGATTGCGACCATGATGTACCCGATGATGGGATGGTGTATTGAAAACATATTCGAACCAACCCATTTTGTTAATCGTTTCAGTATGAATCCAGAATTGATAAAGGGTATTGAATGCAGAGATCAACACAAAGTCAACGGTGTTGAAACCCAACAATGCAATTGGTAAGCTAAATGCAAACGTCCAAACTACTTGAAAACTGCTTTGCCGCAAGGCTACCGATAAATTATATTCTTCACTTTGATGATGCACTACGTGGCCACCCCAAAATAAATTTATTTCATGACTCATGCGATGCGCCCAATAGTAGGCAAAGTCGGTAAGTAGGAAGAGGGCAATCCAATAGACTAAATTTCTTTCCAGATTAAAGAGTGCAAAGTTGTCGTAAATGATCTCATAAACACCAACAGCAAGCACGCGCATAAACAGCCCTGAAAGTTGTGAGGTTATACCACAACTTAAGTTTGCAATGGCATCGGGCAACCGGTATAATTTACGATGCGAGAATCGTTCAACTACCAATTCAATCCCGATAAGGATGAAAAAAATTGGAATGGAAAGAACGATCGGGTTGAGGTTCAAGTTGAATTATCGGTTAGTTTTGTACCAAAGTTAAGGAGATGGCATTAAAGATTTTCAAGGGGATATGGTTCTTTTCGTTGCTGGGGTTGCTGGTAACTTTTTTTTACGTGTATGCCAGCCTGCCTGAGCAGGTTGCGCTTTGGGAAGAGGGGCTTGCCGCTTCGATTTCTAAAAATGGTTTATTCTATCTGGCTATCTCACTTATCGCCTTTGTTAACGTGCTGGTCTTTATTGTTACCCGCCTGATGTTCAATCAGGTTCAGGGATTCTACGGTTGGTTTTACGGGCTTATCACCACCATTAATATATTCTTTATTGCCACGCTACTGCTTCTGTATGTGTTAAATAGTGGCGAGAGGTATGATTATTCGGGTATGGCTCCAGCCATCTACGGAAGTTTATTTTTAGTAGCGGCCTGGATAATTGGATGGCCTATCTATGCTATTTCGCAAAAAATTACTTCCAAACAATAACTTCTACTGAGTGGTGTTTCTGATTTGATTATCAGTTATTTACGCCATCGCACTTCAAAAATTTTTATAACTGGGCAATTTTCATTCGCGCTTGAAGTGATCGTAAAAATCATTTACTTAGAAACAGATTTGAGTTCATGTATTTTTTGAATCACGATCAGATCAGTGTAATCAATCAGAATTGAAACGCAAGAGGCAATTTCTGATTCTATTTTTTAATCTTTGCGCGACTTTTAAAAAGGGTACTTAATTAACATGGCTAAGGAGACAATTGAATACAATGAATCGAGCATTCGATCGCTCGATTGGCGCGAGCACATTCGGCTGCGCCCCGGTATGTACATCGGTAAGTTAGGCGATGGCTCAGCGAAGGATGATGGCATTTATGTGCTGGTAAAAGAAGTAATTGACAATTGTATCGATGAACACATGATGGGCTATGGCCGATCGATTGATGTAAAGATTACGGATCAACGTGTAGTCGTTCGAGATTATGGTCGCGGTATTCCCTTGGGTAAAGTGGTGGATGTTGTATCCAAGATAAATACGGGTGCCAAATATGATTCAGGCGCATTTCAAAAATCGGTAGGCTTAAATGGTGTGGGTACAAAAGCGGTGAATGCGCTTTCCAATTATTTTAAAGTGCAGGCTTACCGCGAAGGAAAAACCAAACTGGCTGAGTTTAAAAAAGGTGTGCTTACTAGCGATCCCAAAGAAAGTAAGACCGATGAGAAGAACGGAACGTTGGTTGAGTTTGAGCCAGATAATACCATGTTCAAGCACTATCATTTCATTCCGGATTATCTGGATGATTTGATGTGGAACTATGCATTTTTAAATGCCGGGCTTACCATTAATTATAACAGCAAGAAGTTTTACTCCAAAGACGGTCTGCTTGATTTGCTAAAGCAGAAATCAGATTCGGAAGACATCCGGTATCCGATTATTCATTTTAAAGGTGAAGACATTGAAGTAGCCTTGACTCATGGTAGTCAATATGGTGAAGAGTACTACTCATTTGTTAATGGACAGAACACTACGCAAGGTGGAACTCACCTTGCTGCTTTCCGCGAAGGCATTGTGCGTGGAGTGCGTGACTTTTATAAGAAAGATTTTGATGCGGCCGACATTCGTGCCAGCATAGTTGCGGCTGTTGCCGTGCGCGTGCAAGAGCCTGTATTTGAATCGCAAACAAAAACCAAATTGGGTTCCATTACCATGGCACCTGAAGGCCAGAGCGTGAAAAGTTTTGTAGGCGATTATGTTTCGAAAGAACTTGAAATTTATCTCCATAAAAATTCAGTTGCAGCCGATGTCTTGCTAAAACGCATTTTACAATCGGAGCGTGAGCGCAAAGAAATAGCTGGTATTAAGAAGCTGGCCAACGAACGTGCCAAGAAAGCAAACCTGCACAATAAAAAACTTCGCGATTGCCGTTTTCATTTTGATGATGAAAAAGGGGAGAAGGGCATGGAGTCGGTAATCTTTATTACAGAAGGTGACTCGGCCAGTGGTTCTATTACTAAATCACGAAATGTAGAAACTCAAGCTGTGTTTAGTTTGCGCGGTAAGCCGCTGAACTGTTATGGCCTTACCAAAAAGGTAGTGTATGAGAATGAAGAGTTTAATCTGCTTCAACATGCACTAAACATTGAAGATGGCATGGATGGGTTGCGTTACAACAAAGTGATTGTAGCGACTGATGCCGATGTAGATGGTATGCACATTCGCTTGTTGCTGATGACATTCTTCCTACAATTTTTTCCGGATCTTGTTAAAGCCAGTCACGTTTATATTTTGGAGACTCCGCTCTTTCGCGTTCGTAATAAAAAAGAAACAATTTATTGCTACAGCGAGGAAGAGAAACAAAAGGCAGTTGCCAAGTTAGGAAGCAAGCCGGAGATCACCCGCTTCAAAGGGTTGGGTGAAATTTCACCGGAAGAATTCGGAAATTTTATTGGTGATGAAATTCGCTTGCAACCGGTGCGCATCGACAAAGAAAAACATCTTCAAAAAATACTTGAGTTCTACATGGGTAAAAACACGCCCGATCGGCAGGAGTTTATTATTGAAAACCTGAAGGTTGAATTGGATAAGGTAGATAAGCAGTTGGAAGAAGAAGTTGAAGCAGAAGGTTAACCGCAAAGGCGCAGAGACGCAAAGTTAAAATTCTTCGTGTGTCTTAGTGGTTTAAAAGAATTTAATAATTGATGAGGGTGGATTCGAACTTCGAACCTCCATCCTCTTACATCGAATAAGCAATGAGCAAGAAGAAAGCAATTAGAGACAAATCGATTCGCGATGAAGATGGCGAAGTGGTTCACGGATTAATATCACTCGATGGCCTGTATGAAAACTGGTTTTTGGAATATGCCTCGTATGTAATTCTGGAACGAGCTGTGCCCCGCATTGAAGATGGTTTGAAACCCGTACAACGCAGAATAGCCCACTCCATAAAAGAGATGGACGATGGCCGTTTTAATAAAGTGGCCAAC